>Ga0180008_1000746_pt1 | contig 24154 bp, 19 predicted proteins | sample MM_PW_MetaG_FD_121121 | JGI IMG/M metagenome (GOLD analysis project Ga0180008, IMG submission 121121) | Groundwater microbial communities from the Aspo Hard Rock Laboratory (HRL) deep subsurface site, Sweden - MM_PW_MetaG | ecosystem: Environmental > Aquatic > Deep subsurface > Groundwater...
ACAACCTTGTGCCGAAATTTGTGGCGCCCGCCCGCTAAGTCATTGATCCGCCTGGGCTTTCGTCCCACCTGAGCCCGATTTGTCCCGGCCAATCCCGGGTTTCACTTCACTCGTCCCTTCACATGAGACCCCTCAAGCAGCCATGCCCTGACCGCGCCCCACCTGCGCCTGCAGGAACGGCACCAACGCCTGGGCCACACCTTGCGGGTCATCTGCGAACGGGAAATGCCCGCTCTCGGGCAGCACCACCACTTTGGCACCCGGGAAAGTCTCCTGCTGCTGATGCGCGTATCGCACGGGCAGGTAGGGGTCTGCCGCCCCCCAGATCACCAGCGTGGGCGGTTTGATCGGCAACAGCAGCTTCTCCAGCATCCGGCTGCGGCCATCGAGGTCGCCTGTGGCGCGGTAAAGCTTGAGGATGGCACGCTTGGTGCCCCAGTCCATGTCCTGGTACATGCGACGCGTGAAGGCCAGCGGCAGGCCCTTGGGGCAACCGTGCTGGATGGCCCATCGGAAGCCTGCTTCGTTGGTCAGCAGCTGCTGCAGCTCACCGAGGATGGGGGTGCGCCAGATGCGCGCCATGTAATGCCAGCGGTAGCCCTTGAGCACACCCGTGTTGATGAGCGTGAGGCTGGCCACGCCAAGCGGGTTCATGGCGGCCCACATCAGGCCCCAGGGGCCACCGAAGTCGTGCAACACCAGGTGAGCGCGCACCACGCCCAGTTGCTTGAGCGCCTCGGTCAGGAACGCCGTGCCGCCTTCGACCGAATACGGGTAGTTCGCCGGCTTGTCGGCCTGGCCGAAGCCCGGCATGTCGAGCGCGATCACGCGGGCCACGGGCGATGTCACCTGCATCAGCTCGCGCCAGTCTTCGCCGGAGCCGGGGTTGCCATGCACGAACACCACGGCTTCGGTGGCCTTCAGGTCAGCGCCGCCTTGCAGCACGCGGGTTCTGATGCCGCAGGCGCTCAGGGTCGAGGTCTGCAGGGGCCAGCCTGGCTGTGTCGGAAGGGGCATGTCGTCCTCGTTGTGGTGTGAAGCCTGAGCGACATCATGCACAGCTTCGGCCCAGGTCGTCCAGGATCGGGCAGGCTGGGCGATCGTTGCCGTGGCATTCAGACGCCAGCCTCACCAGCGTGCGTTTCATGGACTCCATTTCATCGATGCGTTGCTGCAGGGCTTCGATGTGGCTGAGCGCGAGCTTCTTGACGGTGGCACTGGCGCGGCGGCGATTGCGCCAGAGGTCCAGCAGCTGCGCGATGTCGGCCATGCCGAAGCCCAGGTCGCGCGCGCGCCGGATGAAATGCAGCGTGTGCAGGGCATCCTCGTCGTAGAGGCGGTAGCCGCTGTCGGTTCGTGGAGCAGGTGGCAGCAACCCCAGCCCCTCGTAATGCCGGATCATTTTTGGCGACACGCCGGTCTGCCTTGCGGCATCTCCAATGTGCAGCAAGCTGCCACGCGATGCGCCCATCAGGACAGCACCTCGTAGCCTTCATCCGTGATGGCCTGAACGAGTGTCTCGTGGGGCAGGGTGGTGCGCGCCTGCACTCGGCCGCTGGCCAGGTCCACCTGCACCTCGGCCTGAGGGTCTTGTTCCTGGATGGCGCGGGTCACGCCTTTGACGCAATGCTGGCAGCTCATGCCTTTGACCTGAAGTTCGTGTTGAACGGTGTTCATGTGATGGAGCCTTTCTGTGTTGCACCCGATGTGATGTGCCTGTCGGGCCAGGACGGGTGAGCTCAGGATAAACCTTGACACGGTGTCAAGGTCAAGGTCCAGGAGACAAACAGGCCATGTTCGCGGCTTGGTGAACGACTGCTTGACCTTGACATGGTGTCAAGGTCGAGACTGGCATCATCGCGTTCGAAACGCCTTTTGGCCTGCTGCCCCATGCTCACACCCGAATCCAGCTCAGCGACCCGACCTGCCGCCACCAGCGCACGCACCCAACTGGCCGTGCGCGGCATGACCTGTGCCGCCTGCGTCGGACGTGTCGAGCGCGCCTTGCGCAAGGTGTCCGGGGTGGCCGATGCGCAGGTCAACTTTGCCACCGAGACCGCATCCGTGAGCTGGGCCAGTGAGGTCGCTTCAGCCGAGGGCCTGACTGCTTTGCTGGCTGCGGTCGAGCGTGCGGGTTACCTGGCCCAGTGGCTGGCTCCCGACGAGGCCCCTCCTGAGCCGGTCGAGTCCGCCTGGTCGGTTTGGGGGCCGGTCGCCCTGGGAGCGCTGGCCAGCTTGCCGCTGATGCTGCCCATGCTGTGGGGTAACCATCATTTCTGGCCCGCATGGGTGCAGTTCGCCCTGGCCACGCCGGTGCAGTTCATCCTTGGCGCGCGCTTCTTCAAGGCGGGCTGGGCGGCGCTCAAGGCCGGCAGCGGCAACATGGACCAACTCGTGGCCCTGGGGACCCTGGCGGCCTGGGGACTGTCGGTGTGGCTTTGGTGGCGGCACGATGGGCACGGTGGCGGGCATGCCCCGGCGCTTTACTTCGAGTCATCTGCGGTGGTGATCACCCTGGTGCTGCTGGGCAAGGCGCTGGAGGCGCGGGCTCGCCGCCAGACCACCCAGGCCATTCGCGCTTTGCAAGCCCTCAGGCCAGAGACGGTTTGTCGCGTGGGGCCTGAAGGCGAGGTCGAGGTCCCTCTGGCACAGGTGCTGGTGGACGACGTGCTGGTGATCAGACCCGGAGAGCGCGTGCCGACCGACGGGGTGGTCACCGAAGGTCACAGCCACGTCGATGAATCATTGCTGACGGGTGAGCCGCTGCCGCAGTCCCGAGGGCCGGGAGAGCGACTCAGCGGCGGTGCCATCAACGCGGAAGGTCGGCTGGTGATGAAGGTCACGGCCGTGGGGGGGCAGACCATGCTGTCGGCCATCATTCGCCGCGTGGTCGAGGCTCAGGCAGGCAAAGCGCCCATCCAGCGCCTGGTCGATCGGGTGTCGGCGGTGTTCGTGCCGGTGGTGGCGTTCATCGCCGTGATGGCCGGCGCCTGGGCTTGGTGGAGTGGGTTGGGCGGAGAGGTGGCGCTGATCCGGGCGGTGTCGGTGCTGGTCATCGCGTGTCCGTGTGCGCTGGGCCTGGCCACGCCGGCAGCGATCATGGCGGGCACGGGTGTGGCGGCGCGCCATGGCGTGCTCATTCAGGACCCGCAGGCCCTGGAGACCACCCACCGCGTGCAGGTCGTGGCCTTTGACAAGACGGGTACGCTCACGGTTGGCCAGCCGCGCGTGGTGGCATGGGAAGTGGCCTCTGCAAGTGGCACAACTGCGCTGGCACGCGATCAGGCCTTGGCCGTGGCGGCCGCCCTGCAAAGCGGCAGTGAGCATCCCTTGGCACGCGCGGTGTTACAGGCCGCGGCCGGCCTGTCGGGCATTCCTCGCATGGGCCAACTCACCGCTCACGCGGGGCGGGGGATCGAAGGCACCCTGGCGGCTCCATCGGCAGCGGGAGCTCGCCCAGCGCCGCTCGCATCAGGTCAGGAGCGAGTTGCCACCCCCATGGGGCAAGCCAGCGACACGCCCGATGACGCCTGGCGGCTGGGCAGCCAGCGCTGGGTGAGTGAGCTCATCCCGGGTGGTGTCGACCCCGATTTGCAGGCGTTGGCCGCCACATGGGCCCGCCAGGGGCGAACCGTGTCCTGGCTCATGCGCAGGGCTGGCGATGGCTGGCAGGCCATGGCTGCCTTCAGCTTCGGTGATGAGCCCAAGCCCGAGGCCCGCGAGGCCGTGGCCCGCTTGCAGGCCATGGGCGTGCGCACGGTGATGATCTCGGGCGACAACCGTGGTGCGGCCGAGGCTGTGGCGACCGCGCTGGGCATCAGCGAGGTCATCGCCGAGGTGTTGCCTGGCGACAAGGCCGATCACGTCCATCGCTTGCAACAAGGCGAGGGCGGCAAGCGGCGCATCGTCGCCATGGTGGGCGATGGCATCAACGACGCGCCCGCACTGGCCGCCGCCGACGTGGGCATGGCCATGGCCAACCCGCAAGGCGGCACGGACGTTGCCATGCAGGCCGCTGGCGTGACCCTGATGCGCGGCGATCCGCGCCTGGTGGCCTCGGCCATCGAGGTCTCGCGACGCACCACCACCAAGATCTGGCAGAACCTGGTGTGGGCCTTTGGCTACAACGTCATCGGCATCCCGCTGGCGGCCATGGGCGAGCTCAGCCCCATGGTGGCGGGTGCGGCCATGGCCATGAGCAGCGTCAGCGTGGTGCTCAACGCCCTGTGGCTGTCGCGCTGGCGGCCCCGAAATGGGGCGATGGCGTAAACTCGACGGTCACGACTGCCTGTAGCTCAACTGGATAGAGCAGCTGCCTTCTAAGCAGCAGGTCGGGGGTTCGAGTCCCTCCAGGCAGGCCAGGTATCGCCGATACTGCATGCACGCCTCATGCTGAGCGAGGCACGTCAGGAAGGGCAAGAAATCCGCATGTTCGACGCGATCAAGCGCATGATCGGCTCCACCTCGGCAGGGGACGCCACAGACGAGGGGCAGGTGCTTTCGGCCTGGGCAAAGGCCGAAGGGCACACGTTCAAGCGTGTCAAGGCCAAGACCGGCACGGGCTTCGTCGTCGAAGCGCCGGAGGGCTGGCGTGTGGAGTGGGGTGCCTCTCAGCGCAGCTACATCGCTGGCAAGGAGCTTCGCTTTCGTTGCGACACAGGCGTGGCTTCCGACGTTCAACTGATCATGCTCAGCCGGGCCTTGTCGCTGGTGCTGGAGACCGATGTTTTCAGCCGGTTCACCAACGCCATGCAGACCCAGATCGACAACACCCTGCCCGACGAGATGCGCTGGCTGGCCATGCACCCGCGCGTGCCCTTGAACGATCACGCGGCCCTGGCGCGTCGCCTGGTGGTGTTCAGCAATGCCGAAGCCGTGGCCCGCCGCTGGCTGGACGATTCGGTGCTGTTGCCCCTCGAAGAGGCGGCCGGCAACTGGTGGACGGACACCCTGGTGATGGTGCTGACCATCAACCGTGGCATGCTGACCTTGCGCATGTCCGGAGACAAGCTGCAGCCCCTGCAGCTCAAGCTGGTCGGCGAGCTCTACCGTGTGCTGGCCATGCGTTTGAAGGCCGTGGCCCTGGGCGACTGATCAACCCCGGTTGCGCCGCTGCAGGAAGGCTTCGATGGCTTGGCCTGCTTCAGGCTGGCTGAGGTTGGCCAGGAAGCGCTGCTTTTCTGCTTCGAGGTGCGCGCGCAGTGGCTGGTCGGCCTCGTTGACCAGTTCCTTGAGGCTGGCGAGCACGGTTTGAGGCCTCTCGGCCAGTCGGGCAGCCAGGGTCAGGGCGGTCTCCAGCGACTGGCCGTTGGTGCAGACGGTGTGCACCAGTCCGGCTTCGTGCCAGTCGTGAGCGGATTGGCTGTCGCCCAGCCAGAGCAAGGCCAGCGCACGTTGCCGACCCAGCGCGCGGCGCAGGTGCCAGCTGGCCCCGCCGTCCGACGAGAGGCCAACTTGGCTGTAAGCCATCACGAAGCGTGCGTTGTCTGCTGCCACCAGCAGGTCGCAGGCCAGTGCCAGCGACACCCCACCGCCAGCGGCCACGCCCTCGACGGCTGCAATCACGGGCTTTGGAAAGCTGTGCAGCGCTTCAATCCACTGATGGAAAGCGTCGAGGTTGCGTTCCTGCGCGGCCATGTCATGCACACGTTGGTGGGCCAGCCGCTGCAGGTCTCCACCGCCACAAAAATGCCCGTTGGCGCCGGTGAGCACCACCGCGCGCACATCCGGATGGGTTTCGGCCATGTTCAGGGTTTCCACGCCCGCAGCGTAAACCTGGGGTGACAAGGCGTTGCGGGTGGCGGGGCCATGCAGGCGCAGCACGAGGGTGTTGCCGTGGCGCTCGGTCTGGAGTTCGGTGGTCATGCGGGGGTTTGGCGCGGGCGAGACAAAGGCGTCAATTCGGAGGATGGACGCCACGGCCTGCGTGCTAGAGTCATCTCGAACCCCCATCATGCACCGAATGAACTCATCTAGACGGCTCCTGACTGCAGTCTTGACGCTGACCGTTGGTTGGGCATGGTCGTCTTCCGCTTGGTCCCTGGGGTTGGGCCGACCTGAGAGTCAGGCTGTGCTGGGCGACACCTTGCGTGTCGTCGTGCCCTTGCGCCTGGAAGTCGGCGAGTCCGTCGCGCAAGAGTGCGTGTCCGCCGAGGTGTTCTTTGGTGATGACCGTGTTGCCCCGGGTGCGGTGTCGGTGGCGTTGGAGCCGGCTGAAACCGTGACCGCCGGCATGGGCGCGCGCCTGGTGTTGCGCACCACTGCCTTGATCAATGAGCCGGTGGTCCACGTCCAGTTGAGCGCTGGCTGTCAGGCTCGCATCACGCGCAAGTTCGTGGCCTTGGCCGATCCGCCTGGCCTGCGTTCGGCCCAGGTCAGCCCCGTTGCAGAACCGATGGCTGGCGACGCCGAGGTGATCAAATCCCCCGTGGCCGAAGGCCAGCCCAGGTCGACTTCGCCTGCGCGCAAGGCTGCCCGAGTCGCCTTGAACGCTGATGCGGGTGTGGGCGCACAGCGCTCGCCCGCGGTTTCGCCACGCCGGGCTCAGCGCGCTCAACCCGCAGCAGAGTCCCCGCGCCTGGCGCTCGACCCGGTTGACGCGGACGCCTTGGTTCAGCCCAGCCTGCGCTCGTCCGGGCAGATGGCATCCCCGATCGAAGGCGAACAAGCCGGTGCCGACGTGCAGGCCCGTCGCGAGGCTGCGACCGCGCTGTGGCGTGCGCTCAACGCCACGCCCGAGGCCATGTTGCGACAACAGCGGCACGTCGAAGAACTTGAGCAGCGTTTGCAGGGCCTGCAGCGTGCCGGCGAGCAGACCCAGCAAAGCGTGGCTGCGCTGCAGGCGCGCATGCAGGCGCTTGAAAAGAAGCCTGTGAGGTCGAGCTGGAGTTGGCCTGCCGTGCTGGCTCTTTTGGCTGGGGCAGGTCTGGCTGCATGGCTCTTGCACGGCTGGGGCGTTCGCCGTGGGCTCCAGCAGGCGGCCGCCTGGTGGAGCCCAGAGACCGGACAGCCTCCTCTCAACCTGCCTGAAAGCGAAGACACGCACAGCAGGCCACACCTGGACGACGTCGAGGACAAGAGCGACGACCTGCTGGGGCCGATCCCTGAGCCGCAGGAGGATGAGCGACTGCCATCGCCCCCCGCTGCGAGCCATCGATTCCCAGCGTCACCGGTGTTCGACGCGCCGGCGCCTCGGCCGCCTTTGATGTCGCCGGAGCCCCTCAAGGCCGTGTCCGTTGAGGAGCTGATCGACCTGGAGCAGCAAGCCGAGTTCTTCATCGTGCTGGGGCAGGACGAAGCCGCCATCGAGCTGCTGGAAGCTCACCTGGGCGGCCACACACAGGAGATCCCGTGGCCCTTCCTCAAACTCTTGGAGATCTACCGTCGCCTGGGTCGCCGAGACGATTACGAGCGAGTCCAGGAGCGTTTCAACGCCCACTTCAACGGCCGGGCTCCGACCTGGGCCTCCGACATGGAGCAGGGGCGCAGCCTTGTGGACTACCCCGGCGTGGTCGAGCGTCTGCAGGCACTTTGGGGTGAACCCACGCGTTCGATGGACGTGCTCGAGATGTCCCTGGTGCACCTGGGCCCCGAGGCCGATGCATTCGACCTGCCTGCCTACCGCGAGCTGCTGTTCCTTTACGCCGTGGCGCGTGACCTGTCAGACCGCGCCGAGCGCAGGCGACCCTCCTCGACCGAAATCGCGCCGCTGACGGCCACCCAGCCCGTGCGCTCGACCAACCTGGATGTGCCGGCGGTGGAGCCGCTGTCGGTTGACCTCGACCTCGACCGGCTGGACGACAAGTCCTGAGCGACGCGTGCCCGATCAGAGCCCGTGGTCCTGGCTCATCTCGGAGGCCGGGCCCGTGGGCGACTGCATCGCCTGCAGGATGAGTGCGCGGCTCAGGCGGTCTGAAATCAACTCGGCAAAAGCCAGCACGAACTGCCGCAGGTAAGCGCCGCGCTTGAAGGCCAGCCGGGCCATGTTGGGCCCGAACAGGTGGCCCACCGGGCGCCAGACCAGGTCGCTGCCAGGCGCCGACATGGTCGGGTCGTCCTTGACCGCCATCTCTGCCACCAGCCCGATGCCCAGGCCCAGGCGCGTGTAGGTCTTGATGACGTCGGCGTCGATGGCTTCGAGCACGACGTTGGGCGTCAGCCCCCGCTGCAGGAAGGCCTGGTCGATGCGCTTGCGGCCCGTGAACGATGGGTGGTAGGAGATCAATGGCTCGGCTGCCAATTGCTCCAGCGTCAGGCGAGGCACCGAGGCCAGCGGGTGCGAAGGCGGCATGACCACGACGTGCTGCCACTCGTAGCACGGCAAGGTGACCAGGTCCGGGAAGTCACTGAGCGACTCCGTGGCCAGTCCGATGTCGGCGACCTCGTCGAGCACCATGCGCGCCACTTGCTCGGGCGTGCCCTGGTGCAGGCTCACGGCCACCTTCGGGTACTTGCGGCGCAACTGGGCCACCGGCTCGGGCAGCACGTAGCGCGCCTGCGTGTGCGTGGTCGCGATCGACAGCGTGCCGGCGTCCTGCATGGCGTATTCCTCGCCGATGCGCTTGAGGTTGCCCAGTTCGCGCAGGATCACGTCGACCGATTTGAGCACCTCCAGCCCCGGCTCGGTGATGCGTTTGAGCCGCTTGCCGTGGCGCACGAAGATGTCCACGCCCAGCTCTTCCTCGAGCTCCATGATGGCTTTGGAGATGCCCGGTTGCGAGGTGTGCAGGGCTTTGGCCGTCTCGGTGAGGTTGAGGTTGCGGCGCGCGGCCTCGTGGACGAAGCGGAACTGGTGCAGGTTCATGCGGGCTCCGGTGGGTGCTCTTGGCTTCAGCCCTGAGGCGGTCTTGGCGAGGCGGACCCTGCGAGGGCCCAGGCGGCGTCGGCCATGCCCTGGATGAGGATGTCGGTTTCACCCACGGCAGGGCACAGGTGCCAGCTCACCTGCGGGTGGCGTTCAGCCAGCTCGGCCATGAGCCTGGGCAGGTCCTTGCGGACGTGGCCTCCGGCACCGAGGAACAGGGGCACCACCGAGACCTCGGTGCATCCGCGCGCCGCCAGGTCATCGCCCGCTGCCGCGATGTCGGGCGCCATGAATTCCAGGAACGCCAGCGTCACCTCTGGCGGCATGTTGTTCGACTGGCTGGACGAGGCTGGTGCGCGTGCACGCAGCCGCTGAGCCACGGCTTCGAAGGGCAGGGCCCAGTTCGGGTCACGCGCCCCGTGGGCGAACAGCAAGATGCCAGTGCGGGACATGGGGGCGGGTTCCGTTGAGGTCATTGTCGGCGCACCAGCCAGGCGAACACGCTCATGGACAGCAGCGTGTAGAGCAGGCTGGGCGCCATCGCGGCCAGCCAGGGCTGCCAGTTCTGCAACTGGCCCAGGTGGCTGGCGATGTGGTTGACGAGGACGAAGCTGATGCCCAGCATGATGCCGCCGAAGATCTTCAGGCTCATGCCGCCGCTGCGCGCGTGCAGGTAGGCGAAAGGCAGGGCCAGTGCGATCATCACGAAGCAGACGAAGGGGTAGACCGATTTTTTCCAGAACTGCATTTCGTAGCGCTGGGCGGCCTGGGCGTTGAGGTCAAGGTGGCGGGTGTAGCGCCACAGCGCCAGCACCGACATGCTCTCCGGCGGCAGCACCGATGCCGTCACCACCACGGGGGTCAGGCTGCTGGCCCATTCCATGTGGTCCTGCTTGCGCTCGTCGATCACCTTGGTGCCGGCCAGGGCCGCTTCTTGTGTGAGCCGCTCGTGCGACAGCCAGCGCGTGTCGACCACGTCCGTGAGTTGCCAGACCGAGCCATCGTCCACGCCCGGCGCCGGGTTGGGGGTCACGCGGGCCGAGTTGGCCGAAAGCCGACGCTTGAGTTGACCGTTGGCGTCGAACTCGAAGATGCGCACCTGGCCGAACTCGCCCTCGCTGATGGCGCTGCCCACGTTGACGGTGAAGGTGTGCGTGCCTTGGCCTGGCACCTCGCGCTTTTCACGCAGCCAGGTGCCGGCGCGGCCCAGCGTGACCTGCTGATCGGTGCTGAAGGCTGCGCGTTGGCGCGTGAGTTGCTGCTCGGCCATGGGCACCAGCCAGTTGCCGATGGCAGCCACCAACAAGGCGGCCATCAACCCCAACATGGCCAGCAGCCTCAAGGCGCGGGCCGGACTCAGGCCGCCGGTGCGCAAGATGGTGAACTCCGAGGTCTGCGCCATGCGCGCCAGCGCCAGGATGCCGCCGATCAGCACGGCGATGGGCATCAGGTCATGCACGTGTCGCACCAGCATCAGCAGGCAGGTGATCACGGCGTCCAGCAGGGTGTAGCCGTTTTGCCCGATGTCTTCCGAGGCCTCGACGAAGTCGATGAAAAAGGCCAGGCCGGAGAAGGCCAGTGCCACCAGCATCGTGCGCCAGGCCACCGCACGGAAAATGAGTCGGCGAACGGTTTTCATGCCTTGACCTCGCCTGAGCTCGCAGAAGCCGGTCGGGGTGTCGCTTGGCCCCGTCGCATCGACCAGCCGCCATCGCGCCACCCAATCACCGCCAGGCTCAACAGCGTGAGCGTGCCGTGCACCATCAGCAGCGCCGTGACGGCGTCCATGCGTTGGCGGGCCACCCAGTTCTGGCTCAGGCTGAGCAGGTTGAAATAGACCACGAAGACCAGCAGGGCGTAGACCAGGTTCCAGTTGCTGTTGCGGCGTGTGTTGCCTGCCGCCAGACTCAAGCCGGCCAGCACCATGTTGAAGGCCGCCCAGATCAGGCCCACGCGCCAGACCATCTCGCCCTGCGCCTTGGGGTGGCTGAGCAGGGCCAGCGCGGGGGTGGACATCGAGCGCAGGTCGGGGCTCACGTCGGGCGGGGTGATTTTCTCGCCCACGCGGATGCGGGCGGTTTCGAAGCGGGACAAGGCTTTTTCGCCCGTGGCGAGGTCGGTCTGGGTGCGCTCACCCTGGTTGAGCACCAGGAAGCGTTGCCCGTCCACCACCTCGATCTGGCCCTGGCGAGCGGTGACCACCGACTCCTGATCGCCGTCCGTGGTCACCATGAAGACGTTGCGCCCAGAGGTCAGTCCGTCGCTGTGGCTGTCGATGAAAAACACGCGTTTGCCATCGGCCGAGACCTGGAACTGGCCCGGTGCCACCCGGGCCATGTCGGAGCGCTGCTCGTAGCGCACCTTGAGGATTTGCGTCTGGCTTTGTGCCCAGGGGCGCGCCACCAGCGAGGCCGCAGCCACCAGCAGCAGCACCGGCCAGGCCATGCGCAACAGCGGCTTGAGGAAATGGAACTGCCGCGCGCCGCTGGCTTGCCAGACCACCATTTCGCTGTCGCGCCAGATGCGGCTGAGCGTGGCCACCACCGACACGAACAAAGCCAGCGCCAGCACGATGGGCAGCTGCCCGATGATGGTGTAGCTCAGCACCAGGCCCACGTCGGTGGGCGCGAGGTTGCCTTTGGTGGCCTGGCTGAGGATGCGGATGAGCACCATGGTCAGCAACACGGTCAGCAGCACGACCAGCGTGCCACTGAAGCTGCGCCAGAGCTCTCGGCGGATGGAGGAATCGAATAACATCGGATGGATCGATCAACCCGCGCATTATGGACTTGCACCGCATGGACTACCGTTCTTCCGTCGCCCAGGGTTCGGCCCTCTCCCAAGTCAACGCCGATGCGCTGCTGCTGGTGCTCACGCCCGAGCACAGCCAGGCGGCCGATCCGGTGCTCGACGCCCTGATCCAGGACGCCGTCAAGGCCGATGACCTGGCGCTCAAGGCCGGTCGCGCCTTGTACCTGCACCGCCCGCGTGGCGTGCAGGCCGCCCGCCTGGTGCTGACGGTGGCAGCCGACGCCAAGGCCAAATCGTTCAAGTCCGCCGTGGCCAAGGGCCTGGCGTTGCTCAAGGACGGCGGATCGGGCCATGTGGCCATCGCTGCAGCCGAGGGCCTGACGCTCGATGCCGACCACGCCCGATGTGCCGCGCTGACCGTGGCCGATGCCACCTACGTTTTCCGCCTGACCAAACCCAGTGCCCCCAAGGCCGGCGCGCTGAAAAAAGTCACCCTGCTGAGCCCGGCCGAGCAGGCCGCCGCCGTCAAGGCAGGCATCCAGCAAGGCCAGGGCATTGCCGAGGGCGTGACCCTGGCGCGCGAGCTGGGCAACCGCCCGGCCAACCACTGCACCCCCTCCGACCTGGCCACCGAGGCCCGCCGCCTGGCCAAGGCCAGCAAGCTGATCAAGGCCGAGGTGATGGAGCGCCCGGCGCTCGAAAAGCTGGGCATGGGCTCGTTCCTGTCGGTCACCAATGGCTCGGCCCAACCGCCCAAGTTCATCGTGCTGCGCTACCAGGGTGCGGCCGCCAGCCAGGCCCCCATCGTGTTGGTGGGCAAGGGCATCACGTTCGACACCGGTGGCATCTCGCTCAAGCCCGGCGCGGGCATGGACGAGATGAAGTTCGACATGGGCGGTGCGGCCAGCGTGCTGGGCACCTTCCAGAGCCTGGCATTGCTGGCCCCCAAGGTCAACGTGGTCGGCCTGATCCCCACCTGCGAGAACATGCCCAGCGGCACGGCCACCAAGCCAGGCGACGTGGTCACCAGCATGTCGGGCCAGACCATCGAGATCCTCAACACCGACGCCGAGGGCCGCCTGATCCTTTGCGATGCACTGACCTACGCCGAGCGCTTCAAGCCGGCGGTGGTGGTCGACATCGCCACGCTGACCGGCGCCTGCGTGATCGCCCTGGGCCACCTGCACAGCGGTCTGTTCTCCAAGGACGATGAGCTCGCCGACGCGCTGCTGAAGGCGGGTCAGTCGGCGCAAGACACCGCCTGGCGCATGCCCCTGGACGACGAGTACGGCGAAGGCCTCAAGAGCAACTTTGCCGACCTGGCCAACGTGGGTGGCCGCGAAGGTGGCTCGATCACGGCGGCCTGGTTCCTCGGCAAGTTCACCCAGGCGTATCGCTGGGCCCACCTCGACATCGCCGGCACGGCTTGGAAGTCCGGTGGCGCCAAGGGAGGCACGGGCCGCCCGGTGGGCCTGCTGACCCAGTTCCTGCTGGATCAGGCTGCCGCAGGCAAGGACGCCCTGGCGCCGCGTTCGACCAAGCACGAGAAGGCGGCCAAGGCAGCGAAAACCGTGAAGGCCGTGGCGCCTGCGAAGGTGAACAAGCCTGCCGGCAAGGTTGCCGCCAAACCTGCCGCAAAGCCCGCTTCCAAAGCGGCCAAGGCCTGATCGGCCGAGCGACGACGATGCCAGGGCAGTTCCATGCGCAGGGTTGAGTTTCACCACGGCATCGGCAACAAGCTGGCCTACGCCTGTCGCTTGCTTCGCAAGGCGCACCGGGCTGGGGCCAAGGTCGCTGTGACCGGCGACCTTGCCACGCTGCAGGCCCTCGACCGCGAGCTCTGGACCTTCGACGACCAGGAGTTCCTGCCCCACGTGCTGGCGGCTGGCACACCTTTGCCCGAGCGCCTGAATGCCACCCCCATCTGGCTCTCGCCCGATGTGTCCTCGGCGCCGGGTGAGCGCAGCATCCTGGTCAACGTCGGGCGTGATCTGCCCGACGGCATGGATCGCTTCGAGCGCGTGTTCGACCTGGTCTCCTGCGAGCCCGACGACCGCCAGGAAGGTCGCCAGCGCTGGAAGGCCTATGCTGCCAAGGGCTGGGATGTCCAGCCCCACGAAGTCAAGGACGAGGCACGCTGATGAACGGCATTTCCCGCCCGCATCCCGCGCAGGTGCCCACCCTGACGGAAATCATCGATGTGCAGGGGCAGGCGAGCGCCCAGCCGTCGGTCAACCCGCCAGCCAGCGCCCCACCTGCGGTGGCCCCCGCGAAGCCTTGGACCGCGGCCTCCCCGGTCGCCAGCGCCAGGCCGCCGGTGCCGCTCGACGCCTTGCCGGTGCTGGGTGAGGTGGTGACTTCCTCCGCTGCTGAGCCGCTGCCGCAGGCGCAGCCACGGCCAACGACCCAACCGGCGTCGGCCCCGCCCCCGCCGGATGCACCTACCGCGGTCTCCGAGGCACAACTGGCGCACCGCGTGTTGTCCGATGTGCAAAAGCAGATCGACAGCATGCTGGAGTTCCGCTTGAAAGAGGCGATGGCGCCTTTGCTCGCCCGTCACACCGAAGCCATCGCACGCGACCTGCGCGATGAGCTCAACCGAACCCTCAAGGATGTGGTGGCACGCTCCGTGGCTCAGGAGCTGGCCAAGCTCCGCCAACGCTGATGGCCGCTGCATCCCGCGCACCGATCCAACCCAACAAACCGTCAACGAGGTCCTGATGAAATTGCGTCCGATCCCGTCTTCTCTGCTGGCTGTCGCCGGCCTCATCCTTGCCGGCCTGCCACTCTCGCAGGCCCAGGCGCAGACCGTGGTGCGCATTGGCCACGTCGGCCCGGTGTCGGGCCCGCAGGCCCACTACGGGCGTGACAACGAAAACGGCGCTCGCATGGCCGTGGCCGAGCTGAACTCGCAAGGCCTCAGCATCGGCGGCAAGAAGGTCAAGTTCGAGCTGGTTGCCGAAGACGACGCTGCCGACCCCAAACAGGGCACCGCCGCCGCGCAAAAGTTGTGTGACGCCAAGGTCAACGGCGTGGTCGGGCACCTGAACTCGGGCACCACCATCCCGGCGTCCAAGGTCTACAACCAGTGCGGCCTGCCCATGATCTCGCCCTCGGCCACCAACCCCGAGCTGACGCAACTGGGCTACAAAAACGTCTTCCGCCTGCTGGCCAACGACAACGAACTGGGTGCTGGCCTGGCCCGCCATGCGCAGCAGGTGCTCAAGCTCAAGAAGGTCGCGATCATCGACGACCGCACGGCCTACGGCAAGGGCGTGGCCGAGGTGTTCGCGCGAACCGCGCAGCAGCTGGGCATGGAAGTGGTCAGCCAGCAATACACCAACGACAAGGCCGTGGACTTCATGTCCATCCTCACCGCCATCAAGAACAAGAAGCCTGACGGCATCTTCTTCGGTGGCATGGACCCGCAGGCGGGCCCCATGCTGCGCCAGATGCAGCAGTTGGGCCTGACCAAGGCCTACCTGTTCGGTGGCGACGGCATCTGCACCGACCAACTGGTCAAGCTCTCCAGCGGTGCTCGCACGCTGGGCAACGTGGTGTGCGCCGTGGGTGGCGCTTCGCTGGACAAGCTGCCCCAGGGCAAGGCTTGGCGCGACAAGTACGAAGCCATGTTCCCCAAGCAGTACCAGGTCTATTCGCCCTACACCTACGACGCCACGATGGTGCTGGTGGACGCCATGAAGCGCGCCAACTCCACCGACGCGAAGGTCTACGGCCCCAAGATCGCCGAGGCGGCTTACGCGGGCGTGACGGCCAAGGTGTCGTTCGAGCCCAACGGCGAACTCAAGAACCCGGCCATGACGCTCTACACCTACAAGGACGGCAAGAAGGTGTCGGTCAACTGACGAAACCTGGGCTATACTTGCGGGCTTCACGGAGAGGTGGATGAGCGGTTTAAGTCGCACGCCTGGAAAGCGTGTGTGGGTTAATAGCCCACCGCGGGTTCGAATCCCGCCCTCTCCGCCAAGATGACAGAAAACGAGAAACCCGATTGGTGAAAACCGGTCGGGTTTTTTCATGGGCGCCGTCACCAGTGGGTACGATGCTTGAGACGGCCCGCCCGGTTGGTTGGGCGGCCTCGGGAGTCTTCACCATGCCCGCGTCGCGTCCTGAAACTGCTTTGCCCACTGACCCTGCAGCACGTCGCGAATTCCTGCGCAAGCTGTTCTGGTCTGCTGGCGGGCTGGCAGCTTCGGGCCTGTCGTGGCCTGTTCTGGCACAGGCTGCTGCAGGTTCTGGAAGGCCACCAACGGCGCATGCCGCCCCGTCCGCACCGGGTTTCGACTTCTCGGCCCTGGGCCCTCTGCGCGAGCCCGATGCCCTGGGCCTGGCCCTGCCCGCCGGGTTTTCTGCCCGCATCGTGGCGGTGTCTGGCGAGCGACCGACACCTGGCGCCTCCATCTGGCACACCTACCCGGACGGCGGCGCCACCTTCGCCGCGCCAGATGGCGGCTGGGTCTACGCGAACAACAGCGAGGTGCCTGCAGGCGCAGGCGGTGTGAGCGCTTTGCGCTTTGACCGCCATGGCCAAGTCGTGGGGGCGCAGCGCATCCTCGATGGCACGAGCACCAACTGCGCAGGCGGTGCGACCCCCTGGGGCACCTGGCTGTCTGCAGAGGAGACCAGCCTGGGGCGCGTCTGGGAATGCCTGCCGTTCGGCTCTGCCTCGCAGGCCCAGGTCAGGCCGGCGCTTGGCACCTTCAAGCACGAGGCGGTGGCCGTGGACCCTTTGCACCGCACCTTGTACCTGACCGAAGACGAAGGGCAGGGGCGTTTTTACCGCTTTGTGTGCAGCGAGTCGGACTGGCCTGCTTCGGCCACCAGGCCGGTATTGAAGTCGGGGCGTTTGCAGGTGCTGCAGATCGACGGGGTGCCGGCCAACCAACTGCCGCCCGATGAGATGAATTTGGCGCAACCCCGCCACGTGAGCTGGGTGGACGTGAGCAGCCCGAGCCTGCCCCAAGGCATCGTGCGCAGCGTGCTGGGCAGCAGGGCGCCGGGAACCGTGTTCCGCGGTGGCGAAGGCCTGTGGTACTTCAACGGCATCGTCTACTTCTCGACCAAAGGCGACAACCGCATCTGGGCCTTCGAGCCCGCCACGCAGCGCTTGCAGGTCATCTACGACTTCGCCACCGCGAGCGCGGCCGACCGCGTTCTGTCAGGCGTCGACAACCTGACCGTCAGCCGCCGTGGCGATGTGCTGGTGGCCGAAGACGGCGGCAACATGGAGCTGTGCGTGATCCTGCCCGACCGCAGCGTGAAGGTGCTGTTGCGCCTGCATGGCCAGGACGAGTCCGAGATCACCGGGCCGGCTTTCTCGCCCGATGGGTCGCGGCTTTACTTCAACTCGCAGCGCGGTGGCCGGCACGGCGCTGGGTTGGGCATCACCTACGAGGTCAGGTTGCCAGCTTGACGCGCACGTCGGCTGGTGACCATGAAAAAGGGCACCCGAGGGTGCCCTTCGTTTTGCCTGCAAGGCAAGGCGTCAGCGGTTGCTTTCCTTGACGATGACCCAGCGGCCTTCCTGCATGCGCCAGGTCAGGGTCTTGGGGCCCTTGTCCTTGTAGTTGCTCGAGGTGTAGGCCTGCTCGAAGCTGGTGACCACGTCGCTGCCTTGCGGGCTGGCCTTGATCGAGTCGATCTTCAGCGAGATCGGGCCGGGCTTGCCGACCAGCTTGCGGCGGTTGGCTTCCCATTGGGCGCGGGTGCCCTTGGCGGTGAAGTCCTTGCTGTAGAAGCCCAGGTAGGTTTCGATGTCCTTGGCGGACCAGGCGGCGGCCCAGTCGGTCAGGCGCTGGGCCACGGTTTGCACGGCTTCGGCGTTCGCGACGACAGGCTTGGGCTCTTCGGCTGCTGGCTTGATGGCCGTGACACCCACTTGCGTGCCCAGCTTGCGGGCACGCGCGTCGAGCTCGTCGCGCGAGGTCGAGGCGGCGGCCACCGAGGTCACAGGGCAGCGCTGAGCGGCGTCGTCGGAGGCTTGCCAGTCTTTGACGAGGTCGCCCTGGTTGTCGTCACTTGGGCGCAGGCCCAGGGTGGACAGCAGGGTGTTGCGCGCGGCGTGGGTGCGCACCTGGGCCAGCAGCAGGTCGTGCTCGGCGTTGGCGTAGGCACGCTTGGCGGTGTAGAGCTCGTTCTCGGCGTTGAGCAGGTCCAGCAGGCTGCGCTGGCCGATGTCGAACTGCTGGCGGTAGGCGTCGCGGGCTTTTTCGATGGCCAGCACGTTGCGGTCGAGCGCGGCGAGTTGGGTGCGGGCGCGGGTGATGTCGTTGTAGGCGATGCCGATGGTCTGGCGCACGTCGCGGCAGGCCTTGTCACGCTGGTCGGCGGCCTGGTTGATCAGGTCGGCGAACTGCTTGGTGCGGGCCTGGTCGGAGCCGCCGTTGTAGAGGTTCCAGTTCAGCAGGATCTGGGCCGAGGTGGCGCTCTTGCGGTCGATCAGGCCGTCGAAGTTGTTGCCCAGGCCGCTGCGCAGGCGGGCTTCGACGCGGGGCTGGAAGGGGCTGTCCTTGGTTTTGGCTTCGGATTCGACGGCGCGCAGGTTCTCGACTGCAGCGCTGACGCTGGCGTTGCGGGCCAGGGCCTGGCTGATGACCTGGGTGTTGTCACCGGCGAGGCTGCCATCGATGCGGGGCAGGGCGGCCAGGCCGTTGGCCGGCGCTTCGCCAACGACGCGCAGGTAGCGCGAGGCGACGTCGTGCAGGTTGGCGTTTTCGGTGGTCAGGTTGGAGTCGGCCAGGGCCAGGCGGGCGTTGGCTTGCTCGGTGTCGACGCCGCGGCCGACGCCGGCCTTGAACTTGGACTGCAGCTGGTCGAACACGTATTTGTGCTGCACGTAGTTGTCTTCGGCCAGGCCCACGAGCTTGCGAAAGCGCAGTACGTCGATGTAGGCGCGAGCGGCTTCGAGGGCAGTGTCTTCGCTGGCTGCCAGGAACTCGAAGTAGCGGACCTTGCGGGCGTGGCCCAGGCGGTCGACCTCGTTGGCGGTGAATCGGCCGTCCCAGAGCACCTGGTTGGCGGTCAGGGCCAGGCCGCTGCGGCTGAAGCTGCGCGATTCGGGGTTGCGCTGGTCGACCTTGTCGCGGTCGCGGCCGATGTCGGCAGACAGGTCAACCGTGGGCAGGTAACCACCCTTGGCCACGTCCACCTCCTTGGAGGCCGCGCGCAAGGCGTTCAGGCGGGCGGTCACGTCGGGGTTGGAGTCGATGGCCTTCTGGACCGCCCCAGCCAGGCCGGTGGCGGCAGCTGTGGGTTGGGCCTGGGCCAGGGCTGCCTGGGCGGTGAATGTCAGGGCGGCCAGGGCCAGGGCATGAAGTCCGGACTTCAGGGCTTTGTTCGTCACGCTGAACCTCGTCGTGTGGGGCGTTGGCAGGGCAGCAAGCCCTGTAACGGAGGGTTAATCGGCTGATTTTGGCATCAATGAAGGGGCTTCCGTCTTCTGAAAACGCCTGTGTTCACGGGGGAGTGGCGCCGATGTCGCAATCTGGGATTTCCCGGTCAAGTCCGGGCGGGCCTTCGCCGATAAGCTGAGGTGGTCCAAGAAGCCCGATTTCTCGCTTTCAGCTCGCCTGCTCGCCTGGCCGCCTGGTCGGGGTGGTGGCTGCGTGCCGCCGCCCTCTTGGCGGTGCTGGGTTGGGGGCTGAGTCCGGCCTGGGATGCGCCCCGCGTCATGCAGGCGGCCCAGCGCCAGGGAGGCAACACGCCGCAACGTGCCCAGGTGCTGGTGCAACTCATCGGCGAGGTCGCCGCCCAGGACGAAGAAAGTCGCCTGCGGGCGGTCAACGGTTTTTTCAACCGTTCGGTGCAGTACCGCGACGACCGTGAAATCTGGGGACAGGTCGATTACTGGGCCTCGCCCCTGGAATCCTTGGCGCGAGGGCAGGCCGACTGCGAGGATTACGCCATCGCCAAGTATTTCTCCTTGCTTGCCTCGGGCGTGCCAGGTGTGAAGATGCGACTGGTTTACGTGCGGGCGCAGCTGGCCGGCAGCATCCAGGCGCACATGGTGCTGGCTTATTACCCGCAGCCCGACGCCGAGCCCCTGATCCTGGACAACCTGATCACGGACATCCGCCCAGCTTCGAGGCGCCCGGATCTGGCCCCTGTTTTCAGCTTCAACGCGGAAGGTTTGTGGCAAGGTGTGACGGGAGCCAGTGCGGGAGACCCCGTGGCCCGGCTGTCTCGTTGGCGCGAGGTGCTGGCCAAGGCGAAAGCCGAGGGGTGGTGGTGACGCCGCCACGAAAGAGATGACAACATGTCCTTGATTCGACAAATCTGGTTGCTGTTGCTGACGACGCTGTTGATGGCTTTCATCGGCAGCTTCGTGGTCTGGATGGTTTCGTCCCGGGGTTACCTGGAGACGCAGCTGCGCCTGAAGAATGCCGACAACGCCCAGTCTTTGGCCCTGAACCTGTCGCAACAGCGCGGCGATCGCACCGGCATGGAGTTGACCGTGGCGGCCATGTTCGACACGGGCTTTTATCAGCGCATCACGCTCAAGGACGCGGCGGGGCGCGAGCTGTTTGACCACCAGGCTGACCCGGCGGCCGCGCGCGAGCAGGCGCCGGCCTGGTTTGTGCGCCTGGTGCCGGTGGAATCTGTGGCCGGCATTGCGCAGGTATCGGATGGCTGGCGTGCGGTGGGATCGGTTGAGGTGGTCAGTCACTCGGCGTTTGCCCATGCGCAGCTTTGGCAGGGCTCGCTCAAGACCGCTGGCTGGCTGGCTGCGCTCGGTGCGCTGTCTTGTCTGGTGGCCACCTTCGGGGTCAATGGCATCCGCCGGCCGCTGGAGGCCACGGTGAGCCAGGCCCAGGCCCTGATGGAGCGCCGGTTTGTCACGGTCGAAGAGCCTCGCGTGCCTGAGCTGGCTCGCTTGAGCCAGGCCATGAACGCGGTGGTGATGCGGCTCAAGTCGGTGTTCGACGAGCAGTCGCAACAAGTCGAGCAGCTGCGTCAGCAGGCCCATTGCGATCCGCTGACAGGCTTGTCCCAGCGGCGGCATTTCATGGCGCAGTTGAGCGCGGCCCTCACTCGCGAGGAAGGCTCCGGCCTGGGCGTCATCCACCTGGTGCGGGTGATCGACCTGGCTGGCGTCAACCGTTTGCTTGGTCACCGCCAGACGGACGTGCTGTTGCAAAGGCTGGCGGAGGTGTTGCGCGAGGTCTCGGTTGGGGTGCCTGGCGTGGCCATCGGGCGGCTCAACGGCGGCGACTTCGCCATTTGCCTGGTGGGTGGCGAGGTGCCCCTGCCTGAGCCCCAGCATTACGCCGATGCCTTGCGCAGGGCTTTTTCCGAGCAGGGTGTGGCGGCGACGGTGGTGATCGGTGGCACGCCATGGCGCCGCGGAGATGCCTTGCAGGCCGTGCTGGCTTCTGCCGACTCGGCGCTGGCCCTGGCGGAAAGCCGAGGTGCTTTCTCGGTTGAAATGGCCGACAGCCATGGCACCGAAGCGGTGGTGCTGGGTGAGGACGAATGGCGCCGTCGCATCGACGAGGCGCTCAGGCAAGGGCGCGTGCAGCTGGTCAAGTACCCGGTGGTGGACCGCCAGCTCAGGCTGGTGCATCACGAGTGCCCGATGCGCTTGCAGCTTGAACCCGGTGGTGCCTTCGAGTCGGCCGCCAACTGGCTGCCGATGGCGATGCGAACGGGGTTGATCTCGCGCATCGACGAGGTGGCCGTGGCCCAGGCGCTGGACCAGATCCTCGATGACCTGCAGCCGCGCGGCGTGAACCTGTCACCTGCCTCGCTGATGGACAGCGGATTTGTGCCGAGGTTGCGCGCGCGCATCTCCGCGCGGCCGCAAGCGGCGCGGCTGTTGTGGCTGGAGGTGGCCGAGATCGCCGCGGTGGAGCGTTTCGAGCTGGTGCGCGAGCTGTGCAAGCAGCTGCGTCCGCTGGGTGTGCGCATCGGCCTGGAGCACGCGGGCGAGCGCCTGACGCGCATCGATTCGCTGTTCGAGGCCGGGCTGGACTACGTCAAGCTGGATGCGTCGGTGGTGCAGGGCGTGGCCACCGAGCCGGCTCGCGCGGCCTTTGTGTCGGGCACCGTCAACATGCTGCATGGCCTGGGCCTGCAGGTGTATGCGGAAGGGGTGAGCGATCCGGCCGATTTGCTGGCGCTTCGCCAGGGTGGCATGGACGGTGTCACGGGGCCAGCGGTGCGCATGCCGACCTGACGGGCGGTGATCCAGGGCGGCCTGCCTTGCCGCGTTCGTTGCCCGTCGCGCAAAAAAAACACCGCCATGAAGGCGGTGTTTTGCTTTGGGCTGCTGTCGGGCCGCGTGGCCTGCGCCGGGGCCGAAGCCCCTTGGCTCAACCCTGGTCCACCAGCAGCTTGCCGCGCTGCATCAGCTCGCTGATGATCTGGTGGTCACTGGCTTGCGCGTCAAGGCCCAGCGAGGCACGCAGGTCGACGTTGGACAGCGTGATGCGCTGATCTTCTGCACCCGAGTCAGTGGCGGTGTCGGTGAACGCGCCGGTGGTGCTGATGCGGATGTGGGTGCTGCCCGGCGTGGAGGTGGTGTCGAAGTCAAGGTACTGCAGCAGGTTGTCCTGGGTCTCGCCTTGCAGCAAGTCGCGCAGGTCCAGCACGTCGCCGTTGTTCGAGGCTGCGGCCGTGTTGAAGTCGGTGATGACATCGACAGCGGGCTGCCCCTTGGCGCCGCCGTCGCCCAGGTGCCAGGCGAACACGTCGGAGCCATCGCCGCCAGTGAGGCGGTCGTCGCCTTTGCCGCCCACCAGGATGTCCTGGCCGCCACCACCCGAGAGGGTGTCGTTGCCGGCCATGCCGTCGATGTGATCGTTGCCGGTGGTGCCGGTGAGTGTGTTGGCGGTGTTGGTGCCCTCGATGTGGTTGTAGCCGTCCATCGCGATGTTCAGCTCGCCGGTGACGCGGTCACCATCGCCGTCGACCAGCGTGTAGGTGACCTTCTGGGTGCGTGTTTCGCCCGGATCGAGTTGGTCGCGTGTGGCGCGGTTGACTTCGAAGGTGTAGCTGCCATCGGACTTGCCCACGAAGGTGCCGTAGGGGCTGCTCACGGTGTCCCAGATCACCTGGCTGATGCCATCGGCGCTGACGTCCGATGTGTCGAGCTTGCCTTGCACGGTGGGCAAGGTGTCGGCGGACACGATGCTGCCGTAGATGCCAAAGGTGTTGGAGGCTTGCTCGTTGGTGTAGATGGTGTTGACGAGCTTGCCGCTGGCGTCCTGGAAGCCGAGCAGGTTGATCTTGTACTGCGTGCCGTCCACCGTGACCGTGGCGGTTTGCGATTGCAGGGTGATGATGTCGGCCGATGCGGCGGCGTCGTTGGAGTTGGCGGTCTCGGTGTGGGTGAGCTTGGTCTTGAAGGTCACCGTGGTCGCGACGCCATTGATGTTGACCACCAGGGTCATGTTGAAGTCGGTGCCCGTCAGGGTCGACGAGTCGCTGTAGATGCCGTAGTTGCTGTGGGTGAAGTCGGCCAGCTTGAAGACCTGGCTGGCTTCGACCACGGTGCCGCTGGAAGAGGACAGCGCGCTGTTGTCGACCAGGTCGTAGCCCGATTGCTGGCCGGTGGTCACGCCAGAGCCCCAGCGCAGGCGGTCGATGCCGGCGTCGGCGTCGGTGTTGGTGCGGCTGACGGTGCTGGTGCCGTTCGCGTAGGTGTCGTTGGCGAAGCTGACCTGCAGGCCCTGCACTCGGATGACGTCATGCTGGACCGCGACGTGCTCGGTGCTGGTGGTGGTGTTCGGCACGTCGTCGAGCACGTTGACGTTCAGCGAGGTCGATGCGGTGCTGGTGCCATCGCCCACCTTGACGCCGAACGAGAGGGTCGACGTGTTGGCGCCGCCTGCGGTGGGGTGGTCGATCGATTGCGACAGCGTCACCTTGTACTGACCCTGGTCGTCGATGGCGACACGGACCACTTCCTTGCCGTCGGCAGAGCCGACCAGGGGCGAGCCTGCACTGCCACCGCTCCAGGTGATCGCAACGCCCTTGGATGTCCAGTTGCCTGCGGGGGCGCTGAGCTGGATGTCGAAACGCGTGGAGTCGACGTCGGAGATGGCCAGCTTGCCAGTGGTGCTGGTGCCGGCGGTGGCGGAAATCAGGTTGGCTTCGTCGATGGAGGCGGAGCCTGCGGCGCTGATGACGGGGGCGTCGTTGACGGGTGTGACGCCGATGTTGACGGTGGAGGTGGCGGTGCCGCCCTTGCCGTCGGAGACGGTGATCGTGAACGAGTCGGAGCCGTTGTAGTCCTTGCTGGGCGTGTACGTCCAGGTGCCATCGGCGTTGACGACGACCGTGCCGTGAGCCGGGTTGTTGCCCTTGGCAAAGGTCAGCGCATCACCATCGGCATCCTTGGCCTTGACGGTGCCGGACACCGGGGTGTCCTCAGGCGTGGTCGCCTTGTAGTTGCCGGTGACGGGGTCGTAGTTCGGGTTCGACGGATCATCGAACTTGGGCGGGTCGTTGACCGGTGTGACGCCGATGTTGACGGTGGAGGTGGCGGTGCCGCCCTTGCCGTCGGAGACGGTGATGGTGAACGAGTCGGAGCCGTTGTAGTCCTTGCTGGGCGTGTAGGTCCAGTTGCCGTTTGCATCG
>Ga0180008_1000748_pt1 | contig 24113 bp, 20 predicted proteins | sample MM_PW_MetaG_FD_121121 | JGI IMG/M metagenome (GOLD analysis project Ga0180008, IMG submission 121121) | Groundwater microbial communities from the Aspo Hard Rock Laboratory (HRL) deep subsurface site, Sweden - MM_PW_MetaG | ecosystem: Environmental > Aquatic > Deep subsurface > Groundwater...
CGCGAGTTCGAGTCTCGTTTCCCGCTCCAAATATTGCGCTACAGAGTTCCACTGAATTCTGTAAGTGATTGAAATAAGGGCCTTTAGGCCCTTTTTTCGTTCCAGCGGGTACCGCTGAAATCCAGCTCTATCCAGTGCTTTTAAGTCCCGATTTAAGATCTTGGATTTGGATGCGCGCTGAATCGGTTTTTTGCTGGAGCAACTTGGATAGCGAGACGAGCATCTGGCCCTGACTCTGTTCAGGAGCTCGCTATGGCACTCTCGGATACGACCGTTCGGCAAGTCCGAATCACCGGCAATGACTACACGGTGGGCGACACGGATGGGCTTGCGCTCAACGTGACAGCTCGCGGCGGAAAAAACTGGCGTTTCAGGTACTACTGGGCGGGCGTGCAGAAACGCATGTCTCTTGGTAGTTATCGGCAAATCAGCCTCAAAGAAGCCCGTGCTCGACGTGATGAGGCGCGCGCCTTGGTCGCCCAAGGCATCAATCCCTATGAGCACCATAAGCAACAGCGGGGCTGGAACATAACCCGGCTTCAGACCTCGATGTGGTCGCACTTCCCAAACTTCCCGTGACGCACAATCCGTTTCTCCGAATGGACGAGCTCCCGGGATTGATGGTTGCTCTTCGAAATTACGGTGGCGCCAATCAAACTCGGCTTGGCCTTCGGTTGTTGTTGCTGACCGGTGTCCGTACGGGCGAGTTGCGGTTGGCGACACCTGATCAGTTCGATCTGGAGCAGCGGTTGCCTGGGCGTGCGCAGTCTGCTTGAAGTGTTGCCACAACGCATCAAGCAGCCGGCGCTGTGCCTGATTGGCGAGCCGACCGAACTGAAACCGGTGCTCGGCCACAAGGGCAAGCTGGCCATGCGTTGTCATGTAAAAGGCGCGCCGTGCCACTCGGCCTACGCGCCTTATGGCGTGAATGCCATCGAACAGGCGGCGCGACTGATTGGCCGCCTCGGCGAGATCGGCCAGCGTCTGGCTGCGCCGGAGTATCACGACGAGCGCTTCGATCCGGCCTATTCCACGGTGCAAGTCGGGGTGATTCAGGGTGGGACGGCGTTGAACATTGTCCCGGCCGATTGCCGTTTCGACTTCGAGGTCCGTGCCTTGCCGGCGTTCGAGCCTGAAACGGTACTCGAGGAACTGCAAGCCTACGCCGAGCAAACGCTGTTGCCAGCCATGCAGGCAGTCAAGGCCGACACCGCCATCCGCTTCGAACCGATTTCGGCCTACCCGGGCCTGGCTACCGCCCCCGAAAGCGCCGCCGCGCAACTGATTGCGCAGCTGTGCGGCAGCGACGACTTCAGCACCGTGGCCTTTGGCACCGAAGGTGGCTTGTTTGACCAGGCTGGAATACCCGCCGTGGTCTGTGGCCCCGGCAGCATGGAGCAAGGGCACAAGCCCGACGAATTTGTCAGTGTCGAGCAGATGGCGGCCTGCGACCGCCTGATGGACCGGCTGGCTGTGTACCTCTCCAACAATTGATAACAACAAGGAGTCTGCAGTGAACGATTTCAAAGACTGGACGACCCTGGCAGCGCAACAACGGCTGATCGATACCGCGTTGATCGACGGTGAGCCGCATCAAGCGCAAAGTGGCGCGCGTTTTGAGGTGATCAACCCGGCCAGCAATCGCGTGCTGGCCCGCGTCGCTGCCTGCGGCCAGGCCGAAGTCGACCAGGCGGTGAGCAGTGCCCGCCGTGCCTTCGAACAGGGGCCCTGGGCGAAGATGGCACCGACCGAGCGCAAGAAAGTATTGCTGCGCCTGTCGCAGCTGATGCTTGAACACCGCGATGAGCTGGCCTTGCTTGACTCGCTGAGCATGGGCAAGCCGGTGATGGACGCCTGGAATATCGACGTACCGGGCGCCGCCCATGTGTTTGCCTGGTACGGCGAAAGCCTCGACAAGCTCTATGACCAGGTAGCGCCGACGGCCAGCAACGTCCTGGCGACCATCACCCGCGTGCCGCTGGGTGTGGTCGCGGCCGTGGTGCCGTGGAACTTCCCGCTGGACATGGCCGCGTGGAAACTCGCTCCGGCCCTGGCCGCCGGCAACAGCGTGGTGCTCAAGCCCGCCGAGCAGTCGCCGTTCTCGGCCCTGCGTCTGGCTGAACTGGCGTTGGAGGCCGGTATCCCGGCAGGTGTGCTCAACGTGGTGCCGGGGCTGGGTGAGGAGGCTGGACGGGCGCTGGGCCTGCACATGGACGTCGATGCGCTGGTGTTCACCGGTTCCACCGAAGTCGGCAAGTACTTCATGCAGTACGCGGCGCAATCGAACCTCAAGCAAGTGTGGCTGGAGTGCGGCGGCAAGAGCCCGAACCTGGTGTTTGCCGATTGCCAGAACCTCGACCTGGCGGCGGAAAAAGCCGCGTTCGGGATCTTCTTCAACCAGGGCGAAGTCTGTTCGGCCAACTCGCGGCTGCTGGTGCAGCGTTCGATTGCCGATGAGTTCGTCCAGCGCCTGACCGAAAAAGCCCGCCAGTGGCAACCCGGCAACCCGCTGAACCCAGCCAGCAGCGCCGGCGCCATTGTCGATGCGCGGCAGACCCAGCGGATCCTGCAGTACATCGAGCAGGCCCGGGGCGAAGGCGCGCAACTGGTGTGCGGTGGACGGCAACTGAGCTTCGACGGCTCGGACAACTTCATCGAACCGACGATTTTCACTGGCGTCACCGCCGACATGACCCTGGCTCGCGAAGAAGTGTTCGGCCCGGTGCTGGCGGTCAGCGTGTTTGACGACGAAGACCAGGCAGTAGCCCTGGCCAACGATCACATCTATGGCCTGGCCGCCTCGGTGTGGACCGATGACCTCAATCGCGCGCATCGCGTGGCACGGCGGCTGAATGCCGGGACGGTGTCGGTGAATACCGTCGATGCCCTGGATGTCACCGTGCCTTTTGGTGGTGGCAAGCAATCGGGGTTTGGCCGGGATCTTTCCCTGCATTCGTTCGACAAGTACACGCAGCTCAAGACTATCTGGATTCAGTTGCGCGGTTGAGGGGCTCATCGCCGGCAAGGCCGGCTGAACCAGTGTAGGAGCTGGCCTTGCCGGCGATGGGCTGCGTAGCAGCCCCAATAGCAACACCGATCTGTTCTCAAAAAAGACAACAACAAAACGGAGCAACCGATGAACAGTAATGCAAGCGTGTCCACAGGCGCCCTGGCGCCGCCTGTGAGTAGCAAGAAACTGGGCCTGACCGCTTTGTTGGCCGTGGCCATCGGTCTGGTCGTGTCACAAGGGGTGATGGTGCTGATGCTGCAAGGCGTCGGTATTGCCGGGGCCGGTTTCATCGTGCCGCTGGCGCTGGCCTGGTTGTTGGCCTTGAGCTACGCCTGCTCGTTCTCCGAGCTGGCCTTGATGATCCCCCGCGCCGGCAGTCTGAGCAGCTACACCGAGGTGGCCATCGGCCAATTCCCGGCCATCCTCGCGACCTTTTCCGGTTACGTGGTAGTGGCAATGTTCGCCTTGTCGGCAGAGCTGCTGTTGATGGAGTTCATCATCGACAAGGTCTACCCGCACTCGATGCCGCCGCTGACCGTGGCCCTTGCGGTGCTGGCCCTGTTCACCGTGCTCAACCTGTTCAACATCGACATCTTCGCCCGCTTGCAGACTGTGCTGGCGGTGGTCATGGTGGTGGTGCTGCTGGTGATGGGCCTGAGCGCGATGAACAGCGATATCGTCTCGCCCAACCCGGGCCTGTTTGAAAGCGCGGGCTGGAATCCTTTGGGGCTGGGGGTGATTGCGCTGACAGCGATGGCGGTGTGGGGCTTTGTCGGCGCCGAATTTGTCTGCCCGCTGGTGGAAGAAACCCGGCGCCCGGAACGCAACATCCCCGGTTCGATGATGCTCGGCCTGACCATCATCTTTGTCATCATCGCCCTGTACGCCTTCGGTGCCTTGCTCACCGTGCCCCAGGCGGAGCTGGCCAGCAACGGCCTGCCGCATTATCTGTTCGCTACCACCGTGTTCGGTGAAACCGGCAAGGTGTTCCTGGTCACCGCGGCAATCACTGCCACCTGCAGCACCCTCAACAGCTCGTTGGCCGCCATCCCGCGCATGCTCTTCGGCATGGCCTGCAACGGCCAGGCGTTCGGCATTCTCAAGCGTCAGGGCAAACGTACTGGCGCACCTTGGGTAGCCGTGCTGTTCGTCGCTGCGATCACTGGCCTGCCACTGCTGTTGATGCACGACCATCCGGACGCGATCAACCAGCTGCTGCTGGCCGCCGCACTGGCCTGGCTGCTGGCCTACATCATCACCCACATCAACGTGATTGCCCTGCGCCGCCGTTATCCGCAGGTGCATCGGCCGTTCCGCACACCGTTCTACCCGCTGCCACAGATTTTCGGCATCGCCGGCATGCTCTTTGCCATCTGGAACGTGTCGCCAAGCCCGGAGATGACCTTCTCGATTTTTGCCTACGCCGGCCTGGTACTGCTGATCGTCTCGATCATCGCCGTGCTGTGGATCAAGTGCGTGATGGGCAAACCCCTGTTCAAGCCCGAGCCGCTGCAAACCGCAAGCGTGGCTGGCAACGATAAAAACCAATAAGGAGACTCGCAATGACCGCTCAAGTGAACACCGACCGTAGCACCGGCGATTACCAGGCCCTGGATGCGGCGCACCACATCCATGCGTTTCTCGACCAGAAAGCCCTGAACGAGGAAGGCCCGCGGGTGATCGTCCGTGGCGAAGGCCTGGCGCTCTGGGACAACGACGGCAAACGCTATCTGGACGGCATGTCGGGCCTGTGGTGCACCAACCTCGGCTATGGCCGCAAGGACCTTGCTGCTGCCGCCAGCCGCCAGCTGGAACAGCTGCCGTACTACAACATGTTCTTCCACACCACCCACCCGGCGGTGGTCGAGCTGTCGGAGCTGCTGTTCAGCCTGCTGCCCAGCCACTACAGCCACGCGATCTACACCAACTCCGGCTCCGAAGCCAACGAGGTGCTGATCCGTACCGTGCGCCGCTACTGGCAGATCCTCGGCAAGCCGCAGAAAAAAATCATGATCGGCCGCTGGAACGGCTACCACGGTTCGACCCTGGGCGCGACGGCGCTGGGCGGGATGAAGTTCATGCACGACATGGGCGGGGTGATTCCCGATGTCGCGCACATCGACGAGCCATATTGGTTCGCCCATGAAGGCAACCTGACCCCGGCTGAATTCGGTCTGCGCGCAGCGCGCCAGCTGGAAGAGAAGATTCTCGAACTGGGTGCCGAGAACGTTGCCGCCTTTGTTGCCGAACCCTTCCAGGGCGCGGGCGGGATGATCTTCCCGCCAGAAAGCTACTGGCCGGAAATTCAGCGTATCTGCCGCCAATACGATGTGCTGCTGTGCGCCGATGAAGTGATTGGTGGTTTTGGCCGCACCGGTGAGTGGTTCGCCCACCAGCACTTCGGTTTCGAGCCCGACACCCTGTCGATCGCCAAGGGCCTGACCAGCGGCTACATCCCCATGGGCGGCCTGATCCTGTCCAAACGCATGGCTCAGGTGCTGGTGGAGCAGGGCGGGGTGTTCGCCCACGGCCTGACCTATTCCGGCCACCCGGTGGCTGCGGCCGTGGCGATTGCCAACCTCAAGGCCCTGCGCGATGAAGGCATTGTCACCCAGGTCAAGCAGGACACCGGCCCCTACCTGCAGCGCTGCTTGCGCGAGGTGTTCGGCAATCACCCGCTGATTGGTGAAATCCAAGGCACCGGCCTGGTCGCGGCACTGCAGTTTGCCGAGGACAAGGCCAGCCGCAAACGCTTCGCCAATGAAAACGACATCGCCTGGCGTTGCCGCACCATCGGCTTCGAAGAAGGCCTGATCATCCGCTCGACCCTGGGCCGGATGATCATGGCCCCGGCGCTGGTTGCCGGCAAAGCCGAGATCGATGAGCTGGTCGACAAGACCCGTATCGCCGTAGACCGCACTGCGCGCGAATACGGTCTGCTGTAAGCCCCCGTACGCCGGCTCGTACGGACGAGCCGGCTTTCCTGAGGAACAGATCCATGTCCAGATCCTTGCGTTGCAGTGTTCCCTTTGCCTTGGCCTTACTGTGCGGTGCCGTTCAGGCCGCGCCGCAGAACCTCACCGTCATCTCCTTTGGCGGTGCCACCAAACAGGCCCAGGACAAGGCCTATTTCCAACCTTTCAACGCCAGCGGTGCAGGACGCGTCGTCGCCGGCGAATACAACGGTGAACTGTCGAAGATCAAAGCCATGGTCGACGTCGGCCACACCAGCTGGGACGTGGTCGAAGTCGAAAGCCCGGAGTTGCTGCGCGGTTGTGACGAAGGCCTGTTCGAGCGCCTGGACCCGGCGCGTTTCGGTGATGCCGCGCAGTTGGTGCCGGGCACCTTCAGCGAGTGCGGGGTAGCGACTTACGTCTGGTCGATGGTCATGGCCTATGACCATGACAAACTGGCCAAGGCGCCGACCTCCTGGGCCGACTTCTGGAACGTCAGCGAGTTTCCCGGCAAGCGTGGTTTACGCAAGGGTGCCAAGTACACTCTGGAAATCGCCTTGCTTGCTGACGGGGTCAAACGAGAACAGCTGTACGAGGTACTGGCGACCCCTGAAGGGGTGAGCCGGGCGTTTGCCAAGCTTGACCAGATCAAGGGCAATATCCAGTGGTGGGAAGCCGGGGCGCAACCGGCGCAGTGGTTGATCGCCGGTGACGTGGTGATGAGTGCGGCCTATAACGGGCGTATTGCCTCGGCGCAGAAGGAAGGGATGAAACTGGGTATCGTCTGGCCGCAAAGCCTGTACGACCCGGAGTACTGGGCAGTGGTGAAGGGCACGCCGAACAAGGCACTGGCCGAGGACTTCATTGCCTTTGCCAGCCAGCCGCAGGCGCAGAAGGTGTTCTCCGAGGAGATTCCTTACGGGCCGGTGCATCGTGATGCACTGAAACTGTTGCCTGAGGCGGTGCAGCAGCAACTGCCGACGGCTCAGGCCAACCTCGCTCAAGCGCAGGCGATGAATGCTGCGTTCTGGGTGGATCACGGGGAAGAGTTGGAGCAACGCTTCAACGCCTGGGCTGCACGCTAGCAGGAGCGGATGCATCCGCTCTTACAGCCAGGCCTTGAACTGCTCTTTACAGTAATCGACAAACAACTGCGCAGGCTTGGTCAGCTGCGCACGTTTCAACCAGCCGGCCACCAACCCGGAACCGGTGACATCCTCAGCCAGTGCCACACAGACCAGCTCCTGACCGTCATAGGTGCTGGTGGTGAGCGGCCGGGTCACCAGCACGGCAAACCCGAAACCTTGCCCGACCATGCCCCGCACCATCTCGATCGAGGGCGAACTGAAGACAATATTCGGGCTCAGCCCCAGCTCTTCGAAAATGCTCACGAAATAGGTCCGGCTGGGCTGCACGTCCAGAAGAATCATCGGCTCCAGCGCCAGATCCCGCAACGATACCTGCGCCTGCTCGGCAAAACGATGCCCGGTCGGCAACAACGCATAAGGCCGTTGCGGTGCCATCAGCGCTTCGGTCTCGATGGTGCTGTCGAGGTCATGATCGTAGAAGATCGCCAGGTCGAAACGCCCGCCAGTCAAGCCTTGCACTAGCTCCTGTTGCTCGCCGTCCTGCAGGCGGATCTCGACCCCCGGGAAGCGCTCGCGAAAACCTTTGATCAAGCGCGGCAGGTAGAGCGGGGCGACAGTCTCGAAACAGCCAATATCGATCTGGCCGCAGACCACATCATTGTCGGCCAGGGCGTTCTGTTCGAATTCCCGGGCCATGCGCAACAGCTCCTGAGCCTTGCGATAGAAACGCGCGCCACCGGGTGTCAGCGATACACCCTGAGCGTGATGACGGATAAACAGTTGTACGCCGAAGCTGTCTTCCAGGCCTTTAATTGCCGTTGAAATCGACGGTTGCGCGATGTACAGCTTGCGCGACGCTTCGGCGACGCTGCCGCACTCTACGGTGGTGACGAAATACTTCAACTGACGCAAGGTATAGGACGCCACAGTGCACCTCTGACTGGTTATTTTTTACAGGGTACCCCTTCGCACGTTGGGCCCTGCAGCGGATTTTGCTGGGCACTGAGGATATTTTCGCTGGGCAACCGTTGATCGCTTCGAAGGCACGCGCCCCCTGAGACAGGCTCGAAACTGTACGACCCGGTTTTTCTCCGGGCCGCTCTTGAGAGGTATCTGTCATGAGCCAACAACGTCTCCCGCTTTAGCTCAGCACTCTGATCGTCCTCCTGAACCCGCTGGGCCAGGGTGGAGCAATTGTGCCTGGCGTTGTTCGAGGAAAATGGTGCAGAGCTGCACACCGCGTGCTTTTACACCCTGGCACGTGGTCAACGCCACGGGCGGAGGGTCTCACCCAAGGCATAGTGTTGCTGGGAGCCTTGAGCAGCGAATGGCGCCATCTGTGGCCGGCAATGGAGCCGGTGCGCCTGGACCTGCTGGGAGGGTTATGTGGGTGATCACTGAGGTCGAATGCCAACTCTGGTTGTAGCCGCGCATCGTCGCCTGTGAGGTGAGCGAGTTTGGCGTCGTTGCGCAGCATTCCACCGCGGGGCAAATCCCAGCGGCGGAAGAGTGGGGCGCTTTGTTACGCCGGTTTGCGCCAGTCATCCGACGCTTCGGTGCCGGCCACCACATGGCTCCAGCTGACCTTGCGATAGGCCAGGCTGGTCTTGATCAACTGGGTGTAGTTGGCGTTATTGCTGTCCTGGGCGTGGGGCAGCACGGTGTGGATCTCGACGACGGTGGCGTCTTCCAATTTGGTGGTGAAGAAGTGTTCCTGCTTGCCGTCACCCGAGGTGCGGAACCACTTGACCTCGACGGTCGGCAGCATTTCGCCGGTGGCCAAAGCCTGGTAGAGCATGGGCGAGGCTTTGCTCAGGGCGCTGGTGAAGATCAGTGGCTTGTGCACGCGCTGGCCGGCAGGCTGGCCGCTTTGCGGGTCGGTGGGTGCAGCGATCTGGTGATCGATTTCCTGGGCGAGGATTTCGTCTTCGTGGCCTTCCACATAAACGTTGCCCACCGAGTCAGCGGTGAACGCGCCCTTGGTGATGTGGCCCTGGTTTTTGCCGTGGATACTGATGTACGCGGGTGTTGGCATGACAAGCTCCTTGTCGCGATCAATTGAACGACCCGTAAGGTCGCGGGTTATGGCCGATACGGCCATGGCTTTGCAGGCGCTCGGGATGAGCGCGCTGAAAATCGGTTACAGGTTGAGGATCCGTTCCAGGGAGGCGAGCACTTCCTGGGTGATGCTGTTCAGGCGCATGGAATAGATCGTGTAGGCGCAGGTCAGCACGACAGCGGCCAATGCCCACGGCGTCCACAACGGCCAGGCACGTTTGATCCGGTAGTTGCGCGGTGCGACGTTTTTTAGTGGATCAGTCAGGCGTTTGGGCGTTTCGCCACGCAGTGGGCGCAACAGTCCATGCAGCTGGTTGATGATCTTCTGTATTTCGTCATCACCTTTGGCATGGGCGCCATATTTGCCTTTGAGGCCCGAGACCAGGCACTGGTACATGAACTCCAGCACATGTTGGTACCGGGCCGCTTCGGGGGTCATGTTGCTCATGACGGTGAAGAATCGCTCACCGCCTCGGGTTTCCCCATGGAACTGGCTGAGCAATGAGCGTTCACTCCAACTGGAGAGCCTGCCCCAGGAGGTGGCCATGACCACCTCGTCCAGCAACAGGCACAGGCTGTAGGAGTAGGCCTTGAGCATGCCGGCGTCGTAGTCGAGCTGGCTGACTTCTTCCATGATCGTGGTGATCTGGTTGCTAACGCTTCGATACAGCGCGGGCACGTCGTCGTGCTGGTCCAGGCGGCGCAGGCGAATCACCAGGCCAATAAGGGGGGTGGCGGCATCGCACAGTGGGTTCCAGGCCAGGCCGCGCATGTCGAACTCCGGGTCAGCCAAGTGTGTTTGGCTGCTGACAGTGATCGTTTCTCCGTCAAAGTCGATGGCGCCGGAGATCTCCTCGTGGGCCCATGTGTCTTTAGTCATCTTTCTCACTCCTGATCGCCCAGAACTGCAATTCCAGCTGCGGGAACTCGCCGGCAATGTGGAAGCCGAACCCGCTGCCGCTGCTCAGGCTCTCCCAGGCAGGGTGATGGCGGTCGAGTTCGAAGTAGCTGAACCCGGCATGGAACGGCAGATGCCGTGGCGCCACCGGCAGCGGCAGCAGCGGGATGCCTGGCAGTTGCAGGCTGACCAGTTGTTCCAAACCTTCGGTGGAGCTGATCTTGATCTGCTTGGGCAGTTGCTGGCGCAGGGTCTCAGCGGGCAGTTCGGCCCGCACGGCGAGGATGAACTCGGCGTTGCCCAGCAGGCGTTTGTCATTCAAGGCAGCGGTGCGTACGCCGTATTGCTGCACGACGATCGGCAGTGACACCGCACGCGGTTGCAGCACGGTACCCAGGGCGCGGCGCAGGGTGTGTTCCAAGAGCTGGAAGGACTCGCGTAGGTTGTCGTGCTGGTAGGCCGGGTATTCCTGGGGCAGGTGGCCTTCATCGGTGAAGGTCACCAGTTCGCCGCAGGCCTGGGCCAGTGCGATGTACAGCCGTTCCGGGTGGACCTGACGTTGGCGAGCCAGGTGCTGGAACAACGGGAACAAGCGGTTGAGGGTTTGCAGCAGGTTGAAGTCAGTGACATCGGCCACACCCGACTGTCCTGGCGAACCAATACGCTGAGCCAGGTTCTGGGCCCGCGCGCGCATCAGCCCGGCCACTTCGCCCAGGTAGCGGTGCAGCACCGGCACGGCTTGCACGGACAGGCTGGTGGGGTAGAAGTGTTCGTCCATCACCAGGCTGCCATCCGGGCGCTTGTCTTTGATCCTGCCGATGGCGATGCCGGTAAAGGCGCTGCGGTCGCTGCGTTCAAGCATCAATTGCAGGTTGGGCACGGCCAGATCCATGCCCACCTGGTCGCCGTCATTGCTGTGGGTGTCGCGGATTTCTTCGCGGCGGGCGATGTATCGGCTGTTGCCGTATTGATCGGGCCAGCGCACTTCGAGGGCGCCGTTGGAGCGTAGCGGCAGGGCCAGGTAGACGATCTGGTTGACCGCGCTGCTGTCGGCGATCTCGAGCGGAGCCGGTGGCGCCAGGTCGCGGGGAATATCGAACACACTGCCATCGGGCATGATCCCGCACGCCTTAGTGATGGCGACCTTGCCAAAGCTCAAATATTCGCTGTTCAGCTCCAGCTCGCTGAAGCCGTAAAGGGCGTCGTTCAGGCTGTGCATACGCTGATGCTCGGCGGCTTCGGCGGCGCGGGCCTGTTGCTGGAAGTGCTGGGGTTTGACGAACAAACCTTCATGCCAGATGACGGGGTTGCGTGAACTCATCGGTAATTTCTCTGCGCAAAAGCGGCTGAAAAGGGTGTCATCGGGTTTCCCCTTTGAGGCTGACCTGGGCAGCATCCAACTGCACCAGCACGGCGTACTGGCGACCTTTTGGCTCGACCCGAAGGCGTTGTTTCCACTGGCCGACTTCGTCGTTGTGGTAGTTGGCAATCACGGCGATAAAGCGGGCGTCCTCATCCAGCTCGCGCAGGTCGATGAACTTGAATTGGCCTGGGTTGAGCAGGTAGTCGTCGGCGCGGATGTAGGTGCTGCCCAAGGTCTTTTCCAGGTCCTCGGCCAGGGCTTGAGGGCTAGCGTTGACCAGCAGCGAGTCGTCGGTCAGTTGCAGGACCTTGAAGGCAATCGGCGTGGCGATCTGCTGCAAGGCCGGGTTGCCCAGTGGCGTGGTGAGGCTGATCCCCTGGTCGTCGTAGTCGCCCAGCAGCACGCCTTCAACAGGCGACATGGCCATCATGGGCGCAGGCTCAAAACCCAGCAAAGATTGGGCCGGCACGGTTTCATGGAGGTGATTGAGCAGGGTTTGCACTTTGTCTGTCAGTGCCTGCGGGCTGGCGGCCTGAACGTTCAGGTTGTAGGGCAAGCGGCCCGGCTCTTCGTCGGCAGTGGGGGCGGTGCCGGTACTGATCAGGCGCTGATTGACATCGTCGCTGGCATGCAGGCTCAGGGAGTAACGGCTGGGTTGGTCGTTGGGGCCGCCGACCGGGATCGATGGAGTCCAGATCACCTGGCCGATTTTGCCGAGCATGGTGCAGCCGCCGAGGGTGAGGCAGGCCAGTAATAAAGTACCCAGCCGCAAATTCCTGAGCAGGCTCACGGTCCTCTTGGGTGCAGTCATACCAATCTCAGCCAGCGAATTGGGTGGCGTTGCCGCTTTCATCGCACGTATCGGGTCGCCTTGCTCCGTCAAGTCCACCGGTTGGCAAAGGCGTTCGAATTCCGGGCAGGCAGCCGTTTGCGGATTGGACAGGGACAGATTCGGCAGATCCTCAAGGTACCAGGCTTGCGCACCCTCCGAATGGCCGCTGAACAGCTCATCAATCGACCACTGGCCTGAGGCGTGTTCACCAAACTGCGCGACAACCTGATACATCCCAATCTGCAACAGGTCGCCCTCGTTGAGGCTTATGGCAACATGGCGGCCCAACGGCAAATCGTGACCGTTCACGTAGGTCCTGCCGCTGCGGTCTATCACGCAGAAGCGTCCTTCAATAACCCTGATTTCGCAATGGTGGGGTTGTACGCTGTTTTGACGATCCACCAGGTGCCAGTCCGCCGCGGCACTGCCAATACAGCCGCCTTGTGCACCGAACCGATGACTGGGCAGATACCCATGCAGCAACTGCGCAGGGTTGTTGATAACCAAGGTCAGCTTCATGCACGCCCCCGAATCCGCACCACGGCGGGATGACGTTGTTCCTGGTCTTCGATAAAACTGGTCCAGCCCAGATGGGTACCGCTGTCGCGCAGCAGGTTGAAGGGGGGTACATCCTGTTCGCGCAGCCCCAGCTCCAAGTCGTAGGCAGTGACGTCGCGCAGCAGGAAATCCATCAATTGGCGCAGCAACCCGAACTGCTCACCGCTGGGCAGGAACTGGCGAAAGCGTGCCTGGGTCAGATTGGGAATCACCAGGGTGAACTGGCTGGCGCGGGTCTTGCTGCGCTCGCCCACCACAAAGTCGTTGCCCAAGGTGCCGTTGGCCTTGCCTAGCGACAGGCGTTGGCGCTGCGGCAACCTCACCGAGCGTGCTTCAAATTCGCGGATATGCACGCCGTGCAGATCGAAGCAATGTTCGACGATACCGGACACTACCGAGGGCGAGCGGCTACGGCTGGCGATCAACCCGGCAAAGCTCAACAGTCGCCCCCATGGCAGGGGGGTGGCGCCACGCAGGTCGTTGTCGTTCAACCCGATCATGGAAAACACATAGCGTGAAAACCGGTCGCTGGCCTCGGCCTGGAAGCGAATGTAATAGCGGTATTTGCGCCAGCTGTGATGCAGCAAGGTCAGCAGGCGATGGTTGAAAAAATCCATGAACGCTGGACGAATTCCGCGCTCTTGGGCCTGTTCGTAAGCCAGGCGATCCAGGTAATAGCCGGGCAGCGGCGAGTCGGTGCCGTGCAGGCCAAAGAAACTGGTCTGCAAGCGATAGCGTACGTTTTCGCGATCCTCCTCCAGGCGCGCAGCCTCAACTACGTCGGAGGCCGGAAAGCCCAATCCTGCATGGCTTTGCAGGCGTACGCGTCGCCGCGCCGCAGCACTCAAGGGGCGCGCTTCCAGATCATCGCCATGCAAGGCGTGCAGGTGCTCCAGCAGGCGGTGAAACGAATAGTTTCGCGCGTCGGCCAGCAGCACGTCGGCTAGATCACGGGTTGTCTGCCGGTCAACAGTGGCCATTCGTAGCACTCGTTGTTAGTGGTATTGATCACTTCCAGGCGGTGGAAGGAATTGATGCTCGCGTACAGGGCGAAGAAGTGCGAAAGCACACTGGCGAACAGGTACAGTTCGCCCTCGCAGAGGAAGGCGTTCTGGTCCAGTTGCAGGCGGGTGTGCAGGCCACGCACCGGCAGGCCTTTCATCAGCCAATCGATGGGGGTGGTTACGGCGCTGTAAATGCCATTCAGGCGTTTGCGGGTGGCGCGGGCCTGTTGCAGGTCGTGCAAGGCAGCGAAGTCGTAGGCACGGATCACTGCCTTGAGCGGCTCCGCTGACAACAGCGACAGGTAGTTCAGTGACAGGTTGGAAATCAGCGTCCAGTGCAGGCTGCTGTCCAGCACCGGCCGGTAGCTGCGGGTCGGTGCAGTCAGGTTGATGTAGGTGGCGAACGACGGCGTGACTTCGGTGGACAGTGACACATCGCCTACGCCCAGCAACTGTGGCAGGTCGCGATTGCTGCACGTCAACTCGATGGATGCCGCCTCACGCTCGCCGATGTACAGGCTTTCATCGCCACGCACGAAGGCGATGCGATGACGCAAGCCTTCACGCCCATGGGATTGCTCGATATGCGTACGGAAATACAATGCCGTGCGGCCCCATGCGTGCTCGATCTCATGCTGGAAGGATTCGAACGGGGTAAAGCGCCGCAACGGATCACCCTTGCGTTCCTTGTCGGCGGCGTCCCAGCCGGCCACCTGATCGACACTGAAAATCTCGTAGGCTTCGGGGTGGTTGCCGCTGGGGCTGATGCGTCGCTCCTGGCTGCGACCATCCAACGCAATTGGGTTGGCATCGTGGCGGAACAGGTTGACCGCTGGCGCGCAGTACAGATGCAGATCGCTGGTGCGCAGACGAATGTCTGGTGGCATGGGCCGGTTGAAATGAAACTCGAAACGCAGAGTGGTGGCGCTGACGTCCGGCCAGACGTGAGCCAGGTGAGTCAGGCTGAAAAAGTGGAACCGCTGCGGGAACACAAAGTACTCCTGCAAGATCCGGTAGCCATCGAACACATTGCGCGGGTAGGGCAGCAGTGCCTCTTCAGCGGTAAAGCCAGGAAAGCCGATGTCTTTGGTCGACAGTCGATACACCTGGGCATTGATGTGTAGCGTGACACTGTCCAGGTAATGGGCGATCCACAAGTACAAGGTCAGCGCGGTGGCGTTATCGCCGGCCAGATGAAAGCCCAGCTTGTCGCAGGCCATGCTGGTCAGTGGCTGATCCGTCAGCACCTTGAGGTCGATGCGCATCACCGAGGCTTCACGGCTGTGAGCGTCACTGACTTGCTGCAAGGCCAACGGGTACAGATGGACGTCGGTACAGGTGCGAAACTGGCAGGAAATACCATTCACCGGCTTGGCAAACAACGGCGTACCCTTGGGAATCACCTGGTGTTGGCTGATCGCATTGGGCAGCGGGGTAAAGCGGATGATGGTCGCACTGGGCAGGGGGCGCAGGTAGTTGGGCCAAAGCATCTGCAACAGCGGGTGGGTCAGCTCCGGCAAGTCGTCGTCGATCTTCAGACCCAGCTTGGCGGTGAGGAAGGCAAAGCCCTCAAGCAGCCGTTCCACGTCCGGGTCGCCGGTCTGATCGCCGAGAAACTGCGCCAGTTGCGGATTGTCCTCGGCGAATTCGCGGCCGAGTTCGCGCAGGTAGCGCAACTCCTCGGCAAAGCGTTGTTTCAAGTCCATCGCATCCTCATTTCACGCGGGTGTAACCGTCACGGCCATGCATGGCCACTTCGATCTGCACCTGTTCTTCCTTGTGATTGACCCGCACCTGGCAATCCAGGCGAAAGTTCAGCTCCAGCGGCAAGTCCGGGTCGGGCTGATAGCGCACGACCATGACCTCGATCCGTGGCTCAAACGCCTCCACCGAGCGACGGATATCGGCACTGATGGCAACCACCAAATCACTGCTGGCCTGGGTGACCCCGTTGAAGTCGCGCAGGCCCAGTTCAGGGCTGCTTTGCGAGCAGCCCTGGCGTGAGTTGAGTACCTGTTCCAAATGACGTTTGATCGCCTCGACGCGCTGGTGTGCTTGCTCCTCCTCGCTGCCTGGGCGGTAACGCGGTGCCCCCGCTTCCAGGCGTTCGAACAGGCTGCCCACCTATTGGGTATCCAGCCGGCCCACCAGGGAGATCTCGAAGTTGGCGCCCATGTACTTGAAGTGAGGCCGCACCGACAGCGACACCTGGTACCAGCCTGGGTTGCCTGCCACATCCTGGACTTCGATCTGCGCGGCACGCAGTGGGCGCCGGCTGCGTACGTCGGTCGACGGGTTTTCCTGGTCGGCGATGTACTGCTTGAGCCACGTGTTCAGCTCACGCTCCAGGTCCTGGCGTTCCTTCCAACTGCCGATTTGCTCGCGTTGCAGCACTTTGATGTAGTGAGCCAGGCGATTGACGATGAACAGGTACGGCAATTGGGTGCCGAGCTTGTAGTTGGTCTGGGCTTCCTGGCCTTCGCGGGTCTTGGGGAAGTTCTTGGGTTTCTGTACCGAGTTGGCCGAGAAGAACGCTGCGTTGTCGCTGTCCTTGCGCATGGTCAGTGGGATGAACCCGGCTTCGGCCAACTCGAATTCCTTGCGGTCGGAGATCAGCACTTCGGTGGGGATCTTGGCCTGCAACTGACCGAAGGATTCGTACAGGTGCACCGGCAAGTCATCCACGGCCCCACCGGACTGCGGGCCGATGATATTCGGGCACCAGCGGTAACGGGCGAAGCTATCGGTAATGCGCGAGGCCATCAGGAACGCAGTATTGCCCCACAAATAATTGTCGTGGTTACCGTCGACAGTTTCGTCATAGCCGAAGCTGCGGGTCGAGTTGTCTTCGGTGTTGTACGGCGTGCGCAACAGGAAGCGCGGCAGCGTCAGGGCCAGGTGGCGGGCATCTTCGGACTCGCGCAGGCCGCGCCACTTGGTGTGGCGTGGGCCGTCGAAAATATCGCTGATTTCCTTGAGATCCGGCAGCCCCTGGAAACCTTCCAGGTTGAACAACTCAGGCCCTGCTGCAGAAACAAACGGTGCATGGGCCATGGCGCCGATGGAGGCGACGTAGCTGAGCAACTTGATATCCGGCGAGCTGGGGCCAAAGGTGTAGTTACCGACGATCGCACCCACCGGCTCGCCACCGAACTGGCCGTAGCCTGCGGTGTAGACGTGCTTGTACAAGCCGCTGCGGGTAATGTCGCCGGCGTTGTCGAAGTCATCCAGCAGTTCTTCCTTGGTGACATGCAAGATTTCCAGCTTGATGTTCTCGCGAAAATCCGTGCGATCCACCAGCAGCTTCAGCCCACGCCACGCCGACTCTAATTGCTGGAACTGCGGCTGATGCAGGATTACGTCCACCTGCTTGCTCAAGGCGTGGTCGATTTCGGCAATCATCTGGTCGACCCGGTGCTTGTTGACCGGCTGTTGGTGGTCGCCGCTTTGCAGGATTTCGCTGATGAACGCGGCTACACCTTGGCGAGCAATGGCATAGCCTTCCTGAGAGGGACGGATGGTGGTGTTGGCCAGCAGTTGATCCAGCAACGACGGTTGTTCGTCAGTCACCAGCACTTGAGTGGCGGCGCTTTCCATAGGCATGGGGGAGTACTCCGTTGAGAAGGGTGTTCAATCAGTTGCCCGGTGCGTCGAGCACTAGGTTGAGTTCGCTGGCCAAGCGTTGGCGGGCGGTTTCATCGGTCAACAGGTTTTGCAGGTGTTTACGAAAGGCTGGAACATTGCCCATCGGGCCTTTTAGCGCGACCAAGGCTTCGCGCAATCCCAGCAGTTTGTTCAATTCCGGCACTTGGCGGGCGACGGCGTCGGGGGCGAAGTCATTGATGCTTTTGAATTGAAGTTGCACATTCAAGTCGGTGTCGTGGCCAATGTTTAAAGTGGACGGAACTTCCATGTCTAGAGCAACTTCGGCTTTGGTCAGTACTTCGTTGAAGGTGTCTTTATCTATCCGAATGGATAGTCTTTCTTCAAGCGCAGTAAGTTCACCGTGACCTTTGAAGTCTCCGGTGACCAATAGCTTTAGGGGCAGTTCTACTTCGGCCTGCTGGTCACCCGTCGCAGGAATGTACTTGATGTTGATGCGTTCTTTAGGTGCAACTGAACTTTGATTTTTTGACATGGGAAAAGTCCTTTTAAGAAGTGGCGCTATTAAAAGTCTATGTTTCAGAGCTTGTCATGTCGGACGGGGCTGATTCGTTTTGTGGTCTATGGATGTAGGAAATGTTCATATTTGATGTGTTTAATTTTTGGTGGGAAATTTCATTCGTTATTTGTTCATAAGTCTGAGGGGGAGTTCTGATATTTGAGTGTTTGGCTTGAAATGTGTTTCGGAGGGCTTGTGCGTTAGTTATTCGTAGAGTCACGCTAAGTTGCTTCGTATGTTGGGTTGCACCTTAGTTGAATATCAGAAATTGTCTTGTACAAGTGTGGGAGGCGTTGATGCGCAATGGATGGCAACGTTGGCGTTGGATTGGCGGCGTATGTACGGCCTTGGGTGCGTTGCACGTGCAGGCAGTGCCCGCGACGCAAGATTGCCCGGCAATCGTGTCGCCGTTGAAGCGTCTGGAGTGCTTCGACCTGGCTGCCGGCACACCCATCCATCAGCCGCCTGCGCCGCCTCGCGTGCTTGGCCGGGTGCTGCCGATTATTGATCTGGTGCAGCGCAATGAAGCCAAGCGCTCGCCTGAGGACCAGCGCTTTGTGTTGTCGTCTTTTCCTGAACCGGACAACGACCAACAGCAGCGGCTGGTCATCTCGGCCCCGGCCTTGGGTGCGCTGCCGCCTCGGCCCTACCTGGCGATCAGTTGCGAATCAAAAATATCCCGCCTGCAACTGGTGTTGGACGAGCCAGCCAAGCCCAACAAAATTCGCATCCAGCTATTTAAGGATGAGCGCCCGGTCTCTGTGCCTTACCCGTGGCAGGTATTGGACGACGCCGGCTTGGTGGTCGATGCGGGGCGCGGGCTGCAGGCCATTTCGTTGTTGCGCAACATGGGGGGCGGTCAGCGCCTGCGGCTAGAGAGCGACTATCCCCGCTTGCACGGGTTGGTATTCGACGCCGAAGGCTTGGGTGCGTTGATCGAGCAGGAGCGCCAAGTATGTCGCTGGTGATTGATGTGCCGGCGGACACGCTTCAACGGCTGCTGACGCCTATCGACCCCAACCAACCGGCTGGTCATTTCGATGTGGAAGACGAAACCTACCAAGCCATCGACCAGGAAATGGTCAAGCTCGGTGGCCTGCGTGAGAGCGACATTGACTGGCCTTACATTGATGAAGCCTCCCGCGACTACCTGGCCACCCAGTGCAAACACTGGCGCATCCTTGGGCATTTGCTGGTGGTGTGGCTGCGTACCCGCCGGTGGGTACGTTGGGCCGATGCCCTTGGCTTGATGGCTGGCATGGTTGAACACTACTGGGACAGCGCCTATCCCAAGCCGGGACCGACCGGCTACTTGAACAAGCGCAAACAGGTGCAGCGCCTGTTGGGTGAGCTTGGGCAAGTGCTGCCGAGCCTGGATCGCAGCAGTTTCGCCCCGGCGTATCAAGCAGCGGCGGAACAGGCACTGGCCAAGCTGCAACGTTGTGCCGAAAGCGCCAAGCTAGACCCGGCGCCCCTGGATGCGCTGCAACGGCAGCTGAGCAAGTACAGCGAGCCGGTCGTTGCGATTGAAACCACCCGTGCGAGCGATTCCGGCGGTGTCCTGGACTCAACGTTTTTTGCCCGCCCCAAGCCTCAGGCCCCGGGCAATGAGCGTGAACAGCGCCGAGCCGTGTTGAGCATGGCCGAGCAGATCAATCAGCTGGACCCCTATGATCCGACCGGCTACCAGTTGCGGCGTTTTGGCCTGTGGTCGCATCTGCGCACCGCGCCTTCGATCACCCGCGACCGTCGCACTGAATTGACTGCCGTACCCAAGGACATCGTTGAGGTCTATCAAGATGCCCTGAACCACAACACGCTGGATCCGAACCTGCTGTTGCGCATCGAAAAAAGCGTTACCGCTTCGCCGTATTGGTTGCGCGGCAGTTATCTGGCCGCCCACATTGCCTCGCGCCTGGCGATGGAGGAGGTGGCCGCCGCCATCCGCCAGACCTGCGAACGCTTCGTTTGCCGCCTGCCGGCCCTGCTGGAGTTGTGTTTCAGCGACGGCACTGCGTTTGTGGATGCGCAAACCCAGGCATGGATCACCGGCGCTGATCAAGCCGAAACGCCAGGCCGCCCGGTGCAGGAATACGCCGGCCTGCGCGACGAACTGGCCACCCAACTCGCCACCGAAGGCGTCGAAGTGGTGCTACTGCGCCTGCAGGAGCTGCACGCCACCCATGACGCCCCGCGCCAGCGCAGCTATGCCACGGTGATTGCTGCGGATTTGCTGGCGTCCCGTGGGCTGCAATGGCTGGCGGACGATCTGCACGCCAACGTTGCGCGGTTGATGCGCGACACCTCGGCGCAAGAGTGGGAGCCGGAGTTGTACCAGAAGGTGGCGAGAGTTGTCAGTGAACGGAAGGAGTAGCCACGATGCCTCGTCAAAGTAACTTGCGCTTCACCTTCGAGCCATTGAAAGGCGAGCCTTTCGAGGTGGTCTCGTTCACGCTTGTCGAAGGGTTGTCTGAGCCCTTCAAGCTCGAACTCGAACTGGCCAGCCACAATGGGGCTATCGACTTCAATCGAGTGCTCGATCTGGCGGGATTGTTCACCATTTGGCGCGGTGAAACTGCGGTGCGTTACGTTCATGGCCTGGTTAGTTTGTTCAGGCAAGGCGACACCGGTTTCCGCCGCACCCGCTACAGCGCCGTGCTCGAACCTACCTTGGCGCGCTGCGAACTGCGCTCAAACTGGCGCATCTTCCAGGGACAAAGTGCGCCCGACATCATCCTTGAAGTGCTCAAAGACCAGCACCTGACTGATATCAAAACCGAGCTCTGCTTCGACCACCCACCCACGCCACTATGGTGGCGGCAAGCCCAGGGGGGAAGGGTTTGAGTTGCGTACGGATGGTCATGGCGCGTTGCGCGCAGCAAAAGGTTTATTGCTGAGCGCTGAAGCTCAACTCAAGGCCGGTGCGGGACAACTGGAGCGCCAGCAGGTGATCGATGTGTTGCAAGCCGCCCTGGCGTTGGCCCGGCAACTGGGAGCCTCTGCCGAAAATGCCCAGGGAGTTGCCCAGGATTCACTACCGCAACAGGCCCTGACTCAGGCCGTGGAGGCACTGGGCCACGGTGCTAATGATCAACCCAATGGTACCGATCATGGCGCGCATCCCATCATCGCGCTAAGCGGGCCAGACGGCATCGCTGCCGCGACCTCCCGCAGCATCGCCATGGGCGCAGGCGAACATATTGACAGCGTGGCACACCACAACCAGCAACTCACCGCCGGCAAAAAAGTGGTGATCAATGCGGGCGACGAAATCGGCCTGTTCGCCCAGGGCGGTGACATGCGCCATATCGCCCATAACGGCCAACTGCTGTTGCAGGCCCAGCACAACAGCATCCAGGTGCAGGCGGACCAAAGCGTGGAGATCAGCGCCAGCCAGCAACATGTGCTGGTGGCGGCGGACAAGCACATCACCCTGTTATGCGCTGGGGCGTACATCAAGATGCAGGGCGGCAATATCGAACTGGGCATGCCGGGTGACTTTACGGTGAAAGCCGCGAACAAATACTTCGTTGATCCAAGCCATGCCTCAGCGCAGCTCAATAGCTGGCCCAGTACCTCGTTCAACGAACGTTTTCAGACCTTTTTCAACGATGGAAAACCCATCCGCAACCGTGCCTACGCCCTGGTGCGCAAAGACGGCGCACGTTTCGAAGGCCGTACCGATGGTGATGGCTTCATCACCCTGCAACAGGGCATGACGCTGGAGGGGCTTGCATTGGAATGGCTCGAGCAAGGAGACCTGTGATGACTGATAACCCATCGGCACCGCGCATCGCCCCGATGACCTATAACGCCCGGGGCAACCCTGTGCATACCTGGACCCTGACGCCTAGCCATATCACCGACCCGGTGCACTGCATATTGCCGCCGGACGGGATATTGCCGGTGATTTTTGTGCCGGGGATTATGGGGTCGAATTTGAAGAGTAAGCCGGATAAACGCAATAAAAAGGAAAAGGCCGTCCCTGTCTGGCGCCTGGACGCAGGGTTCATGGGCAAGAACATGTGGCTTGCCTTGAATTGGATCAACAAAAAGGCCGGTATCCGACAAAAGCTGTTGCACCCGGACAGGGTGGAAGTCGACAACCAAGGCGCGGTGCCCAAGCGTGCTGCCGGTACGGTATTGGCGCAGCCAGGGCTGGACAGGAAAAAGACCATCTTCGCCCTGAGCAAACGCTATCAAGAGCGCGGCTGGGGCGAGGTCAGCGAAACCAGCTATCACGCGTTCCTGCTCTGGTTGGAAGACACGCTCAATAGCGAGTTCCTGCCCCATCGATGGCCACAATTCGACATCCGGCCAGAGCACCTGCATAGCGTCGCCGTCGAGCCAGGGCCGACGCACATCACCCGGTTAAAACCTGAAATACCCATCGCCATGCCAGGCTTGGGCGCCACCTTGGCCAGCCAGTTGCCGTCGATTGTTTCGGATGAGTTGGTGGCGCGAGGCGGCTTTCGAATGCCGGTGCATGCGTGTGGGTATAACTGGTTGGACTCCAACAAAGTAGCCGCACAGCGTCTGGCCGAGCGCATCGACGAGCTGATGCTCCAATACGGCCGCAACTGTCAGCAGGTGATACTCGTCACCCATTCCATGGGCGGGCTGGTGGCGCGTCGATGTGCGCAGTTGCCAGGTATGGCCGCCAAAATTGCCGGTGTCGTGCATGGGGTAATGCCTGCCACTGGGGCGCCGGTGGCTTATCGCCGTTGCAAGGTCGGCATGAGTGATGAAGATTGCATTGCGGGTGCAGTGATTGGCCCGACCGGCCAGGAAGTCACTGCCGTTTTTGCGCAGGCGCCTGGTGCCTTGCAGTTGCTGCCCACACAAGATTATGCCCCTGGCTGGCTGAGACTGATCGACAACCATGGTGTTTCGGCGATGCCGCGCCAGCCCGTAAAAGACCCTTACGAAGAGATCTATCTACGCCGTGATCGTTGGTGGGGATTGCTGCGTGAAGAGTGGTTGGCGCCGAAGGACGGGGATCCCATTACGTGGGAGACATTTGCGATCAACATAAAAAAAGCAAAAGCCTTTCATCAACGTATCAGTGGCTCCTACCATCCCCAAACCTACGTCTACTACGGCAACGAAGACAAGCACCCCAGCTTCGAATCCGTCACCTGGCAAATGCAGCACGGGTCTCGCCTCAATGGTCCCCACGGCTCACGCCCCGATAGCTTCACAGTGTCCAATCTCGAGATGCATCAGGTCAGGGATGATGGCCGCAGCCCTGTGTATGTCGGAGGGCAAGAACAAGCTATTCCCCCCATGCGGGGCGACCCCGACGCGCCCGTCAAAACCGTACAGACCAGTTACTGGGAATTGCATTGCCAAATGCAGGACGGTTCCGGCGACGGCACCGTCCCGGTGAGTTCGGGCAGCGCGCCGATAAAGCATGCGCGCAATGGGGAGGTTCGCCAGCAAATCAAGGCTCCCGGTTTCGATCATGAAGCCTCTTACGCCAACCCGTTGGCGCAGCAGTTCACCCTCTATTCCCTTATCAAAATTGCGGCGAAAGCCAGGAGGCCCCTATGCGTCAGCTGACAGTTTTTTTCGCATGCCTGGTGCTGGGTTCTTTCACCGGATGCGCCGCTTTCAAACAGCCCAGCGAACAGGAGAAAAAAAACGTGAGTGAACTGACTACCCATATGCGCACCTGGGCGCTGGGCCGTGGCCTGATCGACCTTCCTGCCAACTGGCGTGGCGGCGGTGATGTGAAGCTCTATTACGGTTTGGGCGCCGATCATTCGTCTGTTGCAGTGCGTGTTTTGGGGGAAGGCGTGACGCAAGAGCGGTTTGATGCTGCGTTGAATGAGCGGGCGCATCGAATTGCAGCGGTCAAGAACGATGAAATGGACAATGTCCCGATGTTGGTGTCAGTAAAAAAGGTAGATGCGCAACATAAATTACTACAGTACTACGAGAGCACTGAGATTCCGGACTGGTTCATTCACGAGTCTCATCTGCTGATCGATGATGTCTACGTCATGCTCCGCGCCGACTCCTTCAATGGCAACATCGCCCCAGTTGAGGCGCGCCTTTTAAAACTCTCCACAGAAATCTTCAAGGTGACCGCCCCGCAGAACGCCGGTGCAGGTTTCGCCTTGGGGCCCATCGTCATCAGGAGTCATCACGATCAGGAGATCGCTAGCTTCTACTTTCGTCCCC
>Ga0180008_1000749_pt1 | contig 24082 bp, 22 predicted proteins | sample MM_PW_MetaG_FD_121121 | JGI IMG/M metagenome (GOLD analysis project Ga0180008, IMG submission 121121) | Groundwater microbial communities from the Aspo Hard Rock Laboratory (HRL) deep subsurface site, Sweden - MM_PW_MetaG | ecosystem: Environmental > Aquatic > Deep subsurface > Groundwater...
GCGATCAACGCGCCCGAACCACCCGCGGCTATCAAGACATCAGACGACACTGCGTGTGTCCAGCCCAAAAACGGTAAAGCCAAAGTGAAAGCAACCACAATAGCTACGCCTCCACCACGCGGGGTTGGCACGGAATGAGAGCTGCGGGCGTTTGGAATATCAATAATGCTGCGAACAAGCGCATAACGTCGCAGCGCGGCAGTCAACGTAAACGACAAAACAGCAACGACAGGAATCAACCACCAATAAATCATTGTTTTTTATGTTCCATATAATGCGCCGCGGCTACTTTTAATGCGTTGTCCACGGAAACCGGGGGCGTCCATTGCAATAAGGATCGTGTTTTGCTGATATCAACCTGCAAAGAACCGCAAAGTCGCTGAGACAATGACTTTTTACCGAGCAGGTTAGCAACTGTGCTGAGTATCCAACTGGGGACCGGTAACAGCCGCGCCGATTTATCCAGCGCCAGGGCCATCCTGCGCAACAACTGGGTGGTTGAAAGATCCTCCCCATCGCTAACCAAAAATGTCTGATTGGCGGCCCCGCTATGGTCTATGGACGTTACGATCAAGTCGACCAGATTATCCAAGGCCACCAGACTCCGGCCGTTATGAATTGCGCCAAATGGCAAAGGGACCCCCTTGTCCAGCCAGCGCATCATGTTCAGAAAGTTGGCCTTCACACCTGGGCCATAAACTAATACCGGCCGAATAATCACGACTTCCATTGCGGTACGACCTGCCAAATCCCGCAATCCCTGCTCCGCTTCCATCTTGGAAACACCATAGGGGTCGCGTGGTTCAGGGCGGTCATCAGAAGTATAGGGCTTACCTGGCTCGGTGCCCTCGCCGTTGACCTTGATGGAGCTGATAAAGACAAAACGTCGGACCCCCGCTTCAGCCGCTTGCCGAGCGAGATTCAAGGTGCCCTCAACATTAACCTTGCGAAAAGCGGCTAGTGGATCAGTCTCAGTATCGTTCATCACATGTACACGAGCAGCGCAATGAACCACTACATCAACCCCGGTAAGATGCTCGCTCCAGGAAGCCCCTTCAAAAGAATCGAATCGAACGGTAACCACACCCTCTTCAACCCCTTTGGATCCATTGCGAACAGCTGCTGTCACGGAGAAACCATCGGCAGCCAAGCGGCGCAACACGGCGCCACCGACAAAACCGGTGGCGCCGGTCAAAAAAACAGATTGCGACATTACTGGCGTCCTTTACGTAGGGTTGCATCGTGAAAAAGCTGTTCCAGACGAGCCAAAAGTGTGGGCTTTGAATAGTTACCCAGGTAGTACTCACGACCAGACTTACCCATGTTCGCCCGCTGATCCGCGTCGGTGGTCGCCAGTTCAAGCGTGATATGGGCGAGCGCTACAGCATCGCCTGATGGACACGACAAACCTGCCCCGGACTCATCGATGACGCGTGCGGCCTCACCGTTGATCATACCAAGGATGGGTTTACCAGAGGCCAAATAGGCCTGGACCTTGCCGGGAATAGTCTTTTCGAATACGTCATTTGTCTTCAGCGAGACCAGCAACGCATCGGCACAAGCAAACAAGGCGGGCATTTCCTCCAGAGGATGACGTCCCAACAGCAGAACATTATCCAGCTGGCGGGACTTAACCTGGTCGGCGAGCCATTCGCTCATACGCCCATCACCGACAATGACCCAGCGTACGGGTACTTTACCTACTAGCGCCTGAGCGGCATCTATAACCGCGGGGAAATCCTGTGCATCACCCAGATTACCCGCAAATAAAACTGTAAAGACTGTTTCGTCACGCTCCAGCAAGGACGAAGCAGGAGGCGTAGCGCTGGAAAAGTCATCTTCAGCCCAACTGGGAAAGTAAACCAAACGCTCGGGGGCAATTTCCTGAGTACAGTAGCGCTTCACGTTTTCAAAAAAGCCGTGGGATTGTAGCAAGAGATAGTCCGCACGATTGTAAATCCAGGAAACCATTCGCCCTACCATCGCCAGTAACATTGGTTGCCGTAACACGCCGACTGCCCGAAGGGTTTCTGGCCATAAATCCAAGACCCAAATGAAAACCGGAGCTTTCTTCAAACGGCCGATCACCAAGGAGGGTATCGCCGCCATGATGGGAGAAACCGCATAAACAAAAATTGCATCAAACCTCTCACCACGTAACTTCCATGGTCCTACTATTGAGGCCGAGGTAAAAAAAGAGAGATAGTTCAGTATCAGACCAATACTCCGTTTACCACGAGGGATCAGCGGTACCCTGACAACCTTAGCACCTGAATATTCCATAAAACTACCTGGCTGCGCACGATAACTTTCGTAGACCTTGCCTTCAGGGTAGTTGGGCAGTCCGGTCAATACCGTGACATTGTGCCCCTTCTCGGAAAAGTCTCGAACAAGATCATTGATGCGCATATTTTCTGGCCAAAAATATTGCGTCACTACCAGAATATTCAGCTTATTATCAGGCATTAAAATAACTCAATCAGTAGCGTTTCCAGACAATACGATTCACATAATCGGTATAGCTATGAATAATCCTGGCAACTTTCTCTGAAACATTAGGCATGCTGTAGTCGCCTACCAGACGCAAAGTGCGCTCACCACCCGAACCTTGACTCTCCAGGATATTTAGCCCTTGAAGTACACGGTTGACCTCAAGCCCAACCATCATGACCGCTGCCTCTTCCATCCCTTCTGGACGCTCATGTGCTTCACGGATATTCAAGGCCGGGAAGTTCAGGATAGAGGACTCCTCGTTGATCGTACCGCTGTCCGATAATACCGCCTTGGCGGTCAGTTGCAGTTTGTTGTAATCCTTGAAGCCTAGCGGCTTGAGCAACTGTACGTTCTTGTGAAACGTCACACCCATTGCATCTACACGTTTTTGTGTACGAGGATGGGTTGAAACGATGACCGGAAGCTCATAGTGAGCAGCCACGGTGTTGAGCACATCCACCAGCTTGAGGAAGTTTTTGTCCGAATCGATATTCTCTTCACGGTGAGCGCTGCAGACAAAAAACTTGCCGTGCTGCAAACCGAGGCGCTCCAGAACATCCGACCCCTCGATACCTTCTCGATAGTAATTAAGGACCTCATACATCGGACTCCCGGTCTTAATCACCATGTCCGGCGACAGCCCTTCACGTAGCAGGTAATCACGTGCGATTGTGCTGTACGTCAGGTTTATATCGGCCGTGTGATCAACGATCCGACGATTGATTTCTTCTGGAACCCTCATATCAAAGCAACGGTTGCCAGCTTCCATATGAAATGTTGGAATCTTACGTCGTTTTGCAGGAATTACCGCCATGCAGCTATTGGTGTCGCCTAGCACCAACAGCGCCTCAGGCTGAACTTCAGCCAGCACACGGTCAACGGCAATAATAACATTGCCAATGGTTTCAGCACCGCTCGCGCCTGCCGCATTCAGAAAGTGATCCGGCTTCCGAATGCCCAAGTCCTGGAAGAATATCTCATTTAGTTCATAATCATAGTTTTGCCCTGTATGAACCAAGACATGCTCACAATACCTGTCGAGCGAATCAATAACTCGCGACAAGCGAATGATCTCCGGACGGGTCCCTACTACCGTAACAACACTCAATTTTTTCATAACTGTCTCTGTTCGAGAATATTTTTAGGCTTCAGTACCCACAGGCATTGCATAGGTATCCGGATACTCGCGATCGAAAATCTCGTTAGCCCAAAGCATAACGATCATCTCATCGTTGCCGATGTTAGTGACATCATGGGTCCAACCAGGAACGGTCTCTACAATTTCAGGCTTATCACCCTTGGTGAACAGTTCGTAAAATTCACCGGATACAATTTGCCGAAATCGGAAACAGGCTTCGCCCTTTATCACCAGAAATTTTTCGGTCTTCGAGTGATGATAATGTCCGCCACGCGTGATCCCTGGGTGCGCGGTGAAGTAGGAGAACTGTCCGGCGTCAGGAGTTTTCAGCATCTCGACGAAAACTCCACGAGGATCACCGTACTTGGCAACTTCGTAGGTGAAATTTTCCGGAGGCAAATAGCTGAGATAGGTGGAGTACAACGCCCGTGTCAATCCTTTGCCAACAGCATCGGTGATTAACGTATCGCGGCTAACCCTAAAAGCATGCAGTTTGTCGGACAGCTCACCGACAGTCATCTGGTACTGTGGCTCGACCTCAACAAAAAGACTGGAAGTTGTCGCAGCATCCATTACGCCCATGAAACCTTTGACGACATCGTCAATATAAACAAGTGTCATAAGGGCCGAAGGATCATTGATCTGTATAGACAAACCACGCGCGATATTATGACAAAACGTCGCAACAACAGAGTTATAGTTAGGCCGAGCCCACTTACCAAAAACATTCGGCAGACGAAAAATGTGAACCGGAGAACCATAATCCGCGGCGAGGCAGCGTAGAACGCCCTCGGCTCCAAGCTTGCTGGAACCGTAGGCATTACCCTGCTCAGCTTGGGTTGAAGACGTGTAAATTAACGGAATTTTGCGTCCGCTGGCAACGATCGCCTCACTTAGTAAGCGAGTGAGGTCGGTATTACCCGTTTTGAATTCAGCCGGATCCTGTGGACGATTTACGCCCGCCAGATGAAAAATAAAATCAGCCTGCGCTACAAGGTCGGTAAGAGCCTGGGGGTCGTCGTCTCGAGAGAAGCGGAAAATTTCCACGTCCTCCCGTTCACCCAAATGCACTGTTAGATTTTTGCCCACAAAACCATTAGCGCCCGTGATGAGTACTTTCATAATCACTCCTCGGGAGTCGCGTGCTCGCCACGTTGAATCGCCTGCATGAAGTCGAGTTTGAGCAGAAGTCGTTGCATACCTGCTACATCAAGTCGCTCTGTGTTGTGCGAGTTATAGTCTTCAGTATGAGAAATTTTCTCTTCGCCTTGCTCAACGAACTTACTGTAATTCAGATCACGCAAGTCTGGTGGCACGCGATAGTAATCACCCATGTCCTCGGCACAGGCCATTTCCTCACGACTGAGCAAAGCTTCGTAAAGCTTCTCGCCATGCCGTGTGCCGATGATCTGAATCGGATGCTCAGGTTTACCAACCATCGCTGTCAACGCTCGCGCTAGCGTCTCTACTGTTGCGGCTGGGGCTTTTTGAACAAACATGTCGCCGTTATTGCCGTTTTCAAAGGCGTAGAGCACCAGATCGACTGCGTCAGCCAACGTCATCATGAAACGGGTCATATTCGGATCAGTAATCGAAAGCGGCACCTTCGATCGAATCTGATCAATAAACAGAGGGATCACTGAACCGCGAGATGCCATTACATTACCGTAACGGGTTCCACAAATGACAGTCTTGGTATCATCAACATTACGCGACTTCGCTACCATGACCTTTTCCATCATGGCCTTCGAAATACCCATCGCATTAATCGGGTAGACCGCCTTATCTGTGCTCAGGCAAACAACACGTCGGACCTCATTTTGAATCGCCGCCTCAAGCACATTATCCGTGCCGATTACGTTAGTTTTCACTGCTTCCATCGGGTGAAATTCACAGGACGGAACTTGCTTCAAGGCAGCGGCGTGGAAAATATAATCTACACCTCGAGTTGCATTTAGAACGCTCTGGTAATCACGCACATCACCAATGTAAAACTTCAACTTGCTATTGGCATAGCGTTTGCGCATATCATCCTGTTTTTTTTCGTCACGGCTGAAAATCCGAATTTCAGCAATATCTGTGTCGAGAAAGCGCTTAAGCACGGCGTTACCAAACGATCCTGTGCCACCAGAAATAAGAAGCTTTTTTCCATTAAACATAATTAATCCTGAAGCTGATACAAACGTCTATTAGTTCGATTGCAAGGCTGAATAGACAACTTCATCCTTTTGCTGATCGCTCGGATAGCTGATAAGAACCGCTCTATAAGGGCCCTTGAAAACAAAATAACTGCCGGCTGCGACACCGACCACACCACATTCTGCAACGACGTCACGCATATGCTCCAGCGAGCCACCACCGCCAAGCACCGTGATCGGAACATTGATCGTTTTTCTCAACTTTGAGGCAAGCCCCAAATCATAACCCTTCATGCGTCCGTCATGATCGATCGAGTTAATCACGATCTCTCCTGCGCCCAGATGTTCCATTTCCAGAGCAACATCCACGACATTACGCTTGGTATTGCGGGTACCGTTGTGCGTCCAGACATCACAGGTCTTGCTGAGCAATCGCGGTTTGTAGTCAAGAACCACCACCACGCTCTGACGGCCGATCTCGTCTGCAATACGAGTAATGAGCTCCGGGTTTTCAAGGGCCGCAGCACTGATAGCGACCTTTTCGACACCAAGGCTGATAATCGTCTTGGCCTGCTCGGCGGTGCGAATACCACCGCCATAACACAACGGCATACGACACTCTGCAGCCAAATGAGCAATGCGCTTGTAATTGGGTTCAGCGCCATTAACCGAGGCATCGATGTCCAAAACGATCAGTTCGTCAGCTTCCTTTTCATTGAAAATCTTCACCGCGTTAATCGGATCGCCAACGTATTTAGGATCTTTGAATCGAACGGTTTTCACTAAGCCACCGTCCTGAATCAGCAAACATGGAATGATTCTGGGCCTGAGCATTTCAAAATTCCGCGAAGTTTTTCAAAAGGGTTGTACCGAAGTGATGGCTTTTTTCGGGATGAAACTGAACCCCAAACACATTCCCTTCAGCAACAGCGCAGATAAAATCTTGTCCATAAGACGCCGAGGCAATGCCTCCTGCTCCCGCTTCACAATCGAAATAGAAAGAGTGCAGGAAATAGAAGCGTGCGTCCTTTTCCAAGCCTTTGAATAGAGGCGACCCATTGAGCGACTGTACGTCATTCCAACCCATATGTGGCAAAGGCAAACGAGCAAGTCCTGGCGCCGCGGCAAAACCTTTTACTCGGCCTGTGACCCAACCCAGGCCTGGCAGACTGCCCTCGTCGCTGGCGCTGGCAAGGATTTGCATACCCACGCAAATCCCGAGGACCGGCACCTTTTGCTCACGTACCATACGCTCAAGCGTCGGACGCATGCCAGAGGCATCAAGGCGCTCCATGGCATGATCGAAGGCACCTACACCCGGGAGAATCAAACGACTCGCGCCTTCCAGATCGCCGGCAGTCCTCGCCACCGACACCGGAATGTTCAAACGACGATAGACGTTAACAAACGCCTGAATATTGCCCAACCCATAATTGATGATAGTAATCATCTGAACAGCCTTCTCTCCAGTCCCAGGGCGCTCATTACACGCGAACCGATACCAATGAGGAAGCGCTTATTGCGATAGCTATGGTAAGTCTTGTTCTCACCGTCAAAAATTGCCTGCAGCTGCTCAACGGAAAGATCGAGTTTGTTCGCAACGTATTCGAACTCGCCCTGCAGAAATTGCTCGTCCAACTCAGGCTTGGCGATACGCTCCAGCGCGTCCTCCCGAGTCATCTGGCCGGTCATTATCAAACTAGAAAAATGCGCCCGACGCTTTTCGTAACCAAACTTACGGGGCATCCAGTAATCTTCATAAAAACGGGTAAACCGTGACTCATGGTGTTTGTGCTTGAACTTTTTCCAACCGAACAGGCGCTCAAGGGTAGCTTCGGCATCTTTTTTGACGTACGAAACAAGGTTCAACGGCTTGACAATTTTCATACCTAGCAAGCGCTGATAAAGAACTTTGTAGACCAGGACGTCCGTCAGCGGGAACGACTTAAGCTTGCGCTTACCAAAACGCTTGTGAATATCGTGGAAGAGTGTTTTATCAATACCCGGGTATCCACCCCACTCTTCGGGTTCGCGACAGCACTCAGTGGAATAGTTGGCACCTGTCAGCACATATTTGATACCGTGCGAACGAGCGAATTTATAGAGCCCAGAGAAAAACGCGGCATCCTGAGGCAGGTCTTGGTCGGAGATCTGCGACCGAAGAAAGGATGTCTGCAGATCCTTCATTTCTTCCCAGTTGATCACATCCGTGTACAAGTCCAAGCCGAGGCCGTCTACCAACTTTTCAATGTTGCCTACGGCCTGATCCGTATTCCAACCAGCATCCACATGGAACAACAACGGACGCAAGCCCATCTTCTCTTTTGCTACGTATGCGAGGTAAGAACTGTCCAGCCCACCGCTCAATCCGATGATACAGTCGAAATCTCGCCCCTTTCCGTCAGCTTTGATTTTTTTCGCAATTTTGTGCAACTCTAACTCGCCAGATACACCCGTATCCCAATTAGGCTTGATATTTTGCTCAAAATTGTCGCAATACTCGCAGACGCCATCAGCACGAAATGAGATATTCGGATCACTCGTATCCATGATGCAAGAACAGCAAATTTTGTAATCAACAGTGCTCAAATGTTTACTCCTTAATCCAAATAAAGATAAAAGTCTCACCAACCTGAGAGCAGTCCATACATTTTCTTTCTGAGCGTATAAAAAAATCCATTTGCGGCAGAGATCGCTCGAAGTCGGTTCACAAAACTCACGTCGCAAAAAAGTATTCCAATCACATCACCTTTTTTACGCAACTCTTCGCATCTCGCCTTACTTTCAAGAGATTGCCGAGACGCCTCAGACAAGTCACGACCATGCGCCTTGTAAAACAAGGCTATTGCCGCCATTCGGGGGGTGAGCTTTTTATTATATTCGGCAAAATCCACTTGCATATTAATACTGTTGCCACCATGGACTCGCCACTGACAACCAACAATGTCAGAGTGAACCAACGACCAGCTATCAAAATGCGTAACAGCTAACTCCATCCATGTATCTTCGTTTGGTAAGTCTTCTGGCACTGGGAATATTTTTTCCACTACTGGACGACTCATCATGTAGGACACCCCCGTCAGGCCGCCCTTGCCTACGCGCTTTGGCACAAGATGACCATCAAACTTTTTGTCTTCTGACATTGTAATCAGCTTACAAAGCCCAACCACCTCTGCATTGGCAGCGCGATCACTAATCTTGTCAAAACGCGCTTGCAGGCTCCCCTGTGGCATGATGTCATCCCCTGCATAGATACACACGTACCTACCGCTTGACAGGCTGACGCCAAAGTTGAAGGCAGAGCACTTTCCCTTTTTAGGGTTTCTAACCAGTCGCAAATTAGCGAAGTTTGATTCCAACCCTTCCAAAATCTCATAGGTATTGTCAGTTGAACCGTCGTCAACAACAATAACTTCAAAATCAATACCTTCCTGTTCAAGCACACTACGCAATGCTTGCGCTACATAAACCTTCTCATTCTTGACTGCTATTACAACGCTTACACTAATAACCCTCATATCCACCCCAAATTTCGCACAACAAGCTGTAAAAACCGATCCTTCTGCCAGCTGTCACTCCTGCATGACATATCAAAATACGACAAACTGACCAACTATCGACTCATAAAAAACGCAACACCTTTATAAGGTCATTACGCCGCCCGCACCTCCGGAAATGTCAACTATGAAGAGTGACGAAGCAAGCGCAAGCGGGCACGAGATGAGCCATAGCTCCATGCCCATGGATGAGAACCTTTCACTGCTAGGAGAGCTGAAAACCGTCGTGAACTCACCCACCCGAAACGGCAGGGAACTGAGGAAGCTACTACACACAACAGAAAACCTGCCTTCAAGAGAAACTGCGGGCCCGTTATGCAGATGATTTGCGGACATCTTATATTCCGAGATATTAACCATAAAATCCGGCATCGATACTGGGTTTTACGCACACAAATGACTGTTATCGAAGAGATAATGCATTCTGCCACCTGCTCGCCACATTACAAGCCCTTCACTGCCCGCGAAGCGCTTTTTTACCATTTGCCATCTTAACACTTAACCCTGCGTATCTGCAGTCGTCAAGCAATTGTATCGCTTGCGGATGAAAGAACAAAACGAAGCCCACCTCAAAGGTTGCGTCGAAGGCCAGTGCCTATTGATTGATCAAGGCGTGAGCGGGCCACAAGTCAAACCACAGAATAGCTTTCGCGCTCCAGCTATAGGTATCCGAGCTGGTCCACTAATTCAATCATGGACTGTCATTGCTCATGCGCCGACGCCCCACTACATTCGCAGCGAGCCCCCACGCTAATGCGGGAATCGGCCAAAAAATCGCCTTGGTTGTTAATACCCCAACTAGGCAAGTAATTGACAATCCGAGAAGCGCGTCAGAATAAGGGCCGATTCGCCCGTTCGCCACAAGCATCAATGCCATTACAAGCGAGGCCACGCATAAGTAAACAAACAAGATAAATGCCAATAATCCATGTTGCTGCCACATAGAAAGAGCATTATGCATATAGAATCCTGTCGCACCAAAATCTCGAACCTGACCGAGGTAATCTCCGAATATTGCCCTGGACATTATTCCCTCCATACCAGTTCTAAGTAGAATCGAACGTTCATTGAGTGACGCGTCTCCTGACACATACGACTGAAGCCTCCCAAAAACATCCACACCACTAAATAGCAGTCCCACTAACACAACAATTACACCCGCTAACAATAAATAAGCACCTCGCAGCCTAAAATGCACCACTAAAAAAACAGGAACTATAATTAAAAACAAAATAAGTTCAGTTCTAGAACCTATAAAATATAGCGTGCACACTGTCAACATCATCAACAGGAGTCGAAATCCTAAATTCTTTATGAAGGGAAGCAGAACAAACGCAGTACAGATTACGGATCGAGCCATCCCTTGATAATTTGCCGCCTCAGAATTATCATCTGGAAGAATTGGCATAACCATAACTCCAGCAGACGGATCAAAAAAATAAATGGCGCACACAATGAAAGAGGTCAACAACAAGCCCAACCATCGCCCGATTCTTCTATCTTCTGGTACGTTCAGATGCAATCCAATTTGAAACAAAGCAATCATCCAAACTATAACTTCCACATTCGAAAGCGTGCCTTCTACCGTGATATATTTCTGGGAATTAAGTAATTGATTAACAATCGTTGAAGCAATCATCGAAAAGATCAACAGTATAAACGGGGCAGTTACAAGGATTGATATCCGCTGATTCTGTTGCAGGACAAGTCTAACGACTGAGCGACTTAAGTAATAAATAACACATACCAAAAGAATGACGCTAAACCAGCCTACATATGGAACTAGAACGGTGCTTTTTAGCACATGATAAAAAAAGTACCCGGGAAACGCGGCTAAAAAAAACAGTAATGCTGAATTATTTTTCAAGGATACACCAACTTTTTAGCTTGTCAGGGCGAACAATAAAAATCTTACTCAACTAACAAGCGAGAATTCGCGCGTAAAGCTCAAATTCTTCTTTTTTAGAGAAATTTGAGTTGTGCCATAATATAGAAAAAACACCACCGGCCGCCCTGCAGCGATCCTTCAGTTCCTTAAACTTATTGTAGGCCGCTTCGGTAGCTCCCAGTCCAAGATAGGGCTTATCGAGAATTGAAACTTCCATCGCGATTAATGGCCGAATTCTAACGCTCTGAACTGTGTGTGTAACAGGGTCAAATCCTGGATATTCAAAGCACGTACCGCATCTGAAACCAGGAATATCGGCATATCCCAGCGTTGAGTCGTAGCTAAACTTTGCTTCGTTCCATGCCAGCATTGTAGTAGGATGCTCCCAACGCAGGTAGTGCATGCGCCCCCCCCAAATATCTTGATGAATCCCTTCTTCGGAGCAGACCGCTTTTAAACGATCAAGTTCCGTTTGAATGAGTGCCGGTGATCGGTAAGTGTTATAACTTGGATGAAGTCCGATTTCATGACCTCGCGCATGAATTCTTCGTAGCAAAACCCGCATGGCGGGATGCTCAATTTCATAGTCACCATCTAAAGATGGTGCGGTCCTACCACAAATAAAATAAAATGCACTTTTGATATTATTAGCTTCGGAAGTATCCATAATCCATTCGAAGGTATTTGCTGGATCTAGCTTGCTAATCTGCCGCCCGCTCCCAAGCCTTGATAAAGGAGCGACCACAACACCTCGAATATCCCTGCGCAAAAAGTCACCAGACATCCGCCTCAGCAGCTTATAAGCAGATGCAAACGAATAACGCCCGGGGATATCCACATCATGCGACACTGCCATTCGAAACTCATTCAACTTCAATGTTATTTGTGGCCAGAGCAAAAGAAAAACTTGACCAAGCACAAATAACCACTCATCTACAACAGGCCTGGAAAGATAGTCATTTTTAAACGCATGGGATGAAGTTGCCGGGAAACGACCATGACTATCAAGATCGGTGCGACCAACCTCTTCCACCCTACTTAACATCCAATAGATAAATGCGAGGATATTAAAATGTATTTGATATCCACCTTCTACCTTCTGTAAGAGTTGCGTACAGCGTGCCAAACCAGGAGCGGGTAGCGCCCCAGGAATAAAGCTGTTCACACCCTCACTGCCTATATCGATCAGTGAGAATGGTACGTTCGACCGACCGTTGCCAAATTCCGAACCATCCGAAACGAATTCGATGACTCCTTCATGGCCGTCCAGCTTTAAGAAGAGAACGCCAGAACGGTTTTCAAGTGTTAACGACAGTCCAAATCGCTCAAACAGTATGGATTCTAGCCACTGAATAGTGGCAACCTCCTTCAAGGACTCTGCAACATTAATCATTAACGTAATCCTTTTAGAAAAAAAGCTGTCTTCAGTATCGTTGACTTAACCTTAGAGATTGAAAAGTAAGGTACCTGGCGCGCACCAAAGCCTCTAAAAAAACGCTCGACCGGCTCCATCATCGAGCCTTCAAAATCAAATTTTTTCGTAACGGTGGCAGAAAATTTTATAGCTTCCCACATACACAAACTAGTGGCGCCGCTATTGCGAAGCTCCGGATCTCCGCCCCCCATTACATAATACGCGCTGTTACTATCCCAAATGAGATAAATTCCAGCGTGTTTTCGGCCTTGATCGTCTACCGCGATAAATATTTTACGACAGTGTCGCGTAGCGCAAGCCTGATCCAGTCGCTTGACGAGCTCCTCAGAATAAGGAAGCGGGAGTCCTTGTCGCTTGAACACGAGCCGGTTTAATTCTAAAAAATCATTTATCGAACAATCATCTTTTACGACAACAGCAAAGCGATTTTCTGCTTTTTTAATATCCGTACGAATATTCTGCTGAAGCTCTTCCCAGAGTTTTTTCTCATCACTCAAATCATTAATGACATAAGTATAGCGTGTCGTTTGTTTAAACCCTTGCCAGAAAAATGGAAGCCAATTGGTTTGGCTATGATGCCAGTTTTGAGTAAAGTACTGAAAATTTGGAAGCTGTCCAATCAACGCTTCCATCGAGTCCTTTTGCTGCCCCAAAGTTTTTGCATACTTGGCATCACTTTTTTTAATCCATGGCCCGAGTGTTTGCGTCAAAGGCGGTTGCTGGAGCAGAGTCATGCCAAATTTTTTGTGCGTCACATAGGGCATGGAGGCGATGGCCTTACCGTCACGCATGACAACCGACACATTCCAGTTGGCTTCGCCAGCGGCAGCATCCAACCACCACGCCTGACTGAATATTGGTATATCCTCCACTTCGTCACAAAGCTTCCTATATACATCCTTTAAGTCTGTCACTTGCGTGCCTCCAACGGGCGAACCAGGTAATACCGATCTTCTTGAGCTTCTTGATCAAAATACTGCTCTACTGGCAAAAAGCCTAATTTTTTTGCAGAAGAGAGAGAGGCATGATTGCTTAGCGATATTCTTGAAGATATCCCCGAGAACCTATTTTTAGAAAAGTGTGCGATCGCACACTTTCTGAGTTCCGTTGCTACTCCGCGCCCTCGAGCGCTCGGAGAAACCCCAACAAATCCTTCGTGGATCGTTCGCTCCTTGAAGTCTCTAGCATTACTGTAAAACATATCCATGCCGATGATCTCACTAACACCAGCCGGCTTAGCGACCGCCACAAGCACTAATTTCCTGCAAGAAAACACATACAAAGTCTTATTAAATAACGAAAGTTTCCCTCCCCCACATACAGTGTAGGCCTTAATAAAAGTGCGTAAATCCGAAAGCCTCAACCCCCTAATCTCATAAAAATCCAACGCCGTGGACTTGACAGACTTTAGTGCTAAGGAAAATAAAATACCTTTTAGTAATACATATAACGTCATCGAGAGGGCCGTTATTTTTCGAGCACACTTAATAGCCAAGATAACTATCTCCATTTACCACAGGCGAGACTGTAGGAAACAATTCCATTTATAGCATACATACAACTGTAAAAAAAACTTACAAACGCCAAGGCCACTTCGATATCATCATAGTGATTACCAATCAAAAACGCTGCAAGCACCAAACCGAACAAGACTGTCTGCCACACAAGATCGATTTTTTGCTTTTGCGCAATCATAAACATAGTACTTAACGGACTTGTCAAAAACTGTAAAAAAAACATTGGAGTTAATATCTGAGCATACTCACCCGACAAGCGCCACGCCTCACCAAAAACCAGAACGAACAACTCCGGCGCGAAAAGCAAAAATATCGAAAATGGCACAACCGAAATTATCAGCAAACGAAAAAAAGAACTTCTGTAAATCAGGCGACAATTTCCACTTTTAGCATATTCCTGACTTGCCTCGTGACGAAATACGTCACCTATAGCACCAGCAACAATAACCATTGGCGCGCCAATTACTCTCTGAATCAAAATATAGAATCCCGCTGAACCGCTACCGAACATGGCACTTAGAAAAATTACAGGCGATTGTGCGGAGGCTGTATTGAAACCATGCGCCAATATCAGATATTTTGGAAAGTCTGAATATCTCTTTATTAACGCAAACATCTTACGCTTATGGATACGCAATGTCGTACGGCGAACTTTTATAAACATCATATAAGTCATAACACCGGCTGCGGAAACTTGACCTATTATTTGGCCCGCAATTAGACCCGCACCTCCAACTTTCAGATATCCAACGACCAAGTGCACCGAGGTCATGCTTGAACTTTGAAAAATCCTACTGAGGGCCATTTGTTTATAACGCCCCTCTCGGTTACACATATAGTTCAAGCTTTGGTAAGCGGCCGTAAAAAACACACTTAGTGGTAACCAATATATCCAATAATTATTACCACTCCACCCTAACGATGCTTCAATATCAGGCTTAAACGACACTATCGCAAAAAAAAGACACAGCGACGCGACGGCCGCTAGCAGCACTGACAGAACAACTAGATGATAAGCATCGCTCTCCTTCTTCGGAAGAAGAATAGCCATCTCATAACGCCCAGTCACCACAACCGCTACTATCGACGCTATCGCCAAATACAAAGCAAATGCCCCGAAATCCTCGGGGCTGTAGATTCTTGTGAGCAACGGGCTTACGAGTACTGGTATCGCCTGAGCGATGGTAGTGCCTGTCATTAACATGGCAACATTTTTAAAAAAACTTTTCCCCACAGACATCTCAGAGCCTACTAACCACGGAAACCAGTTTTTCTATAATTTCTTTCTGTACACGCTCATTCAAATAGGGATGCATAGGCAAGCTAAGAACTGAATCCGCAACCCAATCTCCCACGGGAAGCGATACGGTTCCGTTGGAAACGGCAGGCTGTTTATTCAAAGGCGTCGGATAATGCACTACCGTTGGAATACCTAGGTCTGCCAAGCGACTCTGTACCGCGTCTCGTTGCTGAACGAGTATAGTATACTGCGCATATACACTTTCACTTTCGGGGGCTATGAAAGGTCGAATTATCGTTTGGCTCTCGCCAATCAAATTATTGTACCGTCCCGCTACCACATGGCGCCGCTTTATTTCTTCTTCAAAAATCTCTAACTTTGGCAAGAGAATCGCTGCCTGCAGCGTATCTAGGCGGCTATTAACTCCTACCCTTACATGATGATATCGACGACTCTGGCCATGCCGCGCAATTTGACGAATAATTTGTGCTAGCTCTTCATCGTTTGTAAAAATAGCACCGCCATCTCCGTAACACCCCAACGGTTTGCTTGGAAAAAAGCTAGTGCACGATACAGTCGTCAGATTACAAGAACGAACCCCCTTATAGGTTGCGCCGAAACTTTGAGCAGAGTCCTCAATTACGGGGATACCATACCGCGCAGCCACTTCATTAATCGCATCAATATCAGCACATTGACCGTATAAAGAGACGGGGATAATCGCCTTGGTTTTGCTGGTGATTGCAGCCTCTAGCTTTAGAGGGTCCAGATTGTAGGTAGCTGGATCAATGTCGACGTACACCGGCTTAGCTCCCAGCAGAGCTACCGTTTCTGCCGTCGCAATGTAGGTAAATCCAGGTGTAATCACTTCGTCGCCAGGGCCGATGTTCAACGCCATCTGTACAATTTGCAATGCATCAGTGCCATTAGCACATGTGATGCAGTATTTCGCACCGACAAACTTTGCAAGAGCTTGTTCTAACTCATTGACTTCCGGGCCTAAAATATACTGACCGTGGGCAAGTACACGGGCAATGGCAGCATCAATATTGCCCTTGATTCGCTCTTGCTGGCTTTTCAAATCAATGAAGTCAATCATGTTTTTTTTCCAGTTTGTTAATTTGGTTACCTGTCAGGACATAGCGCGCCCCGGTATGAATGCAGATAGCCTCCTCTCCAGAACCCTGGAGTGGGAGCTCAAGTTGCTCGCCATACTCGCTCATCCAGCCAATTTGACGGGCCGGGACGCCAACCATCAGCGCGTAATCGGGCACATTCTTGTTGATCACAGCACCTGCACCAATAAAAGAAAACGCGCCAATTGTAACCCCACAAACGATCGTGCAATTGGCACCCAGTGTTGCGCCTTCTTTAACGAGGGTGTCACGGTATTCGTTTTTTCGCTCAACCATGGAGCGCGGATTGTACACATTGGTGAATACCATACTGGGCCCACAAAAAACGCCCACTTCTAACGTTACGTTATCGTAAACTGAAACATTGTTCTGAATTTTGCAATGGTCACCAATAACCACCTTATTACCCACAAACACATTTTGCCCTAAAGACACACCCTCTCCGATACGCGCGCCTCCACAGACATGTACGAAATGCCAAACTCTTGAGGACTCACCGATCTGAGCGCCTGGGTCGACGATGGCGGAGGGATGTTGATAGTGCGGCATACTTGGCACCTAGGCAGTCATTCAGTGATTTGAGGTAAAGAGCTTTTTCAAAAGTGGCGCGGTGAACACTCCGTAATCGCGTGCGCCCCACTCGTTCAAATGATGGTTATCCATATAAATCAACTTACCAGAATGAAACGGCGCGTCAGCAAAAAAACTACTGTGCGAAAAATCCAGAAATTCTACCCCTTTATAGTGGCTCACTATCTCCGCTATATCATGATTGGATTTTTCCCAGCTTTCATTTTTACTTACTCTGACTGGTAAACCTAGTTCAGAGAATCGTCTCACCCGAAGCGGGTTAAAATCAAACATCGGGATCTGAGCAAGTACAAATACTTTCACGTTGCGCTTGGTAGTATTTTCCAAAAACTCAGCAAACGCATGCAGGAACTCAGGATTTGGCGCCTGCCACTCCCACATCGCAGCAACAACGATCACGTTCGCGTCATTTATAAAGGGTGCGAGTGCAGCTATCTGTGATCGACAATCGGCACGCGAATAGTCTGGTATTCGCTCCACATCAAAGCCAGGTATTGGTACACAGTTGCTTGCAGTGATAACCCTTGCGGCCAGTTTTTCTTGTTTACCAATAGCATCAAAAAACTCGTTGAGTTGTGCTGCATGGCTGTCGCCAAGAACAAGCACTGGTCTCATCTCGCTACGGTCTCCGCGCAGGCAATCCCCAACCATCCGACCATGACATATGGTTTCTGCTGGCGCGTATCTCGTCAGCTCCGCTGGTATCGACTTTTCAATGCGCTTATTGAACATCACGCTCGCGACCATTACTAAACCTGTAACTGTCAGCAATGCTCCCAAACTCAAGGGCTTCGCCAAAATACTGGCACTATCACGGACTGAACGCTCTACCCATCGAAAGGACACCCAAGCCAACAAAAAAGTCGTAACTAGAAATGCTACTACCCACGGGCCTGTCAGCTCGTATCGCTCAGTGTAATAGCGCATGAACGCGAGGACTGGCCAATGCCAAAGATAAAGTGAATACGATAGAGCCCCCACCCAAACAAGTGCATTTGTAGAGAGCATTTTGCTAACAGTGCCTACTCTAGAAGCGATCAATAACCCAGCCGCGACACATGGCAGAACCGATAACACACCGGGGAAGTGTTGCTCATCTATATATATGAAGCACAAAAAAAGCAGGGTCAATCCTGTCCAACCAACAAGTGTTGATACTCTCACTGACCAGTCACGTCCCAACCCTGTGACGGCGATCAAAGCACCGATCAAAAACTCGGGAATCCTCGCATTTAGAGAATAATAAACGTACCGCTGATTATCTTGAGCGCGTAACTGCCACTCCGCATAGGCGAATAAAGTAATACATAGGGCACTCAGCAACCAGGCTAGATACTTTCGCGGGCTGAATAAAATAAGTACCGGAAAAAATAGGTAAAACTGCATTTCTATGGCCAATGACCATGTATGCAAAAGGGGAAGCTCGTAGGCCCCAGGAGCAAAATAGCTGCCGAAGCTTGAAAAATACTGGTTACTGTAAAAAAGTGCTGCTGATTCCATCGATTTCTTAAAAAAGGAAAAATCATCAGGCAAAAACAGCAGCGCGGAGATTGCGCTAACAACCGCCAGCATCACACCATATGCCGGTACAATGCGTTTTACACGACCCCAGTAGAACGCAGACCAACTAAACGCCGCTTTTCCGTCGATAATCAGTGAGCAAATTATAAATCCGGAAATAACGAAAAAAACATCTACCCCTACAAAACCGCTTGGCAACCAGGTTTTGCACGCATGAAAAAGCATCACTGCCAGAACAGCGACAGCCCGTAACCCTTGGATGTCACGCCGAAAACCGGCTCGGCGCTCAGAAGGCCTGCTCAACTCGGATACCGTTGGGGTATTTACTGATTCGTTCATATTCACCGCACTTGCTCAACTCTCTAACGGCAGATAAGGGTGAGCACAGCAGGACCACCCTTGGTTATAACAGATCAGCGAAGCAGATCAGCAAGCGCCGGATGGCCTTCTCCATTGACAGGTGCGATAACTTTAGAGGCGCGAATGGTTTCGACTGTTTCAACACAATGTCGAGCATCTTCAATACCATAACCGCGCCCAGCTAAAATCTCTTGATAGCTGGTTGTATGGAGGTCTGTAAAGCCTTCAGAAAACTCCATTTCCTCACCGTTAACAGTAATGGAACGATAAGTTGGTTTTTTTCCTTTCACTGAAGCAGGCAAATCATTGGCATCAATTGACAGGAACCAACGTACCTTAGCTTTCTCGTATTCAAGGTAGCCAGCCGCCTTGTGATCATTGGCAAAATGCACAACATTACGTTCCAGCTTGCCAAAAATGAAGTGCAACATGTCATAAAAATGCACACCAATATTGGTGGCCACACCGAAAGATTTACGCGGGTCACCTTTCCAGCTTTCCATATACCATTTGCCACGGGAGGTGATATAAGTGAGCTCTACATCATACTTTTGGTCATTATGCTCCTTGGCAACTTTCGCTTTCAAGTCCAAGATAGCTTGATGGTGACGCAGCTGGAGAATATTGAATACGCGCTTGCCGGTTTCCTGCTCAACACGGGCAAGTTCGTCTAGAATTTCACTGGTCGGCACCAACGGTTTCTCACATATGACGTCACACCCCATACGCAGGGCAGCTGCAATATGGGCGTAATGCAGGTAATTCGGTGAGCAAATCGAAACATAATCAAGCGCAGTTTCGGGGTTTCGTTTCAAGCGAAAGGCGTGCTCCTGAAAGCGTTCAAATTCGGTAAAGAATTGACTATCCGGCGACAGGCTATCGATGATCCCTACAGAGTCATTGATATCATAAGCAGAGGCTAATGTATTGCCGGTGTCCTTGATTGCACGCATATGACGTGGAGCGATGTACCCGGCGGCACCGATGAGAGCGAACTGTTTCATTGAGACTATTCCTTTTGAATGAAGAGTTCCCAACCACCTCGGCTTCAGATGGTCGGGAGTGTCACGCGGCGCAGTACCTTCAATCAGGCCTTGATGATATGTGGCGCCACCAAGCGGTACTTGCCCCGGCTATCAACAATCAGTCGGGAAGAGGATTTGATCAACTCATAGTCAAACTTGTCATGGTCAGTAGCCAATACTACAGCATCAAAGCTGGCAAGATTTTCAATCGTCAGAATCTCACTGCTAAGGTTGAAATGGTGTTCACGCATTTTCGGGAACACCGGAACATGCGGATCGCTGTAGGCGACAACGCAACCCTTCGCCTCAAGCAGCTCCATGATTTCGACTGATGGTGACTCTCGCATGTCGTCGACGTTCTTCTTGTAGGCGATACCTAGGATCAACACCCTACTACCCTTGAGCGCCTTGCCGTTCTCGTTAAGACCGTCCACCAACTTACTAACGACATACTCAGGCATTGCCTGGTTGACCTCACCGGAAAGCTCGATAAATCGAGTATGCAAACCATACTCCCGCGCCTTCCAGGTCAAGTAGAAAGGGTCGATAGGAATACAGTGACCACCCAAGCCCGGTCCAGGATAGTAAGCGGTAAAACCGAACGGTTTAGTCGCGGCAGCGTCGACAACTTCGAAAATATCAATACCCATCCGATCGGCGACGACCTTCATCTCGTTGACCAATCCGATATTTACCGCGCGATGGATATTCTCCAAAAGCTTGGTCATTTCTGCGGCTTTGGTGGAACTGACAGGTACGACTTGATCAATAGCTTGCTCATAGAGCGCCGTGCCCACTTCGAGGCACGCAGACGTGTCACCACCGATAATTTTCGGGATGGTACGTGTCTCGAAATTCGGATTGCCCGGATCTTCGCGCTCGGGCGAGTAAACAAGAAAAATATCCTGGCCAACGATCAGGCCGCCCTCCTGGACCCGCGGCAGCAGCTCCTCTTCGGTAGTGCCGGGGTAGGTGGTACTTTCCAGCGACACGACTTGACCTGCGCGCAGGTAAGGCTTGATTGCATCGGTAGTGTCGATCACGAAGCTCATGTCAGGTTCGCGATATTTATTCAGGGGGGTGGGTACGCACAGGATCAGCGCATCACACTCTGCAACGCGACGGAAGTCCACAGTGGCCTCAAATCCTGAGTCACGCGCCGCTGCAATCTTTTCACCCGGAATGTGCTCAATGTAGCTTTCGCCTGCATTCAATTTTTCGACTTTATTAACGTCGATATCGATGCCAAGCACGCGAAAACCGATCGCGTTATAACGAAGCATTAGCGGCAGGCCCACATAACCAAGACCAACGATCCCGATCAGCGCTTCCTTACTTTTGAACTTGGCAACACTGGCCAGTTTCTGCAGGTGCATCAGTAATACTCCAGGTTAAACAAGGTAAATTTCATTGTCCTATCATGGCTGATGGGGGAAGCGGTGCTCCCATCACGCACCATACTTCTTGCCTCAAGCGCAAGAAGAAGCAAGCATTCAGCTCCTCCGGTCACTACCCGCAGGCACTCTGCGTAGAAACGATGACTGCCTATCTATGACCAGCCATTTCACGTGAGACATAGCGCGAATTAAATCATAGGTTGCCACTAAATCCGTATAAAGATTCTGCGACAAGCCAAGATGAGAGGTGCTTTTCACGCAGCCAATAGCCACTACCTAAGCTACCCACTCGACACTGGACCGGTCAAAACCTCGTCAGGACATCTCACTGGCAGAAAACGCCGCTTTTTTTGAGGAAGACCCCAAGTGAGGTAGCGCTGGAGGAATCACAATGCCAGCATTGCGAGTACGAATCGCGTGGATTAACAGCACCAGCGCCAAGCCCAGCAACAAACCCAATACCAGCCCAACCACTAGGATGAGTGCTTTTTTAGGCTTGACAGGCCCTAGTGGCTCAAGGGCACGTTTATCAACTGTCACAAGTTTCAGGCGACTCATATCGATATTGAGATTGCGCAAACGTGCCACTTCAGCGCGCAATGGCTGCACGCCACTAAGAAACAAATCTTCATTTTCCCGTCGATTTAGAACTTCGACCTCGCGATTTTTTTCAAGCAACTGAAGCTCCTTGGCTATCTGCGCGATTCGTCCTTCGGTAAAGTCATCTGACTTTCGTAACGCCAGAGCAGCCCTTTCCGCTTCCAGCGCATCAAACCCCATAAAATACAGCGGGATTTGCTGATTATTTACTTCTGTGCGCATCACCGCCTGAGAACTTCTACCAACCTCACCCAGAGAGGAAGGCGTAGTAGGTTTTTTTATACCGAGAGACTTAGCAATCTCGATCGCCTCATCTAACTGTGCCATACGATCAGTTCGTTGGGTTTTTAGCTGAACGCGTAGCGCTTTCAGCTCATCCAGTAACTGGGAGCGCTTCAGATTATCGGATTCATGCAACGACGCAATTTTTGCCTCTTTTTCAGTATCGTAGCTGGAGCGAGCAGCATCTAGCTTGCCTGATATCTCATTTAGACGATTTTTGACGATCACGTCCATATCAGCAGCAATTTGTTCGCGCTCGATGGCGATTGCGTAATCTACAAAACCGTTAAGAATAGCGACGCCATCGATACCCTTTGGATAGCTCATCTCAAGCTTGATGTAAGTGCTTAGAGAGTCAGCTTTTTTAGCATCGGGGAGGACGAGATTGATAGAGTTATGATTGAACTCTTCAAAACTTTGCTCCAAGGTTCTCCCTGGACGCTCGAATCTGCTAAATAGATTCTGATTTGCCCTGAAGAACCCAAGGCGAGTTTCGTAGGACTCGAGAGAGGCCCCTACTTTGATTAGCGCTTCACTAGGGGGTAGACGGTAAATTTCGGAACGATTCAGCGCATCCAACTCATTGATTGCAGCCGGCCGCAACACACTACTAACCTGGTATTCGGGGGTAGTCCAAAATGCGCACGCAGCCGCGATGATTACCGCTCCGGCAGTCACACACATAATGAGTTTTTTCTGTTGCCACACCGCTTGAAGAAGCGCAACAAGGTCAATCTCGTCAGTCGGGGGTAACGGGGGCGCGCGGAAGCTACTACTCACAACAAAAACCTGCCTTCAAAGAGAAACTGCGGGCTCGTTATGCAGACGATCTTGTGGTTTTTTATATTTATAAGGGTCGACCAAAAGCCCGGCGTCGCTGCCAAGCCCTGGACACACAAAATGACTGGAATCGAGAACAGGTTGCATTTTGCCATCTCGCGATAACATTACAAGACTTGACATGCCCGTAGGGCAATTCCTACTCACTGAGGAAGCTGCAGGGAAAATGATTCAGCGGAGCCCCAGTATCACTATTTCCTGCCGACAGAGAAGCGCTAACGCATCCTAGCGGGCAGAGCCAACGTCCAACGGAGGGCCTTACACCTGCAATCGAAACGACAAATGGTATGACCTTCCGACCAACCCTACAGCGCGGGCTTTGGACGTTTCTTACGACGGATCAGCAAACTCAGAAACGGCCCCACCAACATCCCCACAATCAACGCCAACGTCACAAACACCGAAACCGGCAGCTGTGGCGTAGACCACCCCAGGAACGCCAGGGCGACGTCTTGCTGGTTTTCCAGTACGAATGCCAGGATCGCCAAGGCGGCGATCAGCACAATCAGTACCAGGGCGACGCGCTTTACACCGCGCATAAACTTCTCCTATCCCAAAAAAACTCAGACGTTTTCTTCTTCGTCTTCGTTCACTCGATCCCGCAATTCCTTGCCCGGCTTGAAATGAGGCACGAATTTGCCGTCGAGGCTGACGGACTGGCCGGTTTTCGGGTTACGGCCCACGCGTGGAGCGCGGTAGTGCAGCGAGAAGCTGCCAAAACCGCGGATCTCGATCCGATCACCAGTGGCCAGGCACTGGGACATTTGCTCAAGCATGGTCTTGATGGCCAACTCCACATCTTTGGATGAGAGCAGCCCTTGATGGGTGACAATTCGTTCGATCAACTCCGACTTCGTCATATTTTTCCCTTCTTTTTCAAGCAGCTAGGAAAAGCGCTCCGAAGGTTTTAGCATGACCAGATGA
>Ga0180008_1000750_pt1 | contig 24066 bp, 20 predicted proteins | sample MM_PW_MetaG_FD_121121 | JGI IMG/M metagenome (GOLD analysis project Ga0180008, IMG submission 121121) | Groundwater microbial communities from the Aspo Hard Rock Laboratory (HRL) deep subsurface site, Sweden - MM_PW_MetaG | ecosystem: Environmental > Aquatic > Deep subsurface > Groundwater...
AGAGATCGACCAGTGGATCACTGACCGTCTTAAAGAACGCGTCTGACTTAGCTCCCCATTCCTTGCCGAAGAGGAGCAAGCCATGCAGGTGATTTCTGTTATCTCGACCAAAGGCGGCGTAGGAAAAACCACGGTCGCCGCCAACCTCGGCGGTTTCATTGCTGATGCCGGCCTGAGGGTCCTGCTGCTCGACCTGGATATGCAGCCCACATTGTCCTCGTACTACGAGCTTACCCGTCGCGCGCCGTGCGGGATCTATGAGCTGCTGGCATGCAACGAACGCGACATTGCGCGACTGGTATCGCGCACCGTCATAGACCGTCTGGACGTCATTCTGTCCAATGACGAGCATCGGCAGTTGAACACCCTGTTGCTGCATGCACCGGATGGGCGGCTTCGACTGCGGCACCTGCTCCCGGTGTTTCAGTCGCACTACGACCTGGTGCTACTCGATACTCAAGGCGCTCGCAGTGTACTGCTGGAGATGGCCGTGCTTGCCTCCGAGCAGGCGATCTCGCCCGTCACTCCCGAAATTCTCGCCGCGCGTGAAATGCGCCGAGGCACTCTACAGCTGATCGAAGACATCGCCCCGTATCGGCATCTGGGCATTAACCCGCCACACCTTCATTTCCTGCTCAACCGCGTACCCGCAGTGTCAGCCAATGCAAAGCTGATCCAGCAGACACTGCGCTTGATCTTCCGAGAGCAGGAAGGGGTTCACGTCCTGCGTACCGAGATACCCGCGATAGAGGCATTTCCTCGAGCGGCTATACGAGGTCTACCTGTTCACAGGGTCGAATACCGGCGCCCCAGCGGACGCGTCGCAGCTGCTGCACTGGAAATCATGCGCCAGCTGGCCTGCGAATTATGCCCGCAATGGCAGGATCGATTTGCTCTGGTCACCGGCAGGGTCGACGGGAGGCATCCTCATGTCGAACGCTCATGAACTGGTCCGTGGCCACAAGCGACTACTTCCGCTGATTGAACATGCCCTGAGCGAGGGTTGGAATGTCTCCCGGACACCTGGCGGGCACCTCAAATTCGCCAAGCCGGGCTTACCGCCGATTTATACCAGCGCGACAGCCAGCGATCACCGGGCAGAACGCAATGCACGCGCCATGCTGCATCGCGCACAACGCCACGCCACCGTGGTCGAGCACCCCGATCAAGAGGGAGCCGACCATGACTGATGTCTCCCCGCAAGAGATGGCCAACAAGCTGATGAGCGACGGTTTCAGTCGTACCGGCCCTGTTGCAGAAAACTTGACAGACCCGATCACCGATACCGCGATGGTGGTGACGTTGGACCAGTTGCGCCCCTACGAGCTGGATCCGAGGCTGACGCGTAATCCGCTGTACGAGGAAATCAAGGCCTCCATCCGCCAGCGAGGACTGGATGCTCCGCCACCGATCACCCGTCGCCCCGGTGCCGATCACTACATCATTCGTAACGGCGGCAACACGCGCCTGGCGATACTGCGCGATCTGTGGAGCGTGACCAAGGACGAGCGGTTCTTCCGTATCGGCTGCCTGTTCCGCCCCTGGCCTGAGCGCGGCGAGATCGTCGCCCTGACGGGACATTTGGCCGAGAACGAACTTCACGGCGGCCTATCGTTTATCGAACGAGCTCTGGGTGTCGAAAAAGTCCGTGAGCTCTATGAACAGGAGGATGGTAAATCGCTGTCGCAATCGGAGCTTGCCCGACGCCTCAAGGCTGATGGCTACCCCGTACCCCAGCCCCACATCAGCCGCATGCAGGAGGCCATCCAGTTCCTGCTGCCAGCGATACCGAGCGCGCTCTATGCCGGCTTGGGACGCCCCCAAGTCGAGCAACTGACCTACCTGCGTAGAGCCGGTTCCAGGATCTGGGATGCGCGCGTCACCACGAACAGTCTAAGCATTGATTTTGCAACGCTGTTCCAGGATGTCCTGATGGTATTTGACTCCCCAGGGAGCTTTACGGCGCAGCGGGTACAAGATGAGCTGATCGGCCAGATGTCCGAGTTGCTCGGGGTGGACTATGACACGCTGGTGTTCGAAATCACCGATTCCGAAAAGCGCTGGCAGTTGCTTACTAGTGAACCGAACACACCGCCAGGTACGGAGACCACAGGGTCGGTCTCCACGACCAAACCAACATCTCCATCCGTAGTCGCACCGCCCACGTCATCCTCCACACCGCGGGTATCAGAGACACCCAGGATACCGGCAAGCGATACCCTTTCGATTCAAGAGGGGCCTGCGACACATCCTCCGGCCGACGTGAATGACGATCAATATGCTAAGGACGATCACTCGGCCTTACTTCAGGAGCATATCGTCTCACCTGCCGAGACCACCGAGCGCCTACAGTCGATCCAACGATTGGTGACCGACCATGTCGGCGAGACGCCACCTGATTTCGAAACCAGCGTGCTACAGGCCATCCCTGTTCAGGCAGGCGGTCTCTACTCCATCTCGGATGTCTGGTACATCGATCCCGGCCTCGATACGCCGGATCGGCTACGCGTCCACATCGCTCAGTTCGCGCGTGAGATCGCCAACGAAGCGAGTCTGGAAGAGGCCATTGTCGTCTGCGACGAGGGCATCGGCTTCACATGCGCGGGAATATCTACCGATGAGAACACGCACTCAAATCTCCGTGGTGCATTACTGCTGCTGCATAGCCTGAGCGTTCCCTACCAGCCGGACCGGACTCCGCCTTTACGGATGCCCGGGGATTTGGGCGCTCTTCTGCTGGGGCTGGAACACATCCCTTCATCACAACCTACCGCTAGATTGAGCGATACGAGCCTGGTGAAGCTTTTCCGCTTGGTGCGACTCGCCCGGCGATTGCTGGACATCGAGGCGGACATCACTGATGGCGATGCCGCCCTGAACGGATCATGAGGGCGCCGACCATGCCCGAACCGCATCCGCTCAATCAGGCCGTCATCGCGCAAGCGCTCCACGACTTGCGCAATGGCCAGTTGCGCCGGGCCAAGTCCATGGGATTTGACGATGCCGCTCTGGATGCACTCAAGCATCCGGCCATGGCCAGCCTCCTGGCCAACGCCACCGTCTCATGGTGTTCCGTGAGCGTGAATTCGGAAGTGCTGCGACGGCTTCTGAGCCAGGTAGACAATCTCTCACGGGAAATCGAGGAGATCGATCGGTTCCTGCGACTGGGCGCGAGCACAGAACTCATCAGCAAATTTTATGGCCTGAACCATCAGGAAATCGCCCTCAGGCGCGACGTCATCGGGCTACCCAAACGCAAGGGCCGGCATCCGGTTCTGACAGAGGATCAGGATTCCGATCTCTGGCATCGCTGGTCTGGAACCGTAAAAGAGCGTGGCACTGCGCTGACCGACGACATGGCCATGCTTGCCATTACAGCCGATCTTGCGGAGTCTACGGGCCTGCCCATCTCTGTCATTTGGAGCGCTATCCGAGTGTGGATTGATGAAGGGCTGATCTGATGGGCAGTCCACGTCATTCACCCAGTCCCGTATCGCTGGGGGAGTTATTCGACCAGGCGCTGCAGCACATGCCGCCTCCCCCGACCATGGCACCGGCACCACCAGCTCCGTCTGATGGATTCATCTTCAGCGGTAATCGTCATGACAGCGTGCCACGTGCGTTGTTGCTGGACAATCGACTGACCCCGCTTGAACGAAACGCCTGGCAAGTCTTCCGTCTGCTGCTCAATGATGACGGGGTCACGGCCTTTCCCACTTATGACCAGCTCGCTCCCTGGCTGGCCTCAATGCCGTGTACGGCGCGCGCATCCCATGAAACTGTCGCCCGCGCGCTGACCCTGCTAAGGCTGACGCGCTGGATCAGCCTGGTGCGTCGCAGGCGTGACCCGAAGACCGGACGGATATTGGGTAACCTCTATGTGTTGCACGATGAACCCCTGACGCCCTATGAAGCCATCCAGCTCGACGCCGATTACCTGAGGCTGGTCAGCCGGTCCTTGGCCCACGCCAGCAAGTCCATCCAGCGCGTCGGTGTGCATGTGCTGAAAGAAATGGCTGAAGATCCGTTGCTCAGAGGCCAGATGCTTCCCACCCGGTTACAGGTACTGTCGCAGCGCCTGGCCGCGCAGGGCTGGGTTCAGACGGCGACTTATCCACAGCCTGGGGATGCTCACAATTCCGAAGAAGGGCCAGAAAGCCTTCTTCGGAATCAGCCGCGCCCGACTTCGGAATCCGAAGCAGGCGAAAAGCCCAGTAAATCCGGCTCACTTCGGAATCCGAAGACCGATAGTACTGTACGTAAAGAAAAAGAAATAAAAGAAGTACGTACTGTACCGCGCACGCACGAGTTGGGAACGCTTCGACTCCCCGAGCGTTTCCTGTCACTCAAAGCAGAGCAGCAATCAGGCGCACTCACCGCCCTACAGCCCGTGGATACGCAGTTGCATCAGGCTGTCCTCGACGAATGGGATGCCCGCTGCCAAGCCAACACGGTACGCAATCCCGGCGGGTACTTGTTCGGCATCATCCAGAAAGCCATGCGTAGTGAGTTCCGCGCCTGGGCTGGACAGAAGACTCCCAGCGTCACGACAACACCTGAGTCGCAGCCCCCGGAATCACCGCCACCTGCGGACCCCACCGTGGCCTTGGAGCATATCGCCCGCCTGCGGGCACTGATGCGTCTGCCCTGAACGCAACCGCCCCAGCTCTTCGGGAGGATGACCAGGATGCCATGACTCGATCTGTCCAAACGCTGCGGCGGCCTGCGCGTGCGTCCACCGAGTGCCAGGGTCGCCTATACCACGGGTATAGCTGAACACGCTGCCTTCCCTGCAATGCATCACTTCCAGCTCCGGGTCATCAGCATGGAGAAGTCCACCGAAGTCCATAGCCGCCTATACCACTGGTATAGTTGAACACACTGCCTTCCCTACAACGCATCACCACCAGCCTGGGGGCATTCGCAGGAAGAGTCCACCGAAAGCCACTGTCGCCTATACCACTGGTATAGCTGAACAGACTGCCTTCCCTGCAACGCATCACCTGCAGCCCCAGGATCATTCGCCTGAAGAGTCCACCGAAGGCCGTGGTCGCCTATACCACTGGTATAGGTGAACACAACGCCTTCCAGAAACATCGAAGGGCTATGGTCACGGGGTACATCTCGCAGCCGGTCAGCCCCGGCGAAGCGCAAGACTTCACGGCAGCCGTGTGAACGCCTAAACAGGCATTCATGCGGTGCGGTTTGATGACTGACACCTTTCCGGTCAATGCCGATGCTGGCGACTCGTTTCCTTACCGAGAGTCGTCACGATGGCCACCGAACCCGAATCTTCCCTGCAGTTGAACATTGGTTCACTGCGCAGCGCGATGTCGCTGACGCTGCACACCCATCATGCATCCCGCATCTGGCACGGACGCGCGCCCTCCGAGGGCAAACCCGGCATTGTCGGGCTCAACGGCTTTGTCGCCATCATGACCAAGCTCAAACGCGGCGCCGAGCAGGATGATCCCTACTCCGACTGGTGGATGCTGCGCATTGAGGACAAGCTCAGCACCACCAAAGAACAGCTTCAGGCCTTACGCGAACAGGTTGATCAGGCGCTGGCCGATGTGCCGGCTGCACTCAGCCTGGGCGAGAACCTCAACGTCCAGCCGGTAAAGCTGCCGCTGTTCGTGGCCTCGCAGCTCGGCTTCATGGCGGTCTATCTGCTCGCCGACTACGACGACCTGGCCCGGCGTCTGATCCTGGCGCACCACACCGCCCTGATCGACCGCAGCACCCTAGAACGCTGGCTCAATGAAGGCGCGCATACGCTGCGCAGCCTTTTCAGCCTGGCGCAGCAGTACCGCTACTCCGGTACCCAGCGCGACGACTTCGCTGCCAACAATGCCGCGGCGCGTGCCGCCTTGGAGAAATACGGTGACCTACCGCAGGACGTGCTCGAAGGCACACGCCGTTCACGCTTTGCACCGCCGCTTCTCCGTCGCCCTCCTCTGGCATCGGCGCCAGGCACGTCGACCCTGTCAGAGGTTGCGCCAGCCCACGACACCGACACCGTTGACCCTGCCGCCTCAAACGAGGTGAGCCTGGACGACGACGCGCCTGCGACTGTCGACGGTGAGGACGAACCCGTATGACCGCATCCAACCGCTTCTTTGCGCTGGAACAGACCGACTACCAGAGGCTGGAACAGGCTGCCTACCTAAAAGGCCTTTTAAAGCCTTTTAAAGGTAATGGGGAGCTTGCGACCTGGGCCAGCCAGTGCCAAGCGCTGCGGGACGATCTAATCGGACTGGCGCAACGCAAAATACTGGCGCAGGCCCGCAGCCACCCCTTCAACCTCCTTCCCGTGCAACTGGCCCAGCAAACCACGGGTGCAGGCACGACCTTTCTGCGCTGGCGCAACCTCGATCGTTCGCGCATGGGTACTGCTTTGTGGGAGGAGCTGCTTGCCAGCCCCGGCACACCGGCATCGCTGATCGACGACCTCTTCGCCATCGAGGTGCAGCGCATCGTGCTGAACCTGCAGATCAGCCTTACCCACAGCATCGCCCGGCAAACCTCGGAGTGCGCCAGCAAACTGGCCCACATCGAGGGGGCTTACCAACGGCGTGTCCACGCCATCACCCCCAAGGAGTCACACTCATGAGCACGCACTTCTACGGCGAAGGCAACATCGGCTCTACGCCAGACTTTCGCGAGTTTCCCAACGGCAACAACGAGCCGCGCAGGCTGTTGCGCCTGAATGTCTATTTTGACAACCCCGTGCCGACCAAAGAGGGTTTTGAAGATCGCGGCGGGTTCTGGGCTCCGGTCGAGATTTGGCATCGCGACGCCGAACGCTGGGCTGCGCTGTACCAGAAGGGCATGCGCGTCCTGGTGGAGGGGCGGGCCGTGAAGGACGATTGGGAGGATGCAGAGGAAAATGAGCGCGTGACCTTCAAGATCGAAGCGCGCCGCGCGGGCATCCTGCCTTATCGCATTGAGTCTGTCGTGCTCGGGGCCAAGCCCGCTGCAACGGAGCCAGCCGAGAACGAGTGATCATTCCCGCCCTGCGTGCACCTTTCCCGCTGAGCGATTGCGCCAACCACCAGTCGCTCACCGGGCAACAGCCAGCGTCCATGGAGGTCCACTGAGATCCGCAGTTCGCGGCACATGGAGAAGCTCCCGGAGAACCAACCTACGGCCTCCATTCGCTGCCCTATGGCTTCCAGCTACTCTTGCAGACGCTCCTCGCTTGCCACATCAGTCCAGATTCTCCGCGATATGGAATACAAGCTTGAGCGGTTCCTTGCTGTCGACTATCTGGTACATCACATCCCGTTTGCTTCTGGGCAACGTTTTCGCACAACGCTTCGCAGTATCACGCACGGCTGCATCGGTGCCGTGAATAGTCGCCGCCAACAGCAGCACCAGGTATGCATCGGTAAGCGTCTTCGCCATCACCTCAGTCTCATTGCAGGTCATTTTTGAACTGACGCTCATCCGGTTTCATAGCGCCCTAACTATCTCGGAATCATGTCAAGTTGTTCCACTGACGTCCACTGCGGTCGCTGTCAGCGATGCGTGACGATACGGTCGCGGCTCTGACGTACGACCTGCTCGACGCTTCTGAAAACACGCTTTCATAGCGCAAACGTCGACCGATCACGCCCACTCCCGCTGAATACGGCGCAACAGGGGTTCGGTTTGGTTTTCGACACATACGCTGATCGCAGGCATCAATGCTCGCGTGTCCCTCCTTCTCCCAGGGACGGTGCAGTTATCCCAGTGCTGATCTGAAGTCATGAGGAGGTCCCATGCGTCGGCCCTTCGAGCTCGATCCGCAGATCATCCACCACATCATTTACAGCCAGGCGGGCTCCATCGGCAATGCCCTCATCGAGTTGCTGATGAACGCCGTCGATGCCCGCTCCAGTGCCGTGCATCTGTCGCTATCGCGCACCGGCTTCAGTTGCAGAGATGACGGCCAGGGCTTTGCCAGCCGCGAAGATGTCGTTCGCTACTTCGGCCGGTTCGGCACGCCACACAATGAAGGTGACGCGACGTATGGCCGTTTCCGTCTCGGGCGCGGCCAGATCATGGCCCATGCCACAACAGTCTGGCGCGTAAGCGAACAGGCGTTACAGGTTGCGTAACGGCATCCAGTTATGCGGCAACAACTCGGCGATCTCGCTTGCCCGCTGCGTTGGCAGTCGCGCCAGTACGTCTTTCAAGTAAGCATATGGATCATGCCCATTAAGCTTGGCCTACTGGATCAGGCTCATCAGTGCCGCCGCACGTTTGCCGCTGCGCAACGACCCTGCGAAGAGCCAGCTCTTGCGATTATGCCAAGCTTGGCATAATCGTAATTATCCGCAGTCGGAAATTATGCTCAGTTCGCCCGTACCCCATGGCAACGAAGGTCGGTAGGACGCTGAAAATTATGTTACGCCGATCACCTACCGCTACTACCGAATAAGCTGATCAGCACGGCCGGGATCACATAACTCCGGCCGCAACATAACCACCAAAATCGTCGCACACCAGCTTGCCTTTCCAGTCTTGCAGGAAGGCACGGGCGTGTTCGCCCGAGCGGCTTGGGCTGAAGTCGTACACCACTGCGCGGACATCGGCAGACGCGGTGGTTGCATAGGCCCAGACATAGGCCCTGTGGGTTTTCCTCTCGCCAGGCATGAGAACCTGTACCGGCGTTTCATCGGCGTGCACCACGTTGTGGGCGAGTACCACTTCGCGCAGCGCATCAACCAGCGGTTGCAGTTGCACACCGCAGATGCCGACCCACTGCGCCAGAGTCGAGCGCGGGATGGCGAGGCCGGCCCGGCCAAAGATCTTTTCCTGACGGTACAGCGGCAAATGATCACCGTATTTGGCGATCATCACTTGAGCCAGCAGACCTGCCGTGGGGATGCCCTTGTCGATGATTTGCGCAGGAACCGATGCCTGGATCAGCGTTTCGCAATGATCACATAGGTGGCGCACTCAGCTAGGCGATGTCGGCGATCATTTCCACGACAACAAGGCTTCGTAATCCTCAACCGAGGATGCCGTTGGCAGGCGTAGACCTGTACAACAGGCTGCGAATGCGCGAGCAGGTCATCTGTGAATTTCCCAGGCTGGCGCAGATCTATCTGCAGCACTTTCGCTTTGCTGTACTTGAATCCGCGCCGTAAGAGACGATTCACCACCGCTATCGCAGCCTTGGTCATCAACCGCACGTCGTTAGTGGGATACGGCAACTCGACCAAAGCGCCGCGGGCATACCACGCCTCCTGCGGGTTGGACATACAAACCGATACAAATGCCCAAGTAGTCAGTTTTAGCTTACTAGAGCTTTCTGGGCTGCTTCTTAATTGTCAGCTTCACTTGGCTAGACATAGGAAGGCCAAGTCCATTGGACTGAATTAGCTCCAGCCGATCCTTTTCCATGTAATTGGCGATGTCTCGCTCAGAATCCTCACTCCACACCACATGGCCTTCCCCTCTCCCGAACAGCCGGGAATTGAGGAAGCTGTCAATGTGGGCAACACGCTGCGGATCACAGGTGATGTAACCAATCGGGACGGTCGCCGCGCTCTCGTCACTGGGCTGAAAGTGGTACTGCACCACGGCCAACTGTCCAGGAATCAGGAATATCTCGAATCGATCCTGAAGATCCGATCCTTCGAAGGCAATCCCGTTAGGTATCCGATTGTGATACATGCTGCGCATCTGGCCGAACTCCCTTTTTTCATCAAACGGGAGGATAGCGGTAATTCGGCCTTTGACGTGAGGCGCTTCACTGAGCTTCTCGGCGGTCTTGCGGCAGAAGTCGCTGAGCAATGTTCCGTTGGCAGCCCATAGCGGTACGGAGCTCGACAGCCACAATGCCGAGTGAATCTTACCCTTTGGCCAGTCCCTAGAGAGGTCTTCGAGCATCCGACCCAAGGTGATCCGGTTGTTGTTGTCGTAAACCGGCCCGATCATGGCCCTGGTGTCCTGGCTGCCGTAGCCAGTCCTGCGTTCCTTGTGATCGATCAGCCAGGTGTTGATATCCAGACCTCGATCATCCAGATAGCGTGTCAACACGTCATCACCGAACTCCTCGCAATAGGCTTGGGGAGTCATGCCGCCCTTGGGCATGCGCAGGCTGTTGAGATAGTCGGAAATCTTGGCTTCAAGCTCCATGCTCAAGGGGCGCTGGCGAGTCCCGCCAACTTTCTCGGCAACGCGCTTGATGACTTCGACATTACCGGCCTGGGTTGGTAGCAGACCGATTTCCAAATCCACCTGAATGTTCACCGGAGCAGCCTGATCGCAGGTACCAACCTTGTAGAGCCTGGTTTTCCGAGCCTCTGACTCAGGCAGCTTGGAGAAATCCAGAAAAGCACGGTACTGGTCGCCGAAGGCATCCGCCACAGCCTGAACCGACCAGGCTTTACTTTCCGCCGGCACCGGAATTTGAGGCAGTCCCCAGCGAGTGCGATTGTTCTGGCTGGCCGGCATGATGGTCTTGGTCAGCAACTCAAAGATCGGGCGCTCGATTCGTTCTTCATACTTGGTGAGACTCGGGCTGGCCGATGTGCTTCCCTTGGTGCGATCTGTGAGCGTCGCTGAAGGCGTCAGGTGCCCGTCATTGGTGTAGACGGCCAGCTTGTTTCGAATGAGCGTCTCGATCAACACCTCACATTCCCGCTTGGATAGGCCGAAATACTCACGGATCTCGCCAGGCAGCACTTCGTGCAGGGCCAGCAGCAGACGACAAGTGAACTCCTCCACCGCAGGCAAAGAGACTTCCTTCGTCCATGAGCAGCTTATCTGGTACTGGTACGCTGGCAACAGCAGGGAGATTGTGTTGCAGATGCGAAAGCCCGAGGCATCGACGGCTTGGTATTCTTCACTCATGGCGCTGACCCTCGATCACAGTGGTGCCATCTACGATTTCATAATCATCAGGTGACTTGGCATGTTGTTCGGTCACGTAACTGACCACACTTCCCAGCGCAGATGGTGCATTCACCCCGCTCCACATTTTCTTGGAACCGATGATGACTAAGCGATCTTTGGCTCGGGACAAGGCCACGTTGATTCGCGATTGGTCGACAAGAAAACCTTGAAGTCCTTTGTCATTGTTCCTCACTAAGCTAAGAATTAATAACGTGTTTTCGCTTCCTTGGTACGAGTCAACCGTGTCGATTCTGACTGCATCTCGAAGCGGTGCCGCCCACTCCGCCCGGCTCAATTCTTCCTCGATCAAGCGCTTCTGACCACGGTACATGGTGATCACCCCGATGGGTTGCGGATTCATCGGCGTGCGCTTGGCATTGAGCTTTTCCATGTGTTTAGGCCGTGCGAGCTGGCGCAGCAAGTGCAAGCAAACGGCAACCTCATGCTTGTTGACGAATTTACCCTTCTGGGGCTCATCCTCATTGACCGCGCGTTCTCCTGAACCACTGTCGATCCAGCTGACAGGTTTATTGAGCGGATACGGAAGTTCATCGCACCACGAATCCGCTTTCTTGCGGTAGCTGTGCAGCTCGTTGTTGTAGAAGCAGTGGCTGACAATCTTTCCAATGGGCTCGATCATGCGGTACTGGGTGTCGAGGGCAATGCCATTGTTCACCGTAAAGGCGCGCTCGAAGTCGGTCTTGACCACTTCACGCTCATCGATCTGCAGATTCCTGGCCACCGCGCGCACGTGTTTTTTCTCGTACATGGGGGCCAGCTGCTTGTGGTCGCCCACCAGCAAAACGCGGCGCCCGCACTGCATGGCAATCATGAGCTCCGAGGCTTGGGCGCGGCCTGCCTCGTCGACGATGACCCAGTCGAACTCCATCTCTTCGATGTGCAAGGCACCCGCTCCAATGCCCACCAGGGTGCCGCACACCAGCTGGGAGGTTTTGACCAGAAACTTGTCGTAGTTGGCCGCTCCCGAGCCCAAAACATCGATCCAGTCCTGGCTGATGCTGATCAGGTTGTTCAGGCGCTGCAGGGCCAGCTGATTGGTCACACCGTGCTGGCGCGCCACCTGGTTGGACAGCTCGCTCCAGAACTCCGGCGCTGTGGGCGATGGCAGGGTGAACTCATAGCCCCGGCTGTCCATGTGATGCTGCAGTGACTCGACACAGCTTTTTATCTTGTTGTCATAGTCCATCACCTTTTCGATGCGGATTTCTTCGCTGATTTGGCGCTTGGAAGCGATATCGTCCCTCTGCTTGGTGTAGGTGCGCATACGATCGAGAAGCGGACTGATGCTGCGGTGCAGCTTGGCCAGTTCCTCGACCAGATCTTGGCTGAGCATGAGCCGGGAAGACAGGGCATTGATCCGCTTTTCGTACTCACGTTGAAACTTGAAGCGGATCTGGCGCTGAATCGAGCTGGAATGGCACTGGAGCATCTGATCGTCAATAGCCGACTCGTGGCCTAGGCGAATGACGCTGACGTCTGTACCGAGCTCTGAGCACAGTTCGCGGGCCTTGAGCGCGACCGTGTCCACCGAGGCATGTGATTGCCCCACCAGCAGGATGTTACCCGCCAGCTCATTTTCAAACAGGTAGTGGATCAGCTTGGTGACGAAGGCGGTTTTTCCCGTGCCAGGCGGCCCCTGCAATACACCGATCGGCCCTTCGGAGATGACCCGCTGGAAGGCGATGACTTGGCGTGGATTGAGTTGCTCCTTATCCGAGTCATAACGCCCTCGGATTGCCGCTTCATCCGGGATCTTGCCAGTCACCTTCGACTGCAGGGCCCCGGCTTGATCGAAGTAGACAGGGAGGTGAGCAATTCGGGAAACTCCGTTGAGCACGCGCTCCATGGCTTTCTTGCGGCGCTCGCGAGAGGCGTTGTTGAGTTTGGACTCAAAAATAAGCTCCGTGCCCGGCGTCAGCTTCTGTTTGACGCTGCGAATGCCGGCAGAAAACATGCGCACAGCCATTCGTGTTGAACTGCACTCTTCGGCCACCACCTCACCAAATGGACGGTTCTCGCCCTCCAGGAAGATGCCGATGTCACCGGCATCTTCGTTGAAGTCCAGATCTTGGCCATTTTGCGGCACGTAGGGAATGAGTAGTGCGCCACTAGCGCTCTCTTCGAAGGTGGCATTCTCGATTTCGACGCGCATCAGCTGGTCGCCTTCGGTTTCCAGCATTGCCTTCCAGATAGCCGACGGCCTGATGCTCTGATCGGCGAACTCATCACTTTCTTCACCGCCCTCCTCTTCGCCTGACATCGACTCGGGTTTCTTCAGGAAGCTCTGCACGGGCTCTTGGCTCAGCAGAAAGCGTACGAACGCCTCATCGGTAGCCTTAGTTGATATGCCTTTTTGAACGGCGATGGGTTGGATGAAGGTAGCCTGAGCTTTGTGCCCTGCCGAAATATAATCGCTGAACGACACATCGGAGAGCCAAGGCGAAGACAGCTTCTGGTGCACGGGATCAAAATTGAATGCCAGGCGCTTGTCCAGCGCGGTCAGTCTGATGTACAGCTGTTCTGGATTGCGGTCAGCGCGCTCAACCTGCAGGTAATACGCGGACTCTCTGCCCTGAAGCAATGTCTCTTCTGTGGGCCACCGGAAGACGTCAGCGACAAACTTCAGCGCAGGTAATTCAGGTGCCTTAGGCTTTCGAAGAGCTTCGAGCTCTGCCTTGAGGCTCTCATTCAGCGGATCGATGGCAACGGGAATCCCGTTCGGCTGCTCTTTAGCCAAAGCTAACTCGGTGACCAGAGATGTAGGGGCTTCAGCTCCCAGGAGCTCGCCTACGATCTTGTAGAGCGCATAGCAGTCGCGACCAAAGCTGTCGGTGCTGGCCGGGTTTGCCGGGCCGTATTCGACATTGTAGGGATCAGAGGTGTCGCCAAAATCGAGTGCGTCAATGAACATCAGCGAAAGAGGGTCGCCCTCATCGCTTGGACGAACCAGAATGTTTCCTGGGTGCAGATCCCCGTGCGCAAAATCTCGGCCATGCACGTTGATCAGCAGATTGCAGAGTGCCGAAGCGGCCTCCAGCTTTTGCTCAAGGTTGTCCAGGGTCGTAACAAATTCAGGCCAGCCGGTGCCCTGCTCGAAGCGCGTGACGACAAACAGTCCGTTGCCGCCTGCAAACATGCCATGGGTCAGCAGCGCTGGCAGTGGCAATTCGTCCTCAAGGGACTGCTCGATGCGCTTTCTCATGCGCAGGATGCGGCGGTTGGTGCCAGGATTCTTCAGGTCGACCACGGCCTTCGGCCAGAACTTGAATAGTGCCTCTTCAGAGTCGAACACACACCGATAGACCATTTTCTCTGCAGTGCCGATAGGAACGATCCCTGGCGCTGGCGGGAAGTAGCTCATCAGCATGTAGGGGTTCCAATCGACCTTGACGAAATCGCCCTTGGCAATCTCCTGCATGACCTCCTGGGTGTCGTCATATTGCAGCGGTTTGCCGATCGCCAGGGTGTTAAATTCAGCGAGCATTTCAGAAGCATTGGCAAAGCGGTTCTTCTGCTCTAGATCCATTGCCTTGGCAAAGAATCCGTCCAGCTTGCCATCGAAGGGATCACTGGCCACCGAGCGCCATACGCAAATGCCTTCTTCCAGGACAAACTTGGCGCCGTGAAAACAAATCTTGTGGGCGACCAGGGCCAGCAGGTAGACGTCTTTGGCAAACGGGCTGAGTACATCACCCTGTGAGGCATAAACATCTTCGGGCAGGAGAGTCGTGTTGCTTTTTAGGCGTTCGGCCAGATCCTTGACCGTGCCTTTGTCAGGGACGAAGGCGGCGTGGAAACTGGAGGCCAAGACGATGCGCGAATCCTGGGAGTACCAAAGGTTCTGCGTGTCGATGTCCCGGTGCGCAAAACCCATGCTGTGCATTTCGGCAAAGGGCGCCAATAGAGCCTTGGTCAGGTCAAGACGATCGTCAACCGACCATTTGTGGCCATGCAGATTCAGGTGCTGCTCAAGGCGCAGGGTGTTCTTGCGAATCTCGAACAGTTCGACGCAGTCGCTGGTGATGTTGTCCTCAACCATCGGGGACAAAGGCCTGAGAAGAAAATCTTCTAGCGGGCTGTTCGCAGCGCTGGCGGTGCGAAAGACAAAATCTTCTCGCGTCACCACACGGCGCCAAGTCTCGTCATCGTGAAATGCCAACCCCAAAGCTGCCAGATCCCAGCGACGCATCATGGCCTTGCCGACAGGAGGGCCGGCGTTTGTGGCGGGATACTCACTGAACAGATGCTGATCATGCACGCGGTCTGGGGCATGAGCAGCGGTGTATTCCAGGTATTGGAATTCAGCAAGTTCTACACGGTTACCCCGAAAGAAGCTGTCGAAAATGGGCTGGGCTTTGTTGGGTCTTGGCCTGCCCATTTCGTCGAACTTGATCATTCTCACTTGCTGAACAAAGCTCTCGTAGCCGTTGCCCGCGATCTTCAGAAAGTCTTCAAGGGTGTGAACATACTTGCGCTCCCCTTCAGGCAAGTGCTCAGGCGTCGCGCTGCCACAGAGCACCACGTGCGCTTCGACGTAGGGGTCGTAGGACAGCTTGTGTCCTATTTCTTTTTTGAGAATGGCCGCCAGACGATACCCCTGGTCTCGCTTGCGGTGATAGGCACTTTTGCCCCTGTTCTGCTCGCCACGCTGGGTGGTGATGATCCAGTTGCCATCGTAGTTGGTCAGCTTGCCGTGCCATTCCTTGAGTTCGACCACGAGCACGCGGTCGTGTGTCACGACAATGAGGTCGAACTCCATCGAACCCTGCTTATCAGCGACCAATACCGATGCGTAACCGAACCAGCTTTCACGCAGATGCTTTTGCATCTGATCCAGAGCGTTTGTCTCGCTCTTGTGCAACCCATTGCCCCGAACGACGATTTGCATAATGGCTTCCCTACTGCCGACCTGCGGCCCTTGTAGCGGCGCCTGGGGCAATAGTGCCTCCTTGGCAACCAGCTCGTGTCAGCCACAGCTTCTGCTGGCTTTTGAAAAAAACTGTCAGTGCTGGCTTCAGACATCGGCAAGCCCCGCAGGCTTGCCCAGTATCAAGATTGATGTGGATCGTATAGGAAAACGAAACATACAGCTGCTCAAGTATCACCCAGCAATTAAATATTCGTTCGTGTGACTCTCATGGCTGCCAAATCAGCGTTGAACTCCTCCGACGTAACCTCTCCACTATCGCCTGCTGCTACGCTGACCTCTTCCACGGAGGAATCACAATGTCGAATGCAGACCTACTCCCTTCCCTACTCTTCAAGATCAATCAGAACCAGCTTGCCCTCGAAGCCGCGATCATGGAGCTTACCCTCTGGGTCGAGCAGCGCGGCTCAGGTGAGGTTGGAGACAATGTGCGCGGTGCGCTGGCAACGATCAGCAAGAACGAAGAGTTCATCAACATGACGTTAGCGGTGCTCATGACGCCTGAGTGAGTAGGTCTTCCGACTTTGCATGAGCACGATCGCAGCCTCACTACTCAATTTTGATCGCTACGGGCTGTGCCGGCGCTTGCCATACGGGAAAAGGCAACCCTTTAAGCTTTTTATCTTCCACAACGAAAGCCAAGCTGTAACGTGCACGAGTGATCGCAACATAGAGCTTGTTCCGAGACTCCTCCGTTTTGTCCGTGTCGAATGCCTTCGCATCTCCTCGAACAAATTTAAGATGCTTGTCCGGTGGAATGACGAGCACTCGATCAAAACCGAGCCCTTTGCTCGAACCAAACGTGTAGCACTTCAAGTCGGCGGGCAAATATGCAGTACCAGTTGTAGATGACCAACGAAGTACCTGCGGCTGGAAGGTAGCTAGGTAATCGGCGACTTGAGACTGCTTAACGATAAACGTGCCATGATGATGCGACACCTCATCTGGCACCTTCCTTACATTGGATACAGTCTTGTTATACAGCCCCGGGTGAATGGTGTCTGAAAGGTCACAGATTTGCTGGATGCACCTGCGATTCGTGGGCATCGAATGCTTCTCAAACTTCAGCTTTACTACAAAATAATCGACCTTTTGCTGAGGCTTCAACGGTGCCTTCTGGCCAAAGGTAGTGCTGTAAATTGTCTGCCTAAAATCGCCAACGCAACAAATCGAATCGGGCATTACGTTGCTGAGCGATTTAATTGCCTCGTAGTCCCAACCAACCAAATCTTGCACTTCGTCGAAGAAAATTCGCTCGTAAATGTCCTTGAGACGCTTGGCTGGTGCATCCTTGGATCGCTTGGCTACAAGCGCAGCAAGTTTCGCGAGATATCCCGAGTAGGCCATGGTCTTGCAGGCCGTTAGGTAGTGGAATGGGTTGACTGACCCGTCCGCCAATTCTTCCGCCCTATCCTTAATGTAAACAGGCCGTCCTTTTACGAAGACACCTGGTAGGTGATGGGGGTTATGCTCAGTGAAAAAATGCCTTGCGATTCGATTGGGGAATACTGCGCTCTGGTACGGCCGCACCATATCCTCCAGATAGAACGAGAACAGCCCCTTGACGACAAAGTGTTCACTACTCGCACCGTGAAGCTCAACAAAGCGGGAACGCAACTCTGCCTGGTTGTTGGTGGTGTAGGTAACGACAAGTACCCGCCCGCCGGCCTCGATGACCTTGATCGCATCAGTGATGATCTTCTGAGTTTTCCCAGAGCCGGCACCAGCGATCCATAGTTCATTAGGCAAAATCGAGTACCTCGTCCAGAAACGCTGGATATCTGAAGTCCAATTTTCCATCGAACAATCGAATCGCCGAATCTACCTTCCGCGTCCCTTTCCCATTGCCCTTGACGCTTCTGAACCATTCAATAAGGAAATCCCTTCGCTCCTCCAAGGTGACAACCTCGTCATACAGATTGAATGTCTGAGGTGACAGGACTTCCTTTGCAAATGCATCCAGGCTGGCGATGCTGATAGCATTTGCGTAAATCATCGCGGGCTCTAGCGAGAATTCCTCGTTGACTTCAGAGGAAAACAATTTGATGTTCACGAAGCCTGCATAAAATGCCCGAGCGGGTACCACATGCTTTTGAAAATCGCCGTCGTTATCCCTGAGCACATGAATGCGGGTACCGATCTCCTTACCCACCTCGATGAAGGTTTTGAACCCAACACCGCGCACCACGATGATATCGATCCCATCTTTTTCGGGAAGCCAACCATATTTTCGTAGATAGATCTTTTTGAGCACCAGTTCGTCCGATGGCCCCTCAACGAGGATCACCTTCTCGGATAGCGCCACCCGCAGCGTGTCATACCCTGGGAGACGCTTGAGCGTCTTCACGACATCAGAGTCAAGCTTGTGAAGCCTTTTGTAACCGGACTGCACAAGGCAAATTTTGTCGATGCTCAGCTTGTTCAGAACATACGAGCTATGAGTGGTCAGAAAAAGCTGCTTATCCCCACGCTGAGTTTCGATGTAGTGCACTAGTTTGTTCAGATTACCGTGGGAGAGGTGGTTTTCCGGCTCTTCCATCATTACCAGATCAATGTCATGAGATTTGTTCTGGATGGCCAACTTGATCTGCACATTGCTCTGCTCACCCTTGCCGATAAAATGGAACGGAACATCATCCACCTCAAGCTGTAGCCCAGTCTGAATGGAGCCAGCCGGCAACGTGCTAGCCGCGATGGTGAGCTTGCTATCCGTGATGAGATGTTCGGCGTCGAGATTCGCATTCACCGCCATGACCTCTCCAGAGTGATTGAACACCTGAAGGTTTTCACGGTAATTGAGCGTCAGCTTGACCAACTCTTCCTTGGCCAACGCTGTGTTAAGGATGCTGGAGATGTACTGATTCTTTCCCAGGGTGGGGTGAATGCGTGTGGGATCGATGTACAGCGCCTTGAATTTTTTGGCGATCGGCTTTATCGGATTCCAGCCGAAATCGAGCCACTCTACTTTGTAGAACTCAACAGGAACGCTGGTAAAAGTCGGCTTCATCAGCCTGCGGCTTTCGTACACAGCCTCGAGCGCTGGGTCGAAGCAGGCTTGCACTAAAACACCCTGGGCATCGGCTTTGAGGCTGTTGTTCGATCCCCTGTATTCAGGAACGCCATCGATATACGCCTCAATAATCAGACTGGGCAGATACTTAGAGCTCAAATCGGTGGCGAGAAACTGATCAACAGCCTTTTGATGGAACAGATCGGGGCTAAATTCGCCGTTGAACGTGCGACCACGATGGCTGTAATTGAGAACGATCTCTAGCGCCTCAAGGATCGTGCTCTTACCGGCATTGTTGTCGCCGACAAAGATGTTCACATCGTCGTTGAACTCAAGATGTTCGTCGCGGAATTTTTTGAAATTGATCAGTTTGATTGATTTAACGTGCACTCTAAATCCCTCTAAAAATCGTTCCCTGATGGCTCATCGCCAAAGCAATCGAACGGTACCGCGCAGGGTGCCAGCTGTCCATGTTACGTTGGCAGGCTGAGTGATCAGATAGGCCCGAGGCTATAGTCGCTTGCCAAGTCTTGCTGACTGTAGTGGTCTAATGCGTCGCTATCCAGAAGGATGAACCTACCGACACCACTCTAGAGCGAGCACGTGCAGAGCTTGACTCATTCAAAGCAGGCGGAGGAGAGGAGCTTGTCCGGAGTCAATTTGCTGGCAAAGAACTGAAAAAGCGGCCTTCGGGTAAGCCCGGCAATACCGAGAATGCCAATGCTGTGAGAGAACGGAAGGCTTTAGGATTGAGTCAGGCGGAGGTGGCGCGGAGGCTTGATTGGCAAGCTCGCCACGCTATTCAATGTACAGATTGAAGAGGTCCATCCTGACGCACTGTGCTACTTGCTGCGCGAGGATCTGAGCGATGAAGAGCTTCATGCCCGGTGGACTGCAAAGCCCTGGGAGGCTGACGACCAGGAGTACTCTGGCGATGATAAATTTGAAGACGGCGACCTCAAAGACGCCGACCAGCCCGACGGTCGTCAAGGGGGCTCTCGTGCCGACTCGACGGCGCACTTCTCCGAAGACCTACAGGTGCTGATCCGTCCCGGCGAGACTGCGTGGACACTTGAGCGCAATGCGGCCGCTGCTGGCTTCTTTCGTGTGGGTGACTATCTGAAGTGGCGTGAAGAACCGGATGCCTGATCCGAGGGCGGCTGTAGCAGTCGATGGTCGCCTTCAATGCGCCAGAGCCTGCCGACCTGCAAAGCACCGGCCTCTGTCAAACACCTCTATACCTGGGGTATAGCGCCATGGACCTCCACTGCGCTCCCCGCGCGCGCCCAAAACGAAGTGCCTGCTCTGACGATCTCCTGAACTACCCTAGACTCAACTGGCGCAATCTTGCCTCCCAGCGACAACAAGCCGGTCATTATCGGATCCACCTTGTTTGCTGTCTCGCGCGGTCTCCCCGGACATGCTGGTGCTCATTCGATGAACACCACGCCAACTCCGGGGAGGCTACATGCGCGTGTATCTGTGCGAGAAGCCTTCGCAAGGCAAAGACATTGCCCGCGTGCTGGGTGCGAAACAGCGCGGAACTGGCTGCTACAACGGACCAGGAATTGTCGTAACCTGGTGCATCGGCCATCTGATCGAAGCCGCACCACCGGAAGCCTACGACGAACAGTACAAACGCTGGTCGATCGAACAGCTTCCCATTCTTCCCGAGCGCTGGCGCAGCGAGGTCAAGGCCTCGACTGCCGCGCAATTCAAGGTCGTCAAACAGTTGCTCGGCCAGGCCACCGAGCTGGTGATTGCCACCGATGCCGATCGCGAAGGCGAGATGATCGCTCGCGAGATTATCGAGCTGTGCGGCTACCGTGGGTCCATTCAACGGCTGTGGCTTTCGGCACTGAATGATGCCTCCATTCGCAAGGCACTGGACGCGCTCAAGCCTTCAAATGAGACCCTGCCGCTGTATTACTCGGCACTCGCGCGCTCTCGCGCCGATTGGTTGATCGGCATGAACCTCAGCCGGTTGTTCACGCTGCTTGGCCGCCAAGCCGGCTACCAGGGCGTCCTCTCAGTTGGTCGTGTGCAGACGCCCACGCTGCGTCTTGTGGTTGATCGCGACCGCGAGATCGCCCGGTTCGTGTCTGTTCCGTTTTGGTCCATCGAAGTGCAGCTATCGCACGCCGGCAATGCTTTCACCGCGAACTGGATGCCGCCCGATGCCACCACCGATGCTGCGGGTCGGTGCCTGGACCAACGAACTGCCCAGCAGGCAGCAGGCCAAATCGGCGGCGCTCGCGAGGCGCAGGTGCTGTCGGTGGAAACCGAGCGAGTTCGTGAAGTCGCGCCTCTCCCGTTCGATCTCGGCACGCTGCAGGAGGTCTGCTCGCGCCAGTTTGGTCTTGACGTTCAGGAGACACTGGACATCGCACAATCGCTGTACGAGACGCACAAGGCGACCACCTATCCTCGTTCGGATTCAGGCTACCTGCCGGAGAGCATGTTGGCCGAAGTGCCGACAGTACTCAACGCCCTCCTCGCCACTGATCCCAGCCTGCGCTCCTTGATCGACCAACTCGACCGCACCCAACGCTCACGCGCCTGGAACGATGCGAAAGTCACGGCTCACCACGGCATCATTCCCACGCTGGAGCCAACCAACCTTTCTGCCATGTCGGAGAAGGAGCAGGCCGTTTATCGGCTCATCCGTTCGCATTACCTGGCCCAGTTTCTACCTCACCATGAGTTCGACAGAACAGTCGCCACGTTGTCAGCCGGCGGCCAGACACTGCAGGCGACGGGTAAACAGGTTACCGTCCTGGGATGGCGCCTGGCGCTAATCAACAGCGAGCCGGGCATACCCGACGGTGCGGACGACGAGCCCGCCCAACGCAGCCAGATCCTGCCGCCGCTATCCGAGGGCACACATTGCCAGGTCGGCTCTGTCGATCTGAAAGCGCTGAAAACACTGCCGCCCAAGCCGTTCACGCAGGGTGAGTTGATCAAAGCCATGAAGGGTGTCGCCAAACTGGTGACCGACCCCCGCCTGAAACAGAAGTTGAAGGAAACCACGGGCATCGGCACCGAGGCCACCCGTGCAAACATCATCAACGGCTTGCTGGGCCGAAGCTACCTGATCAAAAAAGGTCGATCCGTCCGCGCCTCCGAGGCGGCTTTCACCCTGATCGACGCTGTTCCCGCGGCCATCGCCGACCCGGGCACGACCGCTATCTGGGAACAGGCACTGGACATGATCGAATCCGGGCAGTTGACCCTGGACACCTTCATTGCGAAACAGTCGGCCTGGATCACGCAACTGATTCAGCAGTACAGCGGCACCACCCTGGCTATCCGGATCCCGGAAGGCCCTGTCTGCCCTCTGTGCGGCAGCGCTACACGCCAGAGAACCGGCAAAACCGGTCCCTTTTGGTCGTGCAACCGTTATCCCGACTGTAAAGGCACCGTAGCGATCGAATCGTCCGGTGGCAAGCGAGCCGCTCCGCGCAAGCGGCGGACCGCTCCCAGGGCTTCCTGACGCCTGCCAGACACGTCCTGCCCCAGCCGCATTTTCCAGCGGTTGTCAGGCATGGCCCCGCGACCCGCGGGGCGTCCCAAGCATGTCCCCGCCTTCTGCAATGGCATGTCCCTCTCCTGCGGCTCGTGTCGCCGGGAGGATTGAAGGTGCTTTCCTGCCCGGCCGGACACACGGCCTGTTGATCGGCACTCTCTACGTCCGGCCCGAAGGGTCTCCTGGCACCTTGCGTGCGAGATGCCAGGAGACCCTTCGGGGACGACGGTGCTCGCCTCCGGTGCCCGCCGGTGAAACAACGGGCTCCTTTTGTGCGCGGATGTGCGCCGAAAGATATCGACCTCAACCACGAAACGGGTCGGGTGCGATCTGCTCCAGCGACAGGCGTTGACGACGGCCACGTCCCTGCGACAGCCACAGGTGGTCTCTCTATCCCCCGCTGGAGGCGTACTGCCTCCAGCGCCTTGTTCCTCTCCGCATCTTGAACGCCGTCTGCCTGCGGGCTGTCCAGAACCCGGTGACTTCGCCACAACCAGAACAGAAGATGGACACATGCACCTTCAACCCCTTCGGTACGGCAGCGTGTGCCGCCGCACCCAAGTCATGAACTTGGCCGCCGAACAGGGAGAGTGGCATGTCGCCATACATTAGGCGTCAGCACCGGTAATGATGACAAAAGCCCCATACCGGTGCCGAACTACGAAACGCTATTTCTGCTACTACGGGAATACCCCGGCACAGCGGACAGGTACCAATGACGGGGGCGCCGGCTGATGCCCAAGGAGTGCCGCCGCCTTTAAGGCATACCGGACGACTACACCCTGGTGCCGTATCGCGTGCACCTCGCTTCAAAGCCATTGGCAACTCAATGGCCGTGCCTTGCGGCCTAGCTCGGACGACACCTGCAACAGGTCTGCAATAACAGGGGCGCGCAAAAAGCCCATTGTCGGCAGACGCCATGAAGCCGCTTTGCCATTCTGCCACCATCTGTTGCTAACTCCGGTCAGCACCATGCCAGCAGCCACGGTCCCCAGGCTGCGACGTGGAGGTTCCACGTAGACCGATCCAGTCCGCTTCGCATCGTTTTACGCGGATGTGCGCCACACCTAGCGCCGATGCTCTTCATTCCCGCGCAACCCCGCGTTTCTTCATTCGACGCATGGCACTGACCAGTTCAGAACTGCCGTCGTGTCGGCTTACGCGAATTCAATCCACCGCGCCTATGGCGCATCGTCTTCTGGAGGCTCCCATGGCACTGTGCAGCAAATCACCACTGTTCGAGTTCGGCGGCCATGGCTGCGTCATCAGCAACGAGGTGATATTCCACCCACGACTCAACACAGGCACTGAATCTCGGCGAACAACTGCGCGAGGCCGTGCTGCAGAACCAGATCGATGAAACATCGTGCCTACTCAAGCGCTAGACGGTGAGCCTGCTTGTCGGCATCTCCGACCTGCATATTCGAGCGATCCTGCGAGCGCGCGTTGCGTAGCTTCTGCTTGATACCTCCGACGCTGAGTGCTTCGACTGAAGCACCTGCATTTATTCACCCACTGGGACCCGTTCCCCAGTTGGGGATGGGCTCCGCCTAACCTCTGCTGGAGAAATACCATGTCTCAGACTCCCAATCCTTTCATCCGCGGCTACCAAAACCTGCATGTCGTTCGTACTCTCTGCATCACCTATGAGGACGACAGCCCGCCCGTATGGCGGCAACTTCATCCCAGCCA
>Ga0180008_1000752_pt1 | contig 23991 bp, 20 predicted proteins | sample MM_PW_MetaG_FD_121121 | JGI IMG/M metagenome (GOLD analysis project Ga0180008, IMG submission 121121) | Groundwater microbial communities from the Aspo Hard Rock Laboratory (HRL) deep subsurface site, Sweden - MM_PW_MetaG | ecosystem: Environmental > Aquatic > Deep subsurface > Groundwater...
CTGCGCGCTAGCGCTCGTAGCTAGCGGCGCCTGGGCCCAGGGCCGGGCGGCGGCAATCGTCGAGTACTCCTCCGGCGACGACCTCATCGTGATACGCGACGGGCGCAGGCTGCCCGGCCAGGACGCGATAGGGCTCGAGCTGTACCAGGGCGATCAGGTGCAGACGGGCAAGGGCGTATTCGTCGAGCTCAGGCTGTCCTCCGGCGGATCCGTAATAAAGCTATCCGAGAATACTACCTTTATCCTGGAGCGGCTCTCCGACGGCCAGACTTCCATGCAACTCGTGTACGGCCGGGTCCGCGCCAAGGTCGAGAAGCTGACCGGGACGGAAGCCTTCTCCCTGCGGAGTTCCCAGGCGGTAGCCGGGGTCAGGGGAACCGACTTCGGGCTCGACGTGGTGGCGTCCCGCCTCGCGACGGCGTCCATGGCGACTAACGTCTACTGCTTCGAGGGATCGGTGGAGGTGACGGCGTTCGTCAAGTCGGACGCGCAGGCCGCCGAGTCGCTCGAGGCCATACCGAGGGCCTTCGTGATAGCCGCGGGCGAGATGGTGCGCGTAGAAGGCTCCGCCGGGAAGGCCGAGGCGACGAGGGGAGCGGTCGAGCAGAGCATCAAGGACTTCTGGTCGGCCAACGATTATTCCTCCGTGTCTTCGGTCCTCGCTCCCGTCGCGGCCCCGGTCGCGACGGGAGCTCCGGCCGCGGCTGCTACCGTAGCTCCGGCCGCGGCTGCTACCGTAGCTCCGGCCGCGGGCGCGGCAGAGGACTCGGCTAGCCTGACGGAACTGTACGAGGCGGGCTACGACCGGGGCTACGCCGACGCGAAGGCCCGCTTCGAGCCGGCTCCCGATTTCCTTCCCGAGGGCGCCCTCGGGAAGGAGGGCGTCGCCGCGTTCCGCGCCTCCGCCCGCCTGCAGAAGGGCGGCATCATCGCGGGCGGCCTCTGCGGCCTCGGCGGGGCCGGCCTCGCCGTGACAGGCTTCATATTGACGCAGGCCGGCGACGCCGCGGGGGGTACCGTGATGCTGGAGACCGGCGCCGTCTTGAGCGCCATGGCCATTCCCTTCCTCGCCCTGTCGCTCCTCGTCAGGTACTAGGAAGGGCTGAGAGCGGGTAGCAGAGAGGCTAGGCCTGGCTCGCCGATCCCATGTGCTCCTCGATGAAGGACCTGTACCAGGGTAGCGCGAGCAGCTCGTCGTGCGTGCCGAAGCCCAGCACCTTGCCGCCGTCGAGGTACAGCACCTTGTCAACGTACTGGAGCGTCGAGAGGCGGTGCGAGACGATGACGAAGCCGAGTCCCGAGTATAGCTCGTCGAGCCTGCGCATGAGCCGCTCCTCGTTGGCCGCGTCCAGGCTCGCCGTGATGTCGTCGAAGAGCAGGAACTGCGGCCGCCTGGCTATGGCGCGGGCTATGGCCATGCGCTGCTTCTGCCCGCCGGAGATGCTGACGCCGCGCTGGCCCACTATCGTATCCTGGCCGCCGGAGAACGAGGCCAGCTCGTCCTCGAGCTGGGCCGCCGCGATGGAGGTGACGAACAGCTCGTCGCCGGGCTCGTCCGAGCCGAAGTCGACGTTCTCCCTGAGCGTCCCCGAGAACAGCAACGCCTCCTGCGGCACGTAGCCTATCTTGGCGCGGTACGAGGCGAGGTCCGCGGTAGAGAGGTCTACGCCGTTCACGCTGACCGAGCCCTTGCCCGGGGGGAGGACGCCTAGCAGCGTCTTCATCAGGGTCGACTTGCCGGAGCCGACGGGGCCTATGACGCCGATGCGCTCGCCCCTCGCGACCCTGAGCGTGACGTCCGAAAGGGCGTCGCCGGGCCTGTCCCCGTACGAGAACGAGACCCCGCTCAAGTCGATGGACTCTATGTCGCCGATGGGGGCGGGCTCGCTAGGCGTCCGGGGGCCGGGGAAGGCCGCCATCTCCTCGAGCCTGTCGATATTGACGAAGGCGCGCTTCCCGGAGACGAACAGCTGGGGTATGTCGAGGATAGGATAGATGAGCATCGACAGGTAGGTATAGAACGCGTAGAAGGTCCCTATCGAGATCTTGCCCTGCACCGCCATGAGACCGCCAGCGAATACGATGCCGACCTGGGCCACGTAGTCGATGTACTGGTAGATGAGATGGAGCACCACCTCGAGCTTCGCTACCGCCATCTCGGTGGTCCATCGCGTCCGGAGCACGTCGGAGAAGAAGCGCTTATACTTATCCTCGCAGGCGTAGGCCTTGATTATCCTGACACCGGAGAAGCTCATCTCCAGCCTGGTATTGATGGCGCTGATAGCCTGCTGGTTCTTCTGGAAGGTATCGTAGATCCTGTCCTGGGTAATATAGAACAGCGCGATCATGACGGGGATGGGTATGAGCGAGAAAAGCGTGAGGCGCCAGTCGAGCAGCGCCATCGCCGCGAGGCAGAAGGCGACCTTGCTAATCGATTCCACCGCCCGGAATATGCCGGAGCACAGGAACCAGGCGAGCTTGGGGAAATCGTAGAGGTCGTCGGTGAGCCTCGTGACGATGTCGCCCGAGGGAAAGGCCGCGAAGAACGCGTAGTCCTTGCCCAGCACCTTCCTCCAGTACTTGGAGCGTATGGCGTGCTCGAAGATCGAGTTGGTCACGCCCCTGACGCCCGGGAAGAGCGAGGCGACGAGGCCGCCGACGCCGACGGCGACGAAGACCAGGAGGAGCCGGTCGACCTGGCGCATGGGATCCTCTATCCCGGGCTTCTCGAGGAGCCCCTGGATCATGTCCAGGAGGAGCTTGCTCAGGTAGGGGTAGGTCACCGCTACCGCGCTCGAGAGGAGCGTGAGGAGGAAGAGGCCGGCGATGAGCCATGGCTTCTCGCTCCACAGCCTGCCGATCCACCGTATATGGTTCACGCGGGGCGCGGACGCGCCGTTCGCGGCGTCGCTCATAGCGCGCCCTCCGTTTCCGTCTCTAGGTCTGGGAACTGGAGCCGCACGAGCTCCCGGTACTCGGGCAAGGCGGCCACCAGCTCGTCGTGCCTTCCCTGGGCGATGATGCGGCCGTCCTGGAAGAACAGTATCCTGTCGGCCTTCAGTATCGAGGATAGCCTGTGGGCCACGATCAGCGCGGTCCTGCCCTCCAGCAGCTGCTCGAGGCTCTCCTGAATCCGGCGCTCCGTGGCGACGTCGACGGAGGCGGTGGCCTCGTCCATGATGACTATCTCCGCGCCGAAGGCCACGGCCCTGGCGAACGATAAGAGCTGCTTCTCGCCCATGGATAGGTTGGAGCCGCGCTCGTGGAGCTCGGTTCCCATTCCCTCGGGGAGCCTCGAGACGAAGTCGGTGGCGTGCACGGTAGCCAGCGCCGCCATCGCGGCCTCGGGCCCGAGGTCCTCGTCGTAGACGCGCACGTTCTCCAGGATGGTCCCGGGGAACAGGTATATATCCTGGAGGACGAGCCCTATCTTGCGGCGCCACTCCTGGAGGGCCAGGTCCTGCAGGGGCGTCCCGTCGACGAGTATCTCGCCCGAGCTCGCCTGGTAGAACCTGCAGAGGAGGCTCACCGTCGTCGTCTTGCCTGAGCCGGAGGCCCCGACCAGGGCGACGGTCTGGCCCTTGCAGATAGTGAACGATACCCGGTCGAGGACCGTCTCCCCCGGCTTGTACTCGAACGAGACGTCCCTGAACTCTATCTCGCGCTCGAACGACGGGATCGCGCCCGCGCCCGACGGCTCCGGCTCGAGGTCCATGATGTCGAATATGCGGGAGAGCGCTACGCGGGCCTGCTGCATGCCCCTGATGTTCTCGCCTATGCTGAAGAGCGGCTCGAACAGCCGTACGCCGTACTCGATGAACACGAGCAGGGTGCCTACGGTCAGCGCCCCCGAGAAGACGCCGGGGGCGACGAGCCTGATTATGAGCACCATGAGCACGGGCCCGCCCAGGAAGCCCATGAAGCCCATCGTCGTATATTCCATCATCCCGGCCTTGATCTCGGCGTCTCGCTTCTCGGCGCTAGCCGCCTCGAGCCTGAGGGCGGCGTGCTCGGTGCGGTTGAACGCCTGCACTACCTCGATGCCTTGCACGAACTCGGTGGCGATGGCCGTTATCTCCGCGTATTTCTTGCGGCTCTTCTCGTATAGGGGCCTGAGCCTGTCGAAGACGAAGAAGAAGCCGGCTAGTAAGAGCGGCGAGGGGAGGAATATGAGCGTCGCGATCTTCGCGTCGATGGCGAAGAACACGGCGAACATGCCGAGGAAGTATATGACGTTCCCGACGAGCATGATGCCGGTCTCGCTGAATAGCTGCTTGACCTTCTCGGTATCGTTCTCGACGCGGGCCATGAGCTCGCCCACCGGATGCTTGTCGTAATAGGCTACGGGGAGCGTCAAGAGGTGGGAGAAGAGGTCGCGCTTGATGTTGGTCACGACGTTGAGCCCGAGCCTGACTATGGTCGTCGTCTGGTAGTACGTCAGCCCTCCCATGGCCACGATGATGACGAGGTACAGCAGGGCGTACCGTATCATCGCCGCGGTATCCTTGGCCGGGATGGCCACGTCCACGAGGCCGCGGAGTATCAGCGGGCCGGCTAGCCTGGCTATCGTCGCCAGGGTCATGGCGGCGAAGCCGAGGGCGAACAGCCCCCAGTACGGTGAAAGATACGAGAAGAATCGCGCTAGGCTTTTTCGGCGCCCCGCCGTGTTTTTCTTTTTCATGGTATTCCGACTCGGACTATATCGCCCGCCTGGCGGGCGGGTAAAGGGAGAGATCGACTATACTTGCCGGTCGACCTACAGGATCAGCCGGCCTATGATCGGGATAGTGGCGAGGGATAGTAACGTGGAGACGAATACGAGTCCCGAGGCCGTTACATCGTCCCCGCCGTAGACTCCCGCCAGGATAGTGCTGTTGGCGGCCACCGGCATGGAGGAGACGAGCACCGGAACGGCCAGCTCCATGCCAGACAGGCCGACGGCCTTCGCGGACGCGAACACGAGGAGAGGATGGAGGGCGAGCCTATAGGCCGTCGTGGCCCAGAGCCTCGGGTTGCCGAGGACGCCGGAAAGCCTCGTCTGGGATAGCACCGCGCCTATGACGACCATAGCCAGCGGAGTCGTCATGCCGCCGAGGAGCTCGAGGGACGCGAAGAGCGGCTCGGGAATTCGGACCGACCCGAGGAATAGCGCGAAGCCTATAAGCGCCGAGATTATGGCGGGGTTCCTCAGGGCCTTGAGGAACCCCCTCGTCGCCCGCGATGGCCGAGCCGGCGCCGCGTCGCCGGGCGCGTGTCCGGGCGCGGTCCCGCCCCGGACGCCTCCGCCTCCGTTCCCCGATATCATGATGATGCCGACCGAGAAGGCTAGCAGCTGGAACGGTATGTTATAGATGGCGACGATGAAGAGGCTCTCCCTGCCGAGGAGCGATTCGGCGACGGGAAAGCCCATGAAGGCCACGTTAGAGAAGCACATGGCGAAGCGGTGAACCCCGAGCTCCTCGCGGCCGGAGCGTCGGTACAGGGCGGCGAACCCGTAGGCTAGCGGGAAGGACGCCGCGTAGACCGCGAAGGAGATAGCCAGGATGCGGAGCGCCTGATCCCTGAGCTCGGGGCTGAAGGGCCGCTGCATCGATACTATGATGATGGCGGGCAGGGTGAAATCCACCAGGAACCGGGAGAGCGACCGGACCGAGGCTCCCTTGAGGACGCCGGCCTTCCCGGCGGCGAAGCCTACGGATATTAGGATGAATAGGACGAGGCTCTGGGACATCGAGGGCGGGATTGCGATCATGGTACAGTTATAGCGGAACTAGGCCCGTTACGGAAGCTACGCCCCGTCCTTAGGCGACACGAGCAGGCGGACGTCGCATCGCTCCGCCCATAGGCAGGTCGCGCAGGAGGCCCCCGGGCACTCGAAGAAGTCGGGCACGCGTTCCAGCTGCTCTACGTGCCAGGATAGGTCCTCGATGTAGGAATCGAGCGCGTCCCGCTTTTTCCTGGCTTCCTCGAGCCTGGAGCGGTATTTCTCCGACAGGCTCTTCCTTACAGACTCGCCCGAGCGGTCGCGCGCGGCTAGGTCGAATAGCTCGCGGATCTCGGCGAGGGTCAGGCCGTAGTCCTTGAGCTGCTGTATCCGCCTCACTCGGACGGCGTTCCTCTCCGGATAGCGCCGGTGCGCCGATCCCTCGCGGCTCTCGGACTCGAGGAGGCCGAGCTCCTCGTAGAACCTTACGGTCCGGGCCGTGAGGCCGAACATGCGCGCGAGCTCGCCTATCTTGTAAGATCGTTCGGGATCCATTCAAGTTGACCTTTAACGTAAGATTCGCTCCGCGATAGCCTGTAGGCCCTCATCGGATATCGATTCCGAAAGTATACTGACGACGGAAATCAATGAATAGCGCGTCCAGCCCGCAGGCTCTGGCGTACGCGCGAGGAGAAACTGATGAAACGCTTCTTGTCACGGGAATTCAAGCTGGCCTTAGCCGCGTCGTTCGCGGCCGCGGCGTTACTCGGCTCGTGCGCGAAGGCCGCGAAGGCCGCCGATCCCTTATCGGTCGCCGTCTTCGTGCCCGGGGTCGCTTCGGGCAATCCAATCTACGAGATGCTAGTCGCGGGGGCCGAGAAGGCCGTCGCCGAGACCCCCGGAGCGTCAATCAAGGTCATCGAGGCGGGGCACGACCAATCCGCCTGGCTCGATAGCCTGCGCGATACAGTCGCCTCCGGCGAGTTCGGCTTGATAGTCAGCTCCAACCCGTCCCTGCCGGAGCTGTGCGCCAAGCTCACGGGCGATTATCCGGCCATCCGCTTCATCGTCGCCGACGCGTACCTCCCGGGCAACCCCGCCATCCATACGGTCCTGTATAACCAAAAGGAGCAGGGCTACATCGTAGGATACCTGGCGGCCCTCGTGACTAAGGCCCGGAGCCCCGGAGCGCCTCCCGCCGCCGGCATGGTCGTGGCTCAGCGCTATCCCACCCTCGACAGGCTGATCATCCCCGGGTTCGAGGCCGGGCTCAGGGCGGTAGATCCCGGGTTCTCCCTACAGCTACGAGAGGTCGGCAACTGGTACGACTCGGCCAAGGCCGCGGAGCTCGCCGGCTCGCTGTACGGCTCCGGCGTGGAGGTCATACTACCCATCGCGGGCGGGGGCGGGCAGGGCGTCGTCGCGGCCGCCAAGGAACGCGGCAAATCGGTCGTCTGGTTCGACGGGGCCGGCTACTCGCTGGACCCGGTAGCGGTGGTCGGTTGCGCGACGGTGGCCCAGGACAGGCTCGTCTACGAGCGGCTCAAGGCGGCGCTCGGCGGGGACGGGTCGATCTACGGCAGGGCGGATATCGTCTCGGCGCGCGACGGCTACGTCGGCTTCGACGCCGAGGGCGCGGGCTACGCGGCGCTGCCGGCCGATATACGGGCCGGGCTCGAGGCCGCGCTCGCGGGGCTAGCCTCCGGAAGCCCGGACTTTTCCTTCGATACGTTCTAGGGGTATCTTCAAGGCAGATGCGGCTACTCTCGCTCGGCTCGGTTAGCAAGTATTACTCGTCGACGGCTACCCTCGCCGTCGACGGCGCCTCCTTCGAGCTACGGCCCGGGGAGGTGCACGCCCTCGTCGGCGAGAACGGGGCGGGCAAGTCGACGCTGGCGAAGATCATGTGCGGGTTCGAATCCCCCGACTCGGGGCGGATAGAGCTCAGGGGCGAGGGCCTGTCGTTCGGGTCGCACCGCGACGCCGAGCGCGCGGGGATAGGCTTCGTGCCGCAGTACTCCATGCTGGCCCCCGGCCTGACCGCCGCGGAGAACGTGGCTCTCGGGCACGAGCCCCGTATGCTCGGCGTATTCGCCGACAGGCGCCGAGCGGCCTATGATTTCTCGATCCTCGCCGATAGGTACGGCTTCGTCGTCGACCCGGACGCCGTCGTATCGACGCTCTCCGCCGCCGAGCGGAGGGAGGTAGAGATACTCCGGGCTCTCTCAAGGGGCGGGGACGTGCTAGTCCTCGACGAGCCGACGAGCATCCTAGGCGAGCGCGAGACCTCGGCGCTGTTCGCCCTGATCGGGCGCCTCAAGGACGCCGGGGCGGGAATCGTGTATATATCGCACCGGGCTAGGGAGATACTGGAGCTGGCCGATAGGATAAGCGTGATGAGGTCGGGGAGGCTCGAGAGTACCGTCGCCGCGTCGGACGTCGACGAGCGCAGCCTAGCCGACATGATAATGGGCGGCGCGTCGATTCCGGCAGGAGAGCGCGGCGGGCAGGAGCCCGGCGCGGCTATGCTAGAGCTGCGCGGAGTCTCTCTCGGCGGCCGCGGGGCCGACCGCCTGGACGGCGCTGACCTGGTCGTACGCTCGGGCGAGATAGTCGCCGTGATAGCCCTCGGCGGCAACGGCTTAGAGGCCCTGGAGGCGGTAGCCTGCGGAGAGGCCGAGCCAGATTCCGGCGAGGCGCTCGTACGCGGGAGGCCCGTCCGTTCCTACGCCCGGCGCGAGCTAGTCTCAGGCGTCATGGCGTACATCCCAACCGACAGGGAGGGGCGCGGCCTCTGCGCCAAGGCGAGCGTCGCCTTGAACGCCGTGGCCCGCAGGCTGCCGTCCTACTCGTTCCGCGAATTCGCCGCGGGCGAGGCGCCCCTGGCGGACGCCGGCGCGATCCTGTCGGCCTTCAACGTGAGGAACTGGCCGAGGCGGCGGATAGATACGCTCTCCGGCGGCAACAGGCAGCGCGTCGTCGTGGCTCGGGAGCTGGAGCGTCAAGCCTCCCTGGTCATAGCGGCCAATCCCGCCCAGGGGCTCGACGGCAGCTCCAGGGCCGCCTTGTTCTCCCGGCTGTCGGAGATGAGGGCGGCGGGCAGCGCCGTGCTGATACTGAGCTCCGATCCGGAGGACGCCTCGGCGGTCGCCGACCGGTCCTTCGCGCTGTACCGGGGCAGGTTGAAGGCCGTAGGCCCGGCCGACGAATCTGCTATAGCCGCCGCGTTGACCGGAGCGGCTCCGTGATCGGGCCTATAGCCTTCCGCACCGTCAAGGACGCGGGCGGGGCCGGAGGCTTCCGCAAGCTGGCCGCCGGCATAGTCGTGGCCGCCGGTTTCGCGGTCCTTGCGGCGACGGCGCTCTCCAACGAGCCCGTGGCGGCTCTCGGCGCCTTCTTCGCGGCCCCGTTCGCGACGCCCTCGTCGTTCCTCTCCATGGTCGAGCTATCGGCGCCCCTCGCCCTCTGCGCCCTCGGCGTGATCGTAACCTTCAGGGCCGGGCATTTCAGCCTGGGCGGCGAGGGACAGGCCTACGCCGGCTCTTTAGCGGCCGCGATAGTAGGATACTACGGCTACTCGAGCCTGGGCTCCGCCGCGACCGGGGCCGCCGTGCTGGCCGGCGCCCTCGCCGGATCGCTCGTCGCGGCCGTGCCCGCCATGGGCCGACGATTCGCGGGAGCCGACGTACTCCTTACTAGCATACTCGTTTCGCAAGGCGCCGTGTTCGCCGTCGATTGGGCCATCGGCGGCCCGCTGCGAGACGTCGCGGGCAACCTGATAGCCATGCCCGCGCTTCGGCCGGACGTCCTGCTGGCCCGCTTGGCGCCTCCGTCCACGGTTACCCTAGCCCCTATCGTCGCGGTCGCGCTCTGCCTGGCCGCGGGCCTGTACTTCGAGAGGACGCGAAGCGGCGCCGCCCACGACCTGTACGGCCGCAACCCGCTATTCGCGGAGTTACAGGGCTTCGACTCCAAGCTCCTGTCGTGGGCCCCCATCGTCGCCTCGGGCACGCTCCACGGCGTGGCCGGCGCCCTCATGGTCCTCGGGGCTAAAGGCACGGCCATACGGGGCATGAGCGGCGGAATAGGCTGGAGCGCCATAGGCGTCGCCTTGGTGGCCGGCTCGAGGCCGTCCGCGGTTCCCTTGGCCGCGCTTCTTTTCGCATGGCTTGACTCGGGTTCGAGGCAGGCGGCGGTCCTCTCCGACCTGCCTCCCGACGCCGGCCAGGCCATCAAGGCGCTGGTGATAATGCTCGTCAGCGTAAGGCCGGCCTGGGCGCTTATCCGACGAACGCTGCGCTCCCGCGCAGGAGCCCGGGTTGGAACCGACGCGGCAGCCGACGCGGCAGCCGACGCGGCAGCCCCGGTATCGCGGGCCCGGGGCGGTGGTGCAGGCGCGCCGGAGGGCGAAGCGTGAGCGGACTCTCCGCCTTCCTCACAGACGCTATAGCGTACCTGGCGCCCCTTTCGGCCGTCGCTATGGGCGGGCTCGCGACGGAGTACGTCGGCTCGCTTAATATCGCGCTCGAGGGCCTCATCGTTGTCGGGGCCTTCAGCTACGCCGTCTTCGGCCTCCTCCTCGATCCCGTCGCGGCCTACGTTGCGGCCCTCGCCGTTCCGGCGGCAGTAGCGTACGCCTCCGACCTTTTCTCCAGGAAGACCAGGGCGGATTCGTTCGTAGTCGGCCTGGGCGTGAATATGCTGGCGCCGGCCGCGGCTTCTATCGTCTCCCAGGCCGTCTTCGGCACAAAGGGCGTCGCGGTGGTACCGGGCCTGCAGGCGGCCAGGAGCTTCGGCGGCCTGGCCGCCCTGCCGCTCGCGGGGCCTCTCTTCGGTCAGCGATGGACCGATTACCTCGCCGTCGCCGCGGCCGCGCTCGTGGCCCTGGCGCTCGCGAGGACGCCCTTCGGAACCAGGGCGAGGGCGGCCGGCATGAACGCCGATTCGCTGGCCATGGCCGGCCTCGACGCGGGGCGGGTCAGGGGCGCGGCCTACGCCGTCTCGGGCCTGGCCTGCGGCGCGGCCGGAGCGGCGCTCGCCGCCTCGGTCGGCGCGTGGGTGCCTAGCATGAGCGCCGGCCGGGGATGGATAGCCCTCGTCGCCGTATACCTGGGCGGCAAGCGGCTAGGCGGGACGTTCGCGGCCTGCGCCCTCTTCGCCCTGCTGTTGTCGCTCGCCAACGGGGCCCAGGCCGTTTCCTCCGCCCCGGCGGAGCTGCTGATGTCGGCGCCGTACTTCCTGACCGCCGCCGTCGTGATCGCCGGCTCCGCTCGCTCGAGGCGGCGGCGCTGAGCCTTCAGCGCTACCCTTGACCTAAGCTAGCTCTTCGATTATATTCCTATTAATCAGATAGGAATATGGGGGTTAGCGCGAATGTTCTCGGTCTCCGCACGAACGCAATACGCCATACGGGCCATGTCCTGCCTCGCGAAGCGGGAGGGACGCTCGGCCACGTCGGCGGAGATAGCGCAGTCTGAGAGCATCCCCGCCAAGTACCTGGAGGGCATACTGTCCAGGCTCAAGGCCTCGGGGCTCATAGAGAGCGAGCGCGGCAAGAACGGCGGCTATAGGATGGCCAAGGACCCCGCCGAGATACGCATGCTGGAGATCGTCGAGGCGATAGACGGGCGGATCAAGCCCGTGACCTGCGTAGACGCTCCCGGAGCCTGCTCTCAGGGAGGCGACTGCCATCCGCGCAACTTCTGGATAGGCCTCAAGACGACCATAGACGCGTACCTCGCAGAGCGCACGCTAAAAGACGTTTCCGAAGGATGAACCGAATGGAACGAAGGCTAGTATACATGGACTACAACGCGACGACCCCGCTCCGTCCGGAGGTCAAGGCCGCGATGATCGAGGACCTGGAGGTCTTCGCCAACGCCTCCAGCATGCACGAGGCGGGACGTCGAGCGCGCGCCCGCGTCGAGGAGGCCAGGGCCAGGGTGGCGCGGCTCGTGGGCGCCGACGACCCAGAGCGCGTGATATTCACGAGCGGCGGCTCGGAGTCTAATAATACCGTCTTCGCGACGATGTTCCACCTCGGACGGGCCGGGTCCCGCCGGGGCATAGTGACGACCAAGATAGAGCATCCATGCGTCCTCAACGCCGCGAAGTGGCTCGAGGCGGAGGGCTTCCCCGTGACCTTCCTGGACGTCGACGAGTACGGCATGGTCAGGCTCGACCAGCTCAGGGCCTCCGTCGGGCCGGATACCCTCCTCGTCTCGGTCATGGCGGCGAATAACGAGATAGGCACGATCCAGGACATGGCTGCCATATCGGGCGTCGCCAAGGCGGCCGGAGCGTTCTTCCACAGCGACGCCACCCAGGCCGTAGGCAAGGTGCGCGTCGACGTGCGCGAATGGGGCGTCGACTACATGACCATGTCGTGCCACAAGCTATACGGGCCCAAGGGAGTAGGCGCGCTCTACGCGAGGCCGGGTGCCCCCCTCGAGCCGCTCATACGCGGCGGGCACCAGGAGCACGGCTTCAGGGCCGGCACCTATAACAACCAAGGCATACTCGGGTTCGGCCTCGCCGCCGATCTGGCTCGCGCGGAGCTCGACGAGTATTCCGCGAGGGTCAGGGCGCTTAGGAACCGGATGCGCGACGGCATAGTAGCGAGCGTCCCGAAGGTCAGGGTAAACGGCCATCCCGAGTCCGTATTGCCGAATACGCTCAACGTATCGTTCCCGGGCGCCGAGGGCGAGGCCATACTCCTGTCGCTCGACCTGGAGGGCATCAGGGTCTCCACCGGCTCGGCCTGCGCCTCGGGCAGCCTCGAGCCGAGCCACGTCCTCCTCGCGACCGGCGTGGGCCCCGAGCTGGCCCACGGCTCCATACGCTTCAGCCTCGGCCGGGATACGACAGAGGCCGAGGTGGACTACGTCGTCTCGAAGATCGGCCCCATCATCGCCCGCCTGCGCGCGATGTCGACCGTTTCATACTGAACATAAAGACTCGGAGGAATATCGTGAGCGACGCGTTCGCCTGGCTCTATTCGGACGTCGTGAAGGAGCACTTCACGAACCCCAAGAACGTCCTCAATCCCGACGAGGGATTCGTAAGCAACGCCGAGGGCATGACCGGCAACATCAAGTGCGGGGATCAGATGATGTTCCTCCTGCGCATCGAGGGCGACGTCATCGCCGACGCGAGGTGGAAGACCTACGGATGCGCGAGCGCGATAGCCAGCACCTCCATGCTGTCCGAGGTCATCAAGGGCATGGGCATCAAGGAAGCCTATAACATAAAGCCCGACGACATAGTGAAGCGCCTAGGCGGGCTGCCTGACAACAAGATCCACTGCTCGGTCCTCGGAGACAAGGCCCTCCGCGCCGCGATAGACGACTATCTCGCGAAGAACGGCCGCGAGGGAGAATTCCGCAACGAAGGCGCCCGCATCATCTGCTCCTGCCTCAACATAAGCGACCGGGACATAGAGGAGGCGGTCAAGCAGGGCGCCCGCGACTGGAACGGGTTGCAGGAACGTACCAAGATAGGTACCGTCTGCGGCGGCTGCAAGACGGCCGCGGAGGAACTGCTGCACGAATACGTGCATATATTCGCGTAGATATAGAACTAACCATACGTCCGCTTGTCCGACGCTCGTCTTGGTCGCTATAATCGAACCAATTCGAGAGTCGGAGCGTCTATGGCCAAGCGTATCGGTACTATCCTAATCGTCCTCCTAGGCCTCGCGGTCGTATCGTGCGGAGTATCGACGGGGAACCCGCAAGTAGGCGGGCAGAGCTCCTTCGGTCCCGTCAGGGTATCGCTCGGCGACGACGCCTCCTGGTCCGATCCGCTATTAGACGACTCCCGGTGGCGGACTATCGATATTCCCGAGACTATAGACCTGCGCGGATCGGACGGGTACTTCTGGATCAGGACGTCAGTCGCGATTCCTGACGCCATGGCGGGCCGGCCGGTCTGGCTGGAGAGCGGGAAGATAGACTGCGCCTTCGACCTCTATGCGGGCGGCGCGTATATCGGGTCGCGGGGCGGGCTGCCGCCGAGGTATAACGCCAGGCCGCAGATCGATACGGTGCTGCTCATCCCCTCGACCGCGATAGCGGACGGGAGGGCCGACCTCGCCTTCCGCTGCTACTATAGCGGCACGCAGGCCAGGATCCCCGGCTTCGGCCTGGCGGACGCCGAGCGCGCTGACATGATAACCCATCTTATGGCGTTCTTCATCTCCAGGGTCAACGTCATCATAGCCGTGCTCTGCATATTCATGGGCTGCTACTTCATCGCCGGTTTCATATCGAGGCCCGACGATACCGCGAGCCTCTATTACGCCCTGTCGCTATTCCTCGTCGCCGTCTACTTCCTGGATATGGGCTCCGAGAGGGTAATGATAGGCGGGCTCCTACAGCGCGCCGTGGCGAGGGAATGCCTTTCCGCGTCCATGGCCTTTTCCCTGCTGTTCTTCGTAAAGTTCTTCGGCGCTAGAGGCTATAAGGCCGCGAAGATCTTCGCCGCCGCGGATATCGTCGCCTTCGCTATAGCCTATCTCGTCTTCGCCCAGGACGACGGCGTCGTCAACCTGCTCTTTAACCTGAGCCTCGCGCCCGTTTTCGGAATCATAGTGATAGTCTTCGCGATAGTCGCTAAGGCCTCGCGCGACGGGCGTAAGGACGCGGTGCCCATACTCGTCGGGTTGATAGTAGGCCTCGGCTTCGCGTTCCACGATATCGCCTACCAGGTAACGGGCAGGCAGCCGTTCGCGTGGCTCCAGGGCTTCACCTTCTTCAGCCTCAACCTATCCGTGTTCGTCTCCATGTCCCTCCGTTCGTCCCTGATGCGCAGGGAGCTCGACGAGTATACGCGCGAGGTCTCCGAGCAACGAGATAAGCTGTCCAAGCTGCTGTGCGAGGCGGAGCGCGCCGCCGACGAGACGTCGACGGTAGCCAGGATGTTCGACGACGAGGTCTCGGCCGTCGCCGAGGCCGCGCTGCGCTCGGCCGAGAGCGCCGAGGGCATAGGCGCCTCGGCCGAGGCCCAGCGCCTTACCCTAGAGGGAGCCAGCGCCTCTATAGGGAGCCTCCTTGAGTCTATCGCGGCGGTTCGCTCGGAGCTCGCGCTAGAGGCCGCGAGCATAGAGCGTACGACGAGGAACACGGGAGGCCTCATCGACGGGGTCACCAGGGTCGGCGACGCCATAGACGGCACCGCCGCCTTCGCCTCCAGCCTGGACAAGCTGACGAGCTCCAGCCTAGAGGCCATGGCCAGGCTCTCCTCGTCCATGGAGCGGGTCAGGGACTCGTCCAAGGAGATCAGGGCGGTCGTCGTCGCGGTAAACGAGTTCGCGGATCAGACCAACCTGCTAGCGATGAACGCCTCGATAGAGGCCGCCCACGCCGGGAGCGCCGGCAAGGGCTTCGCCGTCATCGCCCACGAGATAAAGAGGCTCGCCCAGGCCAGCTCTGAGCGCTCCGCCCGTATAGGGGATATCGTGGCGGGCATCGAGTCCTCCGTCGGAGAGGGCGTCGTAGCCAGCGCCTCGGTAAGCGAATCGCTGGCGAGCATATCGGAGGGGGCCGCCCAGACGAGCGCCCGTGTCTCCGAGGCCGCCGCCGAGGCGGCCAGGCAGAGGAAGTCGGGAGAGGGCATAGCCGCGGAGTCGCGATCCTTGGCGAGCTCCGCGGTGAAGATCATGGAGGAGGCCGCCAAGCAGTCGGAGCTGTCCGAGAGCGCGTCCTCAGGCATGAGGGGCCTTCAGGCTAGCCAGGTCGAGGTAGCCGGCTCCGCCGCGCGCATCGTCGAGAGGAACGCGGAACTGGCCGATAGGGCTGCGTCGCTGCGGTCGCTCGCGGCCAGGGCCAGGAAGGCCGCAGACGATCTCGTCGCCGCGATGAGCCGCTAGCCGATGGGCCGGCGGATGGACGCTACGGGCCTGCGGCCGGTCGGGCCGGCGGGCGATTAGCGGATGGCGGGTATAATCTCCGACTCCGACGCCGCGGAATTCCGGGCGGCCGTGCTCGATCTATACGCGCGGGAGGGCCGGCGTTTCCCCTGGCGGGAGACCCGCGACCCCTGGGCCATATTCGTCTCCGAGATAATGCTCCAGCAGACCCAGACGGCCAGGGTCGAGCCCAAGTACCGGGCGTGGATGGAGCTCTTTCCCGACGCCGAGACACTCGCCGCGGCGGAGCTGTCGAGCGTGTACGAGGCTTGGCGCGGACTGGGCTATAATTCCCGAGCGCTCCGCCTCCGCGAGTCTGCCCGCGTCTGCGCCTCGCGCCACGAGGGACTGCCTCCCCGCGACGAGAGTCTATTGCTCGAGCTTCCGGGCGTAGGCCGGTATACGGCCCGGGCGGTGCTCGCGTTCGCCTACGGACGGCCGAGCGCCTTCCTGGAGACCAATATCCGGGCGGCCCTGCTATTCCATTTCTTCAAGGGCCGGTCAAAGGTACCGGATAGGGAACTCGAGGCCGTGGCCGAGGCCGTGCTCGATAACGACGATCCCCGTTCCTGGTATTACGCGCTCATGGACTACGGCTCGTGGCTGAAGAAGAGGGAACCTAACCCGACTCGAGGGGCAGCTGCGTACTCGAGGCAGTCGAAGTTCGAAGGTTCCCTGAGGCAGGCGAGGGGCGCCCTGCTCCGGGCCGTAGCCGACGCGGGAGTCGTGGACCTCGGGTTGATGGCGGCGGAACGGGGCCTGGACTACGGTCGCCTCGAGTCCGCGGCCCGGGGCCTGGAGGCTGACGGCCTCGTGCGGCTTGAAGACGGCGAGGTCCGCTTCGCGGATTAGCCGCCGCCTCGTCGCCGCCATGACGCCGACGCGCCGACGCGCCGACGCCCCGATCTAGCCGCGCTTCCCGTCAGGCCTTGACGAAGATGCGCCTGAAGAAGCGTACCAACGCGTCGCGCACGCGCACGAAGACGTTGCCGAGCCGAACGTCCGAGGCCGCGACGAGGTCGATGCGCCTGACGACGCTGCCGCCGGAGACGAACACGATCCTCCCGAGCCTCGTGCCCGCCTCAACCGGCGCCTCGACCTCGGTCTCGGCCTCAATCCTGGCTGTAACGCCCGAGGCGAGCGAGGCGGGCACGGTGAATATCGGGCGCTCGGCGTAGGCGAGCTCGACGGTCTCCTGGGCGCCGCCCCAGGCGCGTACGGGAGCGGGCTCCGGAGCGACCGGCCGTACCGTCTTCCAGGCCGAGAACGACCAGTCGAGCAGGGCCTTGCCCGAGCGCTCCCTGCCGCCGGGGCCGCTCTCGCCGCCGAGCGTCACTATGATGAACCTGGTGCCGTCGCGCTCCGCGGTCGCGACGAGATTATAGCCAGACTCGTCGATATAGCCGGTCTTGAGACCGTCGCAGCCGTCGTAGCTGAAGAGGAGCTTATTGGTGCTCTGGAGCAGTATCTTCACGGCGGGCGGGTCGACGCCCTCGGGCATCACGTCGGCCCTCGGGAAATTCATCGTGGTGCGCGAATGGTAGTCCGATATGGCGTTAGGATGGCGCAGGAGATAGGCCCTTGAGAGTATGGCCATCTCCCTAGCCGTCGTAACGTTGAATTCCGACAGCCCCGAAGGCTCGACGAAGCGCGTCGCCTCCAGCCCTAGTCGCTTCGCCTCGGCGTTCATGAGCTCGGCGAAGCCGCTCGTGGAGCCCGCGAGCACGCGCGCTACCGTCAGGGCCGCGTCGTTGCCGGAGATGACCGCCATTCCGCGCAGCAGGTCGTCGAAGGGTACGCTCATGCCCTCGGCCAGGTACATGAGGGACGACCGGTAGGGGAGCGTAGCGTCCTGCCTCGTGATGCTCACCCGGTCCGAGAGGGATATCCTCCCGGAGTCGACGGCGTCGAGCGCTATCATCATGGTCATGATCTTCGCGAGGCTCGCCGGCGGTATGGGGGCGTCGGCGTCGCGCTCGTAAAGCACGTCCCCGTTGGCCATGTCGACTATGATGACCGACTTCGCGTCCACCGCTGGAGGCGCGCCGTTCCGGAAGCTAGGCGCCTCGGCCGCGAACGCGGGCGCGCACGGGACCGATAGCGCGACCGCTACCATGGCGGCGGCGAGCGAGGAGCGCGCGGCCAGGGTAATGCGCGCGGCGAGCCGCGCCCTTGAGCCGCGCGACGGGACAATGGGAGTAAGCCCGGCCATCCGTCTCAAAAGTCCGCCTGCTTAACCGACCTGGGGAACGGTATGACGTCCCTGATGTTCTCTATGCCCGTCACGTAGCGTAGGAGCCGCTCGAAGCCCAGGCCGAAGCCCGCGTGGGGAGCGGAGCCGAAGCGCCTGAGGTCGAGGTACCACCAATAGGCGGCCGGGTCTAGGTCCTTGGCCTTCATGTTCTCGACGAGGACGTCGTAGCGGTATTCCCGCTCGGAGCCGCCTATTATCTCGCCTATGCGCGGCACTAGCACGTCCATGGCTCGAACCGTCTTCCCGTCGTCGTTGAGGCGCATGTAGAAGGCCTTCAGCTCCTTGGGATAGTCGGTGACTATGACGGGCCCGCCTATGACTGTCTCCGAAAGGTATCGCTCGTGCTCGGTCTGCAGGTCGCAGCCCCAGAACGGCTTATACTCGAAGGCGTCGGCGTGCCTCTCCAGCTCGGCGACCGCGTCGGTATAGCTCATATGGGCGAACTTCTTCGAGCGCACGGAATCCAGCGTCTCGATGATGCCCGGCTGGACGCGCTTCTCGAAGAAGGCCATGTCCTCGCCGCAGCGCTCGAGGGCCCAGGTAAGGAGGTGCTTGACGAAGTCCTCCGCCAGGGCCATGTCGTCCGGCAGCTCCGCGAACGCTATCTCCGGCTCGATCATCCAGAATTCCGCCAGGTGGCGCGTCGTATTGGAGTTCTCGGCCCGGAAGGTTGGCCCGAAGGTGTAAACCTTGCCAAGGGCCATGCAGTACGTCTCGACGTTCAGCTGGCCCGAGACCGAGAGGTAGGCCTTCTTGCCGAAGAAGTCCTTGGAATAATCCACCGCCGCGCCGCGCTTGGCTATGGCGTCCAGGTCCAGGGTGGTGGCCTGGAACATCTCGCCGGCGCCCTCGCAGTCGCTGGCCGTGATGATGGGCGTATGCACGTACTTGAAGCCGCGATCGTGGTAGAAGGTGTGGACGGCGTAGGCCATCTCGTCGCGCATGCGCGCCGCCGCGCCTATCGTGTTGGTGCGCGGCCGCAGGTGCGCGATCTCGCGCAGGAACTCAAGGGAGTGGGCCTTCTTCTGGAGGGGATAGGAATCCGCGGGGCATTCCCCTATTACCTCGATGGCGCTGGCCTTGAGCTCGACCGGCTGCCCCGCCGCGGGCGAGTCGACGAGGGTGCCCGTGACGGAGAGGGCCGCGCCCGTCGTGGTCCTGGACAGCGCGGCGGCTACGGACCCGTCGGCCGCGCCCGAGTCGAAGACGCACTGCAGCCCGGTGAAGCACGAGCCGTCGTAGAGCTCGACGAACGTGGCGTTCTTGGTATCTCGCTTGGTGCGGGCCCAGCCCTTGGCCGTGACGGTCGAGCCTACGGATCGCTCCGCTAGGATGGTTTTAATGTCCTTCATGGCATAGTAATACCATTACTGGGCCGCCTAGGTCAAAGGCCGCGCCGGGGACCTATTTTTCTATCTCGTCGTTTTGTGGTATTATAGCGTATCTAGCTTTCGGAGAATGCAATGTACTATAGCACCGCAGTCGCGTACCTGCTCTGGGCCCTCGGAGGATTCGGAGTGCTCGGCCTTCATCGATTCTACCTACGGAAGGTACCGACGGGTTTCCTATGGATGTTCTCGGGCGGGCTGGCCGGGATCGGCGCCATATACGACTTCCTGACCCTGTCGGGGCAGGTGAGGGAGGCGAACATCCGAGCCGGGTACCGCGAGGCCCTCGACATGCGGCCCCGGGACAGGATCATAATCCGCGAGCGCTACGCCGAGCCGGAGTTCGCCCCGCGGGCCAAGGAATCGATAGAGAAGTCAATCCTCAGGACGGCCAAGAAGAACGGCGGCCTCGTGACCCCGGGCGAGATAGCCATAGAGAGCGACTACTCGACCGACGACGCCCGCGCCGCCCTCGAGAAGCTCGCCGGCAAGGGCTTCTGCGAGATGCGCGTCCGGCCCTCCGGCGTCATAGTGTTCCGATTCCCGGAATTCGCCAGGGGCGACGAGGGTTTCGAGCCCGGCCTATAACGGCCACGCCAAAACAAGGCGTCCGCGTCGCGCTCTCGGCATAGCTCTCCGGAGTTACTGCGTCTCCCAGAGCGCGTACTCCCTGGCCGTACCCGACAGGTGGGGCAGGAAGTCGCTATACTGCTTCCTATAGTCCACATAATCCCAGGAATCGGCGTTCGCGGCGTTCCACGTGGCATCGATGATAGCAGCGCAGTTCAAGTACAGTTCGCTCGTATTGAGGTATCCGTCGCCGTCTAGATCGGCGCGCGGATCGTCAGCGGCCAGAAGAATAGCGTTCGTAAAGATACCGTGTCCTATAACGCTCGATTCCCACGATAATTCCCCCGATCCGGCGGCCGATAGCGTTACGTACTTGGGTCCCGCGGAGTACGTCAAGTACCCCTGCACCGCATCGCCTAGAGAGTCGACGAACCAGGTATAGGCGATATCCCCATCGTTATCGTAGACGCCATAGATCGGAGGCACCGCGTCTACCGTGGAGCCTTCCTCCACGAAGCCGCCGGAGTGGCAACTGTCGAGTATCGCTATGACGTTATGAAGCCCAGCGGCCTGGAACATAGCATAGAGCTCGTCGGCGCTGACCATGTCGGAGTAGCTCGACATGGAACCGAACGGTATTATATACGAGTTGCCTAGAGCGTCATGCGTCCCGTGCCCCGAATAGTAGAAGAGCACCTGCCCGTCCGTGCCCGCGAGGCCGGCTATATCGGCCGCCATCGCCGCCTTGGTCGCGTCGGCGCTCTCCGATGCGACCTGCGTGTTGGCGATGCCCGCCTTTACGGTCCAACCCCTGGACTCGAGCATCGCTTTCATCGCTAAGGCGTCGTCGTCGGTCAGCGTGAGGTTATTCGTTCCAGCCGCGCCTTCTCCGGCCGAGACGTCGTATATGGAAATTCCGTACACGAGCGCGGTCCTGGCCGGGGGCGCGGGCATGGCGCACGAGGTAGTGGCTAGCGTGGCCGACGCGAGCGTCGCCCCTACGACAAACGCGGCTAGCGAGGCATGTCCGGCGCGCATCATTCTACCGCTCCCGTCGCTACGTCGGCCCGCGGCTCGTACGATAGCGTGACGACCGCGCGGATCCCGGCGGTAAAGGAGTCGGCCCTGAGGTAGACGGGGACGGCTAGGCCCGCGCCGAGGGTGAAAAGCGGGCCTAGTCGCGCTATAGGCAGGCTAGCGCCGGCCTCTATATACGGGAACCAGAAATAGGAGTACGAATAATCGTAGCGGGCCAAGTGCCCGCCCGCTACGACGCTGACCGTGACTTTTCCCAGGTCGCAGAATGGCCCGACGCCGAGGTCGAGGGCGAAGAAGCCTCTATAGCGGTACCACTCGGCCGTATAGGCCGTGGCCGGCTGGTAGGAGGCTCCGCCCCGAATGACGGCTCCCGCGACGTCGCCTATCGCCAGCCCCAAGCGGGCTCCGAGCGCCGCTCCCACGGCGGCGCTATAATCGGCCTCGTGGCTAAGGGCGGCCCCCGAGGCTAGCGATACGCTAGGCGTCAGGGAAGGGGCGCCGAACGCGGGCGCGGCGGCGACGATGGTAGCGACGGTAAAGAGAGCGAAAATGTTAGTTTTCATCGTATGGGCTTTAAAATGCCGCAATTTTTATATAAATTCAATCGTTCTAGGCGCTATACGACGGGATGATTTCGGAAAGGGATTAGATGCGAAGGATCGCGATAGGCATGATGTCGATGGCCGCGCTGTCGATGCTATTAATTGGCTCGTGCTCGGGCAAGGCGCCCCTTGGCGTCACGCTCGACGAGACTCCCGTCATATCGGGCGGCCTCGGTTGGGGAGTCGTGTCCCTGTCGTACGTAAGGTTGATGCTCGAGCCCTCTTCCTCGGCGGACGATTCGGGTACGGCCAGGCGAGGGGAGATAGGCAAGATAAGCGCCCGGTCGAGGGTATTCAGCGGCCGGGACTCGGGCGTCTGGTATAGGGTCGAGATAGGCGACAGCGTCGGATGGCTGCGCGAGGAGTCTATCCTCGTGTATAGGAGCGAGGCCGAGGCCAGGAAAGCGGCGGAGGCGGGAGCATGAGCCTTCCCGCGTACCTCACGTACGCCCTGCCTCCGGTGGTCGGAGCCGGCATTGGGCTGTTCACTAACTGGCTCGCTATTAAGATGCTCTTCAGGCCGCTCGCCGAGCGTCGCATCCTCGGTATCCGCGTGCCGTTCACGCCGGGGATTCTCCCGCGCGAGCGGACTAGGATATCGCAGTCGCTAGGCGATACCGTGGCCGTGGACCTCCTCGACGAGGCTACGGTCATGGCCAGGCTCAGGAGCCCGGCGTTCAAGGACGCCGTGAGGCAGGCCGCGATGAGCGCGGGGCGCAAGGCCCTGGAGGCGAAGCCCTCGGACATAGCCGCCAGCGTCGATAGCCGTCTGTCGGCGCTGCTTAAGCAGGCGGCCCTCCGGGCCTTGTCGGGGCTCGCCTCGTCGGAGACGTTCTCCGCGTCGGTCGACTCTGGCGTCGCCTCCGCCCTCGAGGCGTCCCGAGGCATCGCCCTATCGACCCTCGCCGGCGACGCCTCGGTAGAGCGCCTGATAGCCGCGCTATCGGGGCCCGGCGGTGCGCCCCGGCTGTCCATGGCCATATCGGACGCAGCGTTCTCCCTGCTCGAGGGAGCGGCCTCGGAAGGCAAGTCAATCTCCTCGTTCGCGGGGGAGGCCCGGCTTCGGGCCTTCTCGGAAACAGCCTTCGACTCCGCCTACCCGGTCCTGCTCGAGGGCCTGGCCGGGGCGCTCGCGGATAAGGCCATCGTCGCCTCCATGGAGAAGGCGGGAGCCAAGATAATCCGGAGGGCCCTGGATAGGTTCAGCTCGGTACAGCGATTCTTCATAGGCCTCGGGCAGTACGACAAGGCCATCCTGGAGAACATGCCCGCGACGATAGCCGATTTCTCTGACTCGGTTAACTCGATCCTCAAGGAAGCCTCCACTAAGAAGGCCCTGTCGGCCAGGGTATCGAATGCCGTTGCCGATTTCGCGTCCCGCCCGCTCTCGGAATTCGCTTTCCTGGGAGATCCGGTATCCAAGGCTGAGGCTAAGGCCTCGTTGAGCGACGCCCTGTCGGAAGCGCTCGCCTCCGTAGACCCAGGCTCGATAGCCGGGATACTGCGCGCCGCGCTCGCCGATAAGTCGGTAGGGGACGCGCTCGACGCGTTCCCCGCTCTCGCGGGCGCCTTAGGGCCGGCAATATCCCGATGGGCCGCGGGACTGTTCGGAGACGGACGGGCCGACGGCCCGACGAGGGACTCGGCGGCAGGCAAGGTCGCCGCGGCGTTCTTCTCGGCTTTCTCGGGGACGTTCAGGCGAAAGGCCGGGGCTTCGCCCCTAGGCGAGGTCGTCGCCGTGGATATCGCCTCTCTCGAGAGCCTCGCCGAGGCCGCCGCGGAAGGATTATCGGAATTAGCCGTCTCGGAGAGCTCGGATCTCCTCGCGTCGATGGATATTCGCTCTCTCGTGGTTGAAAAAATCGATTCGTTGGATATGATTGACGTAGAAAGAATGATCCTCAAGGTCGTGGATAAGGAACTCGGGGCCATTACTATATTCGGCGGCATCCTAGGAGCCGTGATAGGCGTATTCCAGAGCCTTTTATTCCTGTTGCGTTAGGCTCCCCGAAGCGGGAGGGCCGGAACGGAAATCAAAAATGGAAAATGACGTGAAGGTGCTGATCGTCGACGACAGCGTCTCTTTCGCCGGGGCCGTAGTAGAGATGCTCGGCGACGATTGCGAGGCCCACGTCGCGTATACCGCGCGCGAGGCTCTCGAGGTCGCCGAGCGGATCCGGCCGAGGATAGTGTTCCTGGACATCGTGCTGCCGGACGGAGAGGGCTACGAGGTCTGCTCCCGCCTCAAGCGGGCGTTCATGCACATGCCGCTCCAGATCATCCTGATGTCGGCGACCTACGACGCGGACCGGATGGAGAAGATACTGGCGGTCGGCGCCGACGACTTCATCAAGAAGCCGTTCGAGGCCCTGGAATTCCAGCTCCGTCTGAAGGCCGCACGCATCAGGCTGCGCGCCCAGGCCAAACTCATGGACGAGCGCGAGTTCTACAGGCAGGCGGTACGCCAGGAAGAGAACCTTACCATCAAGCTGCTGGATAGGCAGGTCGGGCTCAAGGAGACCCTCGCC
>Ga0180008_1000753_pt1 | contig 23987 bp, 34 predicted proteins | sample MM_PW_MetaG_FD_121121 | JGI IMG/M metagenome (GOLD analysis project Ga0180008, IMG submission 121121) | Groundwater microbial communities from the Aspo Hard Rock Laboratory (HRL) deep subsurface site, Sweden - MM_PW_MetaG | ecosystem: Environmental > Aquatic > Deep subsurface > Groundwater...
ATTGAATGAAGTAAGGAACGATATACAAGAGGAAAGTGCTGAATATAATATGGATGCGTTAGATTTTATATTATCATGGAAAGGTGATAAATTTGATACTATAATTTTAGATCCACCATATTCCTATAGAAAGGCCATGGAAATGTATAATGGTAATTATTCTAGTAAGTTTAAAAGAATAGCTGATAATATGGAAAATATATTGAAACCAGGAGGTAAAGTTATATCGTTTGGATATCATTCTACATTTATGGGAAAGAAAAGAGGTTATGATTTGGTAAAATTATGTGTGTTTGCCCATGGTGGCGCCCAGCATTGTACTATAGGAATAATAGAAGAAAAGGAGGGATTATAATATAATAGAGGTTATGAAAAAAAAGAAAAGTAAAAAAAGACAAATATTAGGATTAATTTTATTTTTAATAATAAGTTATATTGTTATGTTTAGTATTGTAGTTATGTCTATATTACCATGTATCTATATTGATAGGATGAATAAAAAAGTAGGAATTTATAAAGTTTATGGAGGAAGTAAATGAATAGTTTATATAATGCAAATCATTATAATAAGTATGATATGATTATTAATAAATCATATGGTTGTTATGTTTATAGTGGTGAAAAGGCATATTTTGATTGTCTTTCTGCATATTCCGCGGCAAACCAAGGACACCATCACCCTTATATAGTAAATGTAATGATAGATGCTTTAAAAAATCATGGTGGGTCTGTTATTTCAAATATTGTTGATAGTAATTTTTCTATTAAATTTATAGAAAAGGTTTCAAAACTTATACCACAATTGGCTTATAATAGCGAATCAACAACAAATAAAGTACTTATAAAAAATTCTGGTGTTGAATCAGTTGAAACGGCTATAAAAGCAATGAGATTTTATGGTTATAAACATAAAAAGATACAAGATGGTGAACAAGAAATTATAGTATTTAAAAATAATTTTCATGGTAGAACAATATCTGTAATATCATTTTCAAGTACAAAGAAATATAGTGAAGGATTTGGACCTTTAACATTTGGATTTAAAATAGTTCCATATAATGATTTAAAAGCAGTGGAGAATGTTATTAATAAAAATACATGTGGTATCCTTGTAGAGCCTATGCAGGGTGAGGGTGGAATGAGAATACCTGATGATGGTTATCTTAAAGGTTTAAGATTATTGGCAGATAAACATGATTTAATGTTAGTTTTTGATGAAATACAGGTAGGTTTAGGTCGTTCTGGTAAAATGTTTTGTTTTGAACATGAAAATGTTATACCTGATGGGTTAATACTTGGAAAAGCTATTACTGGTGGGTTATTACCTCTTTCTGTATTTGTTACAGGTGATAAAATAATGGATATGGTATTTACACCAGGAAAAGATGGATCAACATATGGTGGTTATCCATTGGCATGTGTTGTTGGTATTGCGGCATTGGATGTTATTATTAATGAGAATTTACCTGAAAAGGCAAAAATACAAGGGCAAAAGTTATTATATAAATTGAAAAATGTGTGTGGGAAATCAAAATATGTAAAAGAAATTAGAGGTAAAGGATTGTTTATAGGTATAGAGTTAATAAAAAATAATGCTATGGAATTTTGTATGGAGTTATTAGATAGAGGAATTTTAGCAAATGATAGTCATGGTAATGTTATAAGAATATCTCCTCCACTTATTATAAATGATGAACAAATTAATTTTATTGTTAAAAAAATGGGTGAAGTATTAGGAAATGAAAATGGATAAATTAGAATATATGTTGGACGAGCTTTTAAAAACGGTATCTATTGATGATTTGAATGAAGAATTGAAAGATAATACAATAGAGGAATTGAAAAAAGATCCATTAAAGTTTTTTGAGTTATTGTTAGATAAAGGTAAAATGGATACTATAAACAGTTATATTTATATGATGTATGAGTATTATATAGAAGAAAAGAAAAAAGATAAAGAATTCAAAAAATATAAATGTGGTAAATGTAAAAGTGAAATAAAAATTAAAACAAGTAGAAAACAATTTTATAACTGTCATGTGGTTTGTGGTAGTAATAATATACTGGAAAGAATAGACCGGAAAGAACTTTATTTTTGTCCTTTTTGTGGTTACCAGACAACGTTTATTGGTAATTTAGAAGAAATAAAATTTTTAAAAAATATAAAAGAGGTAGAAGTTATATGAATGAATTTGGGTTAAGTGATAATGCGATAAAAGTATTTAATGATTTATACAGTTTTCAAGGAGAGTCAGTAAAAGATTCTTTTACAAGAGTTGCTAAAGAATTTGCTACAAATGATGAAGAATTTAAGTTGGCTTTTAATCTACTGAGTCAAAATATTTGGAGACCTAATACACCGGTTTGGATGAATTCTAATAGGAAAAATAAAATATATAGTGCCTGTTATGTAACTGGCCTGGATGATTCAATGGATAGTATTTATGATGTTGCAAATGTGGCCAGAAAAATATTTCAAAGAGGCGCAGGAATAGGTATACCTATAGGAAATTTAAGAGAAAAAGACGCTTATATATATGAAGGCGAATTGGATGTTCCTCCTGAAGGTAGAAGTAGTGGCCCCATTTGTTTTATGAAATTATATGATTCTGTTGCGGAAACTACCAAATCTGGAGGTAGGACCAGAAGAGCAGCAATTTTATGTGGGATGCCTATTTGGCATCCAGATATAATGGATTTTATTAGATGTAAAGAAACAGATGGCGTTCTATCAAATATGAACATATCTGTAGCTGTTACTAATAAGTTTATGGATTCATTGAAAGATGGTATATCATTTCCATTAATTTCACCTTCTAATGGTAAAATGGTAAAAGAAATAAATGCACAAGAAATATGGGATTCTTTATGTTTCTATTCTCATAGAACAGCGGATCCGGGAATATTGTTTATAGATAATATAAATAAATTTAACCCTATCAAAAAACATTATTTGGTTGAGGTTCCTAATCCATGTTTAGTTGGAAATACTTTGGTAAAGACGGATAAAGGTGATGTTGAGATAAAGGATGTAGTCGTTGGGGATAAAGTGCTATCTTATAATACCATTACCAATGAGACTGAATGGGATACTGTTATGGATAGTTTTATGACACGAAAAAATGCTAATGTTGTAAAAATAGAATTGGAAGACGGTGGAATATTAGAATTAACGCCGGGCCATAAGATATTTACTGAAAATAGAGGATATATTAAGACTTCTCAATTAACAGAAGAAGATATTTTGTTGTGTGTGGAAAAATAGAGGAAAAACTATAATGATACAACAATGGATATTTTTAATCATTGTAAGCCTTATTATTGGAATAATATTTTGGTTACTAGAAATTGTAAATAAAATCTTCAATAAGAAAAAGAAGAAAAAATATTAATAAAATTTAAGAAAAATGTTACATGGATTATAAATAGTTATTAGGAGGAAAATATAACTATGAAAAATAACCCTTGGAACACAAAAATGGAAATTGAGTTTGACAAGATGTTTGCTGAAGAAATATATAATTTCTATAAGATAGCATCAAGCCTAAAATTAGGAGAAAGAAGGAATTTTATAAAAATAGGTAGACCGGGAGAAGCTGTAAAATATTTGAAAAACAAATATGATGGTGGTTATGGGTTGAAGGTTTTAGCTAGAGAGATAGGAGTTTCCTATACTATAATGAGAACTATTTTTGGATATCTTGATTTAGAATTCAGAAAAGGAAGAGATGTTGTAACGGATAAAACAAGAAAATTTAGGAGTGAACGGGTAAAAGGTAAAAAAAGTCCTTGGTATGACTGGCCATCAAAATATAAAGAGATGCATAAAACATGTTCTAGAGGTATACAAGGATATTATAAAAGTAAAAATAATGGTAATGTATATTTAAGGTCAACCTGGGAATATATATATGCTAAATGGTTGGATAAAAATAATATCAAGTGGTCATATGAAGGAAAGTCTTTCATATTTAAAAATGGAGAATCATATAGACCTGACTTTACTATATATTCCAATACAGAATATATAGTTGAAATAAAAGGTTATTTTAAAGACAGAGTATATAAGATTGGTATAATGAGAGAAGAATATCCAAATATAGAAATTGTAGTTATAGATGATATAAGCGACTATATTTCTATTGGATATAACAAAGAAAAAAAGTTATGGAGAGAAGAAATATATGGGAATTGTGAAGAAAAAGATAAAATAGCAATGAAAAGGATAAAGAATTCCCAAAACAGGACAAGACTTTCTGAGGTAGATTCAAAATATATAAAGAAGACTGTGGTTAAAAAATGTGGTGAGTGTGGTGTGGATTTACCATTAGATGTTTATTATAAACAAACAGGTGAATTTATAAAATATGAATCAAAAGGGAATCCTGTTTCAGGTAAATTTTGTACTCAAAGATGTGGTATAATTAATATATCAAGAGAGAAAACTAATAGGAAGAAAGAGGATCATATGATTATGTTTAAAAGGTTTTTAAAAGAGAATGATAGAATACCTTTAAGGAAAGAATTTGGTCCATATTGTGAATCGTACGGAATTAAAGGAGATATAAGGTCAACATTTGGCACATTTAATGTGTTTAAGGAGGTTATGTCCATTGAATTTGATAAAGAAAAGAATAAAGAAAATAACAGTCAGTAAGAACCAGGATGTTTATGATATAAAAACTAAGAAGAACCATAATTTTTTTGCTAATGGAATACTAGTTCATAATTGTTCCGAGCAAACGCTTACTCCGTTTAATTGTTGTAATTTATCGGCTATAAATGTGTCCAAATTTATAAAAAATGATAATTTTGATTTTGATAGTCTGTATAATACTAGTTATCAAGTTTTAAAGTTGATGGATAATATAATAAATGTAATGGATTTTCCTGATGAACGGTTCAAAATTAATTCCAGATATTTTAGGCCTGTAGGTATTGGTCCTATGGGTTTATCAGATGCTATGTTTATGTTAGGATATAGATATGATGGTCCTGAAGGCAAAAAATTTGCCGGTGAAATAATGAAAACAATTACTACAGCTTGTATTGAGGCTAGTTGCGATCTAGATGGTACATTCGCTGATGGAAGTATTCAAGGTATGCCTTTATATGAAGAATTTAAAAATGATGTAGAAGAAATAATTTATCAACATATAGGTGGAAATGAGAAAATAATGGAGAAAGTAAGGGAAAAAGGTATCAAGAATTTAACTGTTACTACATGTATGCCAACAGGTACCACAGCCATATCATGTGATTGTTCATATGGTATAGAACCATGTTTTGGTCTTGTTTTCCAAAAAAATTATATTGATGGTACCGCAGGTATGTTTATAAATCCTATATTTGAAAATAAATATAAAAATGAATTGTGGTATACAGATAATTTACCTGAAAAAATATTTAAGAATGGAGGATCTTTAAAAGGTCTTCATGGTATTCCTAAAGAAGTAAAAGAGGTATTTATTACTGCTCATGATATAAATTATAAAAATAGAATTGATATACAGGCTTCTCTCCAATCTTATTGTTCCACTGCAATTTCCAGCACCATTAATCTCCCTAAAGAAACAACTATTGAAGAGGTATCTGAAATATATAAATATGCTTATGAAAAAGGATTGAAAGGGATAACAATATATAGGGATGGTAGTAAGAAAAATCAACCGGTTACATTTACAAAAGATAAGAAAATTGATATAATAATACCATTTAAAAGGCCTTCAAAATTATCGGCGTCCACATATGCTGTGGAAACAGGTAATGGTAAAATGTATGTTACTGTATCAGATTATAAAGGAAAACCTTTGGAAGTATTTATAAATCTTGGTAAGAGTGGACAGACATTTAATACTTTTGCCGAATCTGTGGGTAGACTTATATCTATAGGATTACAGAGTGGCATATCAGTTGAAGATATATCAAAAACATTGATAGGTATAAACAGTGATAAAATTGCATGGTTCAGATTTGAAGAAACAGATAAGAAACCAACACAAATATTAAGTATACCTGATGGTATAGCTCAATTATTAAATAGATATTATTCTGGTATAAATAGTTATATGGGAGAATTATCAGGAGAAATTTGCCCAACTTGCGGGAATAATATGATGGCAATTGAGGGCTGTTTTTCTTGTGCCTGTGGTTATTCTAAATGTTCATAATTTTATTAAAGGAGAAAAATAAATGGGAATAAGAAATTATATCGGTGAATCCGATGAGAGAGAAATGATTTATGAAGAAATGAGTGGTGCTGAAATTGCTGCGGAATTAGGAATTACACGCCAAGCAGCATCACAGACAATCAAAAGGGCATTAGCTAAAATGTATAAAGGGATGAAAAAAGAAAATGGAACTAGTCCTTTTGAAACTGCGGTTAATATGGCTATAGGTCTTGAAATGGGAGATGATCCTGCTGATTGGAAAAAATTCTTCAAATTATTTCCACCTAACGTAAGAAAAGAGGTGGAAGATGATGGTAAAAAACTTATGGTGGGAAGACTTAAAAAATAAATAAAAAATAAAAAATCTAATAAGAAAGGAGATAAGGGAAGGAATTATAATTCCTTCCCTTTTTTTATAATATGTTACCTTTATATATAGTATCAGATTTGATGTACCAGTATTTTGAAGGAGTAAAAGAATCCAAAAATGGGACCCATTTTCTGGCAAAATGTGTTTTATGTGGAGATTCAAAAAAATCAAAATCTAAAAAAAGATTTAATCTGGATTTTAATAGAGGTTCCCCCATATACCATTGTTTCAATTGTGGTAAGTCCGGATCATTCCTTGAGTTATATTCAGAATTAAAGGGTTTATCAATAAATGATTCTAAAAAGGAATTATTTTTATATAATCCAGGTTACCTTATTCAAAGATTATCAAATAGGAAAAAAGAAAAGGTAATAAAAGAGATACAATATGTGAATCATAATTATATAAAAGATAAATGTATTTCCATGGATGATAAACAAGATGGTTATATATATAAACAATATTTATTGGTATTAAATGGGTTCTATGAAGAAAGGAAAATACCCAGAGAATATAAGTTATTTATATGTATAGAAGGCGATTATAAAAACAGAATTATAATTCCGATATATGATAGATACGGTGATATCATATATTTTCAAGGTAGAAGTATACCTGGATCTAATATTCTACCTAAATATAAAAACCCTACAATAGAAAAATCCCACATAATTCTTAATAAACATATATTTGATAAGGAAAAATATATAATAGTAACAGAAGGAATAATAGATGCACTCATGATAGGAAATCAAGGTACAACATGTCTTGGTGTATCAATAATAGATATATTCATTGAGAAATTGAAAAACCTAACAAATAAAGGGATTATTATAGCACTGGATAATGATGAAGATGGAATAAAATTCTTGAATAAAATACTAAATAGTAGTAAATATTGTAGAGAACTTAAATATTTTCTTATGCCTGGAAAATATAAGGATCTCAATGAATTTGTTGTAAAAAATGGGTTTGATAAAAATAGTTTATATGATTTTATATTATCAAATTCGTATCCTGAATATAAGACAAGGGTATTATTAAAAATGAGGTAGAATATGAGGATTACTAAACAAGGTTCCGATTTTATAACAGTAAATGATAAAAATTTGAATGATAAAAATTTAATATCAATACCAAGAGTACATTTGATAAAATTGGATTTTTTTAAACCAAGTGAAGATAAAATTAACAAAGTATTGGGATTATATCCAAGAACAAATAGGTATGTTATAGAAAACAATATTAGAATATATAATTATACTTTAAGGTTAACATCTAAGAAATATTATATTGAAAATAGTAAAGGTACGGATATAATAACATTTTTTAGAAAAAATAATAAAATCCTCTTAAACTTTTTAAATCTTTCATTTAAAGAAAAGGAATTTTTATTAACGGAACATGTTTTTGAAGATATATTAAAAAATACCGAGGTTATATATATTGATCAATATATACTAGTTTCTAAACATGATTTATTGAAAGAATGGAATGGTAATGTTATAATAGATGAATAATATGATTATAGGTTGTGGCCCATATATAGGAAATTTTGAGCAGGAAATCATAACATTTATGCCATACAGTAAATGGCTATCAAATGCAGTAGATTTTGATAAAATATATCTTAATACACATATGGATAGAATGTGGTTATATGATTTTATACCTGAGGAAAATAAGATACCTGTAGATTTTGATTTATCTATAGATGTGGAATGTCAAAAAGGTTATATAAACACAAAACTTTCTCAGAAGAAATTCCAAAAATTAATAAAAAAATTCAAAAATGAAATTATAGAAAGAAGTGGATATAATAAAAAGGATGTTAAAATATATAATTTGAGTTACATCAAAACATGTGTTCCTTATTCTATTTATAATAAGATATTTTCTCCATTAAAAGAAGAAAAAATTAGTTATATTGATAAAATTTTATATATTCCATATATAGGTGAAGATGAAGATTTATTGTATGTAATAAATGATGAATTGAAAAAATATGGCCATATTATTATAGGAAGTTATGATATTTATTTAAAGGAATGGAATTCTTTGTTGTTATTAAATGATGGTTTTCATAATACTTGGAAACATATGATAAATTATATATCTAGTGCTAAGGCCGTGGTGTGTCCATTATCATTTTGGACAACTATATGTAATTTACAAGGAACACCTGTATTTTCATGGGGAGACAATATTGGGCAACATAAAGAAAATGGTATATATCATTTTAATAATTATAAATCTATGGTAATTCCTTATAAAGGAATGAAAAATAAGGATATAATAATTAATATGATGGAATATTTTATAAGGAACTATATCTAGCCATATATTCTCTTTTTGCCCCAACAGTACCTTATTATAACATATTTCCGAAAATTGTAAATATAAAAAAATTTAGTAAAGGAGGTAGTATGGGTGTGGTTTCATTTACAGGTATAGAAATAATGAATATATTACTTTATATATTTTCATATTATTTAAAATTTCTATTACCTGTTGTTTTTGCTGGTATAAACAGAGTAAGAGGTGCGGATTATAAGATTTTTGGCTTGGAAATAGCAACCGTGGTAGTTAAGGTTTTGGCTGGTATTATATTGAGTCTACCATTGATAACATTTTCTAATTTATATACTTTACTTTTTATTCCACTTATGATAGGATTATATATACTTGGGTGCTCAGTTGGGTGGGGTAAATGGGTAGCAATAGTTTTAGATGGTGAATGGAAATTTCCTAAACCTATGAAAGGTATACATTATAAAATAGTCCATTGGTTAGCTAATCTTGTAATAAAAGAAGATGAAAATATAGTAGGTTATAGTAGATTGGCTTTAGTTATAACAGGTTTTACATGGTGGGCTCCTGTAATGATACCATTTATTATATTTGGTAATTGGATTTGGTCGCTGGTGTGTTTAATAGGTTTAAGTATATCATTTCCTTTAAGTGAGGATATATCAAGGATAGTTTTGAATAATAAAAAAGAAAAATATGGAATAAATTGGACAAGTAAGGCTTGGGCATTTGCTGAAATGGTGTATGGTTTCATGCAAGGTTTTTGTCTTATGATTTTGTTTTTATAGGAGTATATAATGAAATTAAGAGAATATATAACCGAGGAAAATACTAGAAGTATTACATGTAAAGGATGTAAACGCATGGTGAGTGTGGAAAAATCTTATGATACTAATCGTATAGAAAAAACAACAGGTTACAAAATATTAATGGATACCCATGGTAGTTTTGTGCCGATTTGTTCAAAATGTTTTAAAAAGATAGAGAAAAAAGTTAAAAGTATTATTAAAACCATAGGAACGGATAAAGTACAATTAGGACACTTAATTAAATGAGATTACAACAATATCTAATAGAAGAAAAGGAATATAATGAATATTGTAATTTTGTTAATGAATATTCCATAGATTTAAATGAAAGTTTATTATCAGGAATAAGTGGAGCTTTAAAGAAAAAGATAGATTTTATAAAAGATATATCCATGAAATTAGGTATAGAATTTATTGAGTTATTAAAAGTGTTTAAAGAAACAAAAATATTCAAATTCTTTGTTAGAATAGGATGGTCTATAAAAAAATTATATGATTTATTACAAAAAGGTTTAAAATATGTCCATATAGTTATTGATGCGGTTGCCGAGTATATATCAAAGACAAAAGTTGGTAAATGGACAGAAGAAAAATTGAAAGATTTAGATAAGTGGCTTCAAAATCATCCTAAGACAAAAAGAATTGCTGGATTGGCTGTTGCGGCAATATTAGCATATATTTGGTTCAATATGACATTTACCGGCGATTTTAGTTATGATTTTGGTATGGATGATTTATTGAATGCATTAGCTGGAAATATAACACTTGCCTCAATTTTTGCAGGTCCTAATGGTACAAAATTGTTATTAATGTTTGCAACAGGCGCCATTGGATTGACATTTCCATGGCCAGGTCCAACTAAAATACAATTTATATCTGGTATTATATCAACACTTATAAAAAGATTAAAGATAAGGACCAAAATACGATTAGCAGATTTACAGAAGTTCAGATAGGGGGGGGGGAAACTATACAATGAATTTTAGGAAACATTTTAATGAGAATATAGTATATAGAAAAGAAAATATAAAAGGATGGATAAGCAAAGGTGACATAAGTACACTACATAAAAATACAACTATAAAAGAGTTGAAGGAATTAGGAGTATGAAATTTAACCAATATTTGATAGAGGTATTTAATCCTAAGTTTCCAAGAACATATCATTTTCCATGGAGTTATGAAGTTCATTCAGATGATAAGACTCATGATGATATATCATTTTTACTTAATAAACCTCTTGTTATAACTATAAAAATGGATGGATCCAATGTTGGTATATCTTTTGATATATTATCATCTAGATCTGGTGATAAACCGGATCATAAATCTTTTGATTTATTGAAACAGAGGTATCCTGTAATAAAATATGATATACCAAAAAATATGATTATATATGGTGAATGGTTATATGCCGTACATAGTATAGAATATGAAACATTGGACGACTATTTAACAGTTTTTGCTATAAAAGAAGGAAATAAATGGTTGTCATGGAATAGTGTTGAAGAATGGTCTGCCTTATTAGATTTGAAGAATGTTCCTGTTGTTAAGAAGAATATAAAATTCAAAACCATAGAAGAAATGGAAGAAATAACAAAAAAATTGGCTGACAGAGTAATAAAAAGTGGTCATGAAGGAATAGTTGTTAGATTATCATCCTCATTTACAGACTATACGAAATCTACAGCAAAATTTGTCAGAAAAGGCCATGTTCAAACTGATAAACATTGGACTAAAAAAGAAATAAAGGTTAATAAATTGAAATGAAATTTAACCAGTATTTAACGGAAAAACGAAATAATAATGTTATAGTTGTAGATATTCAGCCATTTTATATTAAATGGAGTAATAAAAAGTTTAAAATATATGAATTTATAGAGTTTCTTAATGGCCAAAGAAAAATTTTATATTTTTATAATGGCGATTCAACTGGTATAGATGATAATAAAAATTCTATATATAATTGGTTAGTTGGTGAAGGATTAACAAAACCTAAAAATGATTTTACTTTTATTGATAAGGGGTATGGTTTTTTTAGAACGTGGATGGATTTAGGAATAGATGAAGGCGTTTTGAAAAAAGCCATTAGATTTATGTATTTTAAAAAAGTTAATGATTCAAGAGATATATCAGAGGAAGAATGGGAAGAATTTGAAAATGAAATTGAGGAAGATATATTTGATAATATAACATATGATGATCCTATATATCTACCTGATGTTTCCATCTCTTTGTTGAGAAAATATAATGGTTCATTTATTGTAGGTGGTAGTAAAGATGAATGCCTTAAAGAAGTTGAAATACTAATGAGTGTTTTTAATATAAAGGCAATAAGAGTAAAGGAGTTTATATACTAAAAATGAAATTAAAAGAATATTTAATAGAGGCAATAAAATCAAAACTTGTAAAAGGAACCTTCGGTAAACAAAGGGTTATAGAAGGTTATAAGGATTATAAAAGATTATATGTTTTCAAAAAGAAAGGCGCTTATCTTGTTTCTTCAAGTAATACAATATCATTAGATTCTATGATAGAGATAAATGGTGAATATTGGTTTTCAACATTAAAAGATTTACATGGAGCTTTGAATAAATGAAACTAAAAAAATACTTAAATGAAGGCATAAATGATAAAGGAATTTTTCATGCCATTTTTATGGCAGGTAATCCTGGATCAGGAAAAACTTATACTTATACAAGTATAAAAAGCGGTCAAATAGAGCCAAAAGTTGTAGCAACCGATAAATTTTTCAAACTTTTTGGTGACGAATGGGATAAAATATGGGTAAAGGAAACGGGATTTAAAGATAAAATAAACCTCCTAACACAGAACCGTCTTTATAATTATTTTAATGGTATGTTACCTATAGTGGTAGATAGTACATCTTCAAATGCAGAATCAATGTTTAGAAGGCAAAAACTTCTTGAATCTCTTGGTTATGATGTTGGTATGGTTTTTGTTAATACATCATTAGAAACTTCATTAAGTAGGGCATCCGAACGAGAAAAGGAAACTGGGCGTCATGTGCCTCCTGATTTTATAGAGAAATCATATAAAAAGATGCAAGAGTTGAAAAATTCATATAGGATTAATTTTAAATTCTTTATGGAGGTTAATAATAGTGAAGGTGAATTAACTAACAGTGTTATTAAGAACGCATTTAATAAGGTAAAAAATTTTTATTCTTTACCTATTAATAATATTACAGGTAAAGAAACATTGAATACTTTAATAAAGAATGGTTGGAAATATTTGGTTCCTAATATATATAAAGAAGAATATTTGAAAGGACTCACAAAGCTATGGCATAAGGAGTAGTATATGAAATTCGGTAGATGGATAGATGAGGTAATAGAATATAAAATATATTGTGATATGGATGGAGTTCTTACCGATTGGAATGAAGCTATTAATAGGTTAGATCCTAATTTTGATAATATACCAACAAAGAAAGAAAAGTGGGATAAAATAGACGCAGAAGGCGTAAAATTTTGGTCAAATATGAAATGGTTGAAAGATGGTAGAAAATTGTGGAATTATATTAAAGATAAAAATGTAAAAATTTTATCCGCCCATGCAAAAAATAGGTTTTTAGCCATTGAAGGTAAAAAAGATTGGTTACGTAAAAATATAGGCGCCGTGGTTGCAAAACAAGCAATAATAACCGCTAAAGATAAGAAAAAGAATTATTCAGATGGTAATAGTATTCTTATTGATGATAGAGAAGACAATATAAAAGAATGGAAAAGTAAAAGCGGCATAGGTATATTATATAAAAGTGCCACAAATACTATAAAGCAATTGAAAAGGATAGGGATATGAGTAAGTTTAGTAAATATATTATAGAGGCCACGGAACAACAATTAAATTTGAAAGATTTTTATAATGATATTTTTTCTAAAAATAATAAACTTTTGCCTAAAAATGTGGAGAAATATACCACAAGCAATTTTACTGATAATATACTTAATATAAAAACATCCGATATTATAAATTTTTCAAAAGAAATAGGTGTGAAATTTTCTTTTGAATTAGATATAATAGGAGAAAAAATTTTTGTTGTGTTATGGTGGGATAAAAATCAAGAAGATAAAAGGAAACTTATAAAAGATTTCGCAAATAAACATAAAATAAATATTGTAAAAGATTATTATCCTACACCACAAATAGCATTGGAAGCCTTTTATTCTCATTTTTTAATATTATTATTGATGGAAAGAAAGTTTATCTCCAATTATAATCCTAATTTTAATATTAAAGATTTAATGGAATATATATTGAAAAGAAATTTTTATTTTATAAGAGCGTTTTCTAGAAGTGGTTGAAATGGCTAAATTAAACAAATATTTTATAGAAGCAACGGAGCAATTAAAAGATTGGAATAGTTATGTTAAACATATTCCTATGCTTAATGCTGGTGTAAAGGTATTGGAGAAAATTGAAAATGCTGGATTTAAAGCATTTATAGTTGGAGGTCCTATCCGTGATTTAATATTAGGTATGGAAATAAATGATAAGATAAGGAGTTTGGTATGAAAGAAGGCAAAACAGATTTCTGGAAAGATTATACGGAATATATGTTTAGAGAGATTGGGAAAAATACCTTTGAGATAACAAAATGGGGGAGGGCCGATTCTCCTTCTGTTATATATAATGTTAGAAAAGGTCCTAAAGGATATTTTTGTAATTGTCCTGCCAGGAAGGCTCCTTGTGTCCATATAAAAGAGTTGGAGAAATGGTTAAATGCTGGAAAACCTTCAGATTTCGGTAAAGATCCAAAAAAAGATGTGTTCGGTAAATTAAAGAAAATGGGGATAAAAATATAATTATGGAGCACAAATAAATGGATATTGATATATTATATAATAAAATAAAACAGGATAGAAGGGAAGCAAAGAAAAACAGGTTGTATGATTCATATTTATTAACTGAAAAAAAATTAGATAGTGTTAAAATAATCATAATAACAGCAAGGGCCGAAAACGACACAGGCCTTTTTAGAACGGCTAAAAGATTTAAAGAAATATGTAAAAAAAGAAGAATTGATCATTATGTTTTATTTATTGATGATTGTTATATAACTAATGAGGACGGCATAAAAAGGGTACATAATATTGATGATAAAAAAGGTTTTATTGTTGATGGTTATGATACCGCTGTTATTATAAGAGGAGGAGGATTAAAATCTTCATCTAATAAAAATAACATAACACAGTTAGAAAAATCATCAATATTCTGCCTCAATAACCGTGATTGTATAGAGGTGTGTAGTGATAAATTTAGGACTTTGATGGCATTATCTGATCAAGGTATAGTAATACCAAAAACGGTATTATTAAAAAATTTAGACAATTTAAATGATATGGTGGAATATATAGGAGGAAAATTTCCTATAATATTAAAAACATTATTTGGGTCTAAAGGTATAGGTGTATTTTATTCTGAAACATATAAATCGTTAAAATCTATGTTACAAACTATATGGAAAATAAATGAAGAAGAAGAGATTTTAATGCAACAATTTATAAAGGCCAAGTATGATATAAGAGCCCATGTTTTAGGTAATAATGTTATAGCCGCTATGAAAAGATATGTTATTGAGGATGATTTTCGTAGTAATTTTTCACAAGGCGGCAAAGTAGAAAATATAAAATTAACAGATGAACAAATTGATATATGTTTAAAATCGGCATCTATTGTTGGTGGTCAATGGGTAGGTGTGGATATTATTGAAGAAAAAGGTGAAACATATGTTATTGAAGTAAATAGTTCGCCAGGCACAACAGGTATTGAATTGGCAACAAAAGACGACGTGTGTGGTAAAATTATAGATTTCTGTTTAGATAAAAAGAATTGGATAAAATCGCCTCTCCCATGTGGATATAAAGAATATGTTGGAATTGTAGGTATTTCTGACGAGATAAAAGCCAAATTTGATACAGGTAATGGAAGTTATTCGGTAATACATGTGGATAAACAAAAGGTAAATGATAAAAAGACCGAAATAAAAATATGGATAAACGGTAAAAGAATAACTAAAAAGATAATTGAAGTAAAAAAAGTTAATGTTGGTGGTTTAAGAGATTATGAAGAAGAAAGGTTTGTTGTTCTTTTTGATGTTATATTCAATAATAAAGAGTATAAAGATATAAAATTTACGTTGGATGATAGAACAAATAGAACACCTATACTAATAAGTAGAGGTTTTATGAAATTAATAAATGTATCTATTGATCCATCTATAAAATATAAATTATCAAGTATGAGGAAAGAGAGGAAATAATATTTGAAATTATTTGACCGATATGTATAAATAGTCCTATGGAGGAAATATTATGATTATTTATAAAGCAACAAATAAGTTTGATGGAAAATCTTATATCGGCCAAACAATAAAAAAATTATCTTTTAGAAAAAAACAACATGAGAACGCAAAAAGAATTACCCTATTTACAGATTCAATAATAAAACATGGTAAAAACAATTTTACCTGGGAAGTAATAGAAAAATGTGATTCCAAAGAAGAATTGGATGAGATGGAATTTCATTATATAAAACAATATGATACCTTGTGTCCAAATGGTTATAATATGACATTGGGCGGTGAAGGAGGTAATTGCGGTAACCAATTCACAAAGTTGAGTAAAGAAGAAAGAAGTAAATTACATTTTTTAAATAATTTATCTTATGAAGAAAGAGAGAAACATTTAAATGAGAAATATAGAGGTAAAAATAACTATTTATATAGGCTAATGAGTGAAGAAGAACGAAAAAAATGGTTAAGGAAATATAAAATAGGTGAAAGTAGTCCTTCATATGGCAAGAAAAGAAAACATACAGAAGAAACAAAAAAGAAAATGAGTTTATCTAGTATAGGTAAAAAACATACAGAAGAAACAAAAAAGAAAATGAGCAAGGCGAAAATGGGCGATAAAAATCCAATGAATAGGCCCGAGGTTCGGAAAAAAGTTAGTGATTCTTTAAAAGGAAAATTGAACTCATTTTATGGTAAACACCATACAGAAGAAACAAAAACTAAAATAAGTAATGCAAATAGTGGTAGTAAAAATGGTATGGCCAAGGCTTATAAAATAACAAAACCCAATGGAGAAATTGAAATGATTAAGGGTATATTAGAATATTGTAGGAAAAATTCTATAAGTTTGCCTAAATTAAAGAAAATATATAAAGTAGAGAATATTGTAGGAGGTGGTTAAAATTCCTATTCACCAATATGTATGTCCTGTATGTGACAATAAAATAGAGAAATTGGTTTTTAAAGATGAATTAGTATTTTGTGAGAAGTGCAGAGAGGCCATTATAATGAAGAAAACATTATCAACATTTAGTTTTATTGTGAATGGTTTTTCAGCATCAAATGGATATAGTAAAGGAGAAAAAAATGAAGCCTAAAAATTTGTTGGATTGTATAAAATTATTGTTAAAAGAAGATTTTGGAAAATTTAAAGATTGTGATGAAAAAGATATTTTATATTATCATCATACAACAGGAAGAAAAATAAGAAATGATTATGATATATGGAATAAAGAATCTGAATTACACAAATGGTTTAATTCTATAGGTATAAATCATCCAGATGATATGTCAGGTATTATTCTAATAACTTTCCATAGAATATTGAACAGAAAACCTGTTAAATTGAAAAAACAAATAGATGGATATACTAAATACTGGGATCATGAAAAGAATAATTTATTACTTATAAAGACTGAAGAAAATAAACAAAAAATTAAGGATTGGAAAATTGTAAAGGAGTAAAAGTAATGGGAATGGATTTAAATGAGAAATGTCATCATTGTGATGCGGAAATTGGGAAATTTTGTGAAGAAAATTGTCATGTGAATGGTAAAAATATTCAACTTTTAAAGGAAACATTTTTAAAATTGAATTTAAAGTATGATGAAAATGTTTTACTTAAATTATCATCTTATAATGGAAAAAAATAAAAAGGAGAATGTTGATATGCCTATTTGGAATTTTATATGTGATGAATGTGGTGAACATGATGAAAGAATGTTTGTTCATAGTGATGTAATAGAAAAACAATTATGTAAAAGTTGTGGTGGTTTTATGAATAAATTACCATCAATGATTAATTTTAAATTGGTTTATAATAATAAAACGGACCTATGTGATTGGTCGGGAAATAAGTCCCGGTACTGGGATTCTTATAAACAACAAAAAGCCGAAGGTAAAAGTGTTAGAATTCCTGAGGAAGATGGAGAGTCAAGGACAAAATAAAAGGACAAAATAAAAGGACAAAATAGAAGATGAAATTTAAAAAATATATATCTTTGAATGAGTATAAATATTACGAGGATGCATGGAAGGATTTTAAAAACGATTGGTTTAAGATTTTGAAAAATTGTAAATCATATTTGAAGGAATTCGAATCATCAGGCTCTAAAATTTCTCTTTATAGAGGCAATAAATATTTAGGTAAAAGTTTAGTAAAAAAAGATAGTCGTTTAGAAAGTAATAGAATACCTAGTGACACACCACAAGAAGTACATGAAATATCAAATAGAATATTCAAGAAGATTTTTGGATGGCCAGTTAGAAATGGTGTTTTTGCTACTTCAAATCAAGCAAATGCTATAGAATATGGTAGATTGTGGATGTTTTTTCCAATAGGCAATTACAAATATGTTTGGAGTACTAAATATGAGGATTTTTTTGAGGCTTTAGTTAAAGAAAATATACTGATTAAAAGGGGAAATAAAGGAATTTTAAATCCTGATGTGCAAGATTTAGAAAAAAGATTGTTATCAATGATAAGAACATATAAAACTAAAAATCTTAAAAATGCTATATATAGTGAAAATGAAATTATTTTTAATTGTAAAAGCTATTATTTATTGGATAAGTATTATTTTAATGTTATAGGGGATTTATTGGATAATAATAAAAAATTTGATGATATCAATTACATACAAAAAATATTTAAAGAAGGTGAATATTTTTCAGGTAAATTTGATCGTGAGGTTGGAACCCAAGATGAATGGATATAAGGAATCCAAAATAATGAATATAACAAAAAAAATAAGGAAAAACAATACGAGCTGGCGAAATTTATGGGATATGAATCAAAATAAAAGGAGAATAAAAAATGTTATGAAAAATAAAACTATGATTGAATGGCTACAAGAGTTACCAGAAGACTATGAATTATGTTTTTCTGAATATACTTCTTTTGTAGAACCTTCCGATGAAGATAAAGAAGAATATTTTGTTGTGCTTGATATGCCAATCGTTGGTATTATTAAGAATGATGACTGTAAAGAAATACGATTCTTTACCGAGAAAAGCGAAGAACATGTAATAAGAGAAATTGAAAAAGGTGTTGAGTGGAAAAGGCTTGAATAAAAAGGAGAATAAAAAATGTTAATTAAAAATGTTTATACTATTGATAACCATAGAGTGTTTGAAAATGATACAGAAAGATGGAACACGGATAAAGTATGTTCATTATGCGGTAAAGCCACAAGTGTATATATTGCTATTCCTATGATATGGGAGTGTGGTGATGAACTAATAATGTGTAAAAGTTGCATAAATATATGTGAAATGAAAATAAATGAAACATATAGATTACAAATAGATGAGGTTGATAAGAAATGGCGAGATTCAAAAGGTTTATAAATGAACAGGCAAATACATTAGGCGCTGATGTGAATGAAATAATGTTTGGATATTTTGTTTTAGGAGGCACATGGAAAGGATTTGAAAAATCTTCTGAGGCTAAAAAACATGTTGAAACAAGAAAAGGTGAAATAGAAGCGAAAATAAATGATCCTGATGAATATAATAACCAAATAGGTAGAGCTAAAGTAATGGCCGATATGTTTTTGAAATGGTCACAATCTAATGGTTATACTGGTATGGTTAAAAAAGTATGGTGGACAGCTAGAGAAGGCGTGTTGGCTAAAGCGGTTGGTAAAGATATAAACTCTAAAAAGAATCCAACTGATATATTAGTTCAGTTTAATAATGGTACATTTTTGGGCGTGTCCGCTAAATCCACAAAAGGTTCCGGTGATATAACTTTTAAGAATCCTGGTGTAGGTACTGTAGACAGAGAATTAAAGATACATCCTTCTTTAATGGATTTATATAAAAATTTAGAAAAAGAAATTGTAGAAAAATATAATTTACCTCTTATTGGAACCGAAAGGAAGAAATTATATAAAAAGGATCCAAAAGTAAAATTGATGGTAAGGCCCGATGGAAGAATTATTTTAGGAAAATTAAGAGATGTTCTTTTGGAAACTTTAAAAAAACTTGATTCTAAAAAGGCCGTTGATTATATCCTTGATTCTTGGATGGACGCTAAAAATTCTGTTTATCCTCCTTATATAAAAATAACAGGCCATGGTAAAGGTAAAAAGTTTACATCAAAAATAAGTAATCCTTTAAAAAATGACATGTTATCAAATCTTATGAAAGGCAATTTATCATTTGAACCTGTTGCTAGTGATACTATAGGTGTTTTATCAAATGATAGTAATAGAATAATTAAAATAAGAATAAAATATGGTAATGGACCACTTATAGGAATAAAAATGGTCGGAGACCCATGGAAATAATATTTTAAAAGGAGAATTTGTAATATATGAAAACTGTGTTAGTTACAGGGTGGGATGGATATATAGGTAATGCATTAACCCTAAGACTTTTAAATGAAGGATATAAAGTGTTAGGTATAGATAATTATAGTAGAAGAATAGAAGTTAATAAGGTTGGATCATTTTCAGCTATTCCTATAATGGATGTATACGAAAAAGCAAAAAAATTTAAAAAAATAGGAGATTTTGATTACCTATCATGTTCAATAAATATGGATTATTATATGATAGAAGATTTCTTATCCTCAAATAAACCTGATGTAGTTGTGAATTTGGCACAACAACCATCAGCACCATTCTCACATTTTTCCAGAGAAAATGCAATACATACAATTTGGTCTAATACAATAGGAACTATGAATATTCTTTATTTATTAAAGGATTTCATTCCGGATGCACATTTGGTTCAAATTGGGTCCATGGGGGAATATGACCATACAAGTGGTGTGAATATACCAGAAGGCATATTTGATATGATGTATCAAGGAAAAATTATGAAGGATATTCTATTTCCAAGAGATCCTGGTTCTATATATCATACCACAAAGGTATCCGCGACATATTTTATAAAGAATGCCTGTAAATGGTGGAATATAAAAGCAACAGATATAATGCAGGGTATTGTATATGGATCATGGACACCTGAAATAGAAGAAACAGGTATATATACCAGATTTGATGTGGATGAATGTTTTGGTACCGTATTAAACCGGTTTACCTTACAAAAAGTGTTAGGAATTCCTTTAACAATTTTTGGTAAAGGTAAACATAAAAGAGGATTTTTATCATTATCCGATTCTGTGAATTGTTTGATGTTAGCCATAGAAAATGTTCCTAAAGAGAATTATAGAACATGGAACCAATTTTGTGAAACTTATAGTATTAATAAAATAGCTGAAATTGTTGGCGGTGAAACACAATATATTGAAACGCCAAGAATAGAAAACACTAATAATTTTACATATAATCCCACTTATATAAAATTATTTAAAATGGGATTTAAACAGACCAGGAAAATTGAAGATGAAATCAAATGGACATGTAATTTATTAAAAAAATATAAGGATGAATTATATCCTTTAGAAAGATTTATAATACCAAAAATAAAATGGAGTAATTAAACAATGAGTAATGTTATGACAAGAACGGTTGGTTTTGGAAATCTAACTAAGGAACATAAAAATATACCTAATCCTGAAATTGGTGAAGATATTGAAGGTTTTATGAGTAGATGTATAACTTTTTTTAGAATAAAAGGTGAAGATCAATTGGCAGGTAAGAAGGTATGCAATTTCATATGGAATAACTACCAGGAAAAATTATTAGAAAAAGCTAGAAAGGAGGTTGGAAAACCTAAAATCCTTATGATTTGTGATGTAAAAAATTGGGCGTGGTGGAATAAATCAGAATATATAAAAAAATACTTATCTGATGATTTTGATATAGATTTGATGGCCGCATTAGAAAATGGTAAAATTGATGAAACAAAATATGATTTCTATTTTACTTTTGGTTTCAGTTATATAGATATTTTAAAGAAAGTGTCTTTTTTCAAAAAAATTACAGGTGTTACGGCACATAGACCTTTACCAATGATAGAAAAACAAATGAAAAAGGCACATTTTGCTCATGCTAATAGTATATTATTGTTTAATGAATTAAAAAAGTTCCATAATAATGTTTTTTATGTTCCTAATGGTGTAGATGAGGTTTTATTTAATAATAAAAAACCTATTCCTATTGAAAGAGATAATATTATTGTAGGACATGTTGGTAAAATGTTCAAGGATAAAGGACAACAAGAATTTATTATACCTGCAATAGAAAAATCTGGTGCTGAAAGTATAATGAATACATCAGATTATAAAAATATGGTTAAATTTGATGAAATGCCGAATGTATATAATAATATAGATGTTTTTGTTGTGGCATCCGTAGAAGATGGGACACCTAATCCTGCTCTTGAGGCCGCGGCATGTGGTAGGCCTATAATTTCTAATGCCATAGGAAATATGCCAGAATTTATAAAGGATGGATATAATGGTTTTATTGTTGAAAGGAAAGTGGAGGCATATGTTGAAAAGATAGATTGGTTACGTAAAAATAGAGATAAAATGATAAAAATGGGTTTAAATGCTAGAGAAACTGTAGAGAAAGGATGGACATGGAAAATTCAAGCAGAAAATTATAGAAAAATGTTTAAAAAAATGGTAGATATTAATAATAGAAAAGTATCGGCTTCTATAGATTTAAAAAATAGAGTCCCTAATATTAAACCTTCTCCAAGTTTTTCTAATATTAGTGAACTTGAAGCCTTAAAATTAATACAAGATAGAGCGAAAGAAAAAAATGAAATAAGAATATCAACAGGAAAACCTAGTATTCTTATTTTGGTAGATGTTGCTGGTTGGGCATGGGATGCAAAGGCCCATCAAATACAAAAATGGTTGTCAAAAGATTTTGATATTTTTATCAGATATTACCAGAGTTCTTTTAGGACTTTTAAAAGTGATGAAAAATTTGACTTATATTTTTCTTTTGATTGTAATTCGGTAAGACATTTTAATCATATAGCCAAGGATAAAAAAATTACAGGCATTACATCACATACTTATACCAGTTTTAGTGGTAATTATAAAAATATGTTAAATAGTGCCAAATATGTGCATGCCAATAGTATGTTGTTATATAATGAATTATCTAAAATTCATCCCAATGTTTTTTATGTTCCTAACGGTGTAGATGAAGAGATGTTTAATTTAAAAATCCGTAATACAAACGGCGAATTTGTTGTAGGTTATGTTGGTAAAAATACCATAAGAAAGGGATATGAAAAATTTATCATACCGGCCTGTAAAAAGGCTGATGTTGTTTTACGTCCTCAGGTATGTAGATTTAATTCACCTAATGTAATAAAACATAAAGATATTCATAATTTTTATGCGGATGTGGATTGTATAATTATAGCGAGTGATATGGATGGAACTCCAAATCAACTACTAGAAGCGGCCGCATCTGGAAGAACTTTTGTTGGCAATGAAATAGGTAATGTTCCTGAATTTGTTAATGATGGTGTTAATGGATTTTTAGTACAAAGGGAAGTAAATGCATATGTCGATAAGTTAAATTGGTTAAAGGATCATAGAGAGGAATGTGTGCAGATGGGCCTTGAAGCTAGAAAAACAATAGAAAAAAACTGGACATGGAAAATTCAAGCAGAAAATTATGGTAAAATGTTTGAGGAGGCATTAAAGGGATGAGAAAGCATTCCGAAGAGACTATAAGGAAGATAAGTGAAAAGGCTAAAGGTAGGAAACATTCAGAGGAAACTAAACAAAAAATGAGTGAAAAGGCAAAATTAAGAGTAGGTAAGAAAAATCATTTTTATGGGAAAAAACATACAGAGGAAACAAAGAAAAAGATAAGTGAAAGTAGAAAAGGCAAAGGTCCAAAAATGAGTATATATACAGAAAAAGGACTACCCCTTTATGATACTTATGCCTCGAAAATAATTTTATGCGAACCAGTTAGAAGGAATTTAAAAGATCCAAATATACTAGAAGTTAAATGCACATGGTGTGGAAAATGGTTTATACCTAGTAAATCTTTATTATATAATAGATCGGAATATATAAAAGGTAATCCAAACTATAATAGTGAGTGTCGTTTTTACTGTTCC
>Ga0180008_1000755_pt1 | contig 23949 bp, 21 predicted proteins | sample MM_PW_MetaG_FD_121121 | JGI IMG/M metagenome (GOLD analysis project Ga0180008, IMG submission 121121) | Groundwater microbial communities from the Aspo Hard Rock Laboratory (HRL) deep subsurface site, Sweden - MM_PW_MetaG | ecosystem: Environmental > Aquatic > Deep subsurface > Groundwater...
ACCATGTACACTTCGAAGTCACCAAGAATGGTCGGGTGGTTAATCCGGCCAGCTACATCGCTCGAGTGGGCGGCGTCGAATAACGCCGCTTTCCTCATTAGCGTTTCCGAGTAGAATGCCCACCTCGCACGCAGCTAAAAGTGCTGCATGGGTCGCTGTTCAGTAGCCCTCAATCCATACGCCTGGAAGATCCTGTCGATATGTTTGCGCCTTTGTTGAAGAAACTCTTTGGAAGCAAGAACGAGCGTGAAGTTAAACGCATGCTCAAGGCGGTAAGCGCCGTCAATGCCTTCGAGGAGCAGATGCTTGCCCTTTCCGATGAGCAACTGCGAGCCAAGACGGATGAGTTCAAAGCCCGTCTGGCTAAAGGCGAAACCCTCGATCAACTGCTCGCCGAAGCCTTTGCGGTAGCCCGCGAAGCCGGTAAGCGGGTGATGGGCATGCGCCACTTCGACGTGCAGTTGATTGGTGGCATGACCTTGCATGAAGGCAAGATCGCTGAGATGCGCACCGGTGAGGGTAAAACCCTGGTGGCGACCCTGGCGGTGTACCTGAATGCGCTGTCCGGCAAGGGCGTGCATGTGGTCACGGTCAACGACTACCTGGCGCGCCGCGACGCCAACTGGATGCGTCCGCTGTATGAATTCCTCGGTATGACGGTGGGGATTGTCACCCCGTTTATGCCGCCGGAAGAGAAGCGTGAAGCCTACGCGGCCGATATCACCTACGGCACCAACAACGAATTTGGCTTCGATTACCTGCGCGACAACATGGCTTTCAGCCTGGAAGATAAATTCCAGCGTGAGCTGAATTTCGCTGTAATCGACGAAGTTGACTCCATTCTGATCGATGAAGCGCGCACCCCGTTGATCATCTCTGGTCAGGCTGAAGACAGTTCGCGCCTTTATACCGAGGTCAACAAGCTGATCCCGCGCCTCAAGCTGCATGTTGAGGAAGAAGAGGGCGTCGTTACTCAGGAAGGCCATTACAAGCTTGATGAGAAGGCTCGTCAGGTTGAGCTGAATGAAGCCGGCCACCAGTTTGTTGAAGAAATGCTCACCGAAGTCGGTTTGCTGGCCGAGGGTGAGAGCCTGTATTCGGCGCATAACCTGGGTTTGCTGACCCATGTGTACTCGGGCCTGCGTGCGCACAAGCTGTTTAACCGCAACGTTGAATACATTGTGCAGAACAACCAGGTGCTGCTGATCGACGAACACACCGGCCGTACCATGCCGGGGCGTCGTTTATCTGAGGGCCTGCACCAGGCGATCGAAGCCAAAGAAGGCCTGCCGATCCAGGCCGAGAGCCAGACGCTGGCCTCGACCACCTTCCAGAACTACTTCCGCCTGTACAACAAGCTGTCCGGCATGACCGGTACGGCTGATACCGAAGCGTTCGAGTTCCATCAGATTTACGGTTTGGCGGTGATCGTCATTCCGACCAACCGTGCCCTGGCGCGTAAAGACTTCAACGACCTGGTCTACCTGACTGCGGAAGAGAAGTACGCCGCCATCGTTACCGACATCAAGGAAAGCATGGCGTTGGGTCGCCCTGTTCTGGTCGGTACGGCGACCATCGAAACGTCCGAGCACATGTCGGCGCTACTCAATCAGGAGGGTATCGAGCACAAGGTGCTGAATGCCAAGTTCCACGAGAAGGAAGCGGAAATCATTGCTCAGGCCGGTCGTCCGGGCGCGCTGACTATTGCCACCAACATGGCTGGTCGTGGTACCGACATTCTGTTGGGCGGCAACTGGGAAGTTGAAGTTGCCAACCTGGAAAACCCCACACCTGAGCAGATCGCCCAAATCAAGGCCGATTGGCAGAAGCGTCACCAGCAAGTGATTGAAGCCGGTGGTTTGCATGTAATCGCGTCTGAGCGTCATGAATCGCGGCGTATCGACAATCAGCTGCGTGGTCGTGCCGGCCGCCAGGGTGACCCAGGTTCCAGCCGTTTCTATCTGTCGCTGGAAGATAACCTGATGCGCATCTTCGCCTCGGATCGGGTGAAGAACTTTATGAAGGCTCTGGGCATGCAGCCTGGAGAGGCCATTGAGCACCGCATGGTCAGTAATGCCATCGAGAAGGCGCAGCGTAAGGTTGAAGGCCGTAACTTCGACATGCGTAAGCAGCTGCTGGAATACGACGACGTGGCGAACGAGCAGCGCAAGGTGATCTATCACATGCGCAACACCCTGCTTGCCGCAGACAATATTGGCGAAACCATTGCCGATTTCCGCCGCGAAGTCGTCGAGAATCTGGTCAACGAACATATTGCGCCACAGTCGCTGCCTGAGCAGTGGGACATCGCCGGCCTAGAAGAGGCGCTGTACACCAGCTTTAACCTGCGTCTGCCGATCCAGCAGTGGCTCGACGATGATCACAAGCTATATGAAGAGACCCTGCGTGAGCGCATTCTTGACGAGCTGATCAAGGCCTACAACGAGAAGGAAATCGAGGCCAGTGCCGAAGCGCTGCGCACCTTCGAGAAGCAGATTCTGCTGCGTGTGCTCGACGACCTGTGGAAAGATCACTTGTCGACCATGGATCACCTGCGCCACGGTATTCACCTGCGCGGTTATGCACAAAAGAACCCCAAGCAGGAATACAAGCGTGAGTCTTTCACCTTGTTCCAGGAGTTGCTGGATTCGATCAAGCGCGACACCATCCGCGTGCTGTCGCATGTGCAGGTGCGCCGCGAAGATCCGGCCGAAGAAGAGGCGCGTCTGCGTCGCGAGGCTGAGGCATTGGCTGAGCGCATGCAGTTTCAGCACGCGGACGCCTCGGCTATGCCGCCGCAAACCTCTGAAGAGGAGGGTGATGTAGCGGTGGCTGTGGCGCCTGTGCGCACTGAGCCGAAGATTGGCCGTAACGAGCCGTGCCCATGTGGTTCCGGTAAGAAGTACAAGCACTGCCACGGTCAGGTTAACTAAACCGACTGTCTAGAGCGGGTTGCGCCGACAGTGACGTTGGCTATGCTTGGCCCCGCTTGAATAACGCCGCGAACGGTTCGACCGCTCGCGGCGTTTTACCATCTCTCATGTCCTACCCCCTCAAGGAGTCTTCCCTATGGCTGTTGGTCTTGGCCCATTGTCTACCCTGCACCCGGTTCCAGGTTTCGAATTGGGCATCGCTTCTGCGGGCATCAAGCGTCCTGGGCGCAAGGATGTGGTAGTCATGCGCTGTGCCGAGGGCTCCAGCGTAGCCGGGGTATTCACCCTCAATGCGTTCTGCGCCGCGCCGGTGGTCCTGGCCAAGCAGCGGGTGTTGGGCAGCGTGCGTTACCTGCTGACCAACACTGGCAATGCTAACGCCGGCACCGGTGGGCAGGGGCTGCGCGATGCGGCGCACACCTGCTCTGCACTGGCGGCCTTGACCGGGGTGCAAGAGGGGGCCGTGTTGCCTTTTTCCACCGGGGTGATCGGTGAGCCGTTACCCGTGGCGAAGATTGAAGGTGCGCTGCGTGCGGCGCTGGACGATCTGGCGCCGGATCATTGGGCTGAGGCCGCCACGGGCATCATGACCACCGACACCTTGCCTAAGGGTGCCAGCCGCCAGTTCGTGCACGATGGCGTCACCGTCACCGTGACCGGTATTTCCAAGGGCGCCGGGATGATCAAGCCGAATATGGCGACCATGCTGGGCTACATCGCCACCGACGCCAAGGTTGCCCAGGGCGTACTGCAGGATTTGCTGCGCGACGCGGCGAACAAATCGTTCAACCGCATCACCATCGACGGCGACACCTCGACCAACGATTGCTGCATGCTCATCGCTACCGGTCAGGCGGCCCTGCCAGAGATCACCCAGGCCAGCGGCGACCTGTTCGCCAAGCTCAAAGAGGCGGTGTTTAGTGTGTGCATGGACGTGGCACAGGCCATCGTGCGTGACGGTGAAGGTGCAACCAAGTTCGTCACTGTGCAGGTGAACGGCGGTGCAACCCATCAGGAGTGCCTGGACGTTGGGTACGCCGTGGCGCATTCGCCGCTGATCAAGACTGCGCTGTTTGCTTCCGATCCAAACTGGGGGCGGATCCTTGCTGCCGTCGGCCGTGCCGGTGTGGCGCAGTTGGATGTTAGCTTGATCGACGTGTTCCTAGGTGACGTGTGCATCGCCAGCCGCGGCTGTCGCGCGGCCAGCTACACCGAAGAGCAGGGCTCGGCGGTGATGGCGAAAGAAGAAATCACCATCCGCATTGAATTGGGCCGTGGCAGCTGCAGCGAGACCATTTGGACCACTGACCTGTCCCACGAGTACGTGAAGATCAACGCGGAATACCGCACCTGATCGGCCACGCACCTGCTGTTTGGCTGCCCGCATTCCCGTTGTTCATAGCGCTATGAACAACGGGAATTTGCTATTGCAGGGGGCGCCTTTTAAGGTCGTTTGACCTTCCCGCCCTGAGCGCAGCCCATGTCTCTTACTCTGGTTATCGGTGACAAAACCTATTCGTCCTGGTCGCTGCGTGCGGCGCTAGCCTTGGAGCTCAGCGGTGCGCCCTATAGCGAACAGCTGATCGCCCTGAACCGCCCCGAGACTCGCGCACAGATTCTGCAGCACTCGCCGACTGGCAAGGTGCCGTTGCTGATCACTGACGAAGGCATCATCTGGGACTCCCTGGCGATTAGCGAATACCTGGCCGAGTGTTTCCCGGCGGCCCAACTCTGGCCGCAGGAGCGAGCGGCGCGAGCGCTGGCCCGCAGTGCCTGCGCCGAGATGCACAGCGGTTTTGTCGCGCTGCGCAGCCACCTGCCGATGGATCTCAAGCGTAATCAGGCCTTAGCCGAAATACCGGCCGATGCCATGGCCGATATTCAGCGCATTTGCGCTTTGTGGGCCGAGTGCCGGCAGCGCTTTGCTCAGGCTGGCGGCTTCCTGTTTGGCCAGCCGAGTTTGGCGGATGCCTTCTTTGCCCCGGTGGCGGCACGTTTGCGCAGTTATCAGGTGGCGCTGCCGGCTGAGGCTGCAGCCTATGTCGAGACAATCTATCAATGGCCGGCGTTTCAACGCTGGTATCAAGCTGCCCAGGAGGAATATCTGGCGTGAAGCGTATTCATGTAGCTGCTGCAGTCATTCGCGGCGAAGACGGGCAAATCCTGCTCGCCAAACGTGCTGAGGCTCAACATCAAGGCGGTCTCTGGGAGTTTCCAGGCGGCAAGGTGGAGGCGGGTGAAACGGTGCAAACGGCCCTGGCCCGTGAACTGGAGGAGGAGCTGGGTATTCGCCCCAGTGCAGCCCGGTCGTTAATCCAGGTGCGTCATGATTACTCGGACAAACAGGTGTTGCTGGATGTCTGGGAAGTCTCGGTGTTTACCGGTGAACCGCATGGCGCCGAAGGCCAGCCACTGGCCTGGGTCAGCCCCCGGCAGCTCGGTGACTATGAGTTCCCGGCTGCCAACCGGCCGATTGTTGCGGCTGCACGCTTGCCCGAGCGCTACTTGATTACCCCAGAGGGCTTGAGCGGGCCTGAGCTGCTACGGGGTATTCAAACGGCGTTGAAAAACGGTATTCGCCTGCTGCAGTTGCGCGCGCCGGCGATGTTCGATGCGCAATACCGTGATATCGCCGTCGACGCTTTAGGGCTGTGCGCCGGCAAGGCACAACTGATGCTCAAGGGGCCGCTGGAGTGGCTGGGCGACTTCCCGGCAGCCGGCTGGCATCTGACGGCGCGCCAACTGCGTGAGTTGAGCGCGGCGGGGCGGCCGTTTCCGCGCGAGCGCTGGCTGGCGGCATCCTGTCACTCGGCAGACGAACTCGCCTTGGCGGCGCAGATGGGCGTGGACTTCATCACCCTGTCGCCCGTACAGGCGACGCACACCCATCCCGATGCTCAGCCGTTGGGTTGGGAGCAGGTTGCCGGGTTATTGCAAGGGTTTAATCAGCCGGCTTACCTGCTGGGCGGGGTGACTCCGGGCGACGTTGCGCGGGCTTGGCAGGTTGGAGCGCAGGGCGTGGCGGGTATTCGTGCGTTCTGGCCGGAGTAACTGCAACCGTTGGGTAAAGGGCGTTATAGTCGCGCCCTCAAATGGTGCGCTACAGGTGGGCAGTTGACGGTGCAAAGTTTCAAGGCGTGGATGAAGGGCTTCTGGCCTGCGCCGATGATGGTCAGTTTCAGCGAGCGTGTGCTGAGTTGTATGGGTGCAGTGCTCGGGCTGCTGTTCAGTGGTTGGCTGTCTTATGAGGTGCTGGGTAATGCCAGCCCATGGCTGATAGCGCCAATGGGCGCGTCGGCGGTGCTGCTGTTTGCGGTGCCGGCCAGCCCGTTGGCACAGCCGTGGTCGATTATCGGCGGCAACCTGATCTCTGCCCTGATCGGGGTCACCTGCGCCACTGTGCTTGGACACGATGCCTGGGTGGCAGCATTAGCGGGTGGCCTGGCGATTGCGGCGATGTTTGCCTTGCGTTGCCTGCACCCGCCGGGTGGCGCGGTGGCGCTGACGGCAGTGCTGGCAGGCCCGCAAGTGGCCGAGTTGGGTTACCACTTCGCCCTCTATCCGGTCGGGCTGAACTCCTTGGGCCTGCTGCTGATTGCGTTGCTGTTCAACAACGCCTTACGCCGGCAATACCCGCACCGCCCCCTTGAACATGGCAACCTGCACAAGACCCGCGATCCGCTCCCGCGTGAGCGCCTGGGCTTTACCCCGGACGACCTGAATGCCGTACTCGAAGCCCGTGGCGAGTTGCTCGATATTTCCCGCGAAGACCTCGAAGAGATTTTTCTGCAAACCGAAGCGCGGGCCTATCAGCGGCGTTTTGGTCAGGTGCGCTGCGCCGACATCATGTCCCGTGATGTGCAAACACTGAGTCCTCTGACAGGCCTGGACGCCGCCCGCGCCCGCTTGTATGAGCACCGCCTGACTGCGCTGCCGGTGGTTAACGCCGAGGGCCAGCTGCTCGGCATGCTTGGGCTGCATGAGGTGTTGCAGGCGCCTGCTGATGCCGAGGATGTCAGCACCTGCATGCGCCGTGAGGTGCCAAGCTGTCGTGCGGATTGGCCGGTCACCGACCTGCTGCAGATGCTCAGCGACGCTGATATGCATCAGGTGCCGGTGATCGACGACGCGCGGCGGGTTGTGGGGATTGTCAGTCAGTCCGACCTGCTGGCGGCCATCTTCCGTATGGCCTTGCAAGGCTCTGGAGCGGCCGCCGCAGGCAGCTGACGGCTGCATCTGGGTTATCCTGTGGGCTTTCCGCTGTCTGGCTGTTGAGTGTGTCCATGTCGATAGATGCTCGTTCCCCCTCGAATATGCGCCCCAGTACGTTGCACCTGCCGCGTGGCAACTGGGCGACGGTGTTCGAGTGCCTATGCGCACACTTCCCGGCGATTAAGCCGGCGGTGTGGCAGGAACGTATCGCCCGTGGACGGGTGTTGGACGCCCAGGGGCAGCCAATCAGCCTGCTGACGGTCTATCGCGAAGGGTTCAAGGTGCATTACTTCCGCGAAGTGCCCGCCGAGACGCCGATTCCGTTCGAGGAAAGCGTGCTGTATGTCGATGAACATGTGCTGGTCGCCGATAAGCCGCATTTTCTGCCGGTGATGCCGGCCGGCGAGTATGTCGAGCAGACGTTGCAGGCGCGTCTGGCCAAGCGTTTGGGCAATGCCGATCTGGTGCCCTTGCATCGCATCGATCGGCATACCGCGGGTCTGGTGCTGTTTTCCACCAACCGCCAGAGCCGCGGCCAGTACCAGGCGTTGTTTCGCCTGCGGCAGATGGACAAGTGCTACGAGGCCCTGGCCGCCCCCTTGCCGCGGCTGACATTCCCGCTGCTGCGCGCCACACGGCTGGACGCGGCGGAGCCGTTTTTTCGCATGCAGGAAGTGGCGGGTGAGGCTAATACCGAAACCCGTATCGAAGTTGCCCAGCGTCTGGGCGAGTACTGGCTGTACCGCCTCTACCCGGTGACGGGCAAGAAGCATCAGCTGCGCGTGCACCTGGCGGCGCTGGGCGCGCCGATTGTTAATGATCCGTTCTACCCAGAGGTCACGGACGCCCCTGATAGCCCTGATGACTACAGCAAGCCATTGAAACTGCTGGCGCGCGGGTTGGCGTTCGATGATCCGCTGACGGGTCAGCGGCGCAGTTTCGAAAGCCAGCTCAGCCTGCTCTGAGGTTGTAATTTGAGGGTGTTTCCCCGCGCGGCCTCCGGGCTCGGGTTATTCCTTCTTGGCGGCCTGCCACAGTACTTCATCAATCTGCTGACGCTTGGCGATCACGCGGGCGGCGACAAACAGCAGGTCAGAGAGGCGGTTGACGTAGGCTAAGCCGACGCCGCGAATCGGCTCCACGGCATTCAGGTGTTGGCAGCGGCGCTCGGCACTGCGAGCCAGGCTGCGGCAAACATGCGCTTGGGCAATCAGCCGTGAGCCACCGGGCAGAATGAAGTTCTCCAGCGGCCCGACTTCTTCGTTCCAGCGGTCGATGGCCGCTTCCAATCGCTCGATTTCCGGCGCCTGGAGCGCCTGGTAGTCGGGCATTGCCAGTTCGCCGCCGAGATCAAACAGGCGGTGCTGGCAGGGCGCGAGCACCTCGATAATTTCGCCCAGACCCGGGCATTTAGCCTGTTGCTCGGCCAGGTCGGCGAGCAGCAAACCAACCTGGCTGTTTAGCGTATCCACCTCGCCCATGGCGTCCACGCGCGGGTGGTCCTTGGTCACGCGGCGGCCGTCGGCCAGTCCGGTTTCACCGGTATCGCCGGTGCGGGTGTAAATCTTCGAGAGTCGGTAGCCCATATTCAGATGCCTGTATCAGGAGTGGCGGTTGGCAGCGGCAGGCGCAGGGTGAAACAGGTGCCCTGGTCGGGTTTGGACTGCACCTCCATCTGCCCTTTGTGGTTATTGGTGATGATGAAGTAAGAAACCGATAAACCGAGCCCGGTACCCTGGCCGACTTCCTTGGTGGTGAAGAACGGCTCGAAGATGCGCTTGCGCACCGACTCGGGCATGCCGACGCCGTTATCTTCGACCTGGATCTCGGCCCACGGCCCAGCCAGGCGTACACGCAGAATGATCTGCCCTGGTACTTGGCTGTCACTGCGCTGATGGATGGCCTGTGCGGCATTTTTCAGCAGGTTGAGCAGCACCTGCTCCAGTTCGTTGGCGGTAGCGGGTACAGCGGGTAGATCGGCCGCGAACTCGCGTTGAATGTTCAGGCTCTTGAAGTCAAAACTTTCAGTCAGGTCAAAGTCGTTGCTGGCGATTTCTACAGCTTGGTCGATCAGCGCCGGCAAGTGGCAGGGCGCCAGTTGTCGGTCACTGCGGCGGCTGAAATTGAGCATGTGGCTGACAATTTTTGCAGCGCGGCTGCCGGCTTGCTGAATGCCATCGAGCAGGCGCGGGATCTCACGGGCCTGCAGGTAACGGTCGATGGCTTCCAGGCAGATGCCGGCTTGTTCGGCCTGTTCGCGGTTTTTTTCCAGCTCGGGTGACAGGCGCCGGCGGATGTTTTGCACGTTATGCAGGATGGCCCCCAGGGGGTTGTTGATCTCGTGCGCCATGCCTGCTGCGAGACCGCCGACTGAGAGCATCTTTTCTGACTGCACCATCATCTCTTCGAGGTTGAGGCGCTGGGTGATGTCGTCGATGCGGATCACCACGCCACGGCCGCTGCTGCCGGTCAGCGGGTAGAAGGTCAGGGCGAAGTGCAGGGGTTGTTCATTGCTGCCCCAGGTGACGCGCTCGATCTTTTCCACTTGATGCTGTTCGACAGTGCGTTTTAGCTGCGGCAGGAAGGGCTTGAGCGGCGGGAAGGCGAGGAAAATCGGCTGATTTAGTGCCTCGTCCAGGCGGGTGCCGGACAGACTGCTGGCTTCCTGGTTCCACTGGGTGACATAGAGCTGCTCGTCGAGGGCGATCAGCGCCGAGGGCATGGAGTCGATGATGCTGTTGAGGTAGTTCTGGAAACCGGTGAGTTTTTTCTCGATCTTGCTACGCACCTGTACTTCTAGCTCCAATTTACGGTTGGAGTGGCGGGTTTCTTCCGCGAGGTGCTGGGCCTGGTCGAAGGCTTGTTGGACGTCATCGCGGGCGCGTTTGAGTTGTTGCTCGCGGGCTTCGATGCGCACCAACATGGTGTTGAAGGCATCGGCCAGGCCGCCGATTTCGTCGGCGTTGCCGCGGCGTGCGCGCAGGGCGTAGTTCTCCTCGCGGGTGACTTGGCGTGAGAGCTCTTCCAGGCGGCGGATCGGGCGGGTGATCAGGCGGCGTACCTGGCGCGAGACAATCAGCCAGAGCACGACGCTCAGGGCGAGAATCACCAGGCTGGCGGTCAGTGTGCCGGTGTAAAACACCCCCGGCAGTTCGCTGGAGGCGACCAGCAGCAAATGGCCGGAATGGCCGGTGTCTTGGGGTAACTCGATTAACTGGCTGATGCGAAACTCACTGTGCCGCCAGGACTCGACCGCTTCAATGTGCTGCGGCAACTGCAGTTTGCTGCCGCGCTGTAGCTGCGCCAGGCTCAGGCCGTCGGCGTCATAAATCATCGCGGCCCGCAGCGGTGCGTAGTCATCCAGGCGCTTGAGCAAGGCTTTGGCCGCGGCGGGAGAACTCAGCGCATGCTTGCTTAGCTGTGGGCTGGCAATCAGCCGGCCGAGGGTGTGCAGCGCTTGGGGCGCCATGCTTTCCTGGGAGATCCAGTAAGCCGCGCTGATAAAGGCCAGGTTGGCGACCAGCAGTACGGTGGCCAGCAATGCCAGCAGGGCGACCAGCAGTTTGCGGCCGACCGGGAGATTTTCAAGGCGCTGACGCAGGGGCATGGCGAGGTGTGTCGGTGGTGAACGTGTCGGCAGGTTAACGCGCGGCTCAGTAACTGGGCAATCCGCGCGCGTTGAGGTGCGTGAGTAGTTGGCCGTGCAGGGCGTTTAAATGGGGCAGCAGCAGTTGGTGGCGCTGCGCGGCATCGCAGGCATAACCCAGCAGGTAGGCAATTTCTGTGCGTCGGCCCTGGCTGGCATCTTGGTGCATGGAGGAAAAGTTGGCGGCGGTGGCCAGGATGACCCGTTGCACGTCGTCATGCAGGTTCTCGGCGGCCGCACTGTGGCCGCAGCGCTGCAGCAACTCACTCAGCTCGCTGCACAAACAGGCCACCTGCGCCGGGTGTTCGCGCAACCCACCATTGCGGCAGTCATGCAGCACTGTGAGGGGGTTGATGGCGCAGTTTAGCGCCAGTTTGCGCCACAAGCGGCTGAGGATATCCAGGCTCCAGTCATGAGCAATTCCGGCGAGTTGTAAATCGGCCAACCAGGCCGGTGGCTGCCCATCAAGCGGGTCGCCGAGCCAGGTATGACCGTGGCCGGCAAACACCACCTGGAAATCCGCCTGGCGAAACGCGCCTTCGGTGCTGGACGCCATAATGCAGCGCGCCTGCGGGGCCGCGCGCGCAACCTCGTCCTGGCTGCCCAGGCCATTTTGCAGCAATAGAATTTCTGCGCCGGTGACTAAGCGTGGCGCCAGTTGGCTCACCGCTGTGGCGGCATCGTAGGCTTTGCAGGCCAATAGCAGGCGCTGGATCGGTTGCGGATCGGCGCTTGTTTGGGCCGCGATGGCGAAGCGCTGCGCCTGGCCTTGTTCAATTAGGGTCAGGCCGCCGGCGTGTTGATAGCTGCGTAGGCGCTGTGTGTCACGCAGGATCAGCTGCACCGGCAGGCCGGCCCGCGCCAGGCGGGTTGCCCAGAGGGTGCCCAGGCTGCCGGCCCCGAGGATATGCCACATGCTGAGCGCGGGTTACTGCTGCAACGGCAGACGCAGTGCCGTTACGCGGCCGCTGCTGTAAGACTCGCTCAGCAATTTCTCGGCGTGTTGAGTAATTTGCTCTGCGGTACAAGGCAGGCCTTTGGCGTCGAGGCCAACCAGGCTGATCCCGGCTTTGAGGCTGATAAACCCTTCGCTGGTTTTGAACGCTTTGAGGTTGATGCCATCGTGCAGACGTTTAAAACTGCTGGGCGAACACTCGTGCAGGTCGCTTAGCAGGGTGATCAGGCCGAAGTGATTTTCATCCAGACGCACCAATACATCCAGTGGCCGCACCAGCTGCTGCAGGCGTCGCGCAACACCGCTCAGCAGCTCGTTGTAGAAGGCCTCACCGTGCTGCTGGTGCAGTCTGTGGACGTCCTGTAAGCCAATCAGCAGGTAACACAGCGCGCCGCCACGGGATTCAATCTGGCGCAGGCTGTCGAGCATCTTCTGGTGCAGGTAGCGGTTGTTACCCAGGCCAGTGAGGGGGTCGATCAGGTTGCGTTGCTCAAGGCTGGCGATGTTGTCGGTGAGCAGGCGATTCTCTTGCAGCAGGCGCTGCAGGCTGTTGCACAAACGGTCGGCGGCGAAGACCCGTGGCAGCAGTTGCTCGTTCATGGCCGCTTTGCTGATGAAATCATCAACACCGCTGTCGAAGGCTTCGCTCAGTACGTTTTCGCCTTCCTTGCCGGTGAGCAGGATGACGTAGGTGTAGTGGTGAGCCATTTCGTCGAACTGACGCACCTGCACGGTCAACTCCAGGCCATTCATCTCCGGCATCAGCCAATCGGCCAATAAAACGCTGGCGGGGCGCTGTTCGAGCAGTTTGATGGCTTCGGCGGCGCTGCTGGCGAAGCGTAGATCCTGATAACCCGCCTGGCTCAGGGCGCGCCCGATCATGGCGCTGGAGAACTTGGCGTCATCGACGACCAAAATACTCAGGTGGGGGTTCGACATGGGCAGGCTCGCTAAAGGGAAATCACGTGGGCCCGGTACTTCGCCGGGCAGTGTGTGTCGCTAGCATTATATAATGGCCGGGTTTTTTTACCGTCAAGCCAGGTGTGCCCCATTCGTGATGCAGGGCGCGCCGTCTATCAGGAGTAAGCCCATGCCCTCGTTCGACGTGGTGTCCGAGTTGGACAAACATGAAGTGACCAACGCCATCGACAGCGCCATTAAAGAGCTGGACCGTCGTTATGACCTGCGCGGTAAAGGTAGCTTTGAGCTGAAAGAGCTGACTGTCAACCTGACAGCCGATGCGGATTTCCAGTTGGAGCAGATGGTTGAGATTCTCAAGCTCTGCCTGGTCAAACGCAAGATTGACGTGCAGTGCCTGGAATTTAAGGATGCCTACCCATCGGGCAAGAGCGTGAAGCAGGAAGTGATCCTGCGTGAAGGCATCGAGAAGGACTTGGCGAAGAAGATCGTCGCGCACATCAAGGACAGCAAGCTCAAGGTTCAGGCTGCTATTCAGGGCGAGCAGGTGCGTATTACCGGTAAGAAGCGTGATGACCTGCAGGAAGCGATTGCCGCCCTGCGCGCCAAGGATTTCGGTATGCCCCTGCAGTTCAATAACTTCCGCGATTAACGCGTGAGTATTGAACCTTGGCGCCGAGCAGACGTCGCAACGGTGTAAGTGCAGTAAAACCGCCACGGCTTGCCGTGGCGGTTTGTTTTTAGGCTTTAAAAAGGATTAACAAATGGAATTTAACGTCGAACAAGTCGTGAAAATGTCGGAAGCCTGGTTGCCCGTCGTGCTGGAATACAGTGGCAAGCTGACCCTGGCTTTGATCACTTTGCTGATCGGTTGGTGGTTGGTCAGTAAGCTCGTCAGCAGTATTGGCCGTGTACTCGACATGCGTCAGGTTGACCGGGCGCTCGGCAGTTTTATCTGCAGCCTGGTCGGCATCGTGCTGAAAGTGCTGCTGCTAGTCAGCGTGGCCTCGATGGTTGGGGTGGAAACCACCTCCTTTATAGCCGTTATCGGTGCCGCCGGTCTGGCCATTGGCCTGGCCTTGCAAGGCAGCCTGGCAAACTTCGCGGGCGGCGTCTTGATCATGCTGTTTCGTCCGTTCCGTGCCGGCGATTGGATCGAGGCGCAGGGCGTATCGGGCAGCGTCGACAGCATTCAGATTTTCCATACCACGCTGAAAACCGCCGATAACAAAGTGGTGATCGTGCCCAACGGCAGCTTGTCGAATGGTCATATCACCAACTATTCGCGCGAGCCTAAGCGTCGCGTCGACATTAACGTGGGTATCGATTACTCCAGCGATATCAAAACGGCGCGTGACGTGCTGCTGGAAATCGCCAAAGACCCGCGCGTGCACAGCGAACCCGCTCCCGTGGTGTTTGTGACCGGGCTGGGTGACAGTGCAGTCAACCTGTCTTTACGAGTGTGGGTGGCAACGCCTGACTTCTGGCCGGTCACCTTTGCTTTTACCGAGCAGACCAAGGAGCGCATGGACGAGGCCGGTATTGGTATTCCATTCCCGCAGCGCGTGGTGCATTTGGTGCAGGCAAACTAAACATCGCAGCATAAAAAAGCCCCGCATTTGCGGGGCTTTTTTATGCGTGTTCGGATGGTGTTTGTACTGTACGGTCTACTGTCTGCGATCGCTCGCGTCGCCATTGCAGAAGAATCAGGATCAAGGTTGGGATACCCAGTGCAGCCGTCACCAGGAAGAACTGGGCGTAGCCGAATGTTTCCACCATCACGCCTGAATAACCACCGATCAGTCGTGGTAACAACAGCATGATCGAGCTGAGTAGGGCGTATTGGGTGGCGGAGAATTTCAGGTTGGTCAGGCTCGACAAATAGGCGACGAAAGCCGCGGTCGCCAGGCCGGCACTAAAGTTGTCGGCAGAAATGGTCACGATCAACATCTGCAGGTCCGCGCCCATGCCGGTCAGCATCAGGAACAGCAGGTTAGTTGCTGCCGAGGCGGCGCCGCCAATAAACAGGATCGGCATAATGCCGAACCGTACGATCAGCAAGCCGCCGACCCCGGCCCCCACGAGCGTCATCACCAGGCCGAAGAGCTTGCTGACGCTGGCGATCTGATCTTTGGTAAAGCCTTGGTCGATATAGAACACGTTGGCCATTACGCCCATCACGGTGTCCGACATGCGGTAGGTGGCAATCAGACCTAGCAGCAGGAAGGCCTGCCAGCGGTAGCGCACGATAAAGTCGTTGACCGGCGTCAGAACGGGGGCCAGGCCGCGACGGCCCATGGACGACAAGCACAGGGCGCTGAGAATGGTGTAGAGCAGGGCGCGCAGAAAGGCGCGGTCTTCCAGCAGTAAGTCGAGCAAGCTGTTCTGGCCATTAACCAGGCTGGCAAAGTCGGTGTAATAAAACTGGGTGAACATCGCCGGTACCGACACCAGCAGCACAATCAACACCAGTACCGAGGCAATCTGATGGCTGAAACCATAACGCGCCGCGGCGAGCTGGGTGCGCAGCGGCACATCCGGCTCGCGCATCCACAGGCTGGTCAGCAGCCCGGGAAGCATCAACATGGCAAACAGCATGTAGGTGCCAGCCCAGGCGCCGTGCTGGTAGAGCAGGGCGGTGGAGCCAAAGCCTTCGGCGAAATATAACGCACCGGCGGTGGCCAACAGGGCGGCAACGCGGTAACCGGCCATATAGCTGGCGGCGAGTGCAGCCTGGCGGGTGTCGTCGACAATTTCCAGGCGATAGGCGTCGACGGCGATGTCCTGAGTGGCCGAGGCGAAGGCCACTAGGACAGCCAGGGAAATCAGCCAGGTCAGGTGCGTTTGTGGGTCACACAGGGCCATGCCGGCCAGGCCAATGGCAATCAGGATTTGTGACAACACCAGCCAGGAGCGGCGCCGGCCCAGCTTGCCCAGCAGCGGTAAGCGCCATTGATCGAGCAGGGGCGACCACACCCATTTAAAGGCATACGCCAAGCCGATCAGGCTGGCAAAGCCAATGGTGTCGCGCGCTACACCGGCTTCGCGTAACCAGACGGAAAGGGTCGAAAACACCAGCATATAGGGTAGGCCGGCGGCGAACCCTAGCAGGAGCAGCACCAATGTCGACGGGCTGGAGTAGGCAGCAATGGCATCACGCCAGCTTTTACGAGGCATTAAAGGGGTATCAGCCTGAGATTGACCTAACAAAGGGCGCACTCTAACCGCTGTGCTCTGTTGGGCGCCAGCCATAGCGCGGCATATCCACCCGATCGTTATGGATTTGCACACCTTCCTCGCGTAGGCGGCTGCGCTGCTCTACACCAGCGTGGCTAGCGGCAGGTAAGCCGAGGCGCCCGCCTGCGCAAATGACCCGGTGCCACGGCAGGGTTGTGCCGTCCGGTAGCTGGCTGAGAGTGCGTCCGACCCAACGTGCGGCGCGGCCCAAGCCAGCATAGGCGGCCAGTTGTCCGTAACTCACCACGCGGCCTGCGGGTATTAGGCTCAGCGCTGCATAAAGTGCCGTGCAGCGCTCCGTCTGGCTTGCTGTGTGCTGACCTGGCGCGGCATGCTGCGGCACTTGTCCTGGCTCGCTATCTGGCTTTTCCAACATGCTGCTACGTAACCTGCTGTGTTTATTGAGTCTTAGTCTGACCGCGCCTGCATGGGCGGACACGGTGTGGCTGAACAATGGTGACCGTCTGAGCGGCGAGATAGTTCTACTCGATGGCGGAAAACTGGCCCTGAAGACCCAATATGCCGGACAGGTGCTGATTGCCTGGAAGGATATCGACACCCTGCGCTCGGACAAACCCCTGCTGGTTCGGCGTCAGGGCCTCGACAGCGAGCGCAGTAATCAGCTGGAAGCCGCCGGCAAAGGCATGGTGCGGGTGGTCAGTGAGCGGACGCAGGCAGTGCCGCTGGCCAGCATCACGCGCTTGATTCCACCGAGACCGGTGCTGCAGGACCGTCTTTGGGAGGGCAACCTGGACGCCAAGCTTGATATGGAACGCGATGACAACGACACCGACGAGTGGAAATTCAAGGGTAATACGCGCATGGAGCATGGGCGCTGGCGGCACGTACTCAGCGGTGACTTGGAGCGCAAGGTCAAGAATGAGGCGAAAACCGCAGACAATTGGCAGTTGGAATACGACCTTGACCGCTTTATCACGGATAACTGGTTCTGGCGGGTCGGTGCCGAACAGAATGAAGATGAGTTCGCCTTCTTCACCCGTCAGCGTTCGCTGGGAACAGGGCCGGGTTATCGTTTCTGGGACAACGAATTAGGTCGGCTGGATGTGGTCGGTCAATTCAATCGTTTGCAACTGCAAACCCGCGATGCCGATCTGGCACTCAACACCTACTCGTTTTCCTGGGATTACAAACGTCTGCTCTGGGGCACGCGTTTGGAGTTCTACAGTACGGCCGAGCTACAGCTGCCGGATATCGAGCAGATCGACTATGTACTCGACAGTGAAGTAGGCCTGCGTTACCGCCTTAACCAATGGGCGCGGCTGTCGCTGCTCTACGAGTTGGACCAAGTGCGTGGGCTCGGTCAGTCCGCAAGTGAGCGGCGCTATTTGTTGGGGGTGGGTGTCGGTTGGTAAGACGAATAGGCTGAACTCACGTTGCATCTGTCGGTCAGTGCTTGCTCTGGCAGCGTGCGTACGGATAATGCGCGGCCCTCCGCACACACCTTGATAGAAAGCCTCTCCCTATGTTTTCCAGAACCCTGCTTTGCTTGGCCCTTACGCTTGCTGCCACACCCGCATTGGCGGACACCGTCTGGTTGAAAAACGGCGACCGCCTGACCGGCAAGATCAAGTTCTACGACGGAGGCAAGCTGCTGCTGGTAACCGACTACGGCGGCGCCATTGCTTTGAGCTGGAGCAAGATCGCCACCCTGGAAAGTGATCAGGAATTGCTGGTCAAGGAAAGCGCCATCAGCGGTGAGCGGGCAAAAGCCCTGCAGGCGGCGGAGCCTGGCAAGGTCACGTTGGTCAACGGCGAGGCGCCCAAGACCATTGAATTGGCCGGTATTCAACAGATTCTCAAGCCCAAGCCATTGGTTGAGGACCTTGTCTGGAAGGGCAATATTGATGCCGCGCTGGACTACAAACGTGCCGAGCGCGACACCGACGACTATGACGTCAGCCTGAAAACCCAGGCGCGCCATGGTCTGTGGCGGCACCACGCCGAGGCGGAATACAACCGTGAGTTCCAGAATGACGTGGTGACCACCGATGACTGGAGTGCCGAATATGCGCTTGACCGTTTTTTGACTGAGAAATGGTTCTGGCAGGGGCGTATGGAATATAAGCGTGACCGCATTGAAGACGTGCGTCGTCAGCGTACGCTAGGCACCGGGCCGGGTTATCAGTTCTGGGATAATGAGCTGGGCGCCTTTTCCGTGGGTGCTCTGCTTAATCGCAGCGACTATGAGTATGAAAATGGCGAGCAAGACCGTTTTTACGCCGTGAGCATGAAGTGGGATTACAACCGTTACTTGATCGGTAAGAGTGTCGAGTTGTTCAGTGATGGTGAGGTGGGTAAGCCACTGGCGAATGTCGCGGACTACACCCTGGATGCCGCCGTAGGGCTGCGCTACAAACTGACCGACTGGGCCTCGCTGAACATGAAGGCCGAGAAAGACCTGGTTAGCGGCTCGGAGGGCGAGCTGGACGAAACCCGTTACAGCTTGGGTTTTGGCGTCGGCTGGTAAGCTGAGGTTGTAAACAAAAAGCCCCGCAGATGCGGGGCTTTTTGTTTTAAACATTCAAGATCTCGCGAGCTAGAGTCAGCCTAGGCAAAAGCACTCGCGGGCGCGGAGTTTACAGCTGTAAATGAGCAAGCCCGCGAGTGCTTTTAACGACGGGTGGCCGACGCGCAGCAGATCGGTGCGGATTACAACCGCAGGCCGCCGTCCAGCTCAAGGATCCGACCGGTGTAGTAGTCGTTTTCCAGGATGTAGGCCACCGAGTGTGCGATCTCTGCCGGCTTGCCCATGCGGCGCAGCGGGATAACCGAAGTCATGCGCTCCAACGCTTCCGGCTTCATGCTGGCAACCATTTCGGTTTCGATAAAGCCCGGCGCCACGCCGGCAACGCGGATGCCGTAACGTGCCAGTTCCTTTGCCCAGACCACGGTGTCGGCCGCTACACCGGCCTTGGCGGCGGAGTAGTTAGCCTGGCCGATATTGCCTGCGCGGGAAATCGAGGAGATGTTAATGATCGCGCCTTCATTCTTCAGCTCAATCATCTTCGCCGCCACTTCACGGGTGCAGAGGAACACGCCGGTGAGGTTGACGTCGATCACCGATTGCCACTGGGCCAGGCTCAGCTTGGTCATTTCGCCGTCCTTGACCTTGATGGTCAGGCCGTCGCGCAGGATGCCGGCGTTGTTCACCAAACCGTTGATAGCGCCGAAATCGTCGGCAATCTGCGCCACGGTTTGGGTCACTTGTTCTTCATTGGCGACGTTGCACAGGTAAGCACGCGCTTCTACGCCCATGGCTTTGCAGGCGGCCACGGCTTCGTCGAGCTTTTCCTGGTTGAGGTCGACCAGCGCCAGTTTGACGCCTTTCTCGGCCAGGTACTCGGCCATAGCGCGACCCAGGCCCTGGCAGCCGCCGGTGATGACGATAACTTTGTCTTTGAGTTGCATTGCGTATCCCCAAGTAAATGGAACCGCTGCAACCTCTGCTGCCGCGCCGGCCATAACGCGTTAAGAGTGTTTGGCTCGGCGTACGAGAGGTTCAATCGGCTCTGCGGTGTAACCTTGCCGGCGCTGTAACCGTTATCCTAAAGCGCCTGTCCGTTAGTGACGGATTCTATGCAAGGAGTCATAAGGTGAGCGTGAAAGCCGGCAAGCATGCCCGAGAATTGCTGCTCAAGGAATACCGGGGCGTGCTCAGCACCCATTCCAAGGCCATGCCGGGTTTCCCTTTCGGATCAGTGGTGCCCTATTGCCTGGATGCCGACGGTTATCCGCTGATATTGATCAGCCGCATTGCCCAGCACACCCATAACCTCAAACAAGATGGCAAATGCTCACTGCTGGTGGGCGAGCGCGGCGCGGAAGATGTGCAGGCGGTTGGTCGCCTCACGTTGCTCGCTGAAGCCCGGCCGGTGCAGGATGGCGCGCTGATTGAGGCCGCCGCGCAGCGCTATTACCGCTATTTCCCCGAGTCGCGCGGTTATCACCAGGCGCATGACTTCGACTTCTGGCGACTGGAGCCGGTGCGCTGGCGTTATATCGGTGGTTTTGGCGCGATTCATTGGCTGGATCAGGTGGCGTTGAGCAATCCGTTTGCCGGCGACAGTGAACTCAGCATGCTCGAGCATATGAATAGCGATCATTCCGTGGCTATTGCCCATTATGTCGAGCTGGCCAGTTTGCCCAGTCAGGCCCCCGCCGAGATGGTTGGTGTCGACAGCGAAGGCTTCCATCTGCGTATTGCCCAAGGGGTGCATTGGCTGGCCTTTCCAACATCCTGTAACAGTCCGCTTGAGGTGCGCCAGGCCCTGGTAACCCTGGCCCGCGCTGCAGTCTGGCCGACCGATGGTCAGCCTTCAGCTTGAATTCAGCGCGATACCCCATACTTCACTTCTACTGGAAGCTGTTCTTCCATTAAGGAACCTTTGATGCGTGCTTTTCTGTTCTTATTTTTGCTCTTCCCGCTGATTGAACTGGCCGTGCTGATTCAAGTGGGCAGCACCATCGGTGTGTTGCCGACTCTGTTGCTGGTCGTCGGCTCGGCGATTCTCGGCAGTGTGCTGCTGCGGGTGGCGGGTGTTGCTACGGCGTGGCGTGCCCGGGAAAAACTGGCGCGTGGTGAATTGCCTGAGCAGGAAATGCTTGAGGGCCTGCTGATTGCTGTCGGCGGTGGCCTGCTGCTGTTACCCGGTTTTATCAGCGATTTCTTCGGGATCTTCTGTCTGATTCCCTTCACCCGTCGGCTGTTGGTTAACAAGGTGCGTCTGCGTGCGGCTGAACAGGCCATGCGTCAGCGCGCTTTTTTCGATGACCAGGCCGCGCGCTCGGGGCAAGTGCGGCCGAATGTGCTGGAAGGCGAGTACGAGCGCCGCGAGTGAGTGCGCCGGCGGGTAATTTTCGATAAAGATTTCACCCTCAGCCCTTGAAATCCCTCTGCGCGCCCTTATGTAGCGGTCACCGCAAGGTTTTTTGTCATTCAGACAAATCAGACTTCAGCGCTGCGCCTGGCGTAGTGCTACCGGCCTAGCCGGATTTTGCTAACCCACCGGTGCATACACCGGTCGAAAAACCATCTATTGGGAGAGATCGACAATGAAGCTTCGTCCTCTGCATGACCGCGTCGTAATCCGTCGCAGCGAAGAAGAAAAGAAAACCGCAGGCGGCATCGTGCTGCCAGGTTCCGCTGCCGAGAAAGCCAACAGCGGTGAAATCCTCGCTGTCGGTACCGGCCGCGTGCTGGACAACGGTGAAGTGCGTGCGCTGGCCGTCAAGGTCGGTGACAAAGTGGTGTTCGGCCCGTACTCCGGCAGCAACACCGTCAAAGTTGATGGCGAAGACCTGCTGGTAATGGCTGAGAACGAGATTCTCGCCGTAATTGAAGGTTGATTTCAGCGCCTGTCGCTACGAATTCCGCTCTATTTGAACGAATTAAGGAATAACCATCATGGCTGCTAAAGAAGTTAAATTCGGCGATTCCGCCCGTAAAAAAATGCTCACCGGTGTCAACGTCCTGGCTGACGCAGTAAAAGCGACCCTCGGCCCGAAAGGCCGTAACGTGATCATCGAGAAGAGCTACGGCGCGCCGACCATCACTAAAGACGGTGTTTCCGTTGCCAAAGAAATCGAGCTGAAAGATCGCTTCGAGAACATGGGCGCGCAGCTGGTTAAAGACGTTGCTTCCCGTGCTAACGATGACGCAGGCGACGGCACCACTACCGCCACCGTTCTGGCTCAAGCCATCGTCAACGAAGGCCTGAAAGCCGTCGCTGCTGGCATGAACCCAATGGACCTGAAGCGCGGCATCGACAAGGCGACCATCGCCATCGTTGCTGAGCTGAAGAACCTGTCCAAGCCATGCGCTGACACTAAGGCCATCGCTCAGGTCGGTTCGATTTCCGCTAACTCCGACAGCTCCATCGGTGAAATCATTGCCGAAGCCATGGAAAAAGTCGGTAAAGAAGGCGTGATCACCGTTGAAGAAGGCTCGGGCCTGGAAAACGAACTGTCGGTTGTTGAAGGCATGCAGTTCGACCGCGGTTACCTGTCCCCTTACTTCATCAACAAGCCGGACACCATGGTGGCCGAGCTCGACGCCCCGGCGATCCTGCTGGTTGATAAGAAGATCTCCAACATCCGTGAGCTGCTGCCAGTTCTGGAAGCTGTGGCCAAGTCCGGTCGCCCACTGCTGATCGTGGCTGAAGACGTTGAAGGCGAAGCCCTGGCGACTCTGGTTGTGAACAACATGCGCGGTATCGTTAAAGTCGCTGCCGTTAAGGCGCCAGGCTTTGGCGATCGTCGCAAGGCCATGCTGCAGGACATCGCTGTGCTGACTGGCGGTACCGTTATCTCCGAAGAGATCGGTCTGAGCCTGGAAAGCGCCACCCTGGAGCACCTGGGTAACGCCAAGCGCGTGATCCTGAGCAAAGAAAACACCACCATCATCGACGGTGCTGGCGTTCAGGCTGATATCGAGTCGCGCGTTCTGCAGATCCGTAAGCAGATCGAAGACACTTCGTCCGACTACGACAAAGAGAAGCTGCAAGAGCGTCTGGCCAAGTTGGCTGGCGGTGTTGCCGTGATCAAAGTCGGTGCCGGTACCGAAGTTGAAATGAAAGAGAAGAAAGCCCGCGTTGACGATGCCCTGCACGCTACCCGCGCAGCCGTTGAAGAAGGCGTGGTACCTGGCGGTGGCGTGGCACTGGTTCGCGCTCTGCAGGCCATCAGCGAACTGAAAGGTGACAACGCTGATCAGGACGTGGGTATCGCTTTGCTGCGTCGCGCTGTTGAAGCGCCACTGCGTCAGATCGTTGCCAACGCTGGTGGCGAGCCAAGCGTAGTGGTCGACAAGGTCAAGCAGGGTTCGGGCAACTACGGCTTCAACGCCGCGACCGACACCTACGGCGACATGATCGAGATGGGTATTCTCGATCCGGCCAAGGTCACTCGTTCGGCACTGCAAGCTGCCGCTTCGATCGGTAGCCTGATGATCACCACCGAAGCGATGATCGCCGAAGTGGTTGAAGACAAGCCAGCCGCTGGCGGTATGCCAGACATGGGCGGCATGGGTGGCATGGGCGGCATGATGTAAGCCAGCCCGGCCCCTCACAGGCCGTCGCCAGGCGGCCTGTACGTTGTAAAGAAAACCCCGTGCCTGTCACGGGGTTTTCATTTTTCTGCGCTATAACAGTCCGGCACAACAAAGCGGTACGCCAATTGCTTTGGGTAATCCGTGCTCCCGGACTGGAGCCTGTCAATTTGCGCAGTGCTGCTAAGCAGCCATGCCGCTTCTTGTTTTGACCTCACCTGGATGTGCTCTACCACGCTGTTTTTACGGGGTGGGTAGAGGTTGTGTCGGTTACGGTTTGCCAGTGCCGGCTTTAAAACCCTGTGCTCTATGGCGCACTGCCTTAATGCAAATGGGCAATTAAGTGCCCCTGAGGTTGTTACCGCCTGGGGCCATGCCCTGGTTTGCTGAAGTATTGAACCATTGGTGCGTGTGCGGTTCGAAGGCGTGGCCTGCCAAATGGCTTGCGTGTGGATCAGGACGATCTGAATGCAGTTGCCGGAAGCGTCTGGCACTAACGGCCGTCTGCCGCCTAACGCGACGCAGCGGTGATCAGTGAACTAGGGTCTACAAACAGCGTTTGGCAGCGCTATCAAGAGGTTGCAGTGATGAAGTTAGAAATCGCACGAGGTTTGTTTTTAGTAGGCGCACTCAGCGTGGCCTCGCTCGCGGCGGCGGCTTGGCACGAAGCCAGCCCCCAGGTCATCACGTTGAGCGAACGTGGCTATTGCCCGATACCGCTGCAGGCGCGCGCAAGCGAGGTGATGAGGCCTGATCAGGACTTGCTGCTGTTTATGTTTAGCCTGTCCCAGGGCGCGCGCTCGCAAGGTTGATACGCGTTACCTGAGGTACTTGATGCCCACAAAAAAGCCCGACTGGTTCGGGCTAATGAGATGGTCACCCCCGACACCCTGCGCAGACTAGTCTTTCGTAGGGTGTTTTTATTCCGGAGGCCATCGCCATGAAGTCAGTAGCATTGATCGGTATCGATCTGGGCAAGCAT
>Ga0180008_1000757_pt1 | contig 23892 bp, 24 predicted proteins | sample MM_PW_MetaG_FD_121121 | JGI IMG/M metagenome (GOLD analysis project Ga0180008, IMG submission 121121) | Groundwater microbial communities from the Aspo Hard Rock Laboratory (HRL) deep subsurface site, Sweden - MM_PW_MetaG | ecosystem: Environmental > Aquatic > Deep subsurface > Groundwater...
ACCCGTCGAAGATCCGACAGCGAGGGGTCATTATCAAGAGCGGGTCCGTTTCGATTCACGGGTATCTTGAATCAGAACTCGGTGCTCTTGTGAACCCCCCGCCCGGCAATCTGCCCCGGCTACTAAAATTCTATAGTAAGTCATTGATATAATAGTATTTTCTATGGTGCCAATTTCCACCCATTGAATCGGGCGTCATGCTGGTTCCGAAAGGATCGATCATAATGGAGGACGACGATTTTGAACCCCGGCTGGGGAAGATGGGCGCGACGAAGATAAGGCGCGGCCGCAGCTATATGAGCCAAGTGCTGCGCGCGGCGAATCTGGCTGGCGGCATCCGCGCTCTGACAGGCCGGCAATTGCGGTTCAATGGTAGCCGGATCGGTCGTGGATCGGGCGTCGGGCGCGTATTGGGCAGTCGCGACCGTTTTGCGGCGTTCCGTCAGCGTCGGGTGATCGCCAAATCACGGATCGTGAAGCTGGGCGGGCCACGGGGCATGGACGCGGCGCGCGCGCATCTGCGCTATATTCAACGTGACGGTGTGACCCGCGAAGGCATGCCAGGCCAGTTGTATTCGGCCGAGCAGGACAAGGCGGACGGCCGTGCCTTTCTCGAACGGGCGGACGGCGACCGCCACCAGTTCCGTTTCATCGTCTCGCCTGAAGATGGCATGGAATATGAGGAGCTCAAATCGCTCACCCGCCGCTTGATGACGCAGATGGAGCAGGATCTGGGGACGAAGCTGGACTGGGTGGCGGTCGATCATTTCAACACCGGCCATCCGCACACCCATATTATCGTCCGCGGCAGGGACGAACGCGGCAAGGATCTGATCATCGCGCGCGACTATATTAAACAGGGCTTCCGCGAGCGCGCTGCGGAACTTGTGTCACTTGACCTCGGACCACGCACGGACATCGAAATTGAGAACCGGCTTCGCCATGAGATCGAACAAGAGCAGCTCACCAGCATCGACCGCCGCCTCATTCGAGACATGGACGCCGACGGCATCGTGACGACGGCTGATCGCGATCCGTTCCAGCAAAGTCTGCGAGCGGGACGGTTGCAGGCACTTGGGCGACTGGGACTGGCCGACGAGATAACGCCAAGCCGCTGGTCGCTGGCTGTGGGATTTGACGATACCTTGAAGCGGATGGGCGAGCGCGGTGATATCATCCGCACCCTGCAGCGCAGCTTCGCCGACAAGGGACTGGCCCGCGCGGCGGCGGACTATGCCATTTTCGACCCAGCGATGCGGCCGACCCGTCCCATCGTCGGACGCGTGGTCGAACGCGGCCTGTCGGATGAACTCAACGACCGGCATTATCTGATCGTCGACGCCGCGGATGGCCGCAGCCATTATGTCGATATCGGCAGGGGAGAAGCGACACGTCTCATTCCTACTGGTGCGATCATACGGATAGAACCGAAATCGGTCGATGCCCGTCCGGTTGATCGTGCGATAGCGCAAATCGCTGCGGCCAACGGTGGACGCTACAGTATCGACATCCATCTGCGCCACGATCGCTCCGCGACCGAGACTTATGCGCAAACTCATGTCCGCCGCCTGGAAGCCATGCGGCGCACAATGGGTAACATCGAACGCGAGGCCGACGGGGCATGGATCATTGCCTCTGATCATATCCACAGTGCCGTCGCATTCGAAGCGCACCAGGCAAAGGCTGCACCCGTCATCGTCGATACATTGTCGGGCTTGCCTCTCGATCAACAGATAGGGGCGGACGGAGCCACCTGGCTCGATCGCGAACTGACCGCCGAGCAATCCGAACCCTTGCGGGATGCCGGGTTCGGTAGCGAGGTACGCGCCGCGCTTGTCGCGCGGCGGCAGTGGCTGATCGGACAAGGACTGGCGCGGGAGGAAGAGGGGCGGACCATTTACCGCACCAACCTCCTGGCGACACTGCGGCAACGCGAACTTGCCCGGGTTGCGCGCCAGCTTTCCGACGAACTTGGACTGGGCTACGCGGAAGCGAAGCCCGGCCAACGGATCGAAGGCGTCTACCGCCGCCCGGTGGACCTCGCTTCTGGTCGCTATGCACTGATCGAAAAGGCCCGCGAATTCACGCTGGTGCCGTGGCGGCCGGTTCTGGAGCGTCACCTCGACCGGCAGGTGTCGGGGGTCATGAAGGGCGATGCCATCAACTGGACGATCGGGCGCGGCCGTAGCGGCCCGTCTATCTCCTGAAATATGCGGTGGATGGTCTCCCGGCGGCAGGTTCAGTTGGGGGGCATGCCGCCGGGAGTGGACGGTATCGCCCTGAGATCAGGGCAGCACACCGCAGGCGGCGTCTATAGAATGCTGATCAACGACAAGCCAGTCAGTCGATGCTTCGCGCCGGGCAGCCCAGCCCGCTCGCCTCACGGTTCAGCGCGGCTTGGGCAAGGTCACGTCTATGGACACGGGCGCGTACGTCGGTCCTCCAGTAGCCAACTGGCTTGGCTACTGGAGCCGGGAAGTGCCGTTCGCAGTCGCGCTCAGAACCGCGGCTATGACCTCCTTCGCCGCAACGAGCATATCCAGCTCGGATATCGGAGCATCGGAACGCCGGACATAGTCGCCAATATTATGGCTGATATAATAGGGATTGAGGCGGGCCATGAATGCCCCGGTCTCAGAAGATTTTAGGCGGAGACCCAGTCGCTCGGCGTGCTCAAGCGCGGCCTGCAGATCATGCCCGACATTTTCGTAGAGCCAGCGGTCGTCAAATCCCCGATCGATGAGAAATATCTTTAGTAGGGTCTCGATGGTGATCAATGTCCGCTGGAGCGCCGCTTCCTCGTTGACCCTCTGGCATCTTTCGGACTTCGCGAACAGCGTATCGGCACCTGCGTGCCCCATCCCGACCAGCGTGCGCTGGTCATCTTGCCGCACCCACTCTTCATAACGTTCGCCCGATGCATCGTCATGCTGATCCCGCCGCTCGATCAACGCATCAAGAGCCCGTCGTTCATCGCCTTCCAATCCGCTCGTCTCCAACGCCTGCAGGACATCGAAAAGGGCCTGATCCAGATGCGTGAGCGCACCGTCCAGATTGGCACGCGAATCTCCCGTCCATTTATCAAGCAGGAGCAGGCTGGAAAGCATCAGGTCGCAGGCTTCGAGATGGTCCGAAAAATACTGATCTTGGTTCGCCGCCATCTGCGTCTCCTCGATATCAATCATGCCAGTCATAACAAGATGGCATCCAAGAGCGTGGTTCGCAAAATATTCTGAGGGCGTTCAGGCACCCCATAGACGTGATGGTTGCTTCTACCACCTTCTACGTACGGCGATGGTGTGTGGGTTTACCATGCTGGCCATGATGAGCCCATCCGTGGGCCGACGCGGGGTGAAGCCCTGGCGCCAGACCGATTATGGAGCAGGAGAACATCGTGGCTCGACCAATGATCGGGTCAAGATGGAACGTGCACGAGATTATCCGTAAGTAAGGTGCCGCCCCCGCGCGTCCGAGTCTCAGCAGACCGGAGCGCTTCTGTACGACACTATCTCGCCGAGACATCACGCATGGCCAAATATGCTCCCTTGGGAAGTTTTCTTCGGCGCTGGAAGCGCACCAACGCCGGCAGATCGGTCGATCTGACTTTCACAGATGTGGAGCGTATAATCGGCGCCATTCTTCCCAGAGCGGCCAGTGAACGGGACTGGTGGCAGAACGACATGATAATCGGTCGGGCATGCGTTCACCGCGCAGCCTGGATTGACGCTGGATTCACCGCATTTCTGATCGATAAGGAGAAGGTGCAATTTGTCCCCAGGCATTTGGACCTGTCTTGCGCTGCCGATGGCGGCAAGGCAGTGCCAAGCGCCGTTCCCGCAAAGGAGCGTAAGGCTACCGGGTGACCCCGGCACCGGGTGGGGGAGGCGCCGGGGTCGGATCGAAGCACGCCCTGCGGCGGAGACATAGCGGAGCGCATTAAGAATTTTGCGCATAATCGTTAAGATTTCGTCAACGATTGCCGACGCTGTTTCCTCTGCCGGGCGGCCGGTCCAGATGAGTTGCCGTGGGTCTCTCTTTTGGGGCCGCCACACTCGCCCGTCGATGATGCCGTTTCAATGACCGGCGATCGAGGGCCCGACAATCCTGAGGAGCGACATATAATAAATCTACTCATTATGTAGTGAATGTGCGGGCATTTGGAACGAAATCGAAACCAATCGGCTTCAATGCTTACCCGCGGCTAAGGAGGCTAGCATGGTGACATCCAAAATGCCGGAACCAGATGAGCCCGTGGACGACGGGCCCGGAACCGATACATCTCCCACACACGATATTTTGCAGCGCGACGAGCGTCGCGCCGATGCCCGGCACATGACGGTTTTGCAGATCGGCAAACTGGTCACGGCTCGCCAGCAGATGCTGTGCCTTGTGCGAAATATTTCAGCGGGCGGTGCGAAAATCTACGCTTTGCGATCTCTGGCGATCGACGAGCGTCTACGGATCGAGTTTCGCTCCGGCGCCGCCGCCGAAGGGGCCGTTATGTGGACGGAAGGAAATATCGCCGGCATCCGGTTCGATCACGCCATCGACATTCTGCGATTGCTTGGCGCTGGCAAAAGCGCGACGCCGGATGTCCAGTTGCCGCGCCATCCCCGGCTGGAAATAAGGGCGTCCGCCAAGGTTGAGTGGGAGGGAAAGACGTTTCCCGCCGAAGTCCTTAATATCTCGCAGACGGGTGTCTGTCTCGAACTTGAGCCCGGGCTCTTACCGCACCAGTCAGTCTCCCTTAAAATTGAAGGCCTGCCCTTCACGTTGGCGAGGGTCGTCTGGAAAAAAGGAAACCAGGCTGGGCTCGCCTTCAGTCAGTCACTGGCGTACGAAGCCCTCGGGCATTGGGTCATGGATCGTCCCGCACGCGTCTTGCTGCGTTGAGGCCTGTCATACAGGGCCTGCATGCGTTCCATTTCGTCCAGCGTCATTTCATCATGCCATCGATTTATACGGGGATGTGTCGCAGGTTGTAGATCGCGGCTATGCCGCGAGGCGCGAACGATCCATCCGCAACGTCACAATCAAGCCGTCTTCGGCCCAATCGTAGTCGATCGCGCCGCCAAGCTGCCCGGTCACAGTGCGCTGCACCAATTTGCTGCCGAAGCCTTCCGCATTTCTCGGCTCTCTAACTTCCGGTCCGCCGCGTTCCAGCCAGGTGAGAAGAACATCCTTCCCATCGGTAACGCTGGACACGTCCAATGTGCCTGTCGCCACAGACAGCGCTCCATATTTCATCGCGTTTGTCGCCAGCTCATGAATAACCAGGGCAAGCCCGGTGGCGGCTGCCTCCCCGACGCCCATCCGCTCAACCGCGACCCGGATGCGGCCCTTGAATGCCCCTAGGTCGTCGTAAGGCGCGAGCAGGACGGAAAGCAGATCGCCTAAAAGCGCAGCATCGCCCTGGCCTTTGGGAAGGGGCCGGACCAGATCATGAGCGCGACCGAGCGCCGACAAGCGCCCGGTCAGTTCGCGGGCCATTTCTTCTATGCTTGCCGCCGATCGTGACGAGATCGCTGTAAGGCCCGAAGCAATGGTGAGAAGGTTTTTGACCCGGTGGCTCATTTCCCCGGCAAGGAGTTCATGCCCCTCCTCGGCCTGCTTACGGCCTGTGACATCGAGGAAGATGCCGAACATGGTCCGCCCGACAATCCCGTCATCCTCTCCTTGGCCCCGAGCTGCGACCCAGCGAACCTCGTCACCGATCATGATACGGAAATCGGTCTCGTATGGTCCGAGGATCGCCCGGGTTGCCGTAAATGCGGAACGGACACGATCGCGATCGGCAGGATGGATGCGCGTAGAGAGTTGCTCGAAAGTGACCTTATCGCCCCATGGCAGGCCCCAAAGCTCGAAACCAAGCTCGTCCATCGTGAAAGCATCGGTATCGACATTCCATGCCCAGAGCGCAACTCCTGCTGCCGTAATAGCGCGGTGCAGTTCTTCGGGCTTCCATTCATGGGTATAGGGCATCGTTGTAAAAACTCGTTTCCTGATTTGTCCGGGCGTCTCATGTCCATATAGACTGCCCGCAAAGCTTGGAAAATAGCCATGGAATCGGAGGAAGCATCCGCACAATCGATAGGATGTCCCGCGATCGGTCTGGCTTACGCTTCCAGCAATTACTTAGTTGAGACCGCAGCATTTCTTGTATTTCTTGCCCGATCCGCAAGGGCAGGGATCGTTCCTGCCGATTTTGGCACGCGTGATCGGGGCCGGACGATGGGGATCGTTGTCCACCCGCCATTGATGCAGTATCTCAACCCAGATCGGGATGAGGGCAGGAGCTTTTTTGTCCCAGCTGTCTTCTTCCTCCTGATTGAGCCTCGTCTCTCCGTTGGCAAACGCTCGTAGCGTCCTTATCCCGGTGAGGGCAGCGTTACATCCGGTGTCGTCGTCAGCCTCGATGCGTCCCCAACCCTCTGGCGCCAGGTCCATCGCCTGCCCAAACCCCTCTATCCACATTTCCCACAATGTCTCTTCGGTTCGCGTATCGATTTCCAGGACAGGCTCATATTCTCCGGGGCGATCGAGCGATGCCAGAATCTGGTGATAGTGCCGCATCACCATATCCATAAAATGCTGAAACCCCTGGCTATCGGCAAAAGCGGGTTTCCCTTCATTGTCATCTCCTGCCCATATCTGGCGCAGCCACCGGCCAGGCGGAAGCAGAACGGGACTGACGATGATACCCGTCAGAAAGCCGTCCAGTTGGGTCAGCAGCATGCAATCGTCCGACTGATCGAGCAGCAGGCGATCCAGTTCATCAAGATAATTATGTGATGTAGCCATGCGTTGCCTATAGCGAGCAAGCTGTTTCGCGTCATCGTCTGACGACATTGGAAAGGGCCTGACTGAATCGGTATCGAAGGCTTTGCCTGACCCGGAGTGCCGAAGTGGATATGTCGGTCCATGATGCGTCGATTGAAGTCAGGATTCCAAATATCAGCGTGCAACGGGCGCCAAAGACAGGAGGTAGGGATACGCTCCATGACGTTTCGATCAACTTGACGCATTCCTGGCTCAAAAACGCTTGCGATGAGGAACAGCATAAACAGATTTTTCACCACTATTTGTCATTCCCGTCGGGGAGCCTGCATGGTTCCAGATAGCAAAGTGGGGAATCATGCTGAAGACAATCTCATTCGCCTTTCTGGCGACCGCGGCGATAGCCGCGCCGGCCTATGCTCAGGAGCAAAGCAACTTCGCAGGCGCAAAGATCGGCGCTGTCGTTGGCTATGACAATGTGACCTTGGAATATGAGGATCTCGACGCCGACAAGGATGGCTTTCTTTACGGCGTCACCGCTGGCTATGATATGGATCTGGGCGGAGCTATCATAGGTGCGGAGCTTGAGGCTTCCGATTCCTCCACCAAGCAGCGGTATACTGATTTTCTGGCCAGCGGCGATTCCGCCACGCTGGCAGCCGGGCGGGACCTTTACATCGGCGCGCGCATCGGCTTGCCTCTGAGTCCCAGTCTTCTGGCTTATGTGAAGGGCGGATATACGAATGCGCGGGCGAAACTGACCTATAATGATGGCACCGGTTTCTCAGTGAGCGACAGCGATACGCTGGACGGCTGGCGCGTGGGAGGAGGGGTCGAACTATCCAATGCTTCTTCGTTTGCCCGTGTCGAGTACCGTTACAGCGACTATGGGGAATATAAGTCCGATGGCATCAACACCGGCCTGTCGGTATCTCGGCAGCAGGTGGCTCTAACCGGTGGTTTCCGTTTCTAGTTAGTTGGCAGAGCCCATAAAGTCGGCGGATTGATCTGGCGACTCTATGGGCCAGGCGACGCTTTCCAGCTTGTCCTGCAAGGGCGGGTACCGAGAGTCCGACGTGTATCCGTTCCATTCACGGTTTTGGCGGAAACATCTCGGGTATCTCCAGCCCGTCGGCCTGGACCATCCTACCCATCAGATAGCCCGCCAGTGCCTCTTCGGCGCTCCGCCGCTGGACGTCGTCCTTGTCGGTAAGCCGAATGATAATCCATTTGGGCGCTGTATTGATCCAGTCCGCAAGTCGGTCCTGAAATTCGCGCGCCGACATGTCGACTATAGGGTCCCTGGTCATCCGTCATTCCCGTAGGGCCGAGACGGGCGATCGAGATGTGCCCGCTTCTCCGCCTCGTTGATCGCCGTACGCCGATCTGTTTCCTCCGCAGCGCGCGCCATTTCTTCCCAGCGCTCTGCAGAACGCTCATGCTGTTCGCGGCGATGGCGCAAATCCTGCTTCAATGCCAATCGGCGTTCGGCGGCAGCATTCTGATAGAATATGTCGGCGGCGCTCACGTATCAAAACTCACAAATCGGTGGCCCTTTCAGATGGGTAGGCCTGCCATCCTCCTAGCACGATGCGTGGAAGATTGCCTGATTTTTGGGACATCTCCAAGAGATGAGATCGTCTCGCGAATGAAAATCAGGCCGGCTTGTCCCGCTCAGCGATCGTTCATCCGCGGCAATTAAAGGGAGCTGTGAGCGAGGCCCCGCCAAAGGACTGCATCCGGGGGGGGTCTCGTTCGCCAGTCGCGCGCTGGCCATCCGATGTGCTGTGTTGTGACGCAGCACATCGACGATATTCGCGCTATTCCGGCTTAATTTCCCGGCACCGGAGCATCTCGCCAACATCCGCGAACTTGCCTTCGATAATGGAGCTGCCCGTTTATTCTGAGGGCATAGCACCACGGTTCAGGTCCTTCCGGGCACATGAAGGAACATAACGGGTATAAGCATTACCGCTGACCTGACGCAGCTTTGTGTCCGTGCCGGCCGCCTGTCGCGGCCCGCGAGTCGGAGCAAGGCCCATGACCCCCACCAAGCTGCTTGTCGGCCAGATATTCATCGTCTTCGCCATCGTCATCCTGGGCGTTTGGGCGGCGACCCAATGGGCAGCCTCAATGCTTGGCTATCAGGCGCAGCTTGGCGCCCCGTGGGTGATCGCCTTTGGGATGCCCGTCTATCAGCCGTGGCAGCTCTTTACCTGGTGGTATCATTACGAGGCTTACGCCCCGGAGGTGTTTGACAAGGCCGGGGCGCTGGCGGGGGCGAGCGGCTTCCTGGGATGCGCCTCCGCGATCATCGGGTCGCTCTGGCGGGCGCGGCAGAACCGCAACGTTACGACCTATGGTTCGTCGCGCTGGGCATCGCCTGGCGAGATTGAGCGCGCCGGGCTGCTGCGCGGCGCAGGTGTGTTTCTGGGTCGGACAGGCGGCAATTATCTGCGCCATGACGGTCCCGAGCATGTCATGGCTTTCGCCCCGACCCGTTCGGGCAAGGGTGTTGGCCTGGTTGTGCCCACGCTACTGTCGTGGACCGGCAGCGTCGTCGTTCACGACATCAAGGGCGAGAACTGGACCCTGACGGCGGGATGGCGCTCGCGTTTTTCGCATTGCCTGCTGTTCAACCCGACCGATCCGCGGTCGGCGCGCTACAATCCGTTGCTGGAGGTGCGCAAAGGCCCGGACGAGGTGCGCGACGTTCAGAACATCGCAGACATATTGGCCGATCCCGAAGGGGCGCTGGAACGGCGGTCGCACTGGGAGAAGACCACCCATTCGCTGCTGGTCGGTGCTATTCTCCATGTCCTGTACGCCGAGGAAGAAAAGACGCTCGCTCGCGTTGCCACCTTCCTGTCCGACCCTCAGCGCTCGTTCGCCCACACGCTGCGCCGGATGATGGCGACCAACCATCTCGGCACGAAAGAGCATCCCCAGGTCCATCCCGTCGTCGCCAGCGCTGCGCGCGAAGTGCTGAACAAGAGCGAGAACGAGCGCTCCGGTGTGCTGTCCACCGCCATGTCGTTCCTGGGGCTCTACCGTGATCCGACGGTGGCAATGACCACGGCGGCCTGCGATTGGCGCATCAGCGATCTCGTCGATGCCGCCGCGCCTGTATCGCTCTATCTCGTCATTCCGCCGTCCGACATCAGCCGCACCAAGCCGCTGGTTCGGCTGGTGCTGAACCAGATCGGCCGTCGCCTGACCGAACGACTGGAGGGCGACCCGAAGAAGAGTCGCAAACATCAATTGCTCATGATGCTCGACGAGTTCCCGGCGCTTGGCCGTTTGGATTTCTTCGAGACCGCATTGGCCTTCATGGCCGGCTACGGCATCCGCGCCTATCTGATCGCCCAATCGCTTAATCAGATATCCAAGGCCTATGGTGAAAATAACGCCATCCTCGACAACTGCCATGTCCGCATCGCCTTTAGCAGTAATGATGAGCGGACGGCCAAGCGGATATCGGATGCGCTCGGCACGGCGACCGAACTGCGCGCGCAGCGCAACTATGCCGGCCATCGGCTCGCCCCCTGGCTCAGTCACGTCATGGTCTCCCGGCAGGAGACGGCCCGCCCGCTGCTGACGCCCGGCGAGGTCATGCAACTGCCACCCGCCGACGAACTGGTGCTGGTGTCCGGCCTGGCACCAATCCGGGCGCAGAAGCTGCGCTACTATGAGGACCGTAATTTTACATCGCGGATATTGCCACCGCCCAGTCTTGACAATGGCGATGGCACCTATGCCGATCGTCCCACACCGCGTCCCGACGATTGGGGCAGCGAAGTGCGCGATCCGCATGCCCAGCTCGCCGCCAGTGTCGACGAAGAACAGGCCGGCCTCGGCGAAGAGGAGGGTGGACTCCAACAGCAGCGCCATCCCGGTCTCGCCGAAGAGGATATCATCAAACCGATCACGCCTGATCAGGAAGGGTCCGCTGGGGCTGAAGACGAGAATGACGAGGTTGCCGACCGGCGAGCGATGGAACGTCTGCGCGGCCTGAACCCGGTCCAGCGCGCCCACATCATGAACGAGGGGGCGGATCGCGGCGACGACGATCTTCTCCCCAGCTTCTGACGGGCGATATCCATGAAACCCCGCCATCATCTCTATCTGGATGACGAGCTGACCGCCCGGCTCGACATGTTGGGATCAAAGCCCGGCACGTCCAAATCCGCGATCGTGGCCGACGCGCTGCGCGACTATCTCAATCGCCGCGCCACCCGCCAAGTCGACGACCTGCTCAAATCCCGCCTCGACCGGATGAGCACGCAGCTTGGCCGGATCGAGCGCGACGGGCAGGTCCTGCTTGAAACCCTCTCGCTGTTCGTCCGCTACCAGCTCACCGTCACCGCGCCGTTGCCCGAAGGCGACAAGGCGGCGCAGGCAGTGGGCCGCGAACGGTTCCGCCGCTTCGTCGACCAGGTCGGGCGTCAGCTTGCCACGGGCCGCTCGATCGATGGCGCCGTATCCCGCGAAGGCAGAGGCTGACCTATGACCGGCCTGGTTCACCCCGAAGCGCTGGAGCGCCGCCGCGCCATGTTGCGCACGGCGATGGGGCCAAAGATCGCCGCTGCGCTTGCGGATCCGCGCGTAAGCGAGGTGATGGTCAATCCCGATGGGGTGCTGCGCCTCGACCGGCTGGGCGACGGTCGCATCGACACCGGCGCACGCCTGGAACCCGCCGAGGTCGAACGCATTATTCGCCTTGTCGCCAGCCATGTCCTCGCCGAGGTACATGCGGGTAGTCCGATCGTCAGCGCCGAGCTGCCTGCGCATAATGACGGGCAGGCTGGAGAGCGATTCGAGGGACTGCTGCCCCCGGTCGCGACCGCGCCCTGTTTCTCGATCCGCAAGCCCGCCGCGCGCATCCATAGCCTGCTCGACTATGTGGCGGACGGGATCATGTCGGCACGGACTGCGCGGCTTCTGTCGCTTGCTGTCGTCGCGCGGAAGAACATCCTTGTCGCGGGCGGTACAAGCTCCGGCAAGACCACGCTCGCCAACGCGCTGCTGGCGGAGATGGCGGGCCTCGACGAGCGGGTGATCCTGATCGAGGATACGCGCGAACTGCAATGCGCCGCGCCCGATTGCGTTGCGCTGCGCACTCGCCCCGGCGTCGTCAGCATGGCCGACCTGGTCCGCTCCACCCTCCGCCTGCGTCCCGACAGGATTATAGTCGGCGAGGTACGCGGCGGCGAAGCGCTCGATATGCTCAAAGCCTGGAACACCGGGCATCCCGGCGGCATCGCTACCGTGCACGCCAATGGCGCGCGATCAGCCCTCTACCGCATAGAACAGCTTGTCGCTGAGGCAGTGGTTACCGCGCCGCGCCGCCTGATCGCCGATGCGATCGACATGCTGGTGTTCATCTCTGGCCGGGGTTCCGGCCGCAGGATCGAGACCGTCGCCGAGGTCGGCGGTCTGGATAGCGACGGCGATTATGTCGTCACCGACCTCGCCATCCACCACATCAATGGAGACTCATGATGCGCGCTCATACGCTTTACTATCGCCCATTCCACATCACCGCACCGCTTGTCGCAGCGGCGCTGATCCTGCCCGTCACCGCGATGGCTGCCGGCTCCGGCATGCCCTGGGAGGAGCCGCTGCAACAGGTGCTGGAGTCGGTCCAGGGGCCGGTCGCCAAGATCGTCGCTGTCCTGATCATCATCTCGACCGGGCTCGCGCTGGCCTTTGGTGAGACGTCAGGCGGTTTCCGCAAGCTGATCCAGATCGTGTTCGGCCTCAGCATCGCGTTCGCCGCGTCCAGCTTCTTCCTGTCCTTCTTCTCGTTCGGCGGCGGGGCGCTGGTCTGATGGCCGGTCCCGGTTCCATCGCGCCAAACGTCTCGAATCCGTCCGGGCATATGGAGGGTTTTGAAGTCCCCCTCCATCGAGCGTTGACCGAGCCGATCCTGCTGGGCGGTGCGCCACGCGGGATCGCCATTCTCAATGGCACGCTTGCCGCAGCGATGGGGCTGGGCCTCCAGCAATGGATCCCAGGGCTGTTGCTCTGGCTGGTCGGCCACAGCCTCGCGGTGTTCGCCGCCAGGCGCGATCCCGACTTCGCCGCCGTCCTCGCCCGTCATCTGCGCCTGAAGGGATGGCTGTCATGCTGAATTTGCGTGAATACCGAAACACCGCCGACCGCCTGGCCGATCACCTGCCCTGGGCCGCCTTGGTCGCGCCGGGCGTGGTGTTGAACAAGGATGGCGGGTTCCAGCGGACTTTGCGCTTTCGCGGTCCCGATCTTGAAAGCGCAACAGAGGCCGAACTCGTCTCTGTCTGCGCACGGGCAAACAATGTCCTGCGCCGTCGGGGCACGGGCTGGGCCTTGTTTTTCGACGCTGAACGTATCGAAGCGCTGGAATACCCCGCTTCACTCTTTCCCGATCCGGCATCCTGGCTGGTCGATGAAGAACGGCGCAGCCATTTCGACGGGCGAAGGGGGCAGCATTTCGAGAGCGCTTATCATCTCACACTTTACCATATGCCGCCCGCCGATCAGGTGTCACGCGCCGAACGTGCCTTGCTCGAACGGGATGTGCCACAGGACAGACGCGACTGGCGGCAGGAACTGCGGGCCTTCGTCGCCGAGACCGACCGCGTGCTCGACCTCTTGTCCGGCATCATGCCCGAAGTGCGGGCGTTGGATGACAGCGAGACGCTGACCTTCCTGCACGGGACAATTTCCACGCGCCGCCATTCGGTCACAGTTCCTCCGACGCCGATGTATCTCGATGGCCTGCTGGTCGATACGCCGCTCAGTGGTGGGATCGAACCGATGCTGGGCGACCGGCATCTGCGTACCGTCACGGTGTTGGGTTTCCCCAACGCCACGCGCCCTGGCATCCTCGACGCGCTCAACCATCAGGCTTTCGCCTATCGCTGGACGACCCGCTTCATCGCGCTCGACAAGACCGGTGCCAACAAGTCGCTGACCCGTATCCGTCGCCAGTGGTTCAACAAGAGGAAATCGATCGCGCAGTTGATGCGGGAAGTCATGATGAATGAACCGGTTCCGCTCACCGACAGCGATGCAGACAACAAGGTTGCCGATGCCGATCTCGCGTTACAGGCGCTTGGCGCTGATCATGTCAGCTTCGGCTATTATACGGCAACGATCACGGTTTCCGACACCGATCGCGCCGCCGCGGATGAGAAGGTCCGTATCGTCGAGCGGATTGTCAACGGGCTTGGGTTTACCTGCATACGGGAGTCCGTAAACGCGGTTGAGGCATGGCTGGGATCGCTGCCCGGCCATGTCTATGCCAATGTCCGCCAACCGCTCGTCCATACGCTGAACCTGGCCCATTTGATGCCATTGTCCTCGGTCTGGGCGGGACCGGTGCGTAATACGCATCTGGACGGTCCGCCGCTGCTTTACGCGGAAACCAGTGGATCGACGCCGTTCCGGCTCTCGACCCATGTCGGCGACGTTGGGCATATGCTCATCGTCGGTCCGACTGGCGCGGGCAAGTCCGTGCTGCTGGCGCTGCTTGCTCTCCAGTTCCGTCGCTATGCTGGGTCTCAGGTCTATATCTTCGACAAGGGCTTTTCCGCCCGTGCCGCTGTGCTGGCGATGGGCGGCGAGCATCACGCGCTGGGATCAGGCGATGTGACGGTCAGAAAGGGCAGCGGCGGCGCGCTGGCGTTTCAGCCTCTCCGCGATATCGACGACGACAGCGAACGCACCTGGGCGGCCGAATGGATCGCCGTCTTGTTCACCGCCGAAAAGGTTGCCGTCACGCCTGAGGTGAAAGCGGCTTTATGGTCTGCGCTCGCCAGTCTCGCCAGCGCGCCGCCACAGGAACGCACGCTCACCGGCCTGTCGGTCCTGCTCCAGTCCAATGTACTGAAGGCGGCACTGATGCCCTACACGCTCGACGGTCCGTTCGGACGCCTGCTCGATGCCGCTGAAAATCGCCTGGCGCTTTGCGACGTCCAATGCTTCGAGACCGAAGCGTTGATGGGACAAACGGGCGTCGTGCTGCCGGTGCTGACCTATCTGTTCCACCGGCTCGAGGAGCGGTTCGACGGGCGGCCGACGCTGCTGATCCTCGATGAAGCCTGGGTGTTCCTCGACAATCCGGTCTTCGCCGCGCGCATCCGCGAATGGCTTAAAGTTTTGCGCAAGAAGAATGTCAGCGTGGTGTTCGCTACCCAGAGCCTTGCGGACATCGCGGACAGTAGGATCGCGCCTGCGATCATCGAGAGTTGCCCGCAGCGGATATTCCTCGCCAACGACCGCGCCATCGAGCCGCAGGCGCGCGCCGCCTATGAACGGTTTGGCCTTAACGACCGACAGATAGAGCTTGTCGCGCGTGCTACCCCCAAAAGGCATTATTATCTCCAGTCCCGGCGCGGCAACCGGCTGTTCGAGCTGGGGTTAGGGCCTATCGCGCTGGCGCTGTGCGGTGCGTCCGATCCTGTGACCCAGACCCTCATCGACGATTGGTCGCGCGAGGAAGGCCCGGAGCATTTCTGCGCCGCTTTTCTCGAAGCGCGGGGGCTGCCCTGGGCCGCCGCCCTCATCCGCGATTTTCGCCGCGCATCTTCCGCGCGCAACCCCGAGCAGAAGGAGTTCCAGTTATGAACCGCAAAAGCCTTGTCTCAGCCCTGATAGCGGCCGCCGCTGTCTCGACGATGGCTATCGTGTCTGCGACGCCTGCCATGGCGATCCCGGTGTTCGACGCCGGCAACTATGCCCAGAACGTGCTGACGGCGGCCCGGACGCTCCAACAGATCAATAACCAGATCACCTCGCTTCAGAATCAGGCGACCATGCTGACTAACATGGCCAAGCAGCTCCAGAAAATGGACTTTTCTTCCCTGGCGCAGATCACCCGTTCGATGCAGCGGATCGATACGCTGATGACCAATGCGCAGGGCATCGCTTTCGATCTGGCATCCACCGACATGGCGCTGCGCGACCGGTTCCCGGAAGTCTTCGACACCGCGATGAGCGCCAACCAGATGATCACGCAGGCGCAGGCCCAATGGCAGGCGTCGATAAAAGGTTATCGCCAGACGATGCGCGTGCAGGCGCAGGTTGTCGAGAATGTGAAGGTCGATGCCGGATTGTTGTCAGAACTGGTGTCGCAGAGCCAGTCGGCCAGCGGCAGCTTGCAGGCGCAGCAGGCAACCAACCAACTCATCGCGCTCAGCACCAGGCAGCAACTCCAGATCCAGCAGATGATGGCCACGCAATATCGTGCCGAAGCGATCGAACGCGCCCGTCAGGTTCAGGCGATGGACGCGGCGCGCGAAAAGAGTCGACGCTTCCTCGGCTCCGCCGACATCTATACCCGGCAATAGCGCCGTCCGTCGATCCAGATAGTCAGGAAGGCGTGCGCTTATGAACCCCGACCTCAACATAATAGACCGCTTCATGGAAGCGTTCAGCCAATATATCGACAGTGGCTTTGGCTTGCTGGGGCCCGATGTCGCCTTCCTGACGACGACCCTGATCGGCATCGACATAACGCTCGCCGGACTTTGGTGGGCGCTCGACGGCGATCAGGACGTGCTCGGCCGTCTCGTCAAGAAAATCCTCTATGTCGGCGCTTTCGCGCTGATCCTCTCCAACTTCCGGCATTTCGCTGACATCATCTATCGCAGCTTCGCAGGGCTCGGCATCACGGCCGGCGGCGGCGGTGTGTCGGCCGACGATCTCATGCATCCCGGCGCGCTTGCTGCCATCGGCTTCAAGGCCGCGCATCCACTGTTCGACTATGCCGGAACATTGCTCGGTTTCCCCGAAATCTTCGGCAATGCCGTCACCATCGCCGCATTGCTGATCGGCTGGCTGATCGTCGTCCTCGCCTTCTTCATTCTCGCGATTCAGCTGTTCGTGTGCGTGATCGAATTCAAGCTGACCGCGCTGGCCGGGTTCGTCCTCGTGCCGTTTGCGCTCTGGAACAAAACGAGCTTCCTTGCCGAACGGGTGCTGGGCAATGTCATATCGTCGGGCATCAAGATCATGGTGCTCGCCGTCATCGTTGGCATCGGCACCAATTTCTTCGCCCAGTCGGTCGCTGCGCTCCCCAAGGAGCCGGGCATGGCGGACGCCATGACCCTCGTGCTGGGCGCGCTGGCATTGTTCGGGCTTGGCATCTTTGGTCCCGGCATCGCGTCCGGCCTTGTCTCCGGCGCCCCTCAGCTTGGTGCTGGAGCTGCAGTTGGAACGGTGGCGGGGGCAGCCGTCATGACCGGCGGCACCGCCTTGCTCGGCGCGCGCGCCGCAATGGCGGCAGGCTCAGGCGGTATGGCCGCCTTGCGCGCCGGCACTGCGATGGGATCGGCCGCATCGACCGCATACCAGATGGGCCAGTCCGCTTCCGGCACGACCGGTATAGGCGGTGTCGCGGCGGGTCTTGGCGGGGTCGCCAACGCGGCGGGCGGAGCCGCGAAGCAAAGCGCGCGCTCGTTCGCCGCCAGCGTTGCTGCGCCATTTGCAGAGAGCGCCGAGCGTGGACGGCAGGCTGCATGGACGGGCGTCAACGGCGGTACGCCGGTTCAGACGTCGCCGACCAGCAGTTCAGCCGCTTCCGCAACTGATGGCCCGTCGGCATCCGATACCGCACCGACATGGGCGCGTCGGCTCCGTACCGACCAGGCCGCCCGCCATCATCGCCATGCCGCCATCCAGACCATCAAGGACGGGGACCGTCCCGGCGGCGCGGCCAACCCTGATCTCAGCAAGGAGGATTGATTGCCATGACCATCTTCAAACGCAGTCTACAGCGTTACGGACAGACGCCTGTGCCGGAAACCCCTTATCAACGCGCGGGCCAGCTTTGGGATGAGCGGATCGGCTCGGCCCGTGTGCAGGCGCGCAACTGGCGGCTAGCGGCTTTTGGCTGTCTTAGCCTTTCGGCCACGCTGGTCGTGGCGAACGTCTGGCAGTCGATGCAGAGCCGGGTGGCGCCATATGTGGTCGAGGTGGATCGCCTCGGCGAAGCGCGCTCGGTCGCGCCAGCGATCCAGAATTACAAACCGACCGATGGGCAGATTGCCTGGCATCTTGGCCGCTTCATCAGTCAGGTTCGCTCGGTCTCGACCGATCCGGTGCTGGTCAAGCGCAACTGGCTCGATGCCTATGACTTCACCACCGACCGGGCTGCGATTTTCCTCAATGACTATGCCCGTGCGAACGACCCGTTCGCGGGCATCGGCGCGCGCAGCGTGTCGGTGCAAGTGACGAGCGTGGTGCGGGCGTCCGATACCAGTTTCCAGGTCAAATGGACCGAGAATATCTACGAGCGCGGCAGTCTGGCGAAAACCGAACGCTGGACCGCGATGCTGACGATCATGATGCAGCCGCCCAGGACGGCCGACGCGCTTCGCAAAAACCCCCTCGGCCTGTTCGTCAATGCCATTGATTGGTCACGCGAACTGGATGGCGCGCCTGCCGCCCCCAACCAGCCAACGCCGTTATCGGCAGTATCCCAACTGCCCGCCAAGGCAGTGTTGCCGCTGTCTGACACCACCGAAATTCCGGTACCGGCCCCGCCTGAGGCATCGACCTCCATGTCCACCGCTACCCCCAGCAAGGAAGGGGAGCCCGACCAATGAGCCGGATCTTCATGTCGGCGTCAGCGCTGATGCTCGCCGCTTGCGCGAGGAATACCCCGCCGCCCGCCATTGCCTATGACGCCGCCGACTTCCGGCCAGCGGCAATCGCGGCTGAACCACCCAGGCCTGTCGAGATCGTGGAACGACCAGTGCCGCTCCCCTTGCCGGGCCAGCTTTTGCCCGCGCCATCGGTCAAGCCGGATGCCGGTCCGCCGACCGCCCGTGTCGAAGCCGCCAATCGCGCAGCGACCCGTGAGCCGTCGAGCGCGGGCTATCTCAATGCGGTGCAGGTCTATCCCTGGACAGACGGGGCCTTGTATCGGCTCTATGCCGCGCCGGAGCGCGTCAGCGACATTGCCTTGCAGTCCGGCGAAAAGCTGATCGCGGTTTCAGCAGGCGACACGGTGCGCTGGGTCATAGGTGATACCATGAGCGGCACGGGAGATACCGCTCGTATGCACGTTCTGGTCAAGCCGTTCGCGCCGGGGCTCATAACGAACATGGTTATAACCACCGACCGCCGGGCCTATCATTTGGCATTGGAGAGCACCGATGCCACCGCGATGGCGGCGATTTCCTGGACCTATCCGCAGGATCAGCTCATCGCGCTTGCGCGGCAGAATGCTCGCGCGGAGGAAGCCCGCCCGGTCGCGGACGGCATATCGCTCACCAATCTCCGGTTCCGCTACGCGATCTCCGGCGACAGTCCGCCATGGCGTCCAGTTCGCGCGTGGGACGATGGCAATAAAGTCTATATCGAGTTTCCCGGCAGGCTCGATCAGGGTGAAGCGCCGCCCTTGTTCGTGCTTGGGCCGCTCGGCGATAGCCAACTCGTCAATTATCGGGTTAGCGGCAACCACTATATCGTCGACCGGCTGTTCGCCGCGGCCGAACTGCGTCTGGGCGAAGATCCGCAAGAGGTCGTTCGGATCGCCCGGACGGACGGTCACGCTGGAAAGGCACGGCCATGACCGAACCTTCCGTCTCGCCGGATACGCCTGACATCGAAGTCGCCGCGGCACCTCGCAAGGCCAACCCCGACACCCTGACCCTGCGCGCGACGCCGCGCCGTATCGTGCGGTTCAAGCGTGGCGTCATCATCGGCGGGGCTGCGGCGGGATCAATCGCTATCGCCGGTGTCGCCTGGATGGCATTGGGATCGCGCGGGCTGCATCTTGTCGATGCCGCCGACGAGCGGCAGGTCAGCGACCGGCGCACGCCCGCCGATGCGGTAGCGAACCTGCCCGGCGACTATAGCAAGGTGACGTCGGCCACGCCGCAACTGGGACCAGCGCTTCCCGGCGATCTTGGCCGACCGATCCTTGAACGCCAGCGTCAGATCGAAGCCAGCGGTATCGTGCCGCTTGTCGATCCGACCGCCGTGCCGTCTGCTATGACGCCTGAGCAGCAGGCGGCGGAGGCTGAACGTCAGCGCATCGCCGGACAGGCGCATCAAGCGCGCGAGGCCGGTGTCATGGTACAGTCTTCGGGACGCGCGCCGATGGCAACGGCATCCGGCGATCAGGCGGTCCCTGTTGTCCCCGCGGATGCAGCGGCATCCGCGGTCGAGACCGGACGGCCGGGGCTTGACCCCGACAACGACCAGAACGCCCAGCAACGCAAACTTGATTTCGTTGGCGCAAATCCACCGCAGGGCGGCATCTATAATGCCCATGCGCTTGTCGCCCCGGTATCACCGCATCAGGTGATGGCTGGCAGCGTCATCGCCGCTAGTCTCATCACGGGTCTCGATTCCGACCTGCCCGGCATGGTCGTAGCGCAGGTTACGGAACCGGTGTTCGACACGGTGACGGGCCGAACGGTGCTGATACCGCAAGGGTCGCGCCTGATCGGCAGCTATGACAGCGTGGTCGCATTCGGACAGAGCCGGGCGTTGCTGGTCTGGCAGCGCATCATCCTGCCCGACGGATCATCGGTCCAGATCGATAATCTGCCTGCCACCGACGCTGCGGGCTATGCCGGGCTGTCCGACAAGGTGGATTTCCATAGCTGGCAACTGCTCAAAGGAGTGGCACTGTCCACGCTGCTTGGCGTCGGCACCCAACTGAGCATCGGCGGCGACAGTGATCTCGTCCGTGCGATCCGGGAATCCACCCAGCAGTCGGCGTCCCAGGCCGGGCAGCAGATCGTCACCAAACAATTGAATGTCCAGCCGACCATCCGGGTACGCCCCGGCTGGCCGCTCCGCGTGATCGTTCACAAGGACCTCGTCATGCGGGCGTGGGCTGGTCAATGAAGGAGAAGCGCGATGCTCAAACTTGCTAAACTGCCTGACCGCACGCCGATCAAGATCACAGTCACGGTCATGCCCGACCTCAACCGGGCGCTAGCCGATTATGCGACACTGTATCGCGAAACCTACGGTGAGAAGGCTGACGTTGCCGATCTCATTCCGGCGATGCTCGAAACTTTTCTTACCGGTGATCGCGAGTTTGCAAAGGCACGGAAGGAGCGGGAGGCGTCGTCATGACCGTCATCGGCATGTTCAAGCTTTCCAGGCAGGGCGGCTGGGAAGGGCGGGTCCGTACCCTCGCTATCGATCGCAAGATACGGCTCGTTCCCAACGATGATCGTCGTAGCGAGCAAGCGCCAGGCTATATTGTGCTGCTCGACTGGTTTCGTGTCGGAGAGGCGTGGGAGGCCCGGTCGCGTGGTGAAATGCCGCGCGACTATCTGCGGGTCCAACTCCATGATCCGACCTGGATCGTGCCGATAACGGCTCTGTTGTTCCCCTCGCCCGACGGGATGACGGCCGAGTTGATCATGTCGCATCGTCGACCAGCCACCACCGACGATGGTGTCTGAGATGGCGAGATCTTCTCAATCTGGGGATGGCGAGAATGTCCCGGCCAATGATGATGGCGATCAGGATGCAGCGCTCGATCCCAGGATAATCGCAATCGCCAGAGCAATCGGTCGCCGGATGGCGCGCGAACGGGTGCAGACGCTGCCTTCCGACAATGACAATGACAGCAACCATTCGAACTGACTTGGAAAGACCGTATAGATGAGCTATATTATGGTTGATCTGGTCAGGAGTGTGGAAATGCAGACGTGGCAGGTTCAGGAAGCCAAGACCCGACTGAGCGAGCTTATCGACAAGGTCCAGGCCGAAGGGCCGCAGACTATCACCCGCCATGGCAATCCGCGTGCCGTGCTTCTGTCGATGGACGACTATCGCACGCTCACGCAGGACAAGCCCGATTTCAAATCCTGGCTGCTGGGCGGCCCCAAGGTCGATGATCTTTCGCTGGAGCGAAACCGGGATATGGGCAGGGAGGTCGAGCTTTGATCCGGGAGAACGGATATCTGCTGGACACCAACGTCCTCTCGGAAACGAGGCGGTCGCAGATCGACCGGAACGTTGCTGCATTTCTGGATGGTGTGGACGGATCCCGTCTATATATTAGCACCCTGACCCTGGGCGAGTTTCATCGGGGCATCGTAATCAAGCGCAGAAGCGATCCTGATGCAGCAGAGCGTATCGGTGAGTGGCTTGAAAAGGCGCAGAGCGAGTTCGCCGATCGTATTCTTCCAGTGGGCGAGGAGGTGGCCCGAATATGGGGCATGATGTCGGCGGATCGAACCCGGCCGGTAATCGATACGCTCATCGCCGCCACGGCGGCTGCCCATGATCTCATTCTTGTGACGCGCAATGTGAAGGATGTGCAGGGGCTGGACATAAGGCTGCTCGATCCGTGGAAAACCAACCCCAGGCCAAAGCGCAGTTCCAAAGCGGGAGATGTCTCATGATCCGCGCCGCTCTCTATGCCCGCTATTCGAGCGACCTGCAGAGCCCGGCGTCGATCGAGGACCAGTTTCGCATTTGCCGCGAACAGGTCGAGCGGGAACGTTGGCAGGTGGTTGGCGCCTATAAGGACCCGTCGGTGTCCGGCGCCTCAGTTATTCTGCGCCCTGGAGTGCAGGCATTGTTGCAGGATGCCAAGGCTGGGAAGTTCGATGTGGTGGTGGCTGAGGCGCTGGACCGTGTATCGCGTGACCAGGCTGACGTGGCGACGCTCTACAAGCATTTTCAATTTGCAGGTGTGAAGCTGATCACGCTTGCCGAGGGCGAAATCTCCGAACTGCATGTCGGCCTCAAGGGCACGATGAACGCACTTTTCCTGAAAGACCTTTCCAAGAAAACCCATCGGGGTTTGCGCGGTCGGGTCGAGAAAGGGAAGGCAGGGGGAGGGCTCTGCTATGGCTATGATGTCGTGAAGCGTCTCGACGGCGCAGGCGAGCCTGTTCGCGGCGAACGCGCCGTCAATGAAGCGGAGGCACTGGTCGTTCGGCGCATCTTCCGTGAGTTTGCCATCGGGAAAAGCCCACGTACGATTGCCGCGGACCTGAACCGCGACGCTATTCCTGGCCCCTTTGGCAAGCAGTGGTCCGATACGACCATCCGAGGGCACGCCGCGCGCGGCACGGGGATCATCCACAATGAACTCTATGTCGGTATGCTGGTCTGGAACCGGCAACGTTTTATCAAGAACCCAACAACGGGGAAGCGGGTCGCAAGACCGAATCCAACGAGCGAGTGGATCAGGACGCAAGTACCCGAATTGCGCATCATCGATGAGCCGTTATGGCAGGCCGCCAAAATAAGGCTTACGGAGATCGCGCATCGTTTCAGCGCGACAATCGAGGGGGTGCGAGCTTCTCGCGCACGAACGCTGAATGGGTTGCGGAGGCCGGTCTTCCTTTTCTCCGGCATGATCGAATGCGGTTGCTGTGGCGGCAACTGCATCATCGTCGTCAATGACCGTTATGGTTGTGCCAACCGTTTCCGGAAGGGGACCTGTACGAACAGCCGAACGATCCGTCGGGAAGAATTGGAGCGGCGGGCTTTGGTAGGGATTACCGATCAGTTGGTCTCGGTGGAGGCGGTGCGCGAAGCGGTTGCGGCTTACGTGGAGCAGGCCAATGCAGCGAATCGGGAACGCCGTGCGCGGTCCGCGCTGGACCGGAAGGTGCTCGACAAAATCGACCGCAGCCTCGCCGGCATTATGGCGGCGATCGAGGACGGTATGTATCAGCCGTCGATGAAGGAGCGTATGGCCGAGCTCGAGCGCCAGAAGGCCGACATACTTGCAAGTCTGGAGGATACCCCGGCCAATGTCCCGGACATCCATCCCAATCTCGCCGAGATATATCGCCGTAAGGTCGCCCATTTCGCTGAGGCGCTGAATGATCCTGAATTGCGCGACGAGGTGGCCAACGACATTCGATCGATCGTTGGGAAGATCATTCTCACGCCAGGTCCCAAGCGTGGTCAGGTCGACGCGACCCTATCCGGCGAGCTTATGGGCATTCTCGACATCGTTCGCGGCACCGATCGGCCACCGGGCGGCCATGTTGTACCAACAGGGACTGCGCCCTCCCGCAACCAAACAGATAAGTATCAAGCCGTTCCGGATCATCCCGGAGCGGTTTTTTTATGCCTTTTCTGGCGGATTTGCGCCGTTTCCTGAGATCGCAGCCAGGCTCATCGAATCGCGGC
>Ga0180008_1000758_pt1 | contig 23884 bp, 27 predicted proteins | sample MM_PW_MetaG_FD_121121 | JGI IMG/M metagenome (GOLD analysis project Ga0180008, IMG submission 121121) | Groundwater microbial communities from the Aspo Hard Rock Laboratory (HRL) deep subsurface site, Sweden - MM_PW_MetaG | ecosystem: Environmental > Aquatic > Deep subsurface > Groundwater...
CGCGGGCGACCCCTGCTCGCTCTGGTGGGAGCCCACGGCCGGCCGCTGTGGCCGCTGTCTCTCGCCGGTCTGGACCTGCCCGCTCTGCGGGCGCCAGGTCCGCGCCTGCCAGCTCGGGCTCGGGCCCTGGTGCGGCGACTGCGAGGAGGTAGGGCGTTGAAAAAAGACATCGACGTAGACAAGATCGCCGAGGGCCTCGGCGGCAAGCGCCGTGGCAACACGAAACTCCCGTGACACGAGTGGTTAACAAGAATGGAGGTTAACAGATGCCTACTCCGTACTATGAGCACGCAGGAATCACGATCTATCTCGGGGATTGTCGGGAAGTGCTGCCGACAGTGACGGCTGACGTGCTCATTACGGACCCCCCGTACGGGATCTCGTACTCCTCTGGGTACTCGGGCGACGTGTGGGCGGGCGGCGTCTATGGAGATGCCGCCGACGGTTCTATCGCCGGGGACGCCGACACGAGCCTTCGCGATGCGGTGCTGAAGTTGTGGGGAGATCGTCCCGCTCTCGTGTTCGGATCGTTGCGGGCTCCGCTCCCCGGAAAGTGGCGGCAATGCCTCGTGTGGGACAAGGGCGATGCCTCAGGCATGGGCGATCTGTGTATTCCGTGGAAGCCCAACTGGGAGCCGATCTTTGTCCTTGGAAATTGGAATGGAAAGGGCCGGAGTTCGGGGGTTCTACGGTCAAACAACATCTCCCGCGTCTGCATGGGACGGTGCCATCCCCACATGAAGCCCGTTGCGCTTCTTGAGATGCTTATCGCTAAGTGCTGCGGCGTTGTGATCGATCCATTCATGGGCAGCGGAACAACACTCCGCGCCGCGAAAAATCTAGGCCGCCGCGCCATCGGAATCGAGATCGAGGAGAATTACTGCGAGATCGCGGCGAAACGGCTCAGTCAGGAAGTTCTGTTTCCTGCGGAGATTACAAGTTAGGAGGTCAACAATGCCAAAACCCAAAAGTCCATTAGATATCGAGGATGATGCTCGATTGGAAGCCGAACGAGAATGGATAGAGCAGGGTGCCGACGAGCAAAAATACCATGACGATTCATGGCCACCAGAGCACGTGGAGAGCGAGGACTGCTGGTGCCATCCGACCGTCGAGCATTACGAATATGGCGATGTCGTGATTCACAACGACGCCAGCGGAGCAGAACGCGGTCCCAATGTGGCCTAAACGTAGTTCAAACGTAGCCCGAACGTCGCGAGGAGGATGACAATGACGACAATTCAACCACGAAACGCCAGCCCGCGAGATCCGGCCGAGCGCTATTTCATAATGTTTGAGGTGGCCGGTTGGCCGAAAGATCAATGTGGACCAGTCAAGCCACCACCTGAACTGGTGCATAGACTCTGGGAGGCAGAACGCCAAGTTGATTCGGCCTGGAAGGCACTGTGTTTTTGGCAGAGAGAAACGGAAAAGGCCAGGCAGCAATCATGGTTAAAATTCCATGACAAAAATGGATGGCCAGAAATTACTGGATACAAAGAGCGCATGGAACAGGAATACCGCGTTAATCAGAAATGACAAAAGTTAACCACAAGCGTCATGAGTGTTTTGGGAAGGTAAAGGTCTCGGGTGGCTACTTCGGAGCCGCGCAGATTGCTGCGGAAAGGAAGCGGAAAACGATGACTGCGACCGACCTGATGGACGTGATCGATCAGCTCGATAATCGCGAGGAGCAGCTTGTCCTCTATCGGGCGCTCGCGCGGCACATGGTTGCGCTGGTGACCGAGAAGGCGGAGCGCGAGCGGGAGGATCGGGCGCGCGTGGTCGAGGGGAAGCCGGCGCCGAGGAGAGTCGTCTGTCCTGCCTGTCGCAGGTGGCTGCCGGTGGTGCTCTACGATTCGAGCGTCTGGTGCGAGGAGTGCAAGATCTGGGTGGGCTGGCACGGTCTTGGGTACCGGCCGGGGCCGGACGATGGTCTGCCGCCTGGACTGGGAGATTAGTTGTTGAACGCCACGCACGGCCGAATCCATCTCTTGGGTGCGGGCGATCCTAGCCGGGGCGGCGCGGCCGTGTGCTCGTGCGAAGCGCTGTCCTGGACCTCCAGCGCTGGGTTGCCGGCTTGCCAGCGGAATTGCCCGACGCCGGCTTGTCGATCTGGATCTGAGAAAGGAGGATCAGTTGGAAGCGGATTTGATGTACCGGTTGAAAATGCTGGAGCACCGGGTCGATAGGCTGAAGCAATTGGAGGAGTGGGTGGAAGGAATGGCGCGAGCTGGAGTGCGGAACCCGCTTGAGCCCGTCAAGCCGGCGGTGCCGAACGATACGGGCTGGTGGTGGCGCGTCCAGCCGGAAAAAAAAGATGACTGGTTTCCGGTGCGCGTCGTCCGGTCGGATTCCGGGCTGCTGCCCGGCCTGGAGTGGCAAATGACGTCGGGGCGCTGGTTTCCGGTCGAGAGCGATGGGCAGTGGAGAGGGAGGTGCCGATGACCAAGGGCGAGCAGCAGATCTGGGCCGCAGTGTTCTCCAGGGAGTTCAACCTGTGGCCTATCCCTGATCGGCTTGCACTTCCGGACGGCCACAGCCGACCCGTGGTAGGTGACCCTGGCCAGCGCGGCGAGTGGGGGAAGTCCGTGGCGTCTTCGGCCGCGGAGGCCGCCTGTTGTGCCGTGTTGGCGGCCCGGGAAATCCTTGCAGAGGTCAAAGAGGGGCACGGAGAGGACAGCGACACGTACCTGATGCTCCTGGAGATGGTCACGCGCGGTGAGGCCGGTTGCGGGGCGCTGGAACGGGTCGCCGACGCGGTTTTCTGGGGTGGCCTGCTGACAACCATGTTCGCGTTGTGGGACGGCAGGAATTTGCCGCGCCACCTTGGGTTCGGCGTTTTCGCGGCGACCGAGTAGGAGAGGAGACCTGCTTTTTGGCCCGTAAGGGCGCGCGCCCGTGCGCGCGTAAGGTGGCGTGATTGTTGACGTTGTGCATTGTTGACAGGACGTGCTAGGATAACCGCCGATGACTGCGCGAGAAATCACGAGGAGGCCGCGGAAAATAAAGGTGCAGAGTCGCCGGACTGAAAAAAGCGTCAATGCAAGGCGGCTTACCGGACAGAAAAAGGCAGCAATCAGGCGGGCATATAGCAAGAGTATAGCTGAAGGGGAAGCCAGGTCGCTTGGCTCGATCGCCAGGGACCATGGGGTTTCCCGGAATACCGTGGCAAGATTGGTCGGCACGCAGCGCTCGACCAAGAGCCGTTCGAGCACCGTCGTCAAGGGGCTGACCGAGGAGCTCCGCCAGGTCCGGGAAGCCTACGACGAGACGAGGGCCGAGAAATTCCGGGAGGTGACGGGGCGGTTCCGGACGACCCAGACGGCCATCTTCGCGGACATCAAGGAATCCTGGGACAACAAGAACGAGGCCCAGGCGAGGTTCAAGCGGGCGCGGGATGCCCTGGACCTGGCAGTCCAGTCGGGGGTGGGCAAGAGGATCGAGAGGGCGATGGCCCTGGCGGCCCACGAGTTCCGGGTCTACGACCGGGCGAAGCACCACTGGGCGCAGGCGGTAAAGGCGTCGGCGGAGGCGCGGTCGTTGGAGGAGACGATCTGCGAGCGGGAGGACCCGGGGCGGATCCCGGCGAAGAGGACGCTGGAGTTTGGGAAGAAGGTGGGGGCGATCCTGATGGAGTACATCCCGGTGGAGCGGCAGCTCGCGGCGGCGTCGGAGATTAGCCGGGGGCTCGAGGAACTGGCGGCCGAGTCGCTGGCGCGCGTAGTCGACGTGGAGTTTCACCGCCAGCCCGAGGAGGGCGTGGCAGAAAGGCAGGAGAAAGGTGAATGATCAGAAGCAGAAGATGGTCCGGGTCAACCATCCGCACGCGGTCCGGGGGCCGAGCGGGACGGTCTACTATTTGGGCAAGCCGGGGCCCGACAACATGGGCAAGTTCACGGGCATCCAGGTGATCAGCGCAGGGCGGGTGATGATCATCGAGTTGGAGGCGGAAGACGGGGCGATCCACCTGCCGCTTGAAAGCTCGGAGATCAGGTTCAAGAAGATCGAGGTCCCGGAGGAGGAGGTCCGGCGGCACATGGAGGAGGTCCGGGCGGCGGAGCGGCCGGCGAATATCCTGGTGCCGCACTGATCGGGGGATCTGATGGGCAGGAGGCGTAGGGAGCGGACGCTGGCGGAGAAGAAGCTGGCGGTCTCGGTGCTGTTCGGGCGGCTGCGTCGGGAGGCGGGGCTGCGGATCGAGGATGTGGCGGGTCTGTCCGGCTGCTCGAGGACCTACGTGTGGAGGCTCGACGCGCAGCCGACGCACACGGGCTGGGACCGGGGGCGTCTGCGACGGGTGTTCCGGGCGGTCCGTGGGCGCCCGACCGTGGAGCAGGAGCGACCGGTCGTGGCCGACGGCGATAGGCGAGGCTGGGTGAATTGCCCGCGCAAGGGATCCGTGCTAGCCTTGGCCCGGTGCGAGGAGTACCAGCGGGAGAACGGCTGCGGTGATGGGTGTAGGGCGGTCCCCGAGTTCGAGGAGGCGCGGACGACCGACCTACAGATGCGGGCCCGCGAGGCGGCCCGAGAGCAGTATCGCCGCTGGGGGTCGCGCCGGACCGGGATGTGCGCGGAGTGCGGGGCGCCGACGGCGCGGAAGGATGCGACCTGGTGTGCGGAGTGCGCCAAGGTCAAGCTGGCGAGCATGCGCCGGGCGCGGGGCCGGCGGACGGTCAAGCCGAACAAGTGCCTGGACTGCGGGTGCCCCGTGTACGAGCGGTCAGAGCGATGTCGGGAGTGCTTCCTGAAGATGAACAGGCAGAGGATGCGAGTCCATGCAGCACGGTCGTAGGCCGAGCAGACCGCCGAGGCTGATAGCGGGCCAGCGCTGGTTTGCGGCCGGCAGCCTGCTGTCCAGGGAGAGCCTGGCCAAGGCGATGCGCGACCGGGGCTGCGTGTGCCCGCTGTGGGCTCCAGAACCGCTGGCCGAGCTGGTAGACATCATGGCCTACCGGTACGTTTTTCTGGCCCTTCCCTGGGATGGACGGGCGCACCGATGGCCTTGCGGCGGCAGTCCGGATGTCCCTTGCGCTCTCCCCGTCACCTTCCTCTACACGCGGCCCGGAAAGTTCCGGCTTCGGCCGGTCCCTGACGAGCAGATCGAACGGCTGGCCCGGGGGCCCGAGGTGCGGGAACCGACGGTCGAGGAGTTGGTGGGGCAGATGATCAGGGTCGACGAGGGCGTGGCCGTCTGGGGCGGCCTGGGCGGGGTGGTCCAGGGGGCGGTCGGCCTGGACCGGGCGGCCGTGCGGATAGACCTCGGGGAGTCGACCAGGCTGGCGGTGATCCCGCTGGCCGCGGTGAGGAGGCCATGACATACCAGGTGGTGATCTTCGACGGGGAGTCGGAGCGACAGCAGTTCGACGCGAGGATCAGCAGGGGCCGGACGATCCGGACGTGGCTGGCCCGGGTTTGCCAGGTTTGGCGCTGGTGGGTGGCCGAGGAGATCCACAGTGATTACGTGGACAGACGGATCCGGTTCGGCTGCGCGGGCTCGGAGATGGTCCTCTGCTGGCCACGGCAGAAGAAGAGGGCCAAGGCTGATCCGGTGGTCGAGACGATGACCGAGGTGGCCGAGTGCCTGGGGTTGTGCGTCATCCGGTCGGCAGCAAGGCCGGCTGACCTGCTGGCCACGGCGGCGTCGGCCAGGGGGCAGCGGACGGCTCTGATAGTCTCCGACCATCCGGCGGCCCTCCAGTTCGCGACCGATCACATCCCGAGGCTGCACGTGCTGGCCGGGAAGATCAGGAAGACGCCGAGCAGTATTTTCCAGGACCTCGGGGTCTGGCCCTCGGATATCCCGGCCTACCTCTCGCTGGTCGGCTGCCGGCAGGAGAGGGTCAAGCGCAAGCTGGCCCCGGCCGGGGCCCGGGCGGCACTGACCGCGAGGGACCGAAAGGTCAAGCCGCTCCGGCCGGTCAAGGGGGTGCCGGTCGGATCGTCTGGCTGGCGGCGAAAGACGGTCGCGCCGGACCTCGCCCGGTTGCGCAGGCTGGCGCTGGGCGTGGGGGGCGCCGACGTGTTGCAGCCTGACCTCTGGTCGCTGGCCCAGTGCGTGGCCAGAAGCTCGGTGTTCGTTTGAAAAACGGGCAGCCGTTCCTAGTCGCGGACATCGACGTCTATCCGGCCCCCGACGATCTGGAGACGCCGACGGGGCCGAAGTTTGATGGCCGGGATCTGGACCGGCTGATCGAGCGGGCGGTCTACCTGGCCGAGGACCGGGATCTCCTGTCCCTTTACCGGCAGGGCAAGACGGTCCAGGACATCGCGAAGATCCTGGACTCGGACTGGTCGACGGTAAGCCGGCGGCTGGAACGGCTGACAGGGCGTCTGAGGGCCGCGCACAGGCTCGAACAGGAAAAGGGCAGGCCGGAGGTGCGGGCGGTCCTGCGGAGCGCCCTGACGGGCACGAGGCGCCGAGCGTGGGGCCTTTGGGAGGCCGGGGTAGAGCGGAGGGTGATCGCGGAGACGCTGGGCATCGGCGAGACGGCAGTCTGGGCGTGCGTCCGGGCGGTCCGGGAGCAACTGGAGGTGGCCGGCCATACGGACTACCTCCGAGCGGTCGAGGAGTTCCGCTGGGGCACGGCCCCTCGGTGCTCTGGTCGTCTGTCCGGCAAGCGCTCGGCATAGAGGGCCTGGAGCGCGAGCGGAGGATCCTTGACCTCGGACCTTGATGCCTGGGCGATCAGCACGTCGCCGTGGATGGACGCCGTCAAGGGGCGTTACGAGGTAGAGCAGCAGGCACAGACCAGGCAGGAGAAGGAGCGGGCGCAGATAGCGGCCGAGCGGTCTGCCAACTTCGATGACATCGGTCGATTCGCCCGGAAGGCGTTTCCCGAGTGGGTTGATGCGCCCGACTCGCGGCTTCACCGGTTTCTGGATCGGGTGGGCCGGAAGCTCGCCCTCTCGCAGGAGAAGACGGTCAGGGCGGACAAGGCGCCGCGCGGTCACGCGAAGAGCACCAGGGTGTCCAAGGTTTTTCCCCTCTGGATCGTCTGCCACCAGCCCGAGATAGCGGAACAGCGAGGACGGCGCTGCGACTTCATTCTGCTGGTCAGCAATCACCTGCAATTGCCCAAGGCCTTTATGGGCGACATAAAGCGGCAGCTCCTGGCCAACCCCTACCTGGAGCGCTACTACCCGGAGGTCATGGGCCAGGGGAGCAAGTGGACGGAGGAACTGTTCCGCACGGCCAACGGCGTGTGGGTGCTGGCCGGATCGACAGGCCGGAACATCCGGGGTGCCAACCAAAACGGGCATCGGCCGCAGATAGTGATCTGCGATGACCTGGAAAACCTCGAGAACGTCCAGACGCTGGAGCAGCGGAACAAGGCGGAGAAGTGGTTTGACGAGGACCTCCGGCCGGTCGTGGACAAGGGGGCGTCGATCTGGGTGGTCGGCAACCTGATCCACAAGGACAGCCTGCTGATGCGGCTGTCGAAGAAGGAGGATGGGACGACCTTCCGGGCGATCCTCCAATGGTCGCCGGAGCGTGAACTGTGGGACGAGTGGACGAACCTCTACCTGGACATGCAGGGAGAGACGGGGCAGATCTTGGACCGCAGTGCTGCCCTATGGCAGGAGACCCACGGTCTGCTGTTGGGCGCCGATGGCGATGTTGATGAGGCGATGGATCGGCTGCGGGGCCCCTGGCGCAGGGCCTGGCGGAAGGTCGTGGACGAACTGCCGTCAGAGCGCGACCTGCGGAACAGCTTGGGCGACTGCCTGGAGTTCGTGCGCGCCTATGAGCACGCGCTACCCGACGGCTTCGAGTCGATCGCGGACGAGTGGGACGGGGCGGTCGTGGAGCCCCTGCGGCATGTGGTCGGCCGGCGGACGGTCGCCCGGCAGTTCTTCGAGCAGCATCAGGAGGCGATGCTCCAGGATACGCGGGTGCTTTGGCCAGAGTGGGAGCCCTACTATGACCTGATGTGCCAGCTCGTCTCGGCCGCCCGGGCCGCGAGCTTCTGGCAGGAGAAACAGAACCAGCCGATCGCGGCCGAGGAGCAGACGTTCCGCGAGGATAGCTGGCGGATGTGGGAGGCCGAGGCGCACCCGAGCCCGGCGTCGATGCGCGACTTGTTCCCCGAGGGATCTGTGTTCGTGGCCGGCGTGGACCCGAGCATGGGCAAGCAGAGCCGCAAGAACGACCCATGGGCGATCGTCGTGCTCGGGGGGGTGCCCGGAGAGTTCTGCCGGCTGGCCTGGGCGCGGATCAAGTGGCAGCGGGTGAGCGTGCTGCTGGACGAACTGATCCGGTTGCATCGGGTCTTCGACTTTCAGATGATCGGCTTCGAGACAAACCAGGCGCAGGCATTCATGGCCGATGAGGCAGTCGAGTTGTCGCGCCGATTGAACGTCAACCTGCCGATCGTTCGGATCGACAGCAAGGTCAAAAAGGAGATCCGGATCCAGGGGATGGAGCCGGTAGTAGCCAACGGCTATGTGGAGTATCCGGGGCGGCGGATATCCTCTGGCGACCAGCAGTTGGCCCCGCTGTTCCAGACCCTGTGGGATCAGTTCCTTGGCTTCGGCGCCGGCGGGGACCATGATGACGGCCCGGACGCCTTCGAGATGGCCTATCAGATGTGGCGTCGGCTGAAAGGCATGGAACTGCCGACCGCCCGGATGGTCAGGCGCGAGCCCGAGCGGCCGCGCGAGCTTGACGGGCAGGCCGCGCACGAGGCTGGGCTGGACCTGCGGAAACTCCTCGGCGACCTTTTGGACTAGAGCGACAGGATAGGCGGACCGCGCGCACCTTGGTAGGCACCCCAGGTGTGCGCGGAGGCCCCGACGTGGACCGATCCGAAATCCTCCAGTGGGCCAGGAAGCTGATCGAGCGCGGGGCAGAGCGGGTCGTCGTGGCAAGTGCCAAGGCGATCGCCGGGCAATCCGAGGGTGAGCAGGGCAACGGCTTTCTCCAGCGGCTAGGGCTGAGCGTCTGGTCTGCCGGGTCCGATGACGGAGCCCGGTCGCTGGCGCGGAGCATGGCCACCAGGGCCGCAGACCCGGCTGACGCGCTGCCCGACCAGAACACGGCGCGCGGAATCCCGGCCGTCGACCTGCGGCTGTCCGGCGGGACCTATGATTGGTTCCAACGGCAGATGGGGATGTCGGCCACCAGGTTCGCGATCTATCGTGACTGCGACCGGATGGACACCGAGATGTGCGAGCTCGGGCAGGCGCTCGACATCACGGCCTCGAACGTCGTGGCATCGGACGAGGGAAACGAGGTCAGCTTTGAGGTGGGGTCCAACGATTCGCAGATCCTGTCCATCTTGCAGGGCGTGAACGAGCGGACGCGGTTGCCCGGGAACGCCTGGGGCGACTGCCGGGAGAGCAAGCTCTACGGGGACGGCTTCCGCGAGATCGTGATCGGGTCGGACAGGCTGATCCACAGGCTGACCCCCCTGTCCTGCTATTCGATGTTCCGGATGGATGACGAGCACGGCGACCTGTCGCCGGACCATGCCTATGAGCAGAGGTCGGCGGGCGGGGAACTGGTGGCCACCTGGGCGCCCTGGGAGATCATGCACCTGCGCAACAACCTGGTGCCCGGTCGCAAGTACGGGACGAGCCAGTTGTTTCGCGCGCGGAAGGTCTTCAAGCAGCTTTCGTTCCTGGAGGACTCGACGGTCGTCATGGTTCTGATGCGCGCGCCCCAGCGGCTCGTCCATACGGTCCTGGTGCCGAAGGACAAGGCGAAGGCGGACGAGATTCTCCGTGACCACATCGAGGCCAACAAGCGGAAGAACATCTGGGATTCTTCGCGCGGCAAATATGGCGCGGAGTTCAACCCGCTGGACGAGGCGGATTACTTCGTGCCGCAGGTCTGGGACCTGAAGGAGAAGATGCCGCAGGCAAACATCAAGACCCTGGACGGCCAGACGAACTTCGACCAGGTGGTCCGGGTGCTGGAGTTCTTCCAGGACCTGATGCTGATCTCGACCGGGGTGCCGCAAAGTTACCTGGGGATCACCAGAGGCATCGACGCGCGGGCCACGGTCGAGCAGCAAGAGATCGAGTTCGCCCGGTCGATCCGGCGTTCGCAGATGTACCTGGCCCAGGCCTACCGTGAGTCGGTCTACGACCTCCAGATCCGGCTCCTGTTGGGGCGTCAGCCGAAGCCGGAGGACTACTGGATCCAGTTCCCGCGGGTCTCCAAGGTGGATGAGAAGGTGAAGGCCGAGATCCGGAAGCTGGACGCGGATGCGGCGGCCAAACTGGGGGAGACCTTCGGGCTTCCCCTGGACGTGATCCTGGTCAACTTCTTTGCCTGGGGCGAGGAGGAGGCCGCGAAGGTGGCCTTCGATGCCGGGGTGCCGACCGAGGAGTCCCTGGAGTGGGGGGCGCGAAAGACCAAGGGCGTCCTGGGTCGGCTGCGCCAGCAGGTGGTCGCCGACTCTGACCTCCGGGAGACGCTGGAGCGCCTGAACGAGATGGCCGGCTACCTGCGGGAGTCCGAGCCGGTCCGGGTGTAGCGTGTGCGAGGCCTGCCACTTCGACCTGCTCCCGCTGGTCGACCTGCTGGAGCGCCGGGAACGACAACCGCAATCCCTGTCCGAGAAGTGGGTCCGGAACTTTGCCAAGGATCCCGGGGTCAGCCGGGCTGCCGCGGCAAGGATGCGAGCGCTGGTCAGCCGCTACGCATCGGAGATGGCCGACCACCTATTCGACCTGCGGTCAGGGCGCATCACAGGCGACCAGGCGATCGAGCGGATGACCGCGAGCATGAGCCGGTCGACGGCCAAGGCCTACCTGAACGGCAAGGAACGGCAGATCGGGATCAAGAGCGTGCTCTCCGCCGATGACATGGCCTACCTCGATCGGGCCCGCGAGGCAGAGGCCGCGTTCGTCCGCAGGTTCGTCGGCCAGATCGTGACCGACCCGCCGGTCTTGCCGCCCGGAAGAATGCCCTACGGTACGCGGCTCAACATGTACGTCCGGACGCTAACCGGGTTCGAAAACAACGCGATGGTCGAGTATGCGCCGGAGGATGTGCTTGTGCGGTGGACACTGGGGCCGGCCGAGCACTGCGATGATTGCCTGTCGTTGGAGGCCATGAATCCGTGGACGCGTGATACATTGCCGACCGTTCCTGGCGCGGGAGATACTTCCTGCCGTTGTATGCTACACTCGGGCCACAAGTTGACTACCAGAAGAGGACAGATTAGGATGCGCGACATCAGGGTCGGCGATGAAGTGCTGACCCACAATAGAAGATGGAGGCGCGTCCATGGAATCCACCTCAACCGAACCGAACAAAGCCACAGCTTCGCCGCAATCGTCACAGCGGAAGGTCTCATCGGTTTTACGTCAGACCACTCCGTCTGGACCGATGAAGGTTGGAAGACAGCGCAGGAGGCAGCAACGTCCGGTCTTCGCGTCTTGCCAGGTATGCGGTGCCGCAAAGCCGAAGAATCATTCGCCGCGGTGCCGAAGTTGTGCGCGCATGAAACCCGAGAATGTCGGGCGTCAGATGTACGCCGAGTGCAGTGCTTGCGGAAAACCGAGATCCAAGCCGTCGTATGCGCCGTTGTGCATTCCGTGTCGGGGGAAAGCGATTCGGCGACAATACGAGGATTTGCGGATCGAGGACTTCAACGGTCAGAAGCTAGACGGCCGGACGTATGCGTTCTTTTGGGACGACGACAGGAAGAGAACCGTCTACCGCTACCGCTGGCTGTGGGAGCAGGTATATGGTCCTATTCCGGACGGCCATGTGATTCATCATCAGAACGGCGATCCAGCGGACGACAGGATGGAAAATCTGGAGTTGAAGACTGTCGAGCGACACAGCGGCGATCATTTCAAGGGACCACAGAACCCTCGATGGATCGGAGGGACGCCGACTCGCAAGTGCGAAACGTGCGGCAAGGAATTCAATCAGTACGATCGTCGCCATGGCGAAAAGCGAAGATACTGCTCGGCGGATTGTCGGACAGCGGGATCAGTGAAGCCAGAAAAACACGAACCGATCATCTGTGCTACATGCGGCAAGACGTTCATTCCGACATACGGCTGCAAAACGTTGCCGAAGTACTGTTCTCGAAAATGTTTCAGCGAATCAAGACCGAACCAGCTTCGGTCCTGGACGTGCGAGAACTGCGGCGAGACGTTTCAGGCGCGGTTGGACCACGGCCGGGAGCCGCGGTTCTGCTCCCGAAGTTGCCTCGCTATAGCAGGGTCTGTGACAGTTCAATGCGACTGGTGCGGCAAAACCATCAAAAGGCCGAAATCGATGGTCAAGCCACGCAATTTCTGCTCTCGGACATGCTTGGCAAAAGCCCGTCAGAAGACGAAGACCCTGTGCTGCGCCTCGTGCGGGAAGACATTCAACAGGGCTATCTGGAAGATAGAACCGTCGAAGTCGGGCAAGTACTTTTGCTCAGGTCAGTGCTACCACCAGGATCGCCGCTCTACGATCTGACCGTCGAGGAAGACGCCTCGTTCACCGTCAACGGCCTCGTCGTACACAACTCCAACTGCCGTTGCTCTCTCTTCTACGACCGCGCCCCGTCGAAGAAGGTCAAGGCTGTGGGGCGACCGCCGAGCCTGCCCGCCTTGTTCCAGTTGCCGAAGGCGCCCCCTGGTCTGCGGCATCCTACAGGGGTCGAGCGGGCCGGGGTCGAGCAGCTACGCCAGCAGATGAACTTCTGGCGGCGGAAGATATCCGAGGCTGGAGCCGCGGGCGACCTGCCGGCCAAGGCCAGAGCGATCAAGATGAGGCGCCAGGTCAACGATCGGCTGATCAAGTTCCTGCGGTCCAACAAGCTCTACAGCCCGCCGGCCCTGTCGGTCGGCGAGGTGATCTCGGGCAAGGTGGTGGACGAGAAGCTGGCGGCCGAGCTGTTCGCCAGGGGGCTGGATGGGGCGACCATCAGCACGCTGGACCAGGCGGACATCGACCGGCTGCTCAAGCGCGTGGCCAGTTCGGGCTCGGCCTTGGACGCGCAGATCAAGAAGGTTCTGAAATGAGCCGTCAGGCGATCGAGGATCGGACGCTGATGCTCCAGGTCCAGGCGGAGCAGGCGAAGCGGCGGGGGGTCGAGGACTTCGCGGCCCGGCTCGTGGATCGATGCGCCCGGCTCGAGGTGGAGAACGAGAAGCTGAAGCGGCTGCTTCGGCGCTTGGAAAAGGAAGGCCGGGCATGACCTGGTTCTACTGGTTCGAGACGGTCAAGGACCTCCACCGGGGGCTGGAGGCGCTGATCACGGAACTCCGGGATCGCAGGTGGGCGGACGTGCAGATGGGCCCGATGGACTCGGCCTTCGCCTCGATCCTGGGCCTCTGGTGGCGGACGCAGTTGCCGGAGGACGGCGAGGAGTTCAGGCAGGCGTTCGAGGACCGGCTGAGGCGGCGGGAGATCGAATTCGCGGGCGTCGAGTGGACGGCCGCGCAGGGTGGCCACAGTGGCTGACGGGTACGCGGGGAACCCTCTGCGGGACATCGGGCGGGAGTTCGGCGATCTGACCAAACGGCGGCAGATGCCCAAGCTGGCGAGCTTCGCTGGCAAGATGGTGCTCCGGGCGGGCAAGCTGATCAAGGTCCAGTCGGCGTCCCGGAGGGGCGTGGTCTACACAGTGATCGCGACCGAGTCTGAGGTGCGGATGAGCGCCGACGGCTTCCTGCGTCGGGCGATCGAGGTGGTGGAGACGCCGAAGGAGTACCGGCGGAAGCTCAAGGCGGATCCGCTGGACCTGGCCTACGACATCGCGGCGGAGACCGAGCTGCCGGCCGTTGACCGGGTGCTCCGGCTGCGCCGGCTCAAGAAGGACCACGGGCCGGAGGTGGCCAAAGCCGTGGAGTGGTACGTGCGGCTGATCCAGACGGGCCAGCCGATCAGACGCTGGAAGCCCGAGGCGGAGGAGGAGTGATGGAGGCGAGGTTCTGTGAGCGGGTCGACCTGCTGATCCAGATCGAGAGGTCGAGGCCTCTGTGTGTGAAGCTGATCGGGCAGACCAAGTGCGCGCTGGGCGGCCGCTGTCCGCTGGCGGAGATCCGGGAGCCCGCACGGCACGAGGGCAAACAGAGGCTGCTCGGTTGAGCCGCGGCAGACCATGGGCTGACGTGCGGGTGGACGACGGGGATCCGCGGACTGCTGTACCGGTCGGTCTCAAGATGGGGGACGATCCAGAGGTCGCCCGCTACCACATCAACGTGCTGGCACGGCGCAACGGGCTTTTTGCGGCCCGAGTCTTCCTGGGCGGTCGAGGACCGGCCTACGGCCGCCACCTGTGGGACTCGCCGGACATGGGATCGACGGCCGAGGCGATCACGGTGGGCCAGGAGTTTATCCGGGATCATGAACGCAGGCGGCTGTTCAGCCTACCCCGGGGGGTACGATGAACTTTGACCGACGGGCTGCCCTGGACAGCGGGGTGCTGGCTTTGCGGGTGCTCGGCGCCGCATCGACCCGAGACGATGGGACTCGGTTCGACACGCGCTACGGGCCGGATGCGAGGTTCTGTGCCCGCCTGCTTGAACTGCTGGCCCTGGTGCATGACGGGGTGCCCGATGCCGAGAACTTGTTGATCTGCTACCTGCGGCAGGGGATGCCTCCAGAACTGGTGGGCGCCGCGGCCTGCCCGGAGGTTCGGCCGACAGGATAGGCGGACGGCTGGCACCTTGGTAGGAACGGGAGGAGCGCGGTGACCACTTTCCTTCAGCTTTCAGAGCCGAGCGATCAGGGGATCGTGATCCGACTGGCCGCCGAGGGGTTCGTGCTGGCCGTCGAGGTGACAGAGGATGACGCCCGGGCGATCTCGCTGGAGAAGGAGGACGGTCTGCCAGAGTGCGCGACGGCCGAGCGGGTGCCCGAGCATCCGCTGGTCCAGGCCGCAGTCGACTACGCGGCGGCCCTGGTGGAGGCGGCTGTCCCGTTCAAGTCCTATCCGAAGGACGAGACCTCGGCCTGGTCTTTTTCGGGCGCGGACGGCAATGCGCTGCTCCAGCCGGGGGGCACCAACTGGGCGCGCTACAAGGCGGCCCACACATGGGTCGACGGGTCGGGCACGCCGGAGAGCAAGGGCGCCTACAAGCTCCCGCACCACAAGCTCAAGGCGGGCACGATGACCACCTTCTGGACGGGGGTCAAGGCGGCGGCCGGGGCGATGGCCGGGGCGCGCGGGGCCAGCCCGGTCCCACAGGCCGAGCGCAAGCCGGTACTCCGGCACCTGCAACGGCATTACCGGGAGTTCGGCAAGCCGTTCCCGCCCGATCTGGCCAAGGAGATCGAGGGGGACGCGCGGACAAACATCGTGCTGGCAGCCCGGAGGTTCGCCGAGGAGAAGGAGCGATTCCGTGGCCAGCCGTAAACCCGAGGTGGTCCCCAAGCAGGTCTACCGCACGACCGCCGAGGCGATCGAGGACGGCTGGCCGGAGGAAATCAAGGGAACAGCGTTGAGGCTCGCCGACTACAACCTGCTGGCCCACCTGGGGCGCGGGATGATCCGGGCGAACCCGGCCCGGGACGGCCAGGAGGTCGTCCGCTTCTCCGTCTCGGCCTTTCAGCGGATGTGCGAGGTCGCGGGCGGCTCGTGGCATGTGATGCAGGACTACACGCTGGGCACCGGCCTTTCATTCCCGAACCGGCTGGCAGCGCAGCCGATGATCGAAGGGGTTGCCTGATGGCCAAGAAGGTGTTGCTCCGGACGTTCATGGACCTCGGGGAGGTCAAGGGCGAGCCCGACCTGGACGAGGAGGCCAAGGAGCAGGGGTTCCTGCGGGCGGTCAAGGGCGTGGCGATGAACGCGGGGAGGATCACAGACAACGGCACGCTGTATCCGCGGGCCATCGTGCATCGAGAGGTGGCGAAGGCGCAGAAGCGGGCGAACGAGGGAAAGCTGGTGGCCCTGGCCGACCATCCGTCGATGTGTGGGCCCGGCGAGGTCATGACCGTGGCCGGCCGCTGGACGCACGTGTCGGTGGATAAGGACAACGACGTACGGGTGGCCGGCGGGATCGTGGACACGGACGGGGGGCGGAACGTCAACGGGGCGATGAAGGGGGGCATCCGGATCGGCCTTTCCTCACGCGGCTACGGTAGCGTGGTCGAGAAGGAGATGGACGAGGAGCATCCCGAGTGGGAGTTGAACAAGGACCGCAAGGGCGAGAAGTTCAGAGAGGTTCAGGACGACTTCGACCTGGAGACGCCCGGCGACTTCGTGCTGCGGCCGAGCAACAAGGGGGCGTGGACCGAGAGCGAGATCACGGAGGCGTTCGACCGCCTGGACAGGGCGCGGACCCGCCTGGAGACGGAACAGATCGATCACGAGGAGGACGAGGACATGAAGGGGATCAAGACGCTGGCCGCGCTGCGCGAGGCCCTGGACGAGGAGAGCTTCGCGGCGATCGAGGGTGAACTGATGGCCAAGGTCGAGCCGGACGCGCTGGCCAGGGCGCTGGAGGCAACGGCGCCCGAGATGGAGCGGGCGGTCGCGGAGGCGCTGGCCGACCGGGCGAAGGTGGCCGAGGCGATCGGCGTGCCCCTCGATGTGGTGGAGTTCGCGGCGGCCAACCTGGAGCCCCTGCGGGCGCTGGTCGAGGCCGAGTTCAACGTGGCGGCCCTCGTGTCCAAGCCGGCCAAGCCGGCCACCGAGGACGAGAAGGACGCGCAGATCAAGGTGCTGGAGGGTCAGATCGGGACCCTGCGGGAGGAGATGGACGCGCTGAAGACCGCCCACGCGGAGGAGCAGGCGGAGCGCGAGCGGGCGGAGACCGAGCTGGCGGAGCGCGAGCAGCGGGACACGCTGGAGCAGCAGCTCTCGGCGGCGACGCTGGGCATGGTCGCGGCCGAGCTCGTGGTCGAGCGGGCGCGGGGCAAGCTCGAGCTGGGGGCGACGGAGGAGGAGGTCAAGCAGGCCGTGGCCGAGGCCAAGGCCTACGTGGAGAAGGTGGGCGCGGCTCTCCAGAAGCCGGCGGGCAGGGGCAAGGAAGGCGCGGGTGCCGAGGGCGGCGAGGAGCCGGGGGAGACCGACGTGGTGACCCGGCGCAAGGCCTTCGAGCAGCAGCACCCGCACCTGGCTGGCCCGGGCATCGAGACGGTGGTGGAGGCCGCGATCGACCGGGATCGCCTGCCGGCGGAGGTCCTGGACGAGTGGCGCGCGCTGTACGGGCCCAAGGCTCTGGCGCAGCACCCGGTGCGGTAGCCTGGCGAGGAAGACGAGAGGACGGAAAGAGTAGACCAGAAAAGGAGAAGGAAAATGGAGACGATCGTGGAGAGCCAGATCGACCTCGCCGAGGTGGCCCGCAAGCATCCCGAGGTCGTGCAGATGTACGCGGAGGACAAGGTCCGCAGGGCGCGCTGGAAGCCGCTGATCAAGGAGGACGAGTTCTACGGCGAGATGCGCCGGCGCGGAATCGTCCAGGACGAGAGCTACCTGCGGCACCTGCGGATCACCCTGGAGAAGGCGCTGGACGAGCTGGCGGTGGACATCCACCGGAACCCCAAGGGCTACCTGGGGATCGCCAACGCGATGATGAGCCCCCGGGGCGTCACCGAGGCGACCAACACCTCGGCGATCGCCAGCTTCCAGAAGTTCGCCTTCGAGATCTACCGGGAGCTGTGGCCCCAGATCGCCCCGCTGGCCGCGATCTGCTCGATCCAGAACATCCCGCTGCCGGTGGCGAAGATTTTCTACTTCAAGAGCCTCTACACGGACGCCGGGGACTACTACCTGGCGGGCGTGCGGATGCGCGACAACCTGGACAAGAACTACAGCAACTACACCACGGAGGGCAACACGCCCCGGCAGGTGCAGTTCCAGATCACGAGCGGGACGATGACGGCCACCAACAAGGCGCTGCTGGGCATCATCTCGCTGTTCGCCAGCGAGGACTACGCGGCCTACTTCAACGGATCGGCCACGGGCGACATCGCCAAGCTGATCGCCATGCAGATCGCCCGTGAGATCTACGCGACGGTCGTCGAGGACATGCGCGGCTCGGCCACGGGCGGGACGGTCACCTGGTACACCACGGCGGCCGCCTCCTCGGAGTACACGCTGGACTCGGCGGGCGTGAAGCGGTACCAGGAGACCCTGTTCGACGCGATCGAGGATGCGTCGGCCCTGGTCTACGCGAAGCGGTTCCGGCGGCTCGGCTGGGTGCTCTGCGACACGACCACCGGGTCCCGGATGGCCAAGTGCGGCCACTGGGAGTTCCGGCGGACCGCGGACTCGCCCCTGGAGATGGGCGGCGAGATCGTGAAGACCACCGAGTTCGCCGGCGTGGTCAACGGCAAGTGGGCGGTCTACGTCGACCCGGACTTCCCGTCCAACCGGATCCTGACCGGCGTGACCCCGGACTCCTGGCTGACCAGCTCCTACGTGGTGGGCATGTACAAGGCCCTGACCTACGTGGGGCCCAAGGACTACCCGGAGACCCTCCAGACCAAGATCGCCGGCTACACCAGGTTCGGCCGCTACCTCGTGGACGGCGCCCTGATCGCCAAGGTCAACCCGACCGCCCGCTAGGCGCGGTCTTGACGAACTCCTCCGCTGGGTGGTAACCGTGGTTGCCATCAGGCGGCCCCGGGGCGGGGGGACTCGCCCCGGGGACTTTCACGAAGGCGGAGGAGGAAAGTGACGATGGCCAAGGAAAAGGACGATCAAGAGCAGGCGGGCCGGGACCTGGCGGGGGACATCCCCCTCTACCTGAAGGGCGCCGACGACGTCTGGCGGGTGAACCCACGGGCGTTGGCCAAGGTGGGCCAGGGGCAGCGGAAGTTCGGCTGGCTGAAGCGAGTGATGGTGAACGCGGGGCCGGCCCGGGTGTTGCTGCCCGAGATGGAGAAGGTCACGCTGACGATCAACGGGAACAAGCAGGAGGTCTGGCGCGAGACGGGCGAACAGATCGCGGTCGAGCCGCTGGGGCGCGTGGAGTACCACGAGCACGCGATGAACAGCCCTGACTCGCCGTTTCTGGTCAACGAGATGCCGATGGACGCGGGGCACACGCTGACCGAGGAGCAGGTGTGCGGCGCCATGGACAAGCACCTGGCCGACCTGGACTTCGAGAAGGCTTCGGACAACCTGATGAAGTACGGGGCGGACACGCGGCCGAAGGTGATCAACTACATCATCGCCCGGCGGCAGCGGATCGCCGAGGAGCGGCGCAAGGCCGAGCAGTTCGCCATGTAGTAGGAGGATCGGATGGGGCCCACCAGACCAGGCAGACCGGCCAGTCGGACGAGCACGACGACGGTACCCGCCACAACGAGCACGCGGATCACGTTCGGAGCCGCCGCCTACTACGTGGAGGTGTTCGCCGAGCAGCGGGCGACGATCAAGCTCGGGGGGGCAGCGGTGGCCATCGCGGCAGTGACCGAGACCGGGTGCATCGCGTTGGCCGCCCAGGAGCGGGTGGGCCTGTTCATCAACGATCCGTTCGGCGAACTGGATCGTCAGTCGGCGATGGCCGTCTACTGCACGGCCGCGACGAACATCCAGGTGACCGAGTGGGACGTGAAGGTGCGGGACGGGGGAGCCTTCGGGGGCTCCTACGCCTAGACGGCGGGTAGGCCTTGGGCTACTTCATTGACAGCGAGGCGACGCTCAAGACGTTGATCCGGCAGAAGGCCGGGGCTCCCGACACCAGCCTGTTGACAGCCGATGAACTGGACGCCGAGCTTGATTCGGCGCTGGCCCGGCTGAACCAACTTCAGCCGCGGGTGAGATGGGGATCAGTCACGACCGTAGTCGACCAGCAGGACTACAAGGTGAGCGGCAGCGACGGCACGGGCGTCGTGGGCCTCCGGTCGATCAGCCAGTGCCTCTGGGATCCGACGGGCCTGACCTACACGACCGACTGGCTGGACGATGCGGGGGTCATGACCCCGATCGAGCCGGGGTTGAGCGTATACGACAACCCGAGCCTGCTTGATGTCCACTACCGGAAGATCAAGGCCTACCAGGATCGGTCGGGGGGCACCTGGCAGCAGATCCAGAAGTCGGACGGGACGTATCTGCGGCTGCTGCCGTGCCCGTCGGCGGCCGGGAACACGGTGCCCTTCCGATACTACGTGAGCCGGACACTCACGAACTGCGAATACGAGTACCAGGAGTTCCTGGTCACATGGACGGCCGGCGCGTGCAAGGTGCTCTACGGGACCAAGGCGACGTTGATTTCGTCGACCACGATGGGCGCGAGGTCGACCAGGATGAACGGGCCGAGGATCGTCGACGACGGCGAGGCGATGAAGCAGGAGGCCGAGGCGATGGCCTACACGCCTCCGAGCAATCTGCGGTAGACGGGAGGGGCGCGTGGGCGCCCGGAAAGGTTGACCATGGCGGAGGAGCTGGGCAAGGGACTGGTCTGTCGGCAGGACGGCCCGGGACCGCTGGTGGTCTACAGTGACCGCGGAGAAGTAGTGGAGATTCCGCTCGGCTGCTGGGTCACGGCCGGTCGCACGTCCGCGCAGATCGAGCAGTTTGGGGGTGCTCAGCCATTGCCAGCCGGGGCGATGGTCCTGATCGAGACGGTGGTCAACGGGGAGCGGCTGAAGGTCTGGGAGAGCCGGTCGTCCAAGGAGGCCCAGCGCGAGGAACAGGAGGGGCCGACGGTCGTGGCCGAGCCCGCTGGACTTCCGGCGGGACCGCCGGCCGATCTGGGGCCGGCCGGGGCCGTGATCGTGCCCTTCGATCTGGCCGACGGGGAGCTGGGGCGGCTGCGCGAGCGCGACCTGTCGGTGGTCGTCAGGACGGCCGTGGCGGGCAAGGTGAGCAAGGAGGAGCAGGAGCGGGCCCGGGGAGACCGGGACCTGGTGGTCTGCGCGCCGGAGGACGACCTGATCGGTTGTGCGGCCGAGGCTGTGCCCGAGGGTGTGCGCTGGGTCGAGGTGGTCTGTGGGGACCGGCCGCTTTCGGCCGACCGGTTTGCGGATGCCGTGTTCGGGCTGGACAACGCGACTTGGACGGTCGCCGGGGTCATCGCCTGCGGCGAGTCGGTGGTGGTCGGGGCAGAGACCATGCGGACGATCAAGGGGATCCCCAGCAAGGACGGGCGGCCGGTGTTCGCCGCGCTGCTGGCCGCCTGCTTGGCTGTCGGGGACAGCCCGGACATCAACCTGTCGGCGATCAAGGGGGCGCCCAAGCGGCTGCGCGAGGCGGCAAAGGAACAGGTGCTGGCCGGCCGGGACCGTCAGCCTCCGGGGGTAGCCGTGGTGGTGACCGTCCACAACGCGCGCCGGGCGGTCCGCTTCTGCCTGGAGTCGTTGGCCGCTTGCACGTTCGGCGGCCAGTTGAAGCCAGAGGTCATCATCGTCGACGATCAGAGCCGGCCAGACGTGCAGGACCAGATCGACAGGATCGCGGGGCCGCACGGCTGGACGGTCGTGCGCAACAAGGAGCGGCTCCACTACACGAGATCGGCACAGGCGGGGATCGAGGTGGCCCTGCGGCACGGGGCCGACTGGGTCTGTCTGCTGAACTCGGACACGGTGGTGAGCGACGGCTGGCTCTGGCGGATGGTCAGGGTGGGCCTGGAGGACGATCGGATCGGATTGGTCGGCCCGCTGTCCAACGATGCGGTGTCGGCGAGCGTCAGGATCAAGGGAGCCGACCCGTCCTCGGTGGCCCGGCGGTTGGCCTACGCCTCGAGGAAGAGGCGGCCGGACATCCCCACGCCGACAGGCTTCTGCCTGCTGATCAGGCGCGAGTGCTGGGAGAAGCATGGCCCGTTTGACCACGAGTACTACGGGGACGCCTACGGCGAGGAGTGCGAGCTGTGGGCGCGAATGGTCAAGGACGGGGGCCGGGCGGTCCTGGCTGACGACGCGTATGTCTGGCACCAGGGGCACGCGAGCTACGGGGCGGCTGCTGGGTTCGTGCTGGAGAAGAAGGCGCACGATCTGGTGCAGGCGCGGCACAACACGCTGCTGAAGGAGCGGGGGCCGCGCTTCCGGGACCGTCGGGAGCAGGACGTGGCGTACGTGGAGGGTCGGCTGGACCGGTGTCGGTGGGCAGGGAGACCGCGGGTCTGCTTCTACTCAAACGAGTTTGGGATGTACGGGGGCGTGATCGCGATGGCCGAGGTGGCCAACCGGCTGGCCGTCCGGGGCTGGGATGTACGATGGGTGACGCTCCAGGCCGAGGCGCGGGCGCTCGCCCAGATCCCGCTGGTCACCAGGCCGATCGTGTTCGAGACCCATGCAGCGATTGTGAACGAGTTCAAGGATCGGGTCTTCTCCGAGGGCGTGCTGGTCGCGAGCGTGTGGAACACGGCCAACTACGTGGCCGAGATCACGCAGGCCGCAAAGGGCATCAAGCCCGTGTACTTCATCCAGGACTACGAGAGCGAGTTCACGGGGCCGGACGGCCAACTCTACACGGCCCCGCAGAACGTGTGGGAGACCTACGGGAAGATCGGAACCAAGATCGTCAACAGCGAGTGGGTCCACAAGCTGATCGTGGAGAAGCACAAGGCCACGGGCGCCGAGGTCATCCACGTAGGGGTCGACCTGGACGTGTTCTATCCGGGGCCGCCGGAGAGAGATCGCCAGGTGCTCTTTTTCTACCGGCCGAGCACGCCCCGGCGAGGGCATCGGCTGGTCGAGCGGGTGTGCGCTGCCCTGCATGATCGCGACCCGTCGATCAGGCTGCGGGCGTTCGGCGGGACCGGCGGGTTGCCCCCCCAGGTCGAGCAGCTCGGGGTGATCAGCCGTGACGAGGTGGCCGAGGCGTTCCGGGCGGCCGGCGTCTTCTTCGAGGCGTCGAGCAAGCAGGGGTTCGGCTTGCAGGGGCTGGAGGCGATGGCTAGCGGCTGCGCCCTGGTGAGCACCAAGAACCAGGGGATCGACAGCTACGGAGTGGACGGCCGGAACTGCCTGACCGTTTCAGTCGACGATGAACAGGCTGCGGTGCGGGCGATCTTGACCCTGCTGGACGACCGGCCGAAGCGAGATGCGCTGGTTGCCGCGGGTTTCCGGACGGCCGCAGCCCACGACTGGTGGGCGATCGCCAAGGCGCACGGCGAGGTCTACCGGCGGGTGCTCGGGTAATGGCCAAGGAAAAGCGAGCGAGGAAGCCGGCCGGTCTGCCGATGCGGATCGAGATGGTGCGGTTGTCCGAGTTGGAGCGGTGGCCGCGGAATCCGAAGCTGCACGCTGAGGAGCAGATCGGCAAAAGCATCGATCGGTTTGGGTTCGTGGCGCCGATCTTGGTGGACGAGCGGAGCGGCCGGATCGTGGCTGGCCACGGACGGCTGGACGCCTTGCTGGTCCGCAAGGCAGCGGGCGACAGGCCGCCCGATCGAGTCGAGGAGCGGGACGGCGATTGGCTGGTGCCGGTGGTGCGCGGTCTGGAGTTTGCGAGCGACCAGGAGGCCGAGGCGTATCTGCTGGCGGACAACCAGTTGACGATGGCGGCGGGGTGGGACGAAGAGGCGCTGGCCGAGATCCTGAACGACTGGGACGTAGACGTGTCGCTGGACGGCCTGGGCTTCGACCAGGAGCTGCTGGATAGCTTGGGCGTACGGGCGCCCGCAGAGCCGGAGGAAAGCCAGGGAGACTCGGACGCGATCCCGGAGGTTCCGGCCGAGCCGGTGAGCCGTGCTGGCGACCTGTGGGTTTGCGGGGACCACCGGGTTCTGTGCGGGGACTCGACCGAGGCGGATCAGGTTGGCCGACTGGTCGATGGCCAACCGGTGAGCCTGCTGCTCACCGACCCGCCCTATGGGGTCAGTTACGCGGACAAGAACAAGTTTTTGAACGCGATCGACAAAGGCAATCGCATCCAGGACGAGATCGAGGGAGATCATCAGACGGTCGAGGAAATGGCCGTCCTGTGGCTCGCCGCGTTCCGGCAGGCGTTCGATGTGTGCGCCCCAGGTGCGGCCTACTACGTGTGTAGCCCCCAGGGTGGCGAACTGATGCTGATGATGA
>Ga0180008_1000760_pt1 | contig 23854 bp, 35 predicted proteins | sample MM_PW_MetaG_FD_121121 | JGI IMG/M metagenome (GOLD analysis project Ga0180008, IMG submission 121121) | Groundwater microbial communities from the Aspo Hard Rock Laboratory (HRL) deep subsurface site, Sweden - MM_PW_MetaG | ecosystem: Environmental > Aquatic > Deep subsurface > Groundwater...
CACGAGTTTAGGGATCACGGTGTTCACGACGAAAGGCATGGAGTTGGTCAACGCCTGGGGGACGGCGCTGGGCAGTATCTTCGGCGGATTGAAGGCGGCGCTGGATCTAGCGACGGCCTTGCCCACTGAGTGGACTGTCGATCCCGCCGTTTGGAACGCCTTCCTGGGCTGGGCAGCGTTGACCTTCGATGATCTTTACGTGTGGATCACTACGCTATATCCGGTGAATGCGGATACTGCTGATCAGTTCGCACCGGTCGCGGCTTGGGGCAACGCGCTGTCTGCGGTGATGGGCGGTCTACAAGCCGCACTGAGCATTGCAACGGACTTCACCTTCACCGAACCAGCCGGCAATACCTGGGCCAAGTTTGAGGGGTGGGTGACCGCTGTCATGCAGCGCCTGGTGACGTGGGTCAATACCACTTACCCAATCGGCGGCGACTTCGAGCCAGTCACCTCGTTTGGCGGGGCTATGTCGGCGGTGTTTGGCGGGTTGGGGGCCGCGTTGGATCTATTCAAAGGGTTGCAAGGTTATATTGGCCTGCTGGATAGTCGTATTGCAAGTTTCATCGCGTCAGTCACCTATGCCTACGGCCTGGTCCAAACCTACGCCACCGGCGCCGGAGTCAGCGCAGGCACGGCAGCCACAACCGCTTTTGCCAATGCTGTCAGCGCAGTAATGGGGGCACTGAGTTCTGCATTGAGCGTGTTCGGCCAGCTCGTAGAAGGCACCAGCGCCGACACACAAACCTTCAAGAACCGCATGGCGACGCTGATCGAACGGATCAGCGGTACGCTGGTGGCTTTCCAGACATACGTTGAGGCTGACCGGGATACCACCTGGGTTCCGGCCGCCAATGCTTTTAGTGCCGCGGTGGGCAATGTACTGGACGTGCTAAAGAAGGCGCTCGATTTATTTGTAGCGCTGGACGAGCACGGCCTGCCGTCGCTGTCTCAACTGCAGGATCTGGTAAACTATACGCTGCAAATCTTCGCTCAGTTCAAGACTGGCCTGGAGGCTGCCGCCACCAATACCGGCACCGCCGGCACAAACATGTACAACGCGGCCAATGCGGCCCTGGGCTACGGCAGTAGCTTGTATGCCACGGCCGATAATTGGGGCGCGGATACCGGGGCCCAGTGGGGCGCAGGGCTGCAGTGGTGGGTGACTAATAAATCGGGTACGGCGCTGATCGCGGCCATCGGCAACGCCAACACCCCGACCGGTCTCTACTTGGGTGTGCGCGACTCGCTGATGTCCCAAAGCATGATTGACATGGTGACCGGGGGCGGCCGGCAGCTCGGGTCCTACATCGTACAGGGCATGGCCTTCGCGATGGACGTTACCCGGGCCGGCAATCCAGTCACGCCGATTCTGCGTGATGCTACCACTGCGCTGGTGAATTACATTACAGCGCAAGTACGAACCCAGCTAGGGATTGCCTCGCCGTCGAAGGTCATGACGAATTTAGCACGCAACATCCCGCTGGGCCTGGCGGCGGGCATCATTGCCGGCATCCCGGATGTGACGCGGGCCAGTCGGCAACTAGCACTGGCCATTGAGCCGGGCCTGGCGGGTATGTTGCCGGACAGCGGGCAGTACGCCGTGAGCAATGAACGACGAATCGTGGTTGAGTTCCGCGGTCAGGCGGGCGGTGGTGTGCCGTTGACGCCACAACAGTTTGATGGCCTTAAGAGAGAGCTTAGCTACGCAATTCGTCTTGGCGCTTAGGGCAGAGAGTCGCAACACCAACTGCGTAGTGATTAGGACTTAGCATGGCGCTGGACACTGAACACACTTTCACGCTAACCATCGGCGGAGCCGACCGGTGGGCCTACGTGCCACGCGCGAGCGTCACCTTCGTGGACGCGCAGGGCGGCCAGGTAGATACACTACAATTCGACCTGCTGGACGCCGATGACGCGATCACCGTCGCTGACTGGGCTGCAGTCGTGTGGACGGCAGATGGCGCAACTAAACTGTTCGGTGGCTACGTAGTGCGAGCCACACCGGCGCTGGCGAAAGGGGGCGACGGTCGGCAGTGGAGTGTGCGCTGCGAGAGCTACTGTACCCGACTGGGGCGCACTAACAAGGTCCGCCAAACCTACATCAATAGCACGGCTGCCACGATCATCGCAGACCTGTTCGGCGTCCAGACTACCTTGACTGACTTCGATGCGGCTACCCACGTGGCGGCCGGCAGCACAATTGCCGAATTCCGGGTAGACGGCGAGCAACTGAGCAAGACGCTGGACCGCCTGGCGTTGATTCAAACCGTCTTACAAGGCGCGGATTGGGCCTGGCGGATCGACCCGGACAAAGCGCTATGGTTTGGACCGGTCACCGATGACACGGCGAGCTTCTCCATTGCGTCTGCGGACGTCGCCGACTACACGGCCTCGTTCCCGCCGCTGCAAGATCCGACCAAGGAAGTGGACTCCTCGGACATCCGCAACCGGGTGACCGTGCGCGGCGGGTCCACCCCTTCGGCGGATACTACTGAAACTTTCAGTGGCGATGGGGCCGCCGTCCGCTTTGGCGTGACGCACGCGCCGATCAGAGATATTCTGCGCGTTACCGTGGGCGGTGTGCTACAAAGCCACGGCACCGACTGGTATGACACCTTCGGCGGGGGTTACGACTGCCTGATCAACTACCGAGCTGGCGTGCTGCGCTGGCCGGATGTCAGCCCGCCGGCTATTGGCACGAACAACATCAGCGTCACCTATCGTTACGACACACCAGTCACGGCCGTCGTCACCAGCGCGGCCAGCTTCGCAGCCTATGGTCTGTATTTCGATTACGAGATCGAAGACCCAACCATCACCAGCCAGCAGTTGGCGGAGGACGTTGCCAACGCCGTGCTGGACGCTTACGCCTACGGCGTAACTGGCGGGACATTCGAGGTCGCTCGGCTGGGCCTGCGAGCGGGGCAACGGGTGCAGATCGAATACGCTACTCTAGGATTGACTGGTTTCTATATCATTCAGCAGGCCACTACGACACTTGACCCGGGTGGCGATGGCGTGATCTGTAATGTGCGCTTCGGTGGCCGGATCGACCGGCTATCGGCGGCCGTAGGCGGCGGCGGTACTGGCGGGGGTAATGCAGGGGGCGGCTCCGGGGGCACCGGCGGCTATGTCAACGATCCGCAACCGCAACTGGACGGCGAAGTCGGCATTCTGCGCCTCAACCAATGGCTGCTGGCGATTGCGCGCAACACCGACTTTGTCTCGATGAGCAACTACGGCACGGCCACTGGCCTGGTGCTCGGTTATGACGTGGCGAACGCGGCGGGCAAGTTGTTGGGGATAAATGCCGGCGCGCTGCAGGCGTATTTTGATTCGGATGGGAAGATCAAGTGGGCGGGGGGCTATGGCATCATGGATGCCAATGGCATCTGCATCAGGGCGGCTTCCACCGTCTCCGGGGATCGCGCCTATGCCATGGAAGAAACCAATGGCTCCGATATCGCGTGGTATACCGCCTACTCTTCATTCACGTTCGGCGGAGATGAGCCGGGATTAGCAAGTCATGCCGTGCTACGTGCTCGGGGTATAGATGGCGTGACGGCCGGCGCACACGCTCGCACACAGCTCGAGGCGCATAGCACCACGGGCTATGCGCATGTGCTATTGAAGCCATACAACAATGCTGGCTCGCTTGAAGTCGATTTTCGTGTGAGCAGCGCTGGGGCAGCCAGCAGCGATTTCGGCGGCTTGGTGTTGGGAAACATCGGCGACGCCGCCGTCGACACCGACGCCATGAACCGGCAGAGTTGCGATGCGCGGTACGCAGGCATCACCACGGGCACGATCGATGGAGGCACCTGGTAGATGGCGCACACAATCCTGATCAAGCGCGGCCTGGCGGCGGGGATTCTGGCGCTGGCGGAAGGCGAGCCGGGGTTTACGACCGACAACCATTCTTTATGGGTCGGCTCGGCGGCGGGGAATGTCAATCAGCGGAACAACCTGCCGGCCTCAGCGGTGGCTACGCCGGCCGACGCGGCGGAGCGGGACATCTGGTTTTACGTGACCACGACGGCCGAGCTGTGGCCGGGGATGCCGTGGATGCCGGTCGGCATCAGCGGGACGCCCGAGCTGCGGGCGCTGATTGCGGGGACGACTTACAAGGTGTCTCTCGACGCCGATGGCCGCTATGCAATGAAGTTCGGCGTTTTTGGCATCGCGGCCGCGTTAACAGTAGCTGGGAGATTGACGACGCTGTTCGAGAGCGAGACGGGCGGCACCGCTGCTGCCACTTTCGGCGCATACTGGATGCTGGCAAATGCTGGGGACCTGTACGTATTGCTCGGGAACGAGCCAGCTGGGTCAAATGGCTGTTTGTTGGTCAAGATTGATTTGGCGGGGACGGTCACGGCGATTCATACGCTGGATGAACAAGGCGGCGGTGACGGACATATCCACAACGGGGTGCTTTATATCGCAGGGATTGATCCAACTGACGACTGGACGTTGGGCAATTTCTATACCTATAACCTGACAACCGAGGCGTGGGCCAAGATCCGCACGCTACCGCTGACGATGCACACGTGGGGCCTGTGCCACGATAGCAGCGGGTATTTGTTTGCGGCCACCGGAAGCCACACGGGAGACAGTGTGACCTGGACCGGACGGGTGATGCGCTCCACGGACGGCGGGGCGACCTGGGATCAGAATGTCGAGGTCAGCGATTACCGGGTCTATGACGTGATCGAGTTTGGCGGGGCGTTGTGGGGGGTGACGTACTCCCGGGCAGGGGCGCAGGGGCTGGCACGGAGTGCGGATGGCGGTTTGACCTGGGCTCCAGTCGTTGGGGTGACGCCGTACCGCCATTGCCGTTTGGTAGAGTTCAACAGTCAGTTGCTGGTGCTGGCAGCCACGATGACGGACGTGTACGAGATCGCCAGCGATCAGAGTGTTGTGACGCACGCGCTGGGTTTTACGGTGGCTGTGAACCGGCTGAACATTCTGGCTGATGGCGGCAATGAGTATGCGTACTGCATTGGCACGACGGCACTCTGGCGAACAGCGGACCTGGTGACCTGGGAAAGCATTTACACGTTCAGCGATCCATTGTGTGTGGCGGCGTGGGCGGAAGCGCTGATCACTTGCTCGAAGGGCACGGCCGCGGCGCTCTATTGGCGGCCGCTGCGATTCACGCCGGATGAGTTGCGCGCTTTCGATCATGTGGCAATATCACTGACAGCAGATGCAGATGAGGTACTCTCGCTCAGTACGCAGGAGATTGGCCTGGATCCACAAGCGGCAAACCAGGTGCTAGCTGGGCCAACAACAGGCGGCAATGCTGCTCCGACATTTCGAGCATTGGTGGCGGGAGATATTCCAGGATTGCCGGCGGAGGACATTCCAGATCTGAGTCAGTACTATGTGCCGTTGGCGGCGCTCTTGCAGGTTTTGGATACGTGTAGTCCATTTACTGTAACTGATCCCGATGGTTGGTCGCTGCTTGATCCGGTCGGTGCGCTAATCCACGCCTACCCAGATGAGATGTTGGTAGACGATACCGGAGAAGCAGTTATCAGCGAAGAATATCAATATCTTTTAGGAGAATAATCATGGCTTTACATAGTGCACAAACGGCGGTTCACCGGATCGAGTCCTGGGTCTACGCGGATGCAGCAGCCCTGGCAGCGGCGACGGGATTTGTAGCCGGCGATGTTGGAAAAATTGCATATCAGACGGATACAGGCGTGTACTATCGTCTGACTGACGAAAGCCCGATCACATGGGTTGAGGCAACCGCTGCTGCTGCCTCAGCAACATTGGCGGGCAAGGTAGAGTTGGCGACCACGGCGGAAGCTGCGACGGGCACAGATACCGTACGCGCGGTGACACCGGCGGGGTTACCCATGCGGCAGATCGGCAGCGGGTGGGCGTTGGGCACGGGTGGTAATGCACGCGGCGACGCTGCGGTGGATTTGCAAACTGTTCGGCTGGTAGATTCCCAGGTTGCCAGTGGTGTTCATGCCACGGTTGGCGGGGGCTATGCTAATACTGCCAGTGGTGCTCGTGCCACGGTTGGCGGTGGTTATGGTAATACTGCCAGTGGTGCTCGTGCCACGGTTGGCGGGGGTCTGGGCAATACTGCTAGTGGCAACTATGCCACAGTTGGCGGGGGTTATGGTAATACTGCTAGTGGCGACTATGCCACAGTTGACGGGGGTCAGGGCAATACTGCTAGTGGCAACTATGCCACAGTTGGCGGGGGCCAGAGCAATACTGCTAGTGGCAACTATGCCACAGTTGGCGGGGGCCACCGAGCTCTAGCCAATAAACATGGTCAGGACAGCCGAGCCGCGGGGATCTTCACCGCGGTCGGTGACGCCCAAACATCGGTGCTAGTGGCGCGCAAGAGCACGGCCAATGCGACGCCAGCGGAGCTCTTCCTGAATGGCAGCGCTGCACGTTGCACGATAGCCGCCGACACGACCTGGGCCTTCGAGATCATGGTGGTGGCGCGGCGGACCGATGCCGACAACGAAAGCGCGGCGTATCAGTTTTTGGGTTGTATTGACAATAACGCAGGGACAACGGCCCTGGTTGGCAGCGTCACTACAGTGGTGGTCGCGGAAGATACGGCGGGCTGGGATTGCGCGGTGACCGCCGACAATACCAATGACGCCCTGATTGTCACGGTAACCGGCGAAAACGCTAAGACCATTCAGTGGGTGGCGCGCATCGAGTTGGTGGAGGTCACTGGATGATGGTCAGCGAGAAAACTCTGCACTTCATCAGCGGTCTGCCACGGTCTGGGTCAACGTTACTCTGCAATGTTTTGGCGCAGAATCCGCGTTTCTATGCTACGCAGACCAGCGGGATGTTGGATGTGTTGTTCAACGTGCGCAACCAATGGGACAACCTGATCGAGATGAAGGCGATGGACCCGGCTCTATCCGAACAGCGTAAGTTGGCGGTGTTGCGGGGCATCATGGTGAACTTCTATGCGGACGTCGAGCAGCCCGTGATCTTCGATAAAAGTCGGGGCTGGTTGGCGCACCTGGAGATGCTGGAAGCGTTGCTGCAGCAACCGGCGCGCGTACTGGTGCCAGTGCGTGATTTGCGCGATGTGCTGGCTTCATTCGAGAAGCTGCATCGGGCAACTTCTGCTACGCGGCAATTGGCGGCCGAGAACGCGGACTACCTGGGTTTTCAAACGGTCGAGCAGCGCTTGGCGCACTGGGTGAAGTTCGATCAGCCAGTGGGCCTGGCCTACAATCGGATCAAGGACGCATTGCAGCGCGGCTGGCGCGACCGGATGCATTTTGTGGACTATGACAAACTGTGCCGGACGCCGCGGCGCGTGTTGCAAGATTGCTATGAATTTCTGGGAGAGACCTGGTACGAACACGACTTCGATCATGTCGAACAAGTAACCTGGGAAGATGATCGGGTGCATGGGTTCGCCGCGGGTGCACTGCATGGGATTCGCAGCGAGGTGCGGCCCCAATATGCTCAATGGCCGACGGTGTTGGGGAGGGCGGCTGATTTGTATCAAGGGCAGGAAGTGTGGTGACAATGAGAGTAGGGCGGACGCGAACTGAGTTCTAAGAGGAGACAGAACGATGGCAGACAATTATGCGGCGACGCAGGGCGCTGGGACTACATTTGCAGCGGACGACGTTGGGGGCGTGCTCTATCCACGGCTCAAGCTGGCGCTGGGCGCTGACGGCGCGGCGGACATGGATTTGGACAGCGGCCAACAGACGATGGCGAACAGCGTCCCGGTGGCGCTGGCCAGCGACCAGGATTTCGTGAAGGCGGAGGATGCGGCGCACGGCTCCGGCGACAAAGGCATCATGCTGCTGGCAGTGCGCAAGGACACGGCGGCCGCGTTGGCCACCACGGATGCCGACTACATCCCGCTGATCGTGGACGCCTCGGGGCGGTTGCACATTGCGCCACTGGTGGCAGGCAGTGCGGCGATTGGGAAGCTGGCTGCGAACAGCGGGGTGGACATCGGCGACGTGGATGTGCTGAGCATTGCAGCAGGTTCTAACGTGATCGGTAAAGTCGGCATCGATCAGACTACGCCGGGCACCACGAACCTGGTCCAATTGGCGGCGGGATCGGCGGCAGTTGGCAAGTTGGCCGCGAACAGCGGGGTGGACATCGGCGATGTGGATGTGACAAGCCTGTCGGCGTTGGAGGCCACTACGCCCACGGAGTATAACATCACGTTGACGAATGCCAATACCGAGTACAGCCAGGCGTTGCCGGCCAACACGCGGGCGCTGTGTTTCCGCTGTCGCACCGGGGTGCAGGTCCGTTACGCCTGGGTGACTGGCAAAGTGGCTGCGCCGACGGCCAATTATCAAACGTTGGTTGCCGGCGCGGAATATGTGCGGACTGGCGTGAAGCTGGCGGCGGCGACATTGTACTGGGCGTCGGCAACCGCGGGGGCAATCGTCGAGCTGGAATGCTGGAACACTTAGATCATGTCAAAGTGGTGCCCTGTTCAAGTTCAAGTTGCATGTGATCGTTGTGGTGTATTGCGCACAATCACAGAGGACAGTTTGCGTGGAATTCGACGAGGAGAGAACAGAAATCTTTGTCGTAGCTGTAGCAAGCGAATTGACAGCAAACTTGAGGTTGCCGCGCTGGACAAGACAATCTATGCCTGCCCTACTTGTGGTAAGGAAAGAATCATAACAGGCGGCAATCTCAGATTGATTAGAAAAGGCAAAACTACGGGAAATTGCCCAAGCTGCGCCCAAAATGGTCATCCTGGATGGACACAGGGATACAAGCATACCGAGGAGAGCCTTGATAGGATGCGCAAACCACGTCCCTGGCAAGCCGGTGAATTAAATCATAGTTGGAAGGGTGGGATAGCCGATTGGCGTAAATTGCTTCGCGGAACAATCCAATACGGCAAATGGCGAAGGCAGGTTTTTGTCCGTGATGGATTTCGTTGTCAAATATGCGGTGTGACAGGTGGGAAGATCGTGGCTCACCATATTGACTTTTTGAGCAAATTACTGGAGAAATACCAGATTGCTTGTATTGAAGATACCATAACGTGTGATGAACTTTGGAATATCGAGAATGGTGTTACCCTATGTGTTGCCTGTCACAAGAAAGTACATGGGGGAATTGGTACTGATGACTAGCGATACAGGAGGCTATTATGATCGGACAGCGTAGTGTGCGCGGCTGGTTCGGGCGGGATGGTCTGCGACCGGCCTGGGTAGACGACGACACAATCCAGGTGGGAGCGGGCGCATGTTCGTTTTTGGGCGGCGGTGTATTCCAGTTGGCCACCGCGGCCAATTACACATTTGCCAGCCTGGACACCGGCGCGCGCGCCCTGGGCCGGGATTACAGCGTCCATGCTACGCCGGACGGGATCAAACTGCATCTGATTCCGGTGGATAACTCTGGTCTGGGGGCGCTGTATCCGAGTGGATATACGGCGGCCACCTCGCGGCTCCTGGGCTATTTCCACAATGGCCCGAAAGCCGATGGTACAGTTGGCGCAGGCCGCAACCAGGGCATTTTCCGCTACAGCATCACCTCCAACGATCTACTCAACGGAAGCTATCCGTATCGCGCGCCCCAGGACCTGGCGGCCGGTGTGCCGCTGCCGGGCATGATTCGGGTGGGGGCGACTGCGCTGGGGATCTACATCGCCAGCCGGGAAAACGCCACGGCCAGCGCGGTGGGGACATCTAGTTACCCGACCAGCCGTTACGGGATGGTGCCGTGGCATTCGCTGTCGGGCTGGGCCAGCATGATGGTGGCGCGGCACGTCGGGTGTCGCCTGCCGACCTGGGAGGAATGGCTGGGTGCGGTCGAATTTAGTCCAGGCAGCACAACGCCGGCGCTGGTCAACGGCAACACATATTACGGGTCAGCCTCAGATGACGCGTATCTGGTCGCGCCGGGGGCGTTGGCTTCGGCGCTGGCGGGGTTGGGTGCGGGTCTGTTGAGCAACGGGGTTTACAAATATCGCGTGACGTTCGTCAATGCAACCGGCGAGACACAAGGTGGCACGGCCAACGCGGGCACGACGGTGGCGGACTATACAGCGAATGGTCAGATCGCGCTGACCGCGATTCCGGTGGGCGCGGCCGGCACAACGGCGCGTAAACTCTACCGGACCCTCGCCGGTGGCGCGACATATAAGCTTCTTGACACAATTGCTGATAATTCCACGACGATCTACACGGACAACATCGCCGATGGTAGTCTGGGCGCAACGGTGGCTGAGCGCAACACCACTGGCGCGCAGCAAGGCGAAAATGATCCGACGCATAATGCCGGACGGACACTGGTCGGGACTGGGCCACGTACGACGCAGTTTGTGACCGCCGCGGGCCGCTCGTGGTATGCACCATCGGGATTAGCCGATCCGGTCGGCAATATCTGGAAATGGGTCGCGCAGTTCTTCGGCGGGCTTAAGACGGCTTCGCCGAGTACCGGCGTAGCCTGGGGATACAACGGGGACTACGCCTACAATTTTCAGGGGCAGGCATACAACCCCGATACAGGAGGCTGGACTGAAGGTCTGCCGGCGCTCCTTAGCGTGGGTGGGAGTTGGAGCAGCGAGGCTTACGCGGGCGTGCGGGCGGCGAACGCTAGTAACTCGGCCGGTTACGCGGGCACGAGCATCGGTTTTTCGCTTGCCAGGTGAAGCCTTTGACCTTGGCCCTTTGGTCTTTTAAACGCGTGAAAGACTATGTACAAAAAATTCCAAGAACTGGGTCTATATCAGGCCATCGAAACGTTGGCTGAGTGGTTGGTGCCACATATTGGCAAATGGAATAAGTGGCTACGGCCAACGCTTGGTCAACAAACGATGGAATGTCTGATGAATCTGTTGCGCGCCTGTACAACGGCCTACGGCGCGCCGCGTGGCCGGAAGGTTGCGCCGTTGGAGCGGGCGAGTGCTGAGTTGGATGGGCTCCGCCTGCTCATCAAACTATCGGTTACACTCCGTCTAACCAGCCTGACTCAGTTCGAGCACGCGTCGCGCTTGATCGGCGATGTGGGTACGCAATTGGGCGGCTGGCTCGGACAGGTGCGACGGGATGAGGGTGGCTACTGATGCCGGCGCTCCTTAACGTAGGTGGGAATTGGAACAACGAGGCTAACGCGGGCGTGCGGACGGCGAACGCTAATAACTCGGCCGGTAACGCGAACACGAACATCGGTTTTTCGCTTGCCAATTGTGTGACGCCAGTCGCTGATTGATCATGGTCGTCAGCCCGAGCCCACACACACCACACCCGAATCCCGGTCTGCGCAAGCAGGCCAAATATCAAATCTGCCGGCAACAGCCAGTAGCGCAAGCAAACGTTGAAGCCGGCACCGCAAACGAGGCGCAATGTCGCGTATCTATCGTGACCTGCACGAGCAGGTTTATAACTTCGAGGCGCTCTATTGGGCCTGGGAACGGGCCAGGCAGGGCAAACGGTACCGAGAGGACGTGCTGCGCTTCTCTGGGCGCCTGGGGGAGAATCTATTACAGCTACAAACTGAGTTGCGCGAATTGACCTGGCAGTCCGGCGCATATCGGGAGCGAGTCATCTGGGAACCCAAGCAGCGGGTGATTCACATCGCGCCGTTTCGGGATCGCATCGTGCATCAGGCGCTGTGCGCGGTGATCGCGCCGCTGTTCGAGGCAACGTTCATCTACGACAGCTACGCCTGCCGCGTCGGCAAAGGCAGTCATGCGGCAGTGAATCGCCTGACGCATTTTCTGCGCAAACAGGGCAGCGCCTATGTGCTGTGTGGTGATCTGCGCAAGTACTTTGATTCCATCCCGCATGGATTGATCATGCGAGAACTGGAATGGCGGATCGCAGATGCCGACGTATTGACTCTACTGCGGCGTGTGTTGGCGAGTCACACGAGTAACTTTGTCGGTCCGCCTGGCTTTGGACCGCGCGGGGTACCCATCGGCAACTTGACCAGCCAATGGTTTGCGAACATCGTCGGTAATTGCCTGGATCAGCACGTCAAGCACGAACTGAAATGCCAGAAGTATCTGAGATACATGGATAACTGGTTACTGATTGGCGAGAGCAAAGAGCAACTGCGAACCTGGCTGGTCGAAATAGAACGCCTGTTGGCCGGCCTGGGGTTGGTATTGAACCCCAAAACACAGATCGTCCGTGCGGCGGATGGCGTGCCATTTTTGGGCTATCGTGTATGGGCCGAGCATCGGCAGATTTTGCGAGCGAATGTGGTCAGGGGGCGACGGCGAATGCGAGGGCAACTGGCCGCGATACAGTGTGGCGAACTGACTAGTTGTGAGGCCGTGACAAGTTTACGAAGTTGGTTTGCGCATCTCGAACATGCTGATTCATATCGGTTACGGTTGGCCATATGGCGCGAGGCGCGCCCCATTTTGGAGGAATACCTATGCTGATCCTTTACCGAACAAATCCGGGTTTCGAAGGCGAAATCGTGAACCTGGACACGATCACGCCGAGCGTGGCGTTTGCGGCATACCTGGCGCAGCAAGATGCACCGGAAATAGCCGCTCTTGAGATTGCCGAGCAGAATCTGACACCAGAGATATTGGGAGCTCTGGTCGCCAGTGTAGGCAGTTATGGCAGTCCGGGGCGGTTTTACGTGGCCGAGGTGGCTGGCGTGATCAGTTTGGTGGACGGAGGCACGTGATGGCAAACAAAATCAAGCCGGGCAAGAAAAAGCCGACCGATGTGGTAGTTGCGGTTGCCGCACCGCCGCCGGCCAGGGCTGAGGTGGTTGCGCTTGTGAAGGCTGCGACAAAGGTATCCGAACTGAGCGATGCGTTGTCGCGTGTGATCGAATGGATTCGCTAAGGTGACCGGTGGCTAAAGTCTCGCTCTTCGCGCGCGTCGTCAATCGCCTCTTCGGCGCCGAGCTCACGCGTCGCATTACCCTGGCCGTGCGGGCGCTGGATGACGCGCGCGATCGCCAGTACGGTAAGACCGAAACCGACCGCGACCGGCGGGCCTACAAGCGCGAGGAGTTGCTCGAGCTGGCGCTGGAAGCCTGGCGTGAGAATCCGTTGGCGCGGCGGATCGTGGAGCTGACGTCTGACTACGTGGTCGGCGGCGGGTTGCAGGTCGCCAGTGAGCACGAGGGCACCCACCAGTTTTTGCAGGAGTGGTGGCAGACGCGCTTGGGCTGACGTCGCAACCGCGCACGAGGTGGCGATTGCGGAGGCGGGGGGCGAGGACCTGGCCGCGGCGCGTGGCATCGAGCTGCGGGCCGGGCTGACCAACGGATACCGGGAGCTGCTCGACCGCATGAGCGTCTTCGATGCGCGGTTGGGTCGGGTTGAAGTCGTGGTGGATGCGGTAGCGGCGCATTTCGGGGTGCAGGTTGGTGAGGGGTAAGCGGTGAAGGCGGCGCGGTTTCTTTCGGGGGCGGTGATCGGGTTGCTGCTGGCGGGCTGCGGCGGGCTGGTGGCGGAGCAACCGTGTTTGCCGCAACCACGGTTGCCGCAACCCGCGGGAATTGCGCCGGAAGCGCGGCCCGGCCGGTACTTCATCTTCCCACTGATCATGATTCACGTTTCCCCGCTTGTGACGCCGACCCCGGCCCCTGAACCGTTGCCCGCGCCGCGCGGCGCGGGAGTGGCTTGGCCGAAAGAGGACGCCCGTGAGCGCGCGGCCGATCTGGCGGCTATTGGCGCGCGTCTGACATTTGATTGGGGGATGAGTCCGGACCGGGCGCGCGCGACCTGGGCTGTCGGAGTGGCGTACCTGCCGATGCAGTGGTCGTGTCGGCAAGGCGCGGCGAGTGTGGACGTGGCCCGCGTGCAAGCGTTTGCGCGGGAGTTCCCCGGGTCGTGGTGGCTGGCCTTCAATGAACCAGACCACCCGGGTCAAGCAAATTGCACACCGGAGGCTGGCGCGCGTGCCTACCGACTCCTTGAAGCCACAATCCGGGCGGCTGATCCCGCGGCGCGGATCCTCTGCTGTGGGACGGCCTTCTACCCGGGCCACATCGATTGGCTGACGGCCTGGGCGACAGAGTACCGGGCCCTGTACGGCGCCTGGCCGAGCGTCGACGGGATCCACCTGCACAGCTACGGCCAATTCCCCGACCGGTTGGACGCCCCGCGGCGCAAGCACGAACTGGAGCAGGTCTACCTGTGGAGCGCAGCGCAGCCCTGGGCGGTCGGCAAGCCGTTTTTGATCAGCGAGTGGGCTGTGTCGACCGCCTCCTGGTGGGGTTGGAAAGACGCCGGCCCGATTGCCGACTACTACATCCCGACGATGCGTGCCTGGTTCGATGCGCAGCCGTGGATCGTCGGTGACATCTGGTTCTCGTCGTGGTACTCGGCCGGCATGTACGAGCCGGACAACATTTGGGAATCTGGGAGTGCGGTTCTGACACGGACGGGACGCGCCTGGCGCGCTGCGGCGCGTTGAAACGAGGGGGGGGGCTCGACAACGGGAGGCGCAGTCCGAATTTGACAACGCGTTCATATTGATATACAATCCAGGCATGAATAAGGCTTACACACAACTCCGCATTTGGCGTTCCACCCTGCAAATGCTGCGGCGTATCTACGCTGAAACGGGCGAAAGCATGATCGCGACAGTTGACCGCCTCGCAATCCAAGAATTCGAGCGAATAAGCCATGACCATCAAGACATACAAGTTCAAACTCTACCGGGCCAAGAGAAATGAGCATCTGCATCAGCGGATTGACATTGCCGGCATCATCTGGAATCACGCAATTTCGCTGCATAAAACTTATTATCGTTTGACTGGCAAGCACTTGAATCAGTATGAACTGATGGCCCATATCGTTAAGCTCAAGAAGCGTCCCGCCTATGCATTTTGGAACCTGGTCGGCTCACAAGCCATCCAGGACGTTGTGCAGCGCATCGAGCGCGCCTATATGTTATTCTTCCGTAATCTCAAGGCGGGCGTCAAGACGGCTCCGCCCGGCTTCAAGAAGATCAAGAGGTATAGCAGCTTCACGCTTAAGCAAGCGGGCTGGAAGTTACTTGGCGGAAACCGCATTCGGATTCAAGATCGAGTCTACAAGTTCAGTAAGAGCCGGGACATTCCGGCGGATGCGCACACGTTGACGATCAAGCGCGATGCGCTTAGCAATCTCTGGCTCTACTTCGTGGTAGAGACGCCGGAAGACCAAAGCTCCCGAGCCATGACGGGTAATAGCGCAGGTTTCGATTTTGGTCTCAAGGCATTCCTGACCCTCGATGATGGGTCGGTGATCGAATCTCCGTTGTGCTTGCATCAGGCATTGGCCGAACTCAAACTGGCGCAACAGAGCCTCGCCCGCAAGGTCAAATTCTCGCATGGCTGGCAGAAGGCCCGCCTGGTCGTCGCTCGCATCTACGCGCGTGTTGTTAACAAGCGTCGCGACTTCTTTTTCAAGTTAGCCCACGAACTCACCGACAAGTATGACTATCTCTATTTCGAAGACCTGAATATGCGCGGTATGATGCGTTTGTGGGGCCGCAAAGTAGGCGACCTGGCTCGCTCCGAGTTCATGGGCATCCTCAAGTACATTGCCGGCAACAAAGGCAAAATCGTTCATCTGGTTGACCGTTTCTATCCGTCATCCAAGACTTGTTCGGCGTGCGGGCACATCTACCAGGCGTTGCAACTCAGTGAGCGGCGGTGGGCTTGCGCTGCCTGCGGCGTTGTCTATGACCGCGATACCAACGCCGCTATCAATATTTGCAGAGAAGGGGCATCTTCTCTTAGGTTAGGTGCGGTAAGTCTGGCTTTGCTAGCACGTGCTGTTTGACCCTAGAATCCCACGAGTGAACTCGTGGGAGTATGTCAATATCTCCGGCTCCCGCTGTCGGCAAGTCCTCGACATAATCATAGCACGGTAGATTGAATTATGCAAATGACATAACGGCGCGGGGAATGTTGGCGCGGGCGGCCTGGATCGGCCAGAAACGCGATTTCGGCCCGCAATGCACAACGCAGGCATTTATCGCCGGCCCAGTAGTCGGCATCCTCTACGTGATGCCCACAAATCGGGCAGAGCATAGCCCGCAAGGCGGCTCGCATCGAACTGGGTGGCCGGGGCCGAAATGCTATTGCGCTCATGCCACTTCTCCAGTAGTTTCGTCATCATCGAAATACTCTGCTCCATCGGGAGCATGAGCGGAACACCAGTACTGCACGAGCAGCCCGCCTGCTAAGAAACACGCCGACCAATAGCAGGCCCATTGCCCGCAAATCTCACAAGGCATAGACTTCTGTTCCTTTGATAGTGCCCGCCTAACGGCCCGCGTAAGCTGCGCCTCTCTCTCCGCCACGGCGATGTGCTCAGCTACAAATGCAATGAAGCTGGGCCTGTCCTGTCTACTTTGACTTGAGGCATTCCAAATCAGTGTAGCGCGTTCCTCTGGCGTCATATTTCCTCCAAGCTACCTGGCGGTTGTCTTCACCTGCGCCTGCGGCAAGGCGCTTCTTGTTGTCCACAATCCCACCGGCGGGGCCGTCGGCTGGAACTGGGGTAAGGCGGACGGCGTTGCTTTCGTTGTCTGCGGATTGCGGCGCGTCGGCAATGCGAGCACTGTCCGCCCCATGCTAGGCGTCCGCAAGCGCAACTGGGCTTGCGGCTCTGCCCAATACGCCTGATTTTGACGGATCGCGTATGAGATCGTTGACATTCATATTTTCTTAATCCTCGCCGGTGGTCCGGCCTAACTATGTCTCAACTTGTGCTTGCGCCCACTGACGCGCGATATACCACATGTAAGCATTCCAATTGAGGCTTTCCCCTAGTCCGTAGAGTTCCGTCACGGTATCCTCTGCTTCAATGGCGCGCTTCACGACCAGGCAGAGCGCATCCTGATACGACAGACCGGCGACCACGACGCCGTCGATGATAACGTCATGGCGCAGGGGATCAGTGTGCTCTTGAATAAGAACGTTCATGTGTTCACCCCTTTCAGTTTAGCAATGCGCGCCTTCCAATAGGCGCGTTCCTGTTCATCTACCGCCGTTTGGCAGAGCGTCTCCAACCTCTCCAGCGTATACGCCAGCGCCGCGCGTTTGACTTCATTTGAGCGCACGCTATGCTCCGGGCGATAGACGTGTACCGGTTGCGCCGCGGGACGCGGTGTCTGCCGGGCAGTCAGGGCGGCCCGCAGCGATGAGGGCGGTCGGGAATAGCGGGTCATGTTCCCTCCGCTAGCCGATAGTTGACTTCATCCAAGTCGCGTTGGGTTGCGGCATCCCTATCCTCGAAACATGAGGTAGGTTTCTCGTAATCAGATATCAGGATTCGCAAGATGTCCTGCAGAGAAATTCGGATATCATCCAACCTACATAAAACTTCGGCCTCAAACATATCATGCCTCCAATAGCCGCAAGATAGCGGCGTCAAAACTCAACTCCGGGAAGGCCGCCCGCAGGGCTTCTCGCGTCTCAGACCGGTAGGGCTGTCAGGTGGAAGCAGTGTTAGGGAGCGAGAGACAAACTCGCAATTCTCAAAGTTTTCTATTCCCCCGTCCCATCTGCCGTTATACTGGCACGCATAGTTATCACGTCTGTGCCAGTGTTTGCAATTCTCGCAGCAGCGCACCCATTTTTGAGGATTCATGTTAGCCGACTCGCCAAATAAAAATCATAAACGCGCCGAACAGAGCCATGATTACAAGAGTCCACCATTCTTCACAAGACAGGTGTTCACTATATTTCCACTTTCGCATACTTCTTCCTCCAATAGTCGCCGGATCACGGCGTCAAATGATTCACCGGGCAGACACGCCGCCCGCAACTTTACGCGTGTCTCCGGGCGCACCTGTAGCGTGGCCCGCTGCCGGATGCGCCGCGGGCCAGGGATGGACGCCACCCGCTCGCCCTTCCGCAGGATAACCACCGCAGCGATGGGCTCGCCGTGGCAGTCGAGGCCCGCACCGTGCGGATTTCCGCAGGAGGGACAGGGTAAAACTTCAACCTTGATTTGCCTTTGCCCAGTTGCGACTAGCCAAGCCTCAGCGACTTCGATAGTAACCGGCTTCAATTCATAGGCAATCTCTCTGGCATACGTGCCGCTGATACCGAAATAATCACCCACGGCGCGCCACCCGCCCGCCCCGTGGCGCGAGTGCTTTTCGTTGTACAATGCCCTCAAATGAGATGGGATATCCGCTTGCACGTTCTTTTCCTTGCTACAAAAGCTACACGCCTCAGAGCGTCCCTACAGCGAAACGGCCCACGTCAGAGAAGTCCCAAGACTCCCTCTTGGGGTCATAATGTCGGGATAGCGCAATCACCGGCAAAGGCAGGCTCTTATCAAGGTCCCAACAGATCACCATGTCGCACAACTCAGGGTCGTGCTTGTGCGCGATGAAGTTGGAAGATGTGAACTCGAACTCTACCCGGATCGGTTTGTTGTTCTTACCAACTAGCACAGCGTCCGGGTAGGATGCCTTGATGTGGGCCATGCGGTAGCCGATCTTGTCAATCACCCCGCCGAACATAAACACTACGCCAAGCTCATTCTGTGGGATGAACGCCCCAATCTTGTCGGCTTCGATTTCCAGGGATGGCTTGGGTGCGATAGGTTGCGCTGGCTTGGGCTTGGGTGCACCCTCGCTGATACGCCTTGCTCCTGGGTCTGGTGTGACCTTCGGTAGTGGCGGCGGTGCCATCGCCTTGAGTTGCTTGATGAGTTCCAGGACTTCATCGCCTGGCGCACGCGTACGCATGTCTCGATCATAGGCGGCTTTACATTCCGGGCAACAATAATCTTCTCCGCAGGGCGCATTGCAGTACACGCAATAGTTACCTGTGACGCGCTCGCGGGGGGTGTGTTGGTCGGTCGGTTGCCAGGTCAGGCATGCCCGATGCGCATAGATGTTCATCGGGATTATGTCATCCCCCCACTGATGACCAAGCACCCAGTACGGTTCATCCTCAGAGACGCATTCGCCGTCTCTATACCTGGCCGGTTCGATCTGCTGCTTGCAAACATCGCAAACAATCGGGAAGCGGTCGCGCAGTGTTTGGTATCCGTTACGATCTGGCATTGTGGCCTCCGACTTAAAATAGAACGGACCGCTCTTACAGGTGGACTTGTCGAGAGAACACCGGAGCGGTCCGTGGTAAACCCAGTTAGGGCCGTACCCTATGCACTTCCTGCTTACGATGTTACTCTCGACACCCACATCATACCACAGCTTGCCCCTGGCGTCAAGTCTGGACGTTCACCACGATGAGCAGCGTCTGCCGCTTTCTGCCTCGGCTTGCCTCTCCGCCCGCCAGCCCAGGTGTGTTTCATCCAGGCACTTTTTGCGCTGACCTGTTACTATTGAGGCATCTGTCACGAATTCCGTGACTGGTACCCCGCAATTCGCGCACTCACTCCCGAACAATGTACGGCGAGTTTCATGGCATTCGCAAAGTGGACATGCAGATCCACGGTCTAGTTTTGATGTGATATGTACGATTCTCATGTCAATCTCCTTTTCCGTGAGTGGCCTTGCACACCTCGAAACGCTTCCGATGCCAGGCAAGCTGTCGTTCATGGCTTGCAATCTCACGCATGTGATACCCGGCGGCCCACGTGAAACTCTTGTGCCCGTACTGTTTTCGACGTTCGGCACGCGCCGCCTTATCTTCCTCATGTTCCGCAACAAGCTCAGTACATCTTATAGCGGCCTCGCCTTGCGTCTCGAACAACTGGTCGCTACTTGCGATGTAGCATCCGCCGTACTGGTACGTCCACACTTCTTCTATACCGCTTTGGTGCATCTCCCGGCCGGTGATTTCAATCTGGACCGGATCAGACTTATGCTCGTATGCCGCCACGTATCCCTTCGGACCCTCAAAACCTTTGCCGCAGTAGTCACATTCTCCCGCAACTTGCGAATCGTCACCGAGAATTAGCGTCACGGTGAGTTTTCCGAAACAGACTGGACACGTCTGACTGATTTGTTCTTGGCATACCCGGGCAAGCCATATTTTGTCGCCTAGGTTGAGTACTCTCTGAATCATCCCATTACCTCCCCTTGTGATAAGTTACCCCCTGGCGTCAACTCGCTTCGATCCCCAATGCCTTGCGCATCGCCTGTGCCCCGCTGCCGTATGCCAGGATTGGCGGGTCCGTGTAACGCGGGCCATTATAGAGCACATCATCCGCCCCAAATCGCTCTTGAAATTCCGTGATCGCCGCCCGCGTCAACTCCTCCGGACTGTCGAAGCCTGGATATAGTGATCCCGGCCGGTACTGTTGTCCCAGTTGAAGCCCCCGGCTCTCCTGGTTGAGCTTGGCCGCCATCCGCTCAGAGATGCGGTGCGTAACGGTGATGGTTCCGTTTTCAGACTCCAGGTCTCCGTGGTAGTGCGAAGCGCCAGCTACCAGACTAGACCATGATTTTCGATGCAAGTAGACATTCATCATATCCTCCGTTTGGACTGACCGCCGCTCCGTGCTGCCTTTGGCGGCGGTTTTGCTTGAGAATTTCGCCACACGTTGCATTGTCATTGTCTGTGCCAAACGGGATCGCGCTATACCATTCACTCGGTACGCTGCTGGCTTTATAAACGTTGACGGTCGCGCCAGTTGGTGCGCAAGCGACGTCCTCTGCTTGAGCAGCGTCCTCTGCCATGACCATGACAATGGTCTCGACACGATATAATTGTTTCATAGTTCTTCCTTTCCAGCCGCCCATGTCCATACGATGGGCGCTTGTGTCAGCCGCACTTCGCCACAAAAGACGAACACGAGGAACGTATCCTGTTCCTTGCGGCAGAGCCGCTCCGCTTCGACCTGCGCCTGCTGCAACGTGTCGTGGATGCGCGAGGCTGAGAATGGATGCCGATCTCGGCACACGATGAATCCTTGCATGGTATCCTCCTGGTGTCTATCGGTGCCGGCCTGCCGCCGCCCAGCCCGGTCCAGCAGCTCATTGATTTTGTCTTGAAACGGGGACGGATTGCCCCATGCCTGCGCCAAGCTGGCGACTTCTAGCGCAAGAGCTAATTCCTGAATAAGGCATTGGGGACAGACACCGTTTGATAGCTCAATATCTCCCCGCCATGTACACGACGGACAGGCCCCCCGTGCAATCAAAGCATCTACGCTATCCACCATATCGCCTCCAAGCCTAACGGTTGAACTTAAGCCGCCTGCGGGTTTTTCGCATCGCCCTCACGTGCGGTACTGATAGTAGGTCGGCTTGAGTGATTTGTTAGGCGCATTCCTGGCTACACAAGGTCAGGTCGCCGCTGCCTCCGCCTCGTCGACCAAATCCTGCCAGCCCTCGATCAGCCAGGCGTCTTCTCCGTTTGCCTGGGCGGCGGCCAGATGTTCTCTCAATTCGCGCAAATCACCACGGGCACGAGCCCGGCTTTGATCCGCTTCGGCCGCGCGCCCGATCTTGACGCCAGACTCGAAAGCGGCGCTTACTTCATCCTCTCGCTTGTACCTTGCGACGAAATATCCGGCAGCGAAACCCACTATGCAACCCACGAGAGCTACAGTATCAAACAGTGTCATGTCTCCCCTTGCTGAGTGAGTGAGGGTGAGTGCGGACCCCTCACAGTTTTTAGCCCCCATCCGCAGGCGGGGCAGGGGCGGGGCGGGTAAAGACGCGAGCGATGATTATCTCGGCCGGCTGCAGGAGCTTCCAGCCCGCCCGCTGGTCGCCTGGGTTGTTCCATGCGGCAAATCCCTGGGTGATCAGCAGACCGCGCCATTCTGTCAACTTGTCGCGACCAACGCGTTTCTCCCAGAAACGCTGGGAGGTCTCAGTCTCACAGCGCCGAATGAATGACGCAAACTCCTTGCGCCATGCCTGCTCGGCAGCTTCCGCGGCGGCCTGTTGGCCCTGCCGGGGGTTGACGAGTACCGGATGGACTTGTGGCCCGCCGATCCGGCCGTCCTGGTTCAGGTCCTGGCCGGTGTACCGCTCAATCATCCACAACGTTTGCCGGGAGAGAAACAGGTAAAACAGCCAGGACCCGGCCAGCACCACGGCTGCGGCTACGCCGAACGTCGGCCAGGCTGGCAGCCACCCGCCGCCCCAGGTCAGCATGGTGAACGCCCCGCCCAGGGTGAGCGCCGTTACCAGCGATTGTAGGAGCGGCACCACCACGTCGCTCTCAACGACTGGCTGGCGCGCCGGTCGCTCGGTTTCAGTCAGCGCCGAGCCAATGGGTGGCGCGAAGGTAGTCGTTTTGTATTCCATCTGTCCCCCTGTGCTATACTAATGCTACTGCGGTTGGTGTCCCCCGCCGCAGCGCCCCCGGTGGCAGCCGGGGGCTTTGTCGTCACGCCGTCGGCGCGCCGGGCGGCAGGGTTTGGATGGCGTAACGGTTGTCAGGCATGATGCAACCTCTAGATGAAGCGGATACTCACTGCAAGTATTAACGATAGCCAACCGAGCATCGGTCGCAAGTCTAGCCATGGACCTGCTAATCCCGTGACTATCCACCATAGTACGCTAAGCGCCAACCCCCGCAATATCATGATGGTCCGACCTCAATTCAACGTGATGCAGCCGATTGCAAACACAATGCCACCGATACCGCACAGCCCCACGATGCAGACTAGCGCAAACTGGCTGACCATCGCCAACGTGTCGTATTCCTGCACCTGCACATTACATGCCCCATCCGCAATTCTGCTGGCTTGACCACAGTCCGCCATGATCTGCTCGGCCGGCGGCACAATTGCCATTCGGCCGCTGCCGGCGTTTGCCAATACTAACGCCGGTGCGCCAAACAGTAGCCACCCACCAGCTAACAGGAGTACACAGCAGATGATCCAGATCACGATGATTTCACTCATTGCCCACCTCCGCCAAGGATTGAAATCGATGTCACCGTCAATCCACATGAGCCATTACCGATCTCTTGGGCATTGCCGCAGTCTACCACGTAGCTGCGCACCGTAGAGCGATTGCTGCTTTTACTGTTGCCGGTGTTGTTGCCGTCGCCGATGCACCCGGCCAACAGCAGGCTTACGATTATGATCACGAGTGTTTTCATTTCATTGACTCCTTCTCGGTCAAGATGAAACCCAACATCCCCATTAGATAACCCACGGTCAGACCAATGGCGATTCCTGCTAGCATCGGTTACCCCCTTGGCTGCCGGTCGCGCCAGTACTGCGCCAGTAGACCCAACGCCGCACCTATGACCAGCGGAACCAACCAGTTGCCGCCGGCCGCCTGGCTGATCACCATCGCGGTGATGGCGGCCAGTGTGACATTCCGTGAGTCGGCGCGCTGGGTGGCGTTGTCATGGCGGGCCTGCTCGACGGCCGTCCGAGCCTCCTGGATAGCGCGCTCCTGTTGGGCGCGTGCCTCCTCGATGCGGGCGGCGGCATAGTCGCGGGCGGCCAGATTTTCGGTAATCTGCGTGCCGCCCCACGCGATGATCCCGTAACCGATCAAGCAGAGCACCAGAATCACGATAAACGCGTTTAGTTTCCCGCTCATTGGTTATCTCCTTTCGGGTAGGCCGGCGCCTCGGTTTAGGCTTGTCCAGAACAGGCAGCGCTTCATGGATTCGCCCTTCCTGCGGCGGCAATGTCGCTCAGCATCATTTCATAGACCTCCTGAGCCGTGTGTTCATATGAATTGAGATAGCATCCATCGCGATACTGAATGCCTACGCGCAAATTTTCTCCATTACGTGCGGAAAAATGTGCCTCCATGTATGGCGAGTCTGGGTGAACTTCCTGGAACAGTTTGAACACCCGGCCAGACATGCTAATCTGCCGGTCTCTTGTCGGCGCATACGTGACTGGTCCGTCCATCTGCCAGACCTGCCCGGCGCTGGGCGTCACGGTCGGCATCAGTTCGACTATCAGGCTGGGCGTGTAGAATCGGTAGCCCTTGGCGTGCAACTCCCGGCAGAGTTGGCGCCAGTTCTC
>Ga0180008_1000761_pt1 | contig 23756 bp, 20 predicted proteins | sample MM_PW_MetaG_FD_121121 | JGI IMG/M metagenome (GOLD analysis project Ga0180008, IMG submission 121121) | Groundwater microbial communities from the Aspo Hard Rock Laboratory (HRL) deep subsurface site, Sweden - MM_PW_MetaG | ecosystem: Environmental > Aquatic > Deep subsurface > Groundwater...
GAAGATGTCCGCCGAGCGCTGATACAGCTGGCAGCTGAGCTTGCCGTCGGCCACATAGAACTGGAACAGCGCGTGGCACGGCGGCAGCGCCATCTGCTCGACCAGCGCCGGGTTCCAGGCCGAGACGATCAAGCGGCGTGAGTCCGGGTTCTTCTTGATCATCTCGATCAGCTTGCTGATCTGGTCGATCGACTCACCGTTCGGCGCCGGCCAGCTGCGCCACTGGTAACCGTAGACCGGGCCGAGGTCGCCGTTTGCGTCGGCCCACTCGTCCCAGATACGCACACCGTTGTCCTTCAGGTACTTGATGTTGGTGTCGCCCTGAAGGAACCACAGCAGCTCGTGAATGATCGATTTCAGGTGGCACTTCTTGGTGGTCACCAGCGGGAAGCCATCGGCCAGGTTAAAGCGCATCTGATGGGCAAAAATGCTGTAGGTGCCGGTGCCGGTGCGGTCACTCTTGAAGGTGCCGGTCTCGCGCACCAGGCGCATTAAGTCGAGGTACTGTTTCATTGCGCGGCCTCCTGTGCAGCCTGACGTTTGTAGGCATAGGCAATCAGACCCAGGCCGCCGAGCACCATCGGTACGCAGAGCACCTGGCCCATGGTCAGCCAGCCGCCAGCCAGGTAGCCGAGCTGGGCATCCGGCACGCGGACAAATTCGACGATAAAGCGGAAGATCCCGTAGCACATGGCGAACATGCCAGAGACCGCCATGGTCGGCCGCGGTTTGCGCGAGTAGAACCAGAGGATGGCAAACAGCGCCACACCTTCCAGGGCGAACTGATACAGCTGCGAGGGATGCCGCGCCAGTTGCTGCGGATCGGTGGGGAAGACCATCGCCCATGGTAAATCGGTCGCTTTGCCCCACAGCTCGGCATTGATGAAGTTACCGATGCGCCCAGCCCCGAGGCCAATCGGCACCAGCGGCGCGATAAAGTCCATCAGTTCAAAGAAGCTCTTGTTGTTGCGCTTGCCGAACCACCAGGTCGCCAGCATCACGCCGATCAGGCCACCGTGGAACGACATGCCGCCTTCCCAGATGCGCAGCATGCGCACCGGCTCGGCGATATAGGCGGCCAGATCGTAAAACAGCACGTAACCCAAGCGCCCACCGAGAATCACCCCCATGGCCACCCAAAACACCAGGTCGGAGAGTTTTTCCTTATTCCAGGTCGGCGCAAAAGCGTTAACCCGGCGCGAGGCCAGCCACCACGCACCGCCAATGCCAATGAGGTACATCAGGCCGTACCAATGAATTTTCAGCGGGCCCAGGGCCAGTGCAACAGGGTCGATCTGCGGGTAAGGCAGCATGTCAATTCCTCAAATCAGAAAACTCAGGCCCACGCTGAACAACAGCAGAGCAAACAGACGCTTTAGCAGGCGCGGCGACAGCTTGTGCGCCAAGCGAGCGCCCACGCGGGCAAAGAACATGCTGGGGATGGCAATCCCGACCAGCGCTGGCAGGTAAACAAACCCCAGGCTCCACTCCGGCAGCTCAGGTTTATCCCAGCCCAGCCAGATAAAGCTCAGGGCGCTGGCTACGGCAATCGGCAGGCCACAGGCTGAAGAGGTCGCCACGGCTTTCTGCATGGGCACGCTGCGCCAGGTCAGGAACGGCACGCTGAGTGAACCACCACCGATGCCAAAGATGGCCGACGCCCAGCCAATCACCACGCCCGCCAGGGTCAAGCCCGGCTTGCCTGGGACCGTACGGCTGGGGTTGGGTTTCAGCTCCAGGGCCATCTGTATGGCAATGATGATCGCGAATACGCCGATGATCTTCTGCAGCATCGGCCCCTGAATCGCCGCTGCGGTCATCGCGCCAATGGCGGCGCCGAACAAAATGCCCAGGGTCATCCAGGCAAACACCGGCCACAGCACCGCACCTTTACGCTGGTGTTCGAGCACCGAATTGATCGACGTGAAGATAATCGTCGCCAGCGACGTGCCGACCGCCAAGTGCGTCAAGACCGCCGCATCGAACCCCTGCGCGGCAAAACTCAACACCAGTACCGGCACGATAATGATGCCGCCACCCACGCCGAATAAGCCGGCCAGGGTTCCAGCAGCAGCCCCCAAAACTAAATACAGCAACAGTTCCATCAGCACCCCCGCAAACAATCCCGCATGGTAACGGATGCACAGGGCCGGACTCTACTTCGGGCGATGGATGTCCTCGTGGGCTTTGCGTACAGTGCCAGAACTCTCTAAGGAATAGAGCACTGTGCGCCCGACCCTGTACCTCAAGTTGAGCTGTAACCAGATGCACCTGACGCACCTGCAAAGTGGCCGCGAGCTGCACCTGCAAGCTGATCCGCCGTTCAGCAGTCAACGCTTGCTGGTGGCGGATTTTGCCGCGGCCGAGCACCTGCTGCAGCGCGCTCTTGCTGAACTGCTGCCCAAGCGTTTCTTGCGCCTGAGCGTGCCACCACAGTTGCTGATCCAACCACTGGAGCGCCTGGAAGGTGGCCTGTCGCAGGTCGAGGAGCGCATTTTACTGGAGCTTGGCCTGGGGTGCGGTGCGTGCAAGGTACGCCTGTACATGGGCCCTGAGCTGGATAGCGCCGGGGTACTGGCGAAATTGAGGAGTTAAGCCATGTGCCTGATTGTTCTGGCGTGGCGACCCGGTCATGCCCAGCCGCTGCTGGTCGCGGCCAACCGTGATGAGTTTTATGCCAGGCCGAGCCAGCCACTGGCCGAGTGGCCCGAGGCGCCAGGGGTGTTTGCCGGGCGTGACGTGCAAGCCGGTGGTACCTGGCTGGGGGTTGGCCCGAACGGACGCTTTGCTGCCATCACCAACATTCGCAACCTGAGCCTGCCCCAGGGCGCACGCTCGCGGGGCGAGCTGCCGCTGGCCTTTCTGGGCGGCGAGCTGAATACCGCCGACTTCCTTCAGCACCTGAAGGCGCAGAGTTCGAACTACAGCGGTTTCAATCTGCTGCTGGGTGATAGCCAGCAGCTCTGGCATTTCAACTCCCAAGAGCAGCGCGCCACTGCATTGGCTGAAGGCGTGCACGGGGTCTCGAATGCCGACCTAAACACGCCCTGGCCCAAGCTGTTGCGAACTAAACACGCGCTACAACGCGAACTGCCGGCGCCACACCCGCAGCGCCTGCTCAGCCTGCTGGCAGACCCAACCCAAGCCGCAGACACTGAACTGCCCCAAACCGGTATCGGCCTGACGAGCGAACGTCTGCTGTCCAGCGCCTTTATTGCCAGCCCGGCTTACGGCACACGGGCCAGCACGGTATTGATCGTCAATGCCGACGGCAGTCGCCAGTTGCTGGAGCGTAGTTTTGGGGTCAATGGGGCGTATCTGGGCGAGGTGGCGCTGAGCTGCTGATCGACATCAGCAGCACCAGGCATGTTAGGCCTGAATATCTGAGGCCGGATTGATCATGCGACCCAGGCCGAGGTTGCGCAGGGCCAGTTGCAAGGTGCTGTGGATCACCTGCGGGCTGTCAATGCTCATCACCTGACTGAGCAATTCCTGCGCCTTGCCCATGCTGATCTGCCGCAGCAGCCATTTCACCTTGGGCAGGTTGGTGGCGTTCATCGACAGGCCATCGAAGCCCATGGCCATCAGCAATACCGCCGCCGCCGGGTCGCCGGCCATCTCGCCGCAAATGGTCACGGGTTTGCCTTCGGCATGCCCGCCCGCCACCACGATCTGCAACGCCTGCAGCACGGCGGGGTGAAGGAAGTCATACAAGTCGGCCACCCGTGGATTGTTACGGTCCACGGCTAGCAAGTACTGGGTCAGATCGTTGGAGCCGACCGAGAGGAAGTCGACCTGACGCGCCAACTCGCGCACCTGATAAACCGCCGCAGGAATCTCGATCATCACGCCAATGGGCGGCAGCGGCACGTCGGTGCCTTCATCGCGTACCTCGCCCCAGGCGCGGTGAATCAAGTGCAGCGCCTCTTCTAGCTCCTGAATGCCGGAAATCATCGGCAGCAGGATGCGCAGATTGTTCAAGCCTTCGCTGGCCTTGAGCATGGCGCGGGTCTGCACCAGAAAGATTTCCGGGTGATCGAGGGTCACACGGATGCCGCGCCAACCGAGGAAGGGGTTGTCTTCCTTGATCGGAAAATAGCTAAGCGCCTTGTCGCCGCCGATATCCAGGCTGCGCATGGTCACCGGCAGCGGATGGAAGGCCACCAACTGCTCGCGGTAAATCGCCAGCTGCTCCTTCTCGCTGGGGAAACGCTCCTTGATCATAAACGGCACTTCGGTGCGATACAGGCCAACACCTTCAGCCCCGCGCTCTTGCGCGCGCTTCACATCGGCGAGCAGGCCGGTGTTGACCCACAGCGGCATACGGTGGCCGTCGAGGGTTTCGCAGGGCAAGGCGCGCAATGCATCCAGGCCTTGGGCAAGCTGGCGTTCTTCCTCAACCACTTCGGCGTATTGCTTGCGCAATATTTCACTGGGGTTGGTGAAGACCTCACCGTGGTAGCCATCGACGATCAGCTGAATGCCGTCGATCTTCGAATACGGCAGGTCAACCGCACCCATCACAGTGGGTATACCCATGGCGCGGGCGAAGATCGCCACATGCGAGTTGCCCGAACCCTGCACCGACACCAGGCCGACCAGCTTGCCTTCCGGCACCTCGCCGAGCATCGCCGGCGACAGCTCTTCGCTGACCAGGATGCAGTTGTCTGGGTACACCAGGGTTTGCTGCCGCGCCTGCTGCAAATAGGCGAGCAAGCGCCGGCCGAGGTCTTTAACATCGCTGGCGCGCTCGCGCAGGTAGGCGTCGTCCATCAACTCAAAACGGTTGATGTGCTCGCCAACCACCTGACGCAATGCACCCTGGGCCCATTGACCGGTACGGATGACCTTGACTACCTCGTTACCCAGGGCGGCGTCTTCCAGCATCATCAGGTAGACATCGAACAGTGCGCGCTCTTCCGGGCGCAGCTGAGTGGCCATCTTCGCCGACAGCGCACGCATGTCGCTGCGCACACCTTCCAGGGCGTTATTGAACAGGGTCAGCTCGGCCGCGATGTCGTCGACGGATTTGTCTGGCACCACATCCAGATCGGCCGGTGGCAGCACCACCACTGCCGTACCCACAGCGGCACCGGGTGATCCCGGCACACCCACGAACTTGGCCTCCTGGATGCCCTTACCCTGACGCCCCAGGCCGCGGATTGAGCCGGTGGCCTCAGCGTGGGCGATAACCCCGGCAAGCTGCGCACTCATGGTGACCAGGAAGGCTTCTTCGCCCTCATCAAACTGCCGGCGTTCTTTTTGCTGCACGACCAACACACCCATCACTCGGCGGTGGTGGATGATCGGCGAGCCGAGGAAGGAGGCATAACGCTCTTCGCCGGTTTCAGCAAAGTAGCGGTAGCGCGGGTGTTCAGAGGCATGTTCGAGGTTGAGCGGCTCTTCGCGGGTGCCGACCAAGCCGACCAGGCCCTCGTTGGGCGCCATGCTGACCTTGCCGATGGCTTTCTTGTTCAAGCCCTCGGTGGCCATCAGCACAAAGCGGTTGGTTTCCGGGTCCAACAGGTAGACCGAGCAGACCTGGCTGCCCATGGCTTCGCGCACTCGCTGCACGATAATGCCCAGCGCCGCCTTGAGGTCCTTGGCGGCATTTACTTCCTGGACAATCTTGCGCAGCGTATTGAGCATGTTTGGCTCTAGCCTGTGTCAGTCCCGCGCCAAGAGGCGCGGGGCGAGTTCTTTTAAGGCGCGACGGTAAACCTCGCGCTTGAAGGTAACCACCTGGCCCAATGGGTACCAGTAACTGACCCAACGCCAACCGTCGAATTCCGGTTTGCCGGTCAGGTCCATACGCACACGGTCTTCTGCACCGGTTAGGCGCAGGAGAAACCACTTCTGTTTCTGCCCGATGCACAGCGGCTGGCTGTGCGTGCGCACCAAGCGCTGCGGCAAACGATAACGCAACCAGCCCCGGGTGCAGGCGAGAATTTTCACATCCTGCTGCTCTAGGCCGACTTCTTCGTTCAATTCGCGATACAACGCGTCTTCCGGCGACTCATGGTCATTAATCCCGCCTTGCGGGAACTGCCAAGCGTCCTGGTTTATCCGACGCGCCCACAGCACCTGGCCGTCATCATTGGTCAGAATGATGCCGACATTAGGGCGAAAACCATCAGAGTCGATCACGGCGCACAACCTCGTAAACGCATGTTTTGGCATTGTTCCACAAAGGCCGTCGCAGCAGCAACGCGAGCGGGTCGCGTAATGGGAATGACCTTTAAAAGCCGTTATCCTCAGCCCTCTCAGACCTTTGCGAAGATAGGTGCCCTGTGCGTTTGGCTTTATTCGATCTCGACAACACCCTACTCGGCGGCGACAGCGATCACGCCTGGGGCGATTATCTGTGTGAGCGCGGCATCCTCGACGGGATTGCCTACAAGGCGCGCAATGATGAGTTCTACCAGGATTACCTGGCCGGCCGTCTGAACATCACCGACTACCTGAATTTCAGCCTGGAAATCCTCGGCCGCACGGAAATGGCGCAACTTGAGCAGTGGCACCGCGAATTTATGCATGATTGCGTTGAGCCGATCATTCTCGCCAAAGGCGAAGCCCTGCTCGCCGAGCACCGCGAAGCCGGCGACAAGCTGCTGATCATCACCGCGACCAACCGCTTCGTCACTGCGCCAATTGCCGCGCGCCTGGGTGTCGACACCCTGCTCGCCACCGAGTGTGAAATGGCCGACGGCCGCTACACCGGTCGCACGACCGACACGCCGTGCTTCAAGGATGGCAAAGTCACTCGCCTCAACCGCTGGCTCGGCGAAACTGGCTTGAGCTTGCGCGACAGCTATTTTTACAGCGACTCACTGAACGATCTGCCACTGCTGGAACAGGTCAGCCACCCGTTTGCCGTCGACCCCGACCCGAAGCTGCGCGCCGAAGCCGAACAGCGCGGCTGGCCGGTTATCTCACTGCGCTGAATCTTGCAGATGATGGGTACCACCGAGTTCAACCCATCCTAAGATCCAACTAAAACGCCGCCTAATCAGGCGGCGTTTTTATGAACGGTGCATTCGGAGCCTGATCAAGCCGGCTTAGCGCCCATCAGCCCCATAATCACCAGCAGCAAGAGCACGATCAGCCCCGCATAGAGCGCGCACATACGCAGCAATCCAACGGGCGCCGCACGCTCAGCCAACGCCTGCCAGGCCGCCAGACGGCCATTGAGCAGCAGGCCAACCAGCACCAGCACGCCAAACAGCACACTGCTGGCCAGCAACCAGGTTTGCCCCAGCGGGAAGCCCGCCAGATTGACCATCCACCAGCCACTGACCGGCAAGCTCAGGGCCAGCAGACCGAATACCGGTAGGCTGATCAGCCGGGTGCGCTTGAGCTTGCGCTGAAGCACCAGCGCATCACCGCCCTTCGCCGCTTTCCAGAGCATAAATACATGCGCCAGAACACCGAGCAACAACAGCACGCCGGGTGCACTGTGGACAATTTTCAGCAGTTGGTAATGTTCCATCGATTCAGCTCCTGCCGATTAACCTAAAAAGAGTTTGTACGCCGGGTTGTCGCTCTCATCCCAGTAGCGGTAACCGATAGCATCAAGCGCCGCCGGTAACAGGTGACGCTCGTCACTGGGGACCTGCAGGCCTGCCACCACGCGGCCATCGGCTGCACCATGGTTGCGATAGTGGAACATTGAGATGTTCCAGCGACCACCAAGCTTTTGTAAGAAATTAAACAGTGCACCTGGGCGCTCAGGGAACTCGAAGCGCAATACACATTCATCCGGCACCGCTGCGGCGTGGCCGCCGACCATATGGCGGATATGCAGCTTGGCCAGTTCGTTATCGGTCAGGTCCAGCACCGGGAAGCCTTGATCACGCAGGCCCTGCACCAGCGCGGCGCGAGGATCGTTGTCCGGATGAGTCTGCACGCCAACAAAAATGTGCGCCTCTTTGTCCTGATGAAAACGGTAGTTGAACTCGGTGATCTGGCGCTTGCCGATGGCTTCGCAGAACGCCTTGAAGCTGCCCGGATGCTCAGGGATGGTCACGGCAATGATCGCTTCGCGCTTCTCGCCCAGCTCGGCACGTTCGGCCACGTGACGCAGGCGGTCGAAGTTGACGTTAGCGCCTGAGTCGATACCGACCAATACCTGATCACGGCAGCCTTCACGCTCCACGTACTTCTTGATCCCGGCCACACTCAGCGCGCCGGCAGGTTCGGTGATCGAGCGGGTATCATCGTAGATATCCTTGATAGCTGCGCAGATCTCGTCAGTGCTGACGGTGATCACCTCATCGACATGGTCCTTGCACACATCGAAGGTGTGCTGGCCAATTTGCGCCACGGCCACGCCGTCAGCAAACAACCCAACTTGCGGCAACACCACCCGCTCACCAGCGGCCATGGCCGCTTGCAGGCAGTTGGAGTCATCCGGTTCGACGCCGATGATCTTGATTTCCGGGCGCAGGTATTTCACATAGGCGGCGATCCCGGCGATCAGCCCGCCGCCACCGACGGGGACGAAGATCGCATCCAGCTTGCCGGGTTGCTGACGGAGAATTTCCATGGCGATGGTGCCCTGGCCGGCGATGGTGTGCGGGTCATCGTAGGGGTGGATATAGATGTAGCCCTTCTCATCCACCAGCTTCAGCGAATAGGCCAGCGCTTCGGGGAAGCTGTCGCCGTGCAACACCACTTTGCCGCCGCGCGAGCGCACGCCCTGCACCTTGATCTCCGGGGTGGTCTTGGGCATCACAATCGTGGCTTTAACCCCCAGCACCTTGGCGGCCAGCGCCAGGCCCTGAGCATGGTTGCCCGCCGATGCGGTGACCACGCCACGCGCCTGCTCCTCACTCGAAAGCTGCGCCAGCTTGTTGTAAGCGCCACGAATCTTGAACGAGTACACCGGCTGCAGGTCTTCGCGCTTGAGCAAAATCTGGTTACCCAGACGCTCGGAAAGCTGGTTAGCGGCGTGCAGCGGGGTTTCCACCGCCACGTCGTAGACGCGCGAGGTGAGGATCTTTTTAACGTACTGTTCGAGCATGGCGTGATCGCAGGCGGCTTTTCGGGGAGCCGACGAGTCTACCCCAGGGCCACGCCGCACGACCACACAACACCGGGGATTTCCCGGCCGCCAGCTCACTGGCGGCACAGGCGCGCTATAATTTCGCCCCCTCACTCCCACGCCAGGTGCCCCATGCTCAATCAAGATCAACTCAAGCAAGCCGTCGCCCAGGCTGCCGTCGACTTTATTCTGCCCAAGCTCGACGCCAAGAGTGTGATCGGCGTCGGCACGGGCTCCACCGCCAACTGCTTTATCGACGCCCTGGCCAAACACAAAATGGAATTCGACGGTGCTGTGGCCAGCTCCGAAGCCACCGCTGCACGCCTCAAAGGCCACGGTATTCCGGTGTATGAGCTGAACAGCGTCAGCGATCTGGAATTTTATGTCGACGGCGCCGATGAGAGCGACGAGCACCTCAACCTGATCAAGGGCGGCGGCGCAGCCCTGACCCGCGAGAAGATCGTCGCGGCCGTGGCGCAAACCTTTATCTGCATCGCCGACGCCAGCAAACTGGTGCCACTACTGGGGGCCTTCCCGCTGCCGGTGGAAGTCATCCCGATGGCGCGCAGCCATGTGGCCCGCCAGCTGGTCAAGCTCGGTGGCGACCCCGTGTATCGTGAGGGAGTGGTAACCGACAACGGCAATATCATCCTCGACGTGTTCAACCTGTCGATCACCAACCCGGCCGAGCTGGAAAGCCAGATCAACGCCATCGTCGGCGTGGTCACCAATGGTCTGTTTGCCGCCCGCCCGGCCGACCTGCTGCTGCTCGGCACCGCCGAAGGGGTCAAAACCCTCAAGCGCGCCTAACCGCTCACCAACCGCCGGCGGCGGTAAAACAAGCTCGGCAGGCCACTTGTGGCTCACGCACTCAGGCGTGACTCGGAGGGCGAGACGTTAACCAAGCCGTGACTCGATATGAGCACGCGAAAATGGATTAAGTCGGCAGACAGTCCGTCTACTTGGCGTCATGCTGCCGACATTGCTTAGTGACCAGGATTGCCAGGGAGTTTTATGTCCGTATTCGTCTCGTCCGCCCATGATCGCCAACTGGAACTCGCCGACCTGTTGCGTGAGCTGGTCGCCCAAGGCCGGACCCATCAGGACAGTGCCGAACAATGCCTGGCAATCCGCCGCAGCTCGGTGAATAACCAGCTACACCCGCTCGAGTTTCTTGCCGCCCAACAACTCGATGACCTCAAACATCCGGGTAAAAAACTCGAACTGGAAGGGCTGTCTAGCTGGCTGGCAGAGCAATGCGGGCAACCCTTTCTGCGCATCGACCCGCTAAAAATCGATGTCGCCGCCATTACCCCCTTGATGTCCTACGCCTTCGCCCAGCGCCACAAGATTCTCGCCGTGGCGGTGGATAGCGACAGCGTGACCATCGCCAGCAGCCAACCCCTGGTGCACAGCTGGGAAGCCAACCTGACCCATGTACTCAAGCGCCCAATCAAGCGCGTGGTAGCCAGCCCAGCGGATATTCAGCGCTTTACCGTGGAATTTTACCGCCTGGCCAAGTCGGTCAGCGGCGCCTCGGCCGGCGACACGAAGATCAGCGGCAGCGGAAACTTCGAGCAACTGCTGAACCTCGGCGCCCAGGATCAGGAGCCCGACGCCAACGACGCGCATATCGTCAATATCGTCGACTGGCTGTTCCAGTACGCCTTTACCCAGCGCGCCAGTGATATTCATATCGAGCCGCGCCGCGAGCAGGGCAGCGTGCGCTTTCGCATCGACGGCGTGCTGCACACCGTCTATCAATTTCCGCCACAGGTGACCATGGCCATCGTCAGCCGCCTGAAAAGCCTCGGGCGGATGAACGTAGCGGAAAAACGCAAACCGCAGGATGGCCGGGTCAAAACCAAAACCCCAGACGGTGGTGAAGTCGAGCTGCGCCTGTCGACCATGCCCACGGCATTTGGCGAAAAAATGGTCATGCGGATTTTCGACCCCGAAGTGCTGCTGAAAAGCTTCGACCAGCTGGGCTTTTCCGCCGACGACCTGAGGCGCTGGCAAGGCATGACGGGCCAGCCCAACGGCATCATCCTGGTCACCGGCCCCACTGGTTCAGGCAAAACCACCACGCTGTACACCACGCTCAAGCAACTGGCGACTCAGGAAGTCAACGTGTGCACCATCGAAGACCCAATCGAGATGATCGAAGGCGCCTTCAACCAGATGCAGGTGCAACACAATATCGACCTGACCTTCGCCAGCGGCGTGCGCGCCCTGATGCGTCAGGACCCAGACATCATCATGGTTGGCGAAATCCGCGACCTGGAAACCGCCGAGATGGCGATCCAGGCGGCGCTGACCGGCCACCTGGTACTGTCGACCCTGCACACCAACGACGCACCCAGCGCCATTACCCGCCTGCTGGAACTGGGCGTGCCGCACTACCTGCTCAAGGCCACCCTGCTCGGCGTAATGGCCCAGCGCCTGGTGCGCACCCTGTGCCCGCATTGCAAGGCCCCGCAGGAGCTGGATGAAGAAGACTGGCAAAGCCTGACCAAACCCTGGAGTGCACCGATGCCGACCCAGGCCTGCCGCGCTGTGGGCTGCCTGGAGTGCCGCGACACGGGCTACCGTGGCCGCGCCGGGGTGTATGAAATCATGCTGATTAATGATGCGATGAAGCCACTGATCACCGCCGACACTGACCTGATTGCCCTACGCCGGCATGCCTTCAAGGAGGGCATGCGCAGCCTGCGCCTGTCTGGCGCGCAGAAGGTCGCCGCCGGCCTGACCACTATCGAGGAAGTGCTGCGGGTCACTCCGCAGAGTGAGCAAAAATAGCCTCACCCCGCAAGTTTCAGCTGCGCGGCAAACGCTGCTGGCGGGCCTGGGTACTTGCCACCCGCTGGGGCTTGCAGTCCAGATACGCTGAGCCCTGCAACCAGCGCTGATTGGAATGCCAGGCGAAGAGAAACTGCCCACCCTTGAGCTGGTCGACCACCATGCGCGCCACTTCGGGGCGCACCGCCGGGCACCCCAGGCTACGGCCAATGCGCCCCTGGCTCTGCACCAGGCGCGGGCTGACATAGTCCGCCCCGTGAATGACGATGGCACGCTCACGGGCCAAGTCGTTCAGCCCCGGCTCCAGGCCATCCATGCGTAAGGAATAACCGTGCTTACCGCGGTAGCTTTCGGCGGTACGAAACAGCCCGAGGCTGCTCTGGTTACTGCCCAGGCGATTCGAGAAGCTCTTGGCGAAGTTCTCCCCCGACTGGCGGCCATGGGCGACAAAGTCGCGCAGCAAGAGGCGCTTGCGTTGCAGATCGAAAATCCACAGACGGCGCTCGGTGGAGGGGCGCGAATAATCGATCACGGCGAGGCGCCGAGCCGGTTCAGCGCCATGATTGACCGCACACTGCATCGCCGCCAGGGCATGCCGCAACGCCTGCTGGTTAAGCCCTGGGGCAATCCGCGCGAGATCCCTGAGCTGTCCATCCTGCTCCGACGCCATTGCCGACAGCGGCATGCAAACCAACCAAAACCCCACAAGGCAGAATCTGCCAAGACGTCCAAACATAAGCGCACTTACCTCCAGGACCTCAGTCCTGTAACAAGATCCAGCCATGACGCGCCTATACTGGCTGCGACAAACCCGCATTTAGGCCAAGGACTGGAGCAGTAGATTGTTCAAAAAACGCACACTCTACCTGAGCGCTGCCCTGCTCACCCTGCCACTGGTCGCGAATGCCGCCGATACGCCTTTCGCCACCAGCGCCGATCTGCGGCCAATTCTGGCTGAGCTAAGGCAACACTGCAGCGCATTACCAGCAAGCCTAGACGAGAACGCTCAGCGCCTGTTGCAGGCTTTCTATGCTCAGCGCGAAGGTCAACGCGCCTGGCAAAGCAGTGAACAACGGCTGCAATTGCGCGAACAGCTGACGCAGCTGGCTGATGACGGCCTACAGCCCAGCGAATATGAGCTACCCAACTGGATCGAGGAACAGCACGACTGCGCAGACGTACTGACCAGCCACAGCTACTTGCAAGCCTTGCTGCACCTGCGCCGGGGTCGTTTGCTGCAGCAGCGCCTAGAACCTCTGTGGCAGGCCCCTGAGCAGACTAATCCAGACCCAAATATGGCGACCTTGTCGCTGGCCCTGCTGCACCTGCAAGCACCCGCAGCGGCCTTTGCCAGCGCGCGGCCGGCCACCGTGCAATACCAACAACTGCGCAGCGCCTATGCGCAGCAACGCCTGCAACCGCTCACCCCATGGGTAACATTGCCCAGCGGCCCACTGCTCAAGCCCGAACGCCAGGATGCGCGGCTGCCGGCACTGCGCGCACGGCTGTTCGCTCAGGGTTATCTGGCGACACCAGGCGAGACATTGGGCAACGTTTATGACGGGGTCACCCAGCTGGCCCTGGAGAATTTCCAGCGCGACCATGGCCTTAACCCAGACGGCATACTCGGCCCCGCCAGCCTGATCGAGCTGAATATCAGCGCGCAGAGGCGTCGCGAGCAGCTGCGCGCCAATCTCGAACGCCTGCGCTGGCTGGCCGAGGACATGCGCGGCGCTGAAGTGCTGATCAATGTGGCGGCGGGCGAGCTGCAGGTGGTGCGGGACAACAAGTTGCTCTGGCGCAGCCGCACCCAAGTCGGCCGCGCCGAACGGCAAACCCCGCTGCTCGCCTCACGTATTGAGCGGCTAACGCTCAACCCGACCTGGACCGTACCGCCGACCATCCTGCGCGAAGACAAACTGCCGGCCATTCGCGATGACATCAGCTACCTTGAACGCCACCAGATGAGCGTACTCGACCACGCCGGCAACCTACTCGACCCCCACACTATTGACTGGGAGCGGCCCGGGGCGATTCTCCTGCGCCAGTCGGCCGGCAGCCACAACCCGCTGGGCCGGGTTGTACTGCGCTTCGCCAACCCGTTCGCGGTGTACCTGCACGATACCCCCAGCCAGCATCTATTCAGCAAGGCACCGCGCGCCTTCAGTTCCGGCTGCGTGCGGGTTGAGGCCGTCGACAGCCTGCTCGCCTGGCTGCTCACGCCGGATGAACTGAAAACGGTACAGGCGCGCATCGCCAGCGGTGACACCCAGCAATACCGCCTGCAACATCCCACGCCATTACTGATCGCCTACTGGACAGCAGAAGCCAGCGCCGAGGGTGCCCTGCACTATTACCCGGATATCTATGGACGCGACGGCCTTCTGATCAAGGCCCTGGCTCAGCCTGTGCCCTAATCGCCAGATACGCGGGTTGATCGGCGCACCTTGCAACAGCATCGACAGCCGCGTCGGCAGCAACTGTGCTTAGATAACTCATCAGCAATACTCATTCAGCAAGGAGCTACACCACATGGAAATCGGCAGCGTCATTTTTCTGTTTGTCGGCCTCGCCGTCGCCATCGTCTTTATGGGCTTCAAGGTTGTCCCACAGGGCTCAGAATGGACGGTCGAGCGCTTCGGTCGCTACACCAACACCCTCAAGCCGGGTTTGAACATCATTGTGCCGATCATGGACAAGATTGGCCGCAAGCTTAACGTGATGGAAAACGTGCTGGATATTCCACCACAGGAAGTGATCACCGCCGATAACGCCACGGTGCAGATTGACGCGATTTGCTTCTTTCAGATCATCAACGCGGCCCAGGCGGCCTACGAGGTGAACAACCTCGAACATGCCATTCGCAACCTGGTGATGACCAACATTCGTACCGTGCTGGGCTCCATGGAGCTGGACGCCATGCTCGGCCAGCGCGACGCGATCAACGAACGCCTGCTGCGCACCGTCGATGAAGCCACCGCGCCCTGGGGCATCAAAATCACCCGCATCGAGATCAAGGACATCAGCCCACCCGCCGATCTGATGGCCGCCATGTCCGGGCAGATGAAGGCAGAACGGATCAAGCGCGCGCAGATTCTCGAAGCCGAAGGCATGCGCCAGGCCGCCATCCTCACCGCAGAAGGACAGAAACAGGGCGACATCCTCAAGGCCGAAGGTCAGCGCCAAGCCGCCTTCCTCGAAGCCGAAGCGCGCGAGCGAGCCGCCCAGGCAGAAGCCGAAGCCACACGCATGGTTTCCGAAGCCATCGCCAGCGGTAACGTGCAGGCAGTCAACTATTTCGTCGCGCAAAAATACATCGAAACTCTTGGCCAACTGGCCAGCGCCAACAACAGCAAAGTCATTTTGATGCCGCTGGAGGCCAGCCAGGTCATCGGCGCAGTGGGCGGGATTGGGGAAATCGTCAAAGCCACTTTCGGTGAGAACAAGGGTTAAGCCATGTGGGACTTTTTACAGCACCTGTCGTACTGGAACTGGCTGGCCTTCGGCACGCTGCTGCTGATTCTCGAAGTATTCGGTGCGGGTGGTTATTTGCTGTGGATCGGCTTGGCGGCGGCCAGCGTCGGCCTGCTGACGTTTATCTTCCCAGGCCTACCCTGGGCTGCGCAATTCATCCTGTTCGGCCTGCTTTCAGTGCTCACGGCGGTATTCTGGTGGCAGCGCCAGCGCAGCGCCAGCAAACCATCTGACCAGCCAGGGCTAAACCAGCGCGGCAGCGAATTCGTCGGTCGCACCTTCGCCCTGCATGAGGCGATCAGCGGCGGACGCGGCAAGATCAAGGCTGGTGACAGCCTATGGCTGGTCACCGGCCCGGACATGCCGGCAGGCATGCCAGTGCGCGTGGTGGGACAAAACGGGGTGGTGTTGCGGGTCGAGGCCGAGCAATCCGTCTAATAACTGACCCGGCACTGGCGGACAACGCCAGATGCCGGGCCTGTTACCGCTTACTGAGGCAATGCGTAAGCCTTAAACAGCGCCTGGACCATTTCGCCTGGTTCACCGAAGTAACGCCGGTAAATCTGCTCCAGTTCGCCCGAGCGCTGCGCCATGCTCAGTGCGGTATCAACCAGCAAACGGAAGTCCTCATCACCGCGCGGTAGAGCCATGGCCACCGGCGCATATTCGTAGATGCGCTCCAGCACTTGCATGGCGCTGGCGTCATCACGCCTGGCCAGGTAGGTCTTCAGCAGCATGCGCTCGGAGAAAAAAGCATCGGCCTTGCCTTCGGCCACCAACTGCACTCCCTCCTCCTGACTGCCAACGGTCAGCACCGTAGCCACCACACCCAGCATGCGTTGCTGCCTGTTAATCCAGGCTTCTGTCGCTTCCCCCTGCTTAACCACATAGGTGTGGTTGGCCAAGCCACGATTGAGCGTGGCACGCCAGGTCGGTCCGCTGTGCGCCACCTCGCCGTTGAGCACGTTGACGAGGGTCTCAGGCGCATCCTTACGCACCAAGGCCGCCAACCCGGCGGTGTAAATGGGCAACGAGAAACTGACACGCTTGCGCTGAGTGAGGCTCTCCACCGTGGGCGAGCAGAGCAGATCGAGTGAACCGTCACGCACAGCAGTCAGCCCTTGCGCCTCCTTCACGGGCTGATAGCGCACCTGCAGTGCTGGGAGGTTCAGCTCGGTTTTGACCTGTTCGGCCACTTTCTGGCACAGCTCAATGGCATAACCACTGACCTTACCGTCATGCAGGCTACTGAAGGGGGCAATATCGTCGATGTAGCCGAGATTAAGGGTGTTACTGCGTTCTATGCGCTGCAAGGTATCGGCATGGGCCAAAGGCGAAACCGCCAAGAGGCAGGCCAGCAACAGGTTGAACGGATTACACGGGTGTACATTCATATCCATATCCCCAAATTAAAAGGGTTTAGCGGCCATTACGCCTTACCGGGCGTGGATTGCTCAGCAACAAAGCGTTTGGCGATAAAGCCGTACAGCAGGTAGCCCAGCGCCAGCACCAGCATCGCGCCAAACACGGCGTCCTTGCCCGAGGCGTACAGGGCGTAGAAGCAATAGACCATGGCCACCATCAGCACCACCAGGTTACGCGTGTACACCGCCGCACTGACCCGCGCCTTGTACATGATCACCAGCAAGCCGGAGAGCGCGGTGACATAGGGAATCAGGTTAGTGACGGCCGCCAGGTTGACCAGTTTGCTGAACTGCTCACTGGCATTAGGGGAAATGGTCGAGAGGGCCAACAAGGTTTGCAGCACCCCGCACACGATCATACCAATCACCGGTGCGTTAGACGCCGTGACCTTGCCGAACAGTTTGAGGAACATGCCCTGATCGGCCGTGACCTTGGCCGTTTGCGCCAGGGTGAATTGCCAACCCAGCAGCGAGCCAATACAGGCCATTACGGCCAGGCCCATGATGATGTTGCCGATAAAGGGGTTGAACATCTGCGCATAGACATAGGCAAACGGTGCGCTGGAGTTGGCCAGTTCGACGTTGGGCACAATGCCCTGAATCACCGTGGTCGACAGCACATACACCACCGCCGCACCCAGGGTGCCGAACAGACAGGCCAGCGGTACGTTACGCTCGGGGTTTTCCACCGCATCGGAGTTCTGCGCCGCGGATTCCATGCCCAAAAAAGCCCACAGGGTCAGCGGAATACTTTGTGCGATAGCATCACTGATCACCAGGTTATGCGGGTTCCAGGCCTCCTTAAACACCTGGTTATCAAACCAGAACCAGCCGATTACGCTTAGCCCAGCCACCGGAATGATCACGCCCCAAACGGTTATGGCGCCGATCTTGCCGGTGATATTGGGGCCGCCAAAGTTGGCCACCGTGGTCAGCCAGATCAACCCTACCGTGCCGACAAACAGCGGAATCGCTCCAGTGCCTAGCCAGGGGAAAAACGGCGTAAGGTAGCCCACTGCCGAAATGCCGATGGCCACGTTGCCGATGGCCAGCGAAAGAAAATACAAAAACGAACAGAGGAAGAACGCCGACTTACCATGCGCCTCCTCGGTATAAGCCGACATGCCGCCCGAGCGTGGACAGTAGATGCCGCACTGGGCAAAACAGTAGGCGATGGCCATGGAGCCGGCTGCGGTGATGATCCATGACAACAGCGATACAGCCCCAAGTTGGGCCATGCTCGACGGCAACATGATGATGCCGGAGCCCATCATGTTGACCGCCACCAGTGTGGTAAGCCCTACCAGGCTCATCTTCTTGCTTGACTCAGCCATCGACCTCTCCTTGTACCTTTCGAAGCACTGTCCCTTTGCCCAACAACGCGCAGCCTGTTGCCGAACGCAGGGATGGCTAAGCGTTACTGTTTGACTACATAGATCATGTACGTCAGCCCGCCGAGGCTGTCGCGCTCGATCTCGACGCCATGGTTGTCATGCTCAAAGCCTGGGAAGTGGCTGTCGAACAGCTCCATTGCTAGCAGGTAGTCGATAATGGCCTGCTTGTCGGCGCCGGCTTTCTCGCCCGGCATCATCAGCGGGATACCCGGCGGATACGGCACGACCTGCACAGCCACAGTGCGATCACGCATGTCGCGCACGGCAATCTGTTCGATCTCACCTTTTACCAACCTGGCGAAGGTCTGCCGTGGTGAACTGACAACGTCCGGCAGCAGGTTGAAGGCCGCATCCATGTTGTGCAGCAACTGCGAGGCAAGCATGTCTTGATGCATAGCGGTGGCCAGGTCCTTGAGCCCCATACCGGCATAGCGCTCGCCATGGCTGGCAACCAGATCAGGCATTATCCGATCCAGCGCCGTGTTGTCGTCATAGTGCGTTTTGAACTCCATCAGCCCGGCCACCAGGGAGCCCCACTTTCCTTTGGTCACGCCCAGGCTAAACAGCAGCAGGATCGAATACGGCTCGGTCTTCTCCACCACGATGCCGCGGCTGGCGAGGAACGACGACACCAGCGGTGCCGGAATGCCACTGGCTTGCATATCACCTTCAAGGGACTGCCCCGGTGTCAGCACGGTGACTTTGATCGGGTCGAGCATGCAGTAATCGCTGCCCAGGTCACCAAAACCATGCCAGCTGGCCGTTGGTTTGAGCACCCAAGCATCACCGTTACGCAGTGCCTGCGGGTCGAGTTCAGCAAAAGGCACGCCGTTGACTTCGTCCGGCTGCCACACGCCAAACCACCAATCCTGCGCATTGCGCTTGCGCACCTCATTGCCCAAACGAACCATGGCCTGGCGAAAGGCGATGGCCTCGCCAATCGACTCATCGGTGAGGTACTCGCCGGCATCGTCCATCATCTTGGCCGATACATCGGTAGAGGCAATGATGCTGTACTGCGGCGAAGTCGAGGTGTGCATCATAAAGGCTTCGTTAAACAGCGCCGGTTTGATCGGCACCTTGCCCGAACGAATGTGGATCATCGATGCCTGCGACAGGGCCGCCAACAACTTGTGGGTCGAGTGGGTAACGGTCACCGTGGCGTCATCGGCATGCCGCTCGCCACGGTGCATGCCATAGCGCCCTTCATACAACGGGTTGAACCGTGCATAGGCGTACCAGGCTTCGTCGTAATGAATGCGGTCGACGCTACGGCTCAGCTCGCGGGTAGTGGTCTGCACGTTGTAGCAGAGGCCGTCGTAGGTCGAGTTGGTCAGCACCGCTAATACCGGGCGGGCTTGTTTATCCGCCATCAGCGGGCTTTCAGCGATTTTCTGCGCCACGGCCTCGGGAGTTATTTCGCTGCTGGGCACTGGCCCGATCAGACCGCGGGCATTGCGCCGCGGACGCAGGTACAGCGGCACCGCACCGGACATGTTCAGCGCATAGTTCAGCGATTTGTGGCAGTTACGGTCGACCAGTACGGCGTCACCATCGGTGACGGCTGAGTGCAGGACGATTTCGTTACTGGCCGAACTTCCCCCGACGGAGAAAAAGGTGAAATCGGCACCGAACACCCGTGCGGCATTTTTCTCCGCGGCGGCGATTGGCCCGGTGTGATCATTCAACGAGCCCAGCTCACCGACCGATACGCTCAGGTCAGAGCGCAGCATCTGCTCGCCATAAAAATCGAGGAAACTACGCCCCACAGCGGTTTTCATAAAAGCGGTGCCGCCGGTATGGCCCGGGGTGTGCCAGGAGTATTCGTGAGTGCCGGCGAAATTAACCAGTGCACCGAAAAATGGCGGCAGGATGCTATCAAGATAACGCCGTGCTGCCGCTTCAATGCGCCCCGCGACAAACGCTGGGCTGTCTTCCGGCTGCCAGATAAAACCGTCGATGTGCTCGACGATCTCCAACGGTACCTGACTGTGATGGGCCTGGCTCATACCCAGCATAATGGGCAGTTGCGCGGTACGCTGACGAATCAGCTGGATCAGACTAGACGCCTGACTCGGGTTGGCTTCGCAGGCCCCCCAACCAAGAATTACACAGCAGTAGGCCGGGTTAGCCCGGAAGGCGATTTCGGCGTCACTCAGCGAACTGACGCGCTCCACGTCAAGGCCATGCTGCTGTAGCGCCTGAGCAACAGCCTCGGCGCTGCGCAAGACGATGCTGTCCGGTTGCTGCTGGGTGTTGACCACAATCAACACGGGGTAGCGCTGCGCCAAGAACGCCGGCAAAGGCACTTTTGCCTGAGTCATGATGTACTCCTTGTAATAAAACGACTGCCTCACTCAGCGAGGCGAAGCATGGCGCGCCATGCCTCACGGCTGAATCCCTATTTAAGGCACCAGAAATGGTAATCGCCGTCCTTGTGCACGGCGCCCTCCACTTCTTTCTCAAAACCGGGAAAGTTATTGCCCCAGTCCTGCAGCGCCTGGATATAACGAACCCAAGGGCCATCCAACGGACCCAGGTTCTCGCCCGGCATCACAATCGGAATCCCCGGCGGATAGGGCATGATGCCAACCCCCGTGACCCGACCAGCGGCCTGACTGAGCGGCAACAACTCCGCCTCGCCGGCCTGCAAGGCCTGAAACGCCTCACGCGGGGTTTTCTCGATCAGCGGTAGATTGCCGAAGGCGTCAGCCTGCAGGGCGTCCATGCGGCTACTGCGCATGTACTCGAACATTTCGTTGCTGAGGTCACGCAAGCCCATGCCGCGATAACGTTCAGGCGCCTGGGACACTAGATCGGGCAGCACCCGCTCCAGCGCAGCGTTGTTGTCGTAGTGGCGTTTGAAGGCCAGCAGCACATTGATCAACGTGCCCCACTTGCCCTTGGTCACACCGATGCTGAACAGGCACAGCACCATGAAGTCAGTGATGCGTGACGGCACAATATTGTTGCGATAGAGGAAGGCGCCGAGAACCGGCGCCGGAATGCCCTCCGCCAACAGATGACCATCCGCGCCCATGCCCGGCACCATGATGCCAACCTTGATCGGGTCGAGCATGCACCAGCCTTTTTCCAGCCCGGCGAAACCGTGCCATTCGGCGCCCGGCTCGAGCTCCCAGCAGCTGTGGTCTGAGGCCAGTTGCTCGGCGTCGGCGTCGGCAAAATCGACCCGCTTGCCTGTCTGCCTGTCGGTGACCTGCGGTGCGTTCCACGGCTGGAAGAACCAGTCGCCACGGCTGGCAAACTCGCGGTGCGTGCGGGCCAAGGCCTGACGGAAATCCACCGCCTCGCGAATCGAGTCCTGGGTCAGGCTAAGGCCGCCCTTGCCCTCCATCATCGCCGCGCCCACCTCGTTAGAAGCAAACAGCGCATACATCGGCGACGTACTGGCCTGGATCACAAAGGACTCGTTGAAGCGGCTGTGCTCGACCGGGTTACGTCCGTTGCGAATATGGATAAACGAGGACTGCGATAACGCCGCCAACAGTTTGTGCGTGGAGTGGGTGGCAAACACCGTGGGGGCGTCGGGCTGATGCTGAGCCGGATCGCCGCGCATGGCGTAGCGCCCTTGGTACAGCGGATTGAAGCGGGCGTAACCGTACCAGGCTTCGTCGAAATGGATGCGATCACTGCTCTGCGCCAGCAGCCCTTCAGCGCGCTCGGCGTGCAGGCACATGCCGTCGTAGGTGCAACACCGGCTTGCTGCTTTTGGCCTGGGCTTTCAGGGGATAGTTGGCGATAGCCGCCGCGATGCGCTGCGGATCAAACTGGCTCGGCAGCAAGGGCCCGATGATGCCGTAGCGGTTACGCGTCGGCGTCATATACAGCGGCAGGCCGCCGGTGAGCACCAAGCCTTGCTCGATCGATTTGTGGCAGTTGCGGTCACACAATGCGTACTGGTTTTCGCCCACACACGCCATAAAGATTGCACGGTTGGAACCCGAGGTGCCGTTGAGTACCGAATAGCTGGCGTGAGAGCCAAATATCCGCGCTACATAGGCCTCGGAGTCGCCCACAGGACCACTGTGGTCGAGCACCGAACCGAGATTACCGCGCTCGATACCGCTGTCGGCGCGGAACAGGTTCTCACCGAAGAAGTCGAAGAACACACGCCCCACTGGCGACTTGGTAAAGGCGATACCCCCCTGATGACCCGGAGCGGCCCATGAATGCTCTTCTTTCAGGGTGTAGCGGATCAGCGCATCGGTGAAGGGCGGCAGCAGGTGTTCCAGGTAACGCTGGATCGCCGCAACAACTCGCCCAACGATAAACGGCGCCGTGTCCTCAAGCATCCAGACAAACTCGTCTGCCAGCTCCATGGCCTCCACCGTGATGCTTTTTTTCGCATCACGGTCGGCCATCAGAAACACCGGTACATTTTCGTTACGCTGGCGAATGCTACGGAGCAGCTCCAGTGCCTGGGCGTGAGTTGTGGCGTCGTTCTTACCCAGGGTCCAATCGACACAAATGCAATGCAGGGCCGCATCGGAAATCACTGCGGCAAGCCCATCCTCGTAGGACGTTGCCTTGACCAGTTCGGTGTTGCGGCTGTGGAACTCGTCCACCAACTCAGTCAGCACCCGGCCGCGCATGCTGTTGGGACTACCCAGGTCGTCATCGACCATCAGCACGCGCATTTTCAGTTGTTTATTCGTGCGTCCAATCATCAAACCGCCTCCTTCATCTTTTGCCAGAAACGCGGCAGCAATGCCCCTATACACCCTAAAAACCATCCAAGGCGGCAAAGCCCAGCACACAGAAGCTGAAACACAGATATTTAGCCAAGCCTTTACTATGGGCTGGGCGAGTAAACATCTTGTGACATGAGTCATCAGACTAGTCAGCTTGAGTAAAAACGCTAACTTTCGACTCAGCCGCACAAGCCGGGCGAAATAGCTGCTGTAACCGCCTGAGGCGCCCACTCAGGTTGGTTCCAAAAACGACAAAGCCCCGCTCTAGGCGGGGCTTTGTTTGCAGCTAAGCGCTGGGGCTTAAGCGTCGCTGTCAGCCGTAGCTTTATAAGCAGCAGCATCCAGCAGCTTGTCCAACTCGCCAGCATCGCTTGGTTTGAGCTTGAAGAACCAGCTGCCATAGGGATCGCTGTTAACGCTTTCCGGGCTGTCGGACAGGCCATCGTTAATCGCGATGACTTCACCGGAAACCGGCGCGTAGATGTCGGAGGCGGCCTTGACCGATTCCACCACACCCGCTTCCTGACCGGCATTCAGGGTTTTACCGACTTCCGGCAGCTCGATAAATACCACATCACCCAAGGCTTCCTGGGCGTGATCAGAAATACCGACGGTAACGCTGCCATCGGCCTCCAGGCGCGCCCACTCATGGCTGGCGGCGTAACGCAGATCGGCGGGGATAGTGCTCATGTGTCGTTCCTCATCTGGCATGACGGCGACCACGCCGTCATGGAAATTTAGCAGGCCTTGGCCATACCGAAAGAAAGTCTTTAAAAACCTAGCGAACCGCAGCCGCGCAGACGCTCTCGACCATCCGTGGCCAAATCAGGGGTTAGATCAGGGCTTTACCGTTACGCACAAAGCTCGGCTTGACCACCCGCACCGGGTACCACTTACCGCGAATTTCCAC
>Ga0180008_1000762_pt1 | contig 23753 bp, 20 predicted proteins | sample MM_PW_MetaG_FD_121121 | JGI IMG/M metagenome (GOLD analysis project Ga0180008, IMG submission 121121) | Groundwater microbial communities from the Aspo Hard Rock Laboratory (HRL) deep subsurface site, Sweden - MM_PW_MetaG | ecosystem: Environmental > Aquatic > Deep subsurface > Groundwater...
CTGGTCCTCACTGTTTCGCTCACCGAGCGACAGCGACAGATCCAAAATGAGACATTCAATGAACGCACCAGCATCGCCGCCAGCTCGGCCGAACTAAAAGCCAAAGCCGAGTTTCTCGCCAAGATCAGCCACGAAATCCGCACCCCGATGAATGGCGTGCTGGGCATGACTGAGCTGCTGCTCGGCACGCCGCTGTCCGCCAAGCAGCGCGACTATGTGCAGACCATCCACAGCTCGGGCAATGAGCTGCTGACCCTGATCAACGAGATCCTCGACATCTCCAAGCTGGAGTCCGGGCAGATTGAGCTGGATGACGTGCAGTTCGACCTTAACGCGCTGATTGAAGATTGCCTGGACATCTTCCGCGCCAAGGCCGAGCAGCAGAAGGTTGAGCTGATCAGTTTTATCCAGCCGCAAGTGCCACGCGTGATCAGCGGCGACCCCACGCGTCTGCGCCAGACCCTGCTAAGCCTGCTGGACAACGCCTTCAAGCAGACCGATGAAGGCGAAATTTTGCTGGTGGTGGCGCTCGACACCAACAGCGAGCAGTCGCGCCTACGGATAGCCGTACAGGACAGCGGCAAGCCGCTGGATGCTAGCGAACGCGACGCCCTCCTCAATGCCGAACTGCACAGCAAAGACTTCCTCGCGGCCACCAAGCTGGGCGGTCGCCTTGGCTTGATCATCGCCCGCCAGCTGATCCGCCTGATGGGCGGCGAGTTTGGCATCCAGGGTGGCAACAGCCGGGGCTCAACTCTATGGCTGACCCTGCCGCTGGATGCCGCGCGCCTGGAGCTGCCCACCGCCGACCTCGACGCCTCGCTGCAAGGCGCACGCCTGCTGGTGGTGGACGACAACGACACCTGCCGCAAGGTGCTGGTGCAGCAATGCAGCGCTTGGGGTATGCGCGTCAGCGCGGTGCCTTCGGGTAAAGAAGCGATGGCCCTGTTGCGCACCAAAGCGCACCTGCACGAGTACTTCGATGTCGTGCTACTGGACCAAGAAATGCCCGGCATGACCGGCATGCAGCTGGCGGCACGCATTAAAGAAGACGCCAACATCAACCACGACATCCTGCTGATCATGCTCACCGGCATCAGCCAGGCGCCGAGCAAGATCATTGCGCGCAACGCCGGGATCAAGCGCATCCTGGCTAAACCTGTGGCCGGTTACACCCTGAAAACCACCCTGGCCGACGAACTGGCGCAGCGCGGCAAGGGTGACTCGCCAATGTTCATTCCGCCCCCTGTGAGTGCGCCCCTCAACGTCCCCAGTGATTTTCGCATCCTGGTCGCCGAAGACAACACCATTTCCACCAAGGTGATTCGCGGCATGCTTGGCAAGCTCAACCTGCAGCCGGATACCGCCAGCAATGGCGAAGAAGCACTCAGCGCAATGAAGGCCCAGCAATATGATCTGGTGCTGATGGACTGTGAAATGCCGGTGCTCGATGGCTTCTCCGCCACCGAACAGCTGCGTGCATGGGAGGCCACCGAGCAGCGCCCACGCACCCCAGTGGTGGCACTGACCGCGCACATCCTCAATGAACACAAAGAGCGCGCGCGGCAAGTGGGTATGGACGGGCACATGTCCAAACCAGTGGAAATGTCGCAACTGCGTGAACTGATTGAGCACTGGGTGGCCGAGCGGGAAATCCGCCTCAAGCGCGCCGCCTTGCCATCCTGATTGGGTCGCCGGGATTGCCCGGCGGCCTCTACACTCGTACCCTGCCTCCCCTTATTGATCGAGACGAGTCCTTGTCATGGCGTCCGCGCTGTTCAGCCTGTATTTGAAACTGCTGGTGCTCTATAGCCCCTTCTTCGTGCTGTCGTGCTTTATTGGCTTGAGCCGTGGTTACACGGTCAAAGAGCGCAAGCGCCTGGCCTGGAAGGTGGCGCTCGGCGTACTGATCGCCAGCGTGCTGCTGTACCTGTTCGGCAAACACATCTTCACCCTGTTCGGCATCACCATTGATGCTTTCCGCATCGGTGCCGGCAGCGTGCTGTTCATCTCGGCCTTGGGCATGGCCCAAGGCAAGTCGGCGGTGCAAAGCGACAACGTGCAGCAGGACGTGACCATCGTGCCGCTGACCATCCCATTGACCGTCGGCCCCGGCACCATTGGCGCCCTCCTGTTGATGGGCGCCAGCCAACCAGACTGGAGCGACAAGGCCGTGGCCGTGCTGGGCATCGCCCTGGCCAGCTTCACCGTGGGCGTGGTGCTGTATATGTCCAACCAGTTCGAGCGTTTGCTCGGTGATCAGGGGCTGCAGATCGTCAGCCGCCTGATGGGGCTGTTCGTGTGCGCCTTGGCCGCGCAAATCATCTTTACCGGGGTGAAGAACTACCTGGTCAGCTGACCCTCAGCCGCCACGCCCCAGCACAGCACACACCCACGCACCACACCCCGCCCACCGCACCTGCTTGGTGCAACCACACCACTACCCCTCACACCGCGCCCCGGCTGCACAGCCGGGGCGCAACACCTGCTGCTGCCCGCTAAACACTGCGCACCCAGGCCATAACGCACCTAGCCGCGCGTGTTGCCGAGCGCGATCTGCCTGGTATTTCGCAAACAGGCACAGCAATTGCTCTAGCCCTATCAAGGACAGCGCAGCGCTGTCGACGTTTTCGGGCCCAGCTTGTGCCCTGTTGTTTCACTGCCAAGACCAATAAGCCCAAATCAGCAGTTAACACAGTACTTTTGTGAATGGAGATCGCACCATGCAACGTCGCAATCTGATCAAGGCCTTCACCCTGTCCGCGTCCATCGCCGCCATGGGCATGACCTGGACCGTGCAAGCCGCGGAAACCATCAAGGTCGGCATCCTGCACTCGCTGTCCGGCACCATGGCCATCTCGGAAACGTCGCTCAAAGACATGGCGCTGATGACCATCGACGAGATCAACGCCAAGGGCGGCGTACTCGGTAAACAGCTTGAGCCAGTGGTGGTTGACCCAGCCTCCAACTGGCCGCTGTTCGCCGAGCGTGGCCGCCAGTTGCTGACCCAGGACAAGGTCGACGTGACCTTCGGCTGCTGGACCTCGGTATCGCGCAAATCGGTATTGCCGGTTTATGAAGAGCTCAACGGTCTGCTGTTCTACCCCGTGCAGTACGAAGGCGAAGAGATGTCACCAAACGTGTTCTATACCGGCGCCGCGCCCAACCAGCAGGCCATTCCGGCGGTCGAGTACCTGATGAGCGAAGACGGCGGCGCGGCCAAGCGCTACTTCCTGCTGGGTACTGACTACGTTTACCCGCGCACCACCAACAAGATCCTGCGCGCTTTCCTGGTCAGCAAAGGCGTGGCCGATAAAGACATCGAAGAGGTCTATACCCCGTTCGGCCATAGCGATTATCAAACCATCGTTGCCAACATCAAAAAGTTCTCTGCCGGCGGTAAAACCGCGGTGATCTCCACCGTTAACGGCGACTCCAACGTGCCGTTCTACAAAGAGCTGGCCAACCAGGGCATCGAAGCCACCGACATTCCAGTCGTGGCCTTCTCCGTGGGTGAGGAAGAACTGCGCGGCATCGACACCAAGCCGCTGGTCGGTCAGCTGGCCGCCTGGAACTACTTCCAGTCCGTGGAGAACCCGGTTAACGAGAAGTTCGTCGCTGACTGGAAAGCCTATGCCCAAGCCAAGAAGCTGCCGAACGCCGACACCGTGGTGACCAATGACCCAATGGAAGCCACTTACGTGGGCATCCACATGTGGGCCCAGGCCGTTGAGAAAGCCGGCACCACCGATGCTGATAAGGTCCGCGAGGCCATGGCCGGGCAGACCTTTGCTGCGCCGAGTGGCTTCACCCTGACCATGGACAAAACCAACCATCACCTGCACAAGCCCGTGATGATCGGTGAAGTACAGGAAGACGGGCAGTTCTCCGTGGTCTGGCAGACCGAAGGGCCGATCCGCGCCCAGCCGTGGAGCCCGTACATCGAGGGCAACGACAAAAAGCCGGATTACGCAGTCAAGTCCAACTAAGGCAAAAGCCCTCCCCTCGAGCGTGATGACACGCCGCGTGTGCTGACCAACCCCCTTGTCAGAGATGGGTTGGCTCAGCCGCGCAGGGAGAGGGTCGCTGGAGCCCGGAGGTGATCCGGGAAGACCGCTCTCGGATTGCATCCGGGCTACGCCAAGGAATCCCCATGCCCACTGCCCTTACCCGAATTCTGCTGAGCCTGCTGTTGCTGCTGCCCCTAGCGGCGCATGCCGGTGACGCGCAAGATTTTGCCGCCGCCAACCCCGCTAAGCAGGCCAAACTGCTGCAAAGCTGGTCGGCCGCCCCTGATGCTGCACGCCTGCCCCTGCTCGAAGCCTTGCAGCAGGGCCGCGTCGCGACTGACAAGAGCAAGCAGGCGTTTATTGAAACCGCCGGTACTTACCAAGCATTGGAAGGTGACGCGCGCCCAACCAGTACGCCCAAGAAACTGCGCCTGAATAACCGCCTGCGCGGCCTGATCAGCAGCACCATGGCCAGCCACCAACTGCTCGCGGACGATCCTGCACTGCGCCTGGCCGCGGCCCAACACCTGCAAAAGAGCGCCAAACCGGCGCAACTGCCGTTGCTGGAAGCCAGCGTCGCCCGCGAAACCGACGAGACCGTGCGTGACGCACTGACTCTGGCGCTGGCCAACCTGCAACTGGTCGACAGCGACCCTGCCGTGCGGCTGGCAGCGGTCCGTTTGCTCGGTGAAACCGGCGACCCACTGGCCCGCACCCGCCTGGAAACCCTGCTCGACCCCACCGTAGAAAGCGACCCAGGCGTGCGCACCGCCGCCGAAACCAGCCTAGCCCAGGTCAAACGTAAGCTGCTGATCGGTGAACTACTTGGCCAGGCCTTTAGCGGCCTAAGCCTTGGCAGCATTCTGCTGTTGGCCGCCTTGGGCCTGGCCATCACCTTCGGTCTGCTCGGGGTGATCAACATGGCCCACGGCGAGATGCTGATGCTCGGCGCCTATTCCACCTACATGGTGCAGGTGCTGTTCCAGCGTTTCGCCCCGGAAGCCCTCGCGCTCTACCCGCTGGTGGCGCTGCCGGTGGCGTTCTTCGTCACCGCCGCCATCGGCATGGCCTTGGAGCGCACGGTGATCCGCCACCTTTATGGCCGCCCGTTGGAAACCCTGCTGGCCACCTGGGGCATCAGCCTGATTCTGATCCAGCTGGTACGGGTAATCTTCGGCGCGCAGAACGTCGAAGTGGCCAACCCTTACTGGCTGTCCGGTGGCATCCAGGTGCTGCCTAATCTGGTGCTGCCGTACAACCGCATCGTCATCATCGGCTTCGCTCTGTTCGTGGTGCTGCTGACCTGGCTGCTGCTGAACAAAACCCGCTTGGGTCTCAACGTGCGCGCCGTGACGCAGAACCGCAATATGGCGGCCTGCTGCGGCGTGCCGACCGGCCGGGTGGACATGCTCGCCTTCGGCTTGGGCTCCGGTATCGCCGGCCTCGGCGGTGTGGCCCTCAGCCAGATCGGCAACGTCGGTCCCGATCTCGGGCAGAGCTATATCATCGACTCGTTCCTGGTGGTGGTGCTTGGCGGTGTCGGCCAGCTCGCCGGTAGCGTCATGGCGGCCTTCGGTTTGGGCATCGCCAACAAGATTCTCGAACCACAGATCGGCGCCGTACTCGGCAAGATCCTTATCCTCGCGCTGATCATTCTGTTTATTCAGAAACGCCCGCAAGGTCTCTTCGCACTGAAAGGACGGGTGATCGACTGATGACTATGCCCCTGAATCAAACGCTATTGGCACGCGCCAGCGCCAAGCTCGGTCCGCAGGTCTCGATGGCCTTCGGCTTACTGGTACTCGTGGTGCTGATTGCCATGCCGCTGCTGCACCTGCTGCCAGCAGACAACGCCCTGCATATCTCGGCCTACAGCCTGACACTGGTCGGCAAGATCCTCTGCTACTGCATCGTCGCCCTGGCGCTTGATCTGGTCTGGGGCTACGCCGGCCTGCTGTCACTCGGCCACGGCCTGTTCTTCGCCCTCGGTGGTTATGCCATGGGCATGTACCTGATGCGTGAAGCGGCCGGTGACGGCCTGCCGGCCTTTATGAGTTTCCTCGCCTGGACCGAGCTGCCCTGGTACTGGTACGGCACCAGCAACTTCCTCTGGGCGCTGTGCCTGGTGGTGCTGGCGCCGGGGCTGCTGGCGTTGGTGTTCGGTTACTTCGCCTTCAAGTCGCGGATCAAGGGCGTGTACTTCTCGATCATGACCCAGGCGCTGACCTTCGCCGGCATGTTGCTGTTCTTTCGTAACGAAACCGGCTTTGGCGGCAACAACGGTTTCACCAACTTCCGCACCATTCTCGGCTTCGACATCACCGCTGCGCACACCCGCGCAGCGCTGTTCTTCGCCACAGTGGTGCTGCTGGTGGCCAGCCTGTACCTGGGCTGGCGGCTGGCGCGCAGCAAGTTCGGCCGGGTGCTGACCGCCCTGCGTGATGCGGAAAACCGCCTGATGTTCTGCGGCTATGACCCACGCGGCTACAAGCTGTTTATCTGGGTGCTCAGCGCAGTGCTCTGCGGTTTGGCCGGGGCGCTGTATGTGCCACAGGTGGGCATCATCAACCCCAGCGAAATGTCGCCCACCAACTCCATCGAAGCCGCCGTGTGGGTGGCCCTGGGCGGGCGCGGCACGCTGATCGGCCCGCTGCTCGGCGCGGGTTTGGTCAATGGAATGAAGAGCTGGTTTACCGTGGCCTTCCCGGAATACTGGCTGTTCGCCCTGGGCTTTCTATTTATCGTCGTAACGCTGTTTCTGCCGAAAGGCGTGATCGGGTTGTTACGCAAGAAAGGAGAGCAATGATGCGCGCAGCTCCCGTACCCGAAATGATGGTTGCACCGGCCTTCGACCCCGCCGGTAGCAGCCGCGATGCGATTGGCGCCAGCACCCTGGCCAACAAAGGCTTGAACATCCGCCACGGCACCATCCTGACCTTGGAAGACATCAACGTCAGCTTCGATGGCTTCAAAGCGCTGACCAACCTGACGCTGTATATCGGCGTTGGTGAACTGCGCTGCATCATCGGCCCCAACGGTGCCGGCAAGACCACCATGATGGACGTGATCACCGGCAAGACCCGCCCCGACAACGGCGTCGCCTACTTCGGCGAAACCCTCGACCTGACCCAGATGAGCGAAGTGCAGATCGCCCAGTCCGGCATCGGTCGCAAGTTCCAGAAGCCCACGGTGTTCGAGGCGCTGAGCGTGTTCGAGAATCTTGAGCTGGCGCAGAAGACCAACAAGTCGGTGTGGGCCAGCCTGCGTGCCAAGCTGACCGGAGAGCAGCAAGACCGCATCGATGAAGTGCTGCACACCATCAAGCTCGACGCCTCGCGCAATCGACCGGCCGGTCTGTTGTCCCACGGCCAGAAGCAGTTTCTCGAGATCGGCATGCTGCTGGTGCAAGACCCACAACTGTTGCTGCTGGATGAGCCGGTGGCGGGCATGACCGACGCCGAAACCGAGTTCACCGCCGAGCTGTTCAAGTCGCTGGCGCGCAAGCACTCGCTGATGGTGGTGGAGCACGATATGGGCTTTGTCGGCAGCATTGCCGACCACGTCACCGTGCTGCACCAGGGCAGCGTGCTGGCCGAAGGCTCATTGGAGCAGGTGCAGAACGATGAGCGGGTGATTGAGGTTTATCTCGGCCGTTAATGCATACCGTGGGAGGGGCTTTAGCCGCGAGCTCTTAAAGATCAAACGCATCGCGACTGATCGGTTCGCCGTCCGGCCCCTCCCACAAAACGAATAAAGGACATCGACATGCTGCAAGTTGAACAGCTGCATCAGTACTACGGCGGCAGCCATATCCTCCGTGGCCTGTCGTTCGACGTGAAGGTCGGCGAAGTCACCTGCCTGCTCGGCCGTAACGGCGTGGGCAAGACCACCCTGCTGAAATGCCTGATGGGCCTGATCCCGGCCAAACAAGGCGCAGTCAATTGGGAAGGCCAGCCGATCACCGCATTCAAACCGCACCAGCGCGTGCACGCCGGCATCGCCTACGTGCCCCAGGGCCGGGAAATCTTCGGCCGTCTGACGGTAGAAGAGAACCTGCTGATGGGCCTGTCACGCTTCCCCGGCAGCGAGGCCAAAGTGGTGCCGGAATTTATCTATGAGCTGTTCCCAGTGCTGCATGAGATGAAGCAACGCCGCGGCGGCGACCTCTCCGGCGGCCAGCAGCAGCAACTGGCTATCGGCCGCGCACTGGCCAGCAAGCCGCGCCTGCTGATCCTCGACGAACCCACCGAAGGCATCCAGCCCTCGGTGATCAAGGAAATCGGCGTGGTGATCAAGAAACTCGCCGAGCGCGGAGATATGGCCATCCTGCTGGTCGAGCAGTTTTATGACTTTGCCGCCGAACTGGCCGACCAGTACTTGGTGATGAGCCGTGGCGAAATCGTCCAGCAAGGCCGTGGTGAAACCATGGAAACGGATGGCGTACGTGGGCTGGTGGCCATATGAAACGCACTGTAGGGTGGATGACGCTCCTCTCATACACCGGGTTGCTAACAGCTGGTGGATGGATAAAACGTCATCCACCCTACGAAAAAAACCTATGAACGCTCCTTACTCCGCTGCCCTTTTTACCCCCAGCTGGCATGCCGAGCTGGAGCTGGGTTATGGCCGCGACGGCGACACTACCCGCCCCACCCTGCGCCGCCATAAAGGCCCGCTGCGGGTGCAAAAGCATCTGTATGCCGAAGGCCCAGAAGTGTGTCAGCACATCATCGTGCACCCGCCCGGCGGGATTGCCGGTGGTGATCGCCTGGATATTTCCGCCGCAGTCGGCGCTAACGCCTGGGCTCAGCTGACCAGCCCCGGTGCGGCCAAGTGGTACCGTGCCGCCGGCCCCGCCTACCAGCACCTCAAACTGCGTGTTGAAGCGGGCGCCACCCTGGAGTGGCTGCCACAGGAAACCATCGTCTATGCCGGCGCCCAGGCCGAACTGAGCACCGAGATCGACCTGCAAGGTGATGCCAAGCTGCTCTATTGGGACATCATCGCCCTCGGTCGCCCGGCCAGTGGCGAACGCTTCGATACTGGGCACGTCCAAGCCCAACTGAATATTCGCCGCGACGGCCAATTGCTCTGGCACGAACGTCAGCGGGTTACCGGCGCTGACGGCCTGCTCGACTCGCCCATCGGCCTGGACGGCAAACCGGTATTTGCCACCCTGCTGATCAGCGGCGAAATCGACAGCGAACTGCTGGAACGCTGCCGCAACCTGGTTACACCAGTGCGCGGCGATCTGACTCAATTACCGGGCCTGCTCGTTGCCCGCTGCCTGGCCAGTGAAGCACTGCACGCCCGCGCTTGGCTGATCGAACTTTGGCGCTTATTCCGCCCTGAATTGCTTGGGCGCGCTGCCGTGCCCCCACGAATCTGGAGTACCTGACTGATGGACCTGACGCCCCGCGAAAAAGACAAACTGCTGATCTTCACCGCCGGCCTGGTGGCCGAACGCCGCCTCGCCCGTGGGGTAAAGCTCAACTACCCGGAAGCCATGGCCTATATCTCCGCCGCACTGCTGGAAGGCGCCCGCGACGGCCAGACCGTGGCCGAGCTGATGCACTTCGGCACCACGTTGCTCAGCCGTGATCAGGTGATGGAAGGCATCCCTGAAATGATCCCGGAGATTCAAGTCGAGGCCACCTTCCCCGACGGCACCAAACTGGTCACCGTCCATCAACCGATTGCATAAGCATGACTATTCAAGACGCCACTGCCGCCGACCTGCCCGCCATCCTAGCCATCTACAACGACGCCGTACTCAATACCACGGCGATCTGGAATGAAACCCTCGTCGACCTGGCCAACCGCCAGGCCTGGCTGAGCGAACGCAACGCCGCCGGTTTCCCCGTACTGGTAGCCCACGATGCTGCTGGAGAGGTCGTCGGCTACAGCAGCTACGGCACTTGGCGCGCCATCGAAGGCTTTCGCCACACCGTCGAACACTCGGTATACGTGCGCTGCGACCAACGCGGCCAAGGCCTCGGGCCGCTGCTGATGCAGGCGCTGATCGAGCGCGCCAAAACGGCAGGCCTGCACGTCATGGTCGGCGCTATCGAGAGCGGTAACAGCGCCTCAGTCCGCCTACACGAGCGCCTCGGCTTCGTCACCACCGGCCAGATGCCGCAGGTCGGCCGCAAGTTCGGCCGCTGGCTGGACCTCACCTTTATGCAATTGACTCTGGAGTGAAACAGCGATGATCCCCGGCGAATACCAGATCCAGGACGGCGACATCGAGCTGAATGCCGGCCGTCGCACGATCAGCCTGACCGTGGCGAACAGCGGCGACCGACCGATTCAGGTCGGCTCGCATTACCATTTTTTTGAAACCAACGATGCCCTGACTTTTGATCGCAGCGCGGCGCGTGGCATGCGCCTGAACATCCCGGCCGGCACTGCGGTGCGCTTTGAGCCAGGGCAGAGCCGCGAGGTGGAATTGGTCGACCTGGCCGGCCATCGCCGCGTATTCGGCTTTGCCGGACGGGTGATGGGCGACTTGTAACGTCTGGGTAGGATGGGTGGAGCGCAGCGATACCCATCGCCAAAAACGAACCAAGCATTGATGGGTTATGCCGCTTCGCCGCTAACCCATCCTACGGATAGGACAAACATGAAAATTTCCCGCCAAGCCTATGCCGATATGTTCGGCCCCACCGTCGGCGACAAGGTGCGCCTGGCCGATACCGAGCTGTGGATTGAAGTGGAAAAAGACTTCACCACCTACGGCGAGGAAGTGAAATTCGGCGGCGGCAAGGTGATCCGCGACGGCATGGGCCAGGGACAACTGTGCGCCGCCGATGTGGTCGACACCCTGATCACCAACGCGCTGATCATCGACCACTGGGGCATCGTCAAAGCCGACGTCGGCCTCAAAGACGGGCGCATCGCCGCCATCGGCAAAGCGGGTAACGCCGACATTCAGCCGGACGTGACCATTGCCATCGGCGCGGGCACCGAAGTGATCGCTGGTGAAGGCATGATCCTCACCGCCGGCGGCATCGACACCCATATCCACTTTATCTGCCCGCAGCAGATCGAAGAGGCGCTGATGAGCGGGGTGACCACCATGATCGGCGGCGGCACCGGACCGGCCACCGGCACCAACGCCACCACCTGCACCTCCGGGCCGTGGCACATGGCGCGTATGCTGCAGGCCGCCGATGCCTTCCCGATGAATATGGGCTTTACCGGCAAGGGCAACGCCAGCCTGCCGGAGCCGCTGATCGAGCAGGTCAAGGCCGGCGCCATCGGCCTCAAGCTGCACGAGGACTGGGGCACCACCCCGGCGGCCATCGACAACTGCCTGTCGGTCGCCGACGAATACGACGTGCAGGTGGCGATCCACACCGACACGTTGAACGAGTCCGGCTTCGTCGAAACCACCTTGGCCGCGTTCAAGGGCCGCACCATCCACACCTATCACACCGAAGGGGCCGGCGGCGGCCATGCGCCGGACATCATCAAGGCCTGCGGCTTCCCCAACGTGCTGCCGTCCTCGACCAACCCGACCCGGCCGTTCACCAAGAACACCATCGACGAACACCTGGACATGCTGATGGTCTGCCACCACCTCGACCCGAGCATTGCCGAAGACGTCGCGTTTGCTGAAAGCCGCATCCGCCGTGAAACCATCGCCGCCGAAGACATCCTGCATGACCTCGGCGCATTCAGCATGATCAGCTCCGACAGCCAGGCCATGGGCCGCGTCGGCGAGGTGATCACGCGTACCTGGCAGACCGCCGACAAGATGCACAAGCAGCGCGGCCCGCTGGAAGGTGACGGCCCCGGCAACAGTAACTTCCGGGTTAAACGCTATATCGCCAAGTACACCATCAACCCGGCGATTACCCACGGCATCAGCCATGAAGTGGGCTCTATTGAAGTAGGCAAGTGGGCCGACTTGGTGCTCTGGCGTCCGGCGTTTTTCGGCGTGAAACCGACGCTGATTCTCAAGGGCGGGGCGATTGCCGCCAGCCTGATGGGCGACGCCAACGCTTCGATCCCAACACCGCAGCCGGTGCATTACCGACCGATGTTCGCCAGCTACGGCGGCAGCCGGCATGCCACCAGTTTCACCTTTATCAGCCAGGCCGCATTCGATGCTGGGGTGCCCGAGCAGCTGGGGCTGAAGAAGAATATTGGCGTGGTCAAAGGCTGCCGCGAGGTGCAGAAAACCGACCTGATTCACAACGACTACCTGCCGACTATCGAGGTGGACGCGCAGAACTATCAGGTCAAGACTGACGGTCAGCTGCTCTGGTGCGAGCCGGCGGACGTGCTGCCAATGGCGCAGCGTTATTTCCTGTTCTGACGCTAGCGACTGACTTCAAGTAAACGAGGCAGCAGACTCAGGTTGGGGAACCAGTGCTGGAAGAGACGCGCGAAGCTGCCATCGCGCTTCATCTCATCCAGCGCCCCTTGCCAACGGCTGACCACCGCCGGGTCAGTGGCCAAAGAGAATGCTAGGTAGGACTCGTGCTGCAGGAAAACCAACTGCGGTTCGAGCTGATCCGGCGTCATACCTGCCATGTGCAAAAGTGCAGGTAAGGCAATGTCACTGACGGCCAACATATCGCCACGGCCACTGCGGAACATCTGCATCATCCGCTCAGCAGAGGTCACCGTATAAATATTGCTGAAGCCTTTATCCACCAGGTATTGGTAGCTGTACCACTGCCGCGGCAGGACCAGTTGCATGGTTTGCGCCTCAGCAATACTGCCCATCCGAATCCCTGAGCCTTTACGGGTATAAAAGCGGTTCAGCGAAAGGGAGATGGGCCCGACCCACTGGAACGATTTTTCCCTCTCGGCAATCCGCGCCATGGTGAAAATACCGACATTCGGGGCGTCCTGTGCCTTGGCATAACCGCGCGTCCAAGGCGCCAACTTGATGTGTGCAACATCCCCGGTCAGCACGGCCAGCTGGCGAATAAGCTCAGTAGAAAAGCCGGTGACGCGACCATCGCGGCTGAAATTCAAGGGCGGGCTTTCTTCGGTGTACAACTGCAACTCTGCCGCTGACGACAACGCCATCCCCGACAACCACAAACACGCACACAGGACGCAGCGGCGCATCAACATCACCGACCATGCGTAGGGGGCGCGCGGGTAACTCGTGAGGATAGCGTCTCGCAAAGCAGTAACCATCAAGCGGCCTCTAGCTGAAGGTGGTTATTGGCAAAAAGTATAGATGAACACTCTGCTGGCTACAGACCAGCCCCACGCCCGCTCAATCAGCGCAGCTGACTGTCTTTGCTACCGCGCCGGTTGATGCCGCCACTGGCTTTCTGCTGCTGATCATCCGCGTCCTGGCAGGCCACGCATAGCCTCACGCCGGGCACAGCCTGGCGTCGCGCGTCAGGAATGCGCGCATCGCACACCTCGCAGTGCGTTAGGCTCTCGCCACTGGGCAGTTGGCTACGGGCGCGCTGGACGGCGTCCGCGATGGTGCTGTCGATCTGTTCCTGTACCGCGCCGTCATTACTCCAACCACCGGCCATGATCACCTCCACATGCGTTGCCCTGAGGAGAAGATATGAACGTCACTGAGGCTGATTACAAGCGCAGGTGATCGGCGGCCTATTCGTTGACGTTCATAAACTCTTCAGCCCAGACGATGTAGTCCTCGGGCTGGGTGTAGGTATGCGTCAACTCAGTCGCGCTGAGATCACTGGACTGCGCCCCACGCTGCTCACGCAGGCAGTCATAGGTCGCCTTGATGGCGGCGAAGTAGGCGGCATGGCCATTGACCACAATGCGCACGCCAAGCTTGGCCAGACGTTGGTTGTCACGCAGTTTCGGGTTGCCGTACGTCACCAGCATCAGCGGCACGCTCAAGGCGGCGGATATCTGCTCCAGATGGGCAAAATCCTCGACACCGACAATGCAGATGGCATCGGCACCGGCCGCCTGATAGGCCTGGGTGCGCTGTATCACCTGCTCAACGCTAAGCACGCCGGCATGGGTTCGCGCGATGATGGCCAGGTCCGGGTCGATCCGCGCCTCCAGCGCAGCACGGATCTTGCCGACACCTTCGGCCACGCTGATCAGGTCCGTGGACTTGCGCCCAAACTGCGCCGGCAACAGGGTGTCTTCGATGGTCAACGCAGCAATCCCCGCGCGCTCCAACTCAACCACGGTACGCATCACGTTGAGTGCATTACCATAGCCGTGGTCGGCATCGGCGATCACCGGTAAGCGGCTGACTCGGCCAATACGGGTAGCCTGCTCGACAAACTCGCTGAGGGTGATCAGGGCAAAGTCCGGCGCAGCCAGAACTTGTAGTGAAGCTACAGAACCGCCCAGGATACCCACTTCAAAGCCGAGATCGGCAGCGATGCGCGCCGCCATGGGATCGAACACCGAGGCCGTGTGATAGCAGCTATTTGAGGCAAGAAGCGCGCGAAACTGCGCGCGAAGGTCATGATGCGAGGCTCTTTGCATGGAAGTGCACCATTGCTCGTTTTTGATTTTGGCGAGCAATTATGTAGTAAAACTACATAATCAGCCAGCCGGCCTTACGCCGATCCCACAGCGCAAACCGCAAAACTTTGTGGGCACCCCGCATTCGACAGGCAATTAGCGCGGCCAGATAAGAAAGCCACTCGGCATATACAGGAAGGTTTAGCAGCCAAGACGCCGGGCATAAGCAGGCTCAACCCATCGGCACTGGCCATCACTGGCCCGGCAAGTCGTTGCTAAGAGCAGGCACGGGCACCAAGGCCTCCAAACTGAAGGGTACGCTAAACCAGCGCTGGTGAATCCGCTGCAAACTGCCATCACGACCCGCCTGCTCAAGCGCGTGCTGCCAACGCTGCACCAGCGCCGGGTCGGTGCTCTTGGAAAAGCCGATATAGGAATTGTTAGCCATAAAGGTGAACTGCAACTCAACCTCTTCAGGGCGCATGCCTTGCTGCGCGAGCATCTCAGCCAACACCAGGTTACTCGCCACCATTAACTCGCTGCGCCCATGCTTGAACATCTTCACCATGTGCTGGGGCGTCGGCACGCCGTGGAGGTTTTTCAGCCCCAGTCCGCGCAGGTACTCGTAGGAATACCAGCGCTTTGGCAGCACCAGTGAACTAAACCGTTCGAGATCCTTTAGCTCACGTATCGCCAACCCAGCCCCATGCCGGGCATAGAAGCTGGTGCGCCCCTGTGCAATCGGCCCAACCCACTGGAACAGCGCCTCGCGCTCAGGCGTGCGCACCATGGCGAACAAGCCACTATTCGCCTCACGGCGTATCTGATGATAACCACGGGTCCAGGGAACCAGCTCGATCCGAGTAGCCTGCCCGGTCCGCTTAACCAGCAACTCGACCACTTCCACCGCCATACCGGTTAGCCGGCCATTGTCGCTATAGCTCAGTGGGCGGTACTCCTCGGTATACAGGCGTAACTCCGCCGCCAACGCGGATGCGCCACAGCCAAACAGAAACACACCCAGCCAGAACGTAAACCTCATGGAGCACTACCTAAAAACTTGAAAAACTACCCCATAAACCATCGCTGGGAGCCCGCGCGGCGGGCACACGAATGGCTAGTAAGGGAAGGTACGCCAGCTGCAGCAGCGGCTATCTAGACTTATACAGACATAGTTGACGCATCAGCATTACGCCAAACGCCAAACGCCAGCGGTGCCTCGCGCGCTGTTGCGCACAGTAAAGCGTAACCGTCGCGCTATCGATATCACTTTAGTATCAGACACTTAACCCCGCCAAATGCTAGGCGAGAGGGCGACGGCCAGAAATCGCAGAGGGCCACTGCAATCGCCGCCCCACTCATACTTTTTCACACTCAAGGCGACGGCTGGGCTGGTAGCCGCCGCTCAAGCAGGCGATGATCGCGCTTCTTTCCTGCACCTTGAACGACATGACCGATACCACGCCAAACAATCAAGCCGCACACAAACCCCGCCCGCTGATCGACTTGCTCGTCAGCATCGTGATTCCCTCGCTGATCCTGATGAAGCTCAGTGGTGAAAGCAGACTGGGGGCCGATGGTGCGCTGATATTGGCACTGGCCTTCCCGCTGGGTTGGGGCAGCTTTGAGCTGCTCAAGTACCGCAAATTCAACTTTATTGCCCTGCTCGGCCTGGTCAGCGTGCTGCTTACCGGCGGTATCGGCCTGCTTAAGCTGGACAACCAGTGGCTGGCAATCAAAGAAGCGGCAATCCCAGGAATCATCGGTATCGCCGTGCTAGTCTCAACCCGCACCCGCTACCCGCTGATCCGCACCATGCTGTTTAACAAAGCCGTGCTCAATGTCGACAAGATTCATGAGTGCCTGGAACAGGCGGGTAATACCCCGCAGTTCGAGGCACGCCTGCTCCGGGCCACGTACTGGCTAAGCGGCACCTTCTTCTTTTCGTCGGCGATGAACTACGTACTGGCCAAGTGGATTGTCATCAGCCCGGCAGGTAGCGAGGCGTTCAATGACGAGCTGGGGCGGATGAACCTGCTCAGCTACCCAATGATTGCGATCCCCTCGATGATCATGCTGATGGCCATCTTCTATTACCTGTGGCGCACCATCCATGGCCTCACCGGCCTCAAACTGGAAGACGTCATGGCCAATCCCGAACAGGAAAAGCAGCCTTAAACGACGTGACCCGGCACTGAACCGATGCTGACCCTTTCAGCCTATCTGGGCCTGTTTATTTCGGCGCTAGGTGCCGCCACACTGCTGCCATTGCAATCGGAAAGCGTGCTGGTGGCGCTGCTGCTGAGCGACGCCTACTTGCCCTGGATGCTCGTGGCCGTGGCTAGCGTAGGTAACGTCCTCGGCGCGCTGCTCAACTGGCTACTCGGCCGCTACCTCGAACACTTCCGCCATAAACCCTGGTTCCCAGTCAGCGAGGCGCGCCTGCAACAAGCGCAGCGCGGTTATGCGCGTTACGGCCGCTGGTCGCTGCTGTTGAGCTGGGTGCCGGTGATCGGTGATCCACTGACCCTGGTGGCCGGGGTCATGCGCGAACGGTTGTGGGTCTTCCTGCTGATCGTCAGCCTGGCGAAAACCGCCCGTTATACGGTACTGGCGGCGTTGACCCTCGGCTGGCGCTAGCAGCGGTTACGCCACTCACGCCCGCCAGCAACGGCTGACGCACTCAGCCTGACAACGTTGCCAAGCAAAAACGCCAAGTGGATAACCGGGGGCAGCATTGCGCGGCGCACTCGCATAGAATGCGCGGCCGTTTTTTGTGTTCAGCACATTCCTGTGCGTCACCCTCTTCGGGGCTTGTGCGCAATACCGCTCCCGGCCATGCCTTGAGCCGCCGCTCGCACTATCACAATCTCCCGGTCATTTTTCAGGAACAGCGCGCCGCATGATTCTCTCTACTCCCGCCCGCGCCTGCGGCATCGATTTCGGCACATCCAACTCCACTGTCGGCTGGCTAAGGCCGGACGCCGAGACGCTGATCCCACTTGAGGACGGCAAAATCACCCTGCCATCGGTGGTGTTTTTCAATATGGAGGAGCGCCGCCCGGTGTATGGCCGCCTGGCGCTGCAAGAATACCTGGAAGGCTATGAAGGCCGCCTGATGCGCTCGCTGAAAAGCCTGCTGGGCAGCAAACTGCTGAAAAGCGAAACCACCGTGCTCGGCAGCGCCCTGCCGTTCAAGGACCTACTCGGTTTCTTTATAGGTGAGCTGAAAAAGCGCGCCGAGCACGCCGCCGACCGGCCATTTGAAGAAGTGGTGCTAGGCCGCCCGGTGTTCTTCGTGGATGACGACCCGGTCGCCGACCTGGAAGCCCAGAATACCTTGGTCGCCGTCGCGCACAAGCTCGGTTTTAAAGAGGTGTCGTTCCAGTACGAGCCAATCGCCGCCGCTTTCGACTACGAGTCGGGCATCAGCCAGGAAGAGCTGGTGCTGATCGTCGACATTGGCGGGGGTACCTCGGACTTCTCCCTGGTGCGCCTTGCACCGGAGCGGCGTAACGTCGCCGACCGCAGCGGCGACATTCTCGCCACCGGCGGCGTGCATATCGGCGGTACTGATTTCGACAAGCAGCTCTCCCTGGCCGGCGTGATGCCGCTGTTTGGCTATGGCAGCCGGATGAAAAGCGCCGCACCGATGCCCACCAGCACCCACCTCAACCTGGCGACCTGGCACACCATCAACGCGGTGTACTCAGCGCAGTCGCAGCGCCAGCTACAAAGCATGCGCTACGACATTGTCGACCCCACGGGCATTGACCGCCTGTTCCAGCTGATTGAGCGTCGCGACGGCCATTGGCTGGCCATGCAGGTGGAAGACAGCAAGATCGCCCTCACCGAGCAGGAGGTGCGCCCCATCGACCTCAGCCGCCTGGAAGCCGGGCTGGTCGCAGAACTGACTCGCGAGCTGTTTGAGGACGCCATTGAGCCGCTGCTGGAGCGGGTGCGCGCCAGCGTCACCCAGCTGCTCGGCGATGCCGGCGTAAGCGTCGAACAAGTCAATACAGTGTTCTTTACCGGTGGTTCCAGCGGCATTCCGGCGTTGCGCCAGAGCGTGGCGGCCATGCTGCCGAATGCCCACCATGTGGAAGGCAACACCTTCGGCAGCATTGGCAGCGGCTTGGCGATTGAAGCGCAGAAGCGCTACGGCAATTGTTAAAACGGCCGTCTTAACAAGCTCGCAGCTAAAGTTTTATAGACCGTAGGATGGGTTGAGCACAGCGATACCCATCATCCGCCACACCATCAACCGATGGGTTATGCCGCTACGCGAATAACCCATCCTACGGCTGTGAAGTCCCTCAACACCTGCAACCGCCACCATAAAAAACGCCAGCTCAACGCTGGCGTTTTTTATGGGCGCAGAATCAGCGCGGCACAGCTGGGTTCTTCACCGGCTTCTTGCCTTTGCCTTTAGCGGCATCAGAACGCTCTTTGGCCGCCTGCTGGTTACGCGCCTGCGCGGCCGCTTTGGCCTGCTCGCGCTTGTCCCAAGGGTTGCCGCCTACCGCGCCGGTGTCGCGCGGCGGTAAGCCGGTGTGCTGAGTCAGAATCGGTTTGCTCTTGGCAACGGAAGCCCCAGCCACTTTCTTACTGCCGGCTGGCGTCGAGTTCTTACGACGCGCACTCTGGTAGCCGTCGGTGGCGGGCTGATGCAGCGGGATCAGCTGATTCTTGCCCGGCCCGATCAGGTCGGCACGGCCCATGCGGGTCAGCGCTTCACGCAGCATCGGCCAGCCTTTCGGGTCGTGGTAACGCAGGAAGGCCTTGTGCAGGCGGCGCTGATCTTCGCTTTTTACGATGGCCACGCCGTCGCTCTTGTAACTGACCTTGCGCAGCGGGTTCTTGCCCGAGTGGTACATGGCCGTGGCAGTGGCCATCGGCGACGGGTAGAACGCCTGCACCTGGTCGGCACGGAAACCATTGCCCTTGAGCCACAGTGCCAGGTTCATCATGTCTTCGTCAGTGGTGCCCGGGTGCGCGGCGATAAAGTACGGGATCAGGTACTGCTCTTTACCAGCCTCTTTCGAGTACTTCTCGAACATGCGCTTGAACTTGTCATAGCTGCCAATGCCCGGCTTCATCATCTGATTGAGCGGACCTTCCTCAGTGTGTTCCGGGGCGATCTTCAGGTAACCACCGACGTGGTGGGTGACCAGCTCCTTCACATACTCCGGTGACTCGACAGCCAGGTCATAGCGCAGACCGGAGGCGATCAGAATCTTCTTCACGCCCGGCAACGCGCGGGCGCTGCGGTACAGCTGAATCAAGCTGGAGTGATCGGTATTCAGGTTCGGGCAGATACCGGGGAACACGCAACTTGGCTTGCGGCACGCGGATTCAATCTCCGGGCTCTTACAGGCGATGCGGTACATGTTCGCCGTCGGCCCGCCGAGGTCGGAAATCACCCCGGTGAAGCCTGGCACCTTGTCGCGGATCTCTTCGATCTCACGGATGATCGACTCTTCCGAGCGGTTCTGAATGATCCGACCTTCGTGTTCGGTGATCGAGCAGAAGGTACAGCCGCCGAAGCAGCCACGCATGATGTTCACCGAGAAGCGGATCATGTCGTAGGCCGGGATTTTCTCCTTGCCATAGACCGGGTGCGGCACGCGCGCATAGGGCATGCCGAACACGTAGTCCATTTCCTCGGTGGTCATCGGGATGGGTGGCGGGTTGAACCACACATCCACTTCACCGTGCTTCTGTACCAGCGCGCGGGCGTTGCCCGGGTTGGTTTCCAGGTGCAGCACGCGGTTGGCGTGGGCATACAGGACTGGGTCGTTACGCACTTTTTCCATCGACGGCAGACGGATTACCGTCTTGTCGCGAGTCATGCGCGGGCTGGCCAATATCTGCACAACCTGCGGCTCGTTCGGGTCTTCAGCCGGGCCTTTCTCTTGCTCGATGGCGCAGGCCTGGGTGTCCTGGGTGTTGACGTACGGGTTGATGATCTTGTCGATCTTGCCCGGCCGGTCGATGCGAGTGGAGTCCACCTCATACCAGCCTTGCGGCGTATCACGGCGAATAAACGCGGTGCCGCGCACGTCGGTGATGTCTTCGACCTTCTGCCCGTAGGACAAACGCTGGGCTACTTCAACAATGGCGCGCTCGGCGTTGCCGTACAGCAGGATGTCAGCGCTGGCGTCGATCAGGATCGAGTTACGCACGCGGTCTTGCCAGTAATCGTAATGAGCGATGCGGCGCAGCGAGGCTTCGATGCCGCCAAGCACGATCGGCACGTGCTTGTAGGCTTCCTTGCAGCGCTGGCTGTACACCAGGCTGGCACGATCCGGACGCTTACCGGCCAGGCCGCCGGGGGTGTAAGCATCGTCCGAGCGGATCTTCTTGTCGGCGGTGTAACGGTTGATCATCGAGTCCATGTTGCCGGCCGCGACGCCGAAAAACAGGTTCGGCTCGCCGAGCTTCATGAAATCGTCTTTCGACTGCCAATTTGGCTGCGCGATGATCCCGACGCGAAAGCCTTGCGACTCCAGCAGCCGGCCGATAATCGCCATACCAAACGAGGGGTGATCGACATAGGCATCGCCGGTGACAATGATGATGTCGCAGCTGTCCCAGCCAAGCTGATCCATCTCTTCCCGACTCATCGGTAGGAAAGGCGCTGGCCCGAAACACTCGGCCCAGTACTTTGGATAATCGAATAACGGCTTGGCGGTTTGCATGGACATGGAAAGTGACCGGCGTTGACGAACAGGGATGGTAAATCGCGGCCGCGGAATATAGCACAAAATTTAACCAAACCCGACTCAAACGCTAGGTTTAATGACCAAACTTCGCCGTGACGGTGTCGCGGCAACGTAATGGCTTACGACTATACTCGGGCACATAACATCGGCCGCCAATAGCCGGGATTAGGAGCGCATGTGCCACGACGCTTAGCTTTTTCGACCCTACTCGTATTGAGCCTGGCCCTTGCAAGCGGCCTGGCGCATGCCGCTATTGAGCTGACCACAACAAGCAGCGGCAGCGCTCTCAATGACCGAATACAACTGCTTGAAGATGTTGGCACTCAGCTGACCATCAGCGACATGGCGAACCCAGCCGTACAGCGCCGCTTTAAATCGGCGAATGGCCGCGCCAGTGTTGGTCAAAGCCTTAACCCGTGGTGGATAAAAGTCACCCTGCAGCGCGCAGCCGATGCGCCCACCCAATGGTGGCTAGAGGTCGGCTCTGTGACCCAGCTGGATCTGCGCCTGTATTGGCCAGGCCCAAACGGCGACTGGCTGGAGCGCCAGTCGGGCGAACGCGTCGCCCACCGCGAAGGGCGTGACCACGACTTCAGGCACATGCTGTTCAAGCTGCCCACGCTCGATCAGAGCCCCATAACCTTTTACATGCGCAGCTATGACCCGGCCGGCAACTCATTTCCCATGCGCGCATGGCAACTGGACGACTTGAGCCAGAAAGCGGCGGAAGAAAACATCGCCCTCGGCGTGATCTACGGGATCATCGCGGCACTGCTGCTCTATAACCTGTTCATCTTCTGCAGCCTGCGCGACTCAGCCTACTTCTGGTATGTGCTGACCACCGCCGGCGCGCTACTGATGATTCTCAGCATGAGCGGCCATGGTTTCCAATACCTATGGCCGGATAACCCCGTGCCATTCTGGCTGGACCGCATCACCCTGCCCTCGCTCTGGGGCTTCTGCGCCACGCGCTTTACCCAGTGCCTGATGCAAACCCGCACCCATGTGCGCTGGGCCCATCACCTGCTGAGCTTTGCGTGCATTTGCTATGTCATTGCGGTCGCGCTGGATGGCCTGGGACAACGCCATATTGCCGCCTGGATCATTGCCCTGCTGTCGCTGACCAGCATCCCAGCCGCCTTGGGCTCGGCATTGATTCGCTGGCGCCAGGGTTACTTTCCGGCCTTTCTCTATCTTTGCGGCTATGGCCTGATCCTCGGCAGCATCAGCCTGGCCCTGATGCGCGCCACCGGCTTGGTGCAACCAGCCACCTGGAATGCCTATGTATTCCCACTCTCTGTTGCCGCCGAATCAATTCTGTTCTCTTTTGCATTGGCCTACCGCATCCAAACGCTCAAGCAGGAAAGAGCCGAAGCCCTGGAGCAGGCCGACCGCGAAAAGACCGCACGCATGGCGCAGATGCAGGGCAGCGCCGACGAGTTGCAAAGCGCGGTCAAACTGCGCACCGCAGAGTTGGCACTGGCCAATCAGCAGCTCAGTGAGCGTGAACGCGAACTGCAACATGCCGCCTTCCACGACCCGCTCACCGAATTGCCCAATCGGCGTTTTCTGGTCGAGCGCTGTGAGGCTGCACTGGCCAATGCTAGCCGACACAGCGAGACCACAGCCCTACTGCTGATTGATCTCGACCACTTCAAACCGATCAACGACAAATATGGCCACGACGCCGGTGACCTGATGCTGCAAACCATCGCCCAACGTCTACGCGAGCATGTGCGCTCGGGGGATGCAGTGGCGCGCCTGGGCGGTGACGAGTTTGCCGTACTGATCTGCGGGGACGATGCCGAACAACATGCGCGCGAGATTGCCCGCCGCCTGCTGGATGAACTGGCCAGGCCTGTCACCTATGGGGCTGAACACCTGACCGTGACCATCAGCATTGGCGTAGCGCTATACCCGCGCCACGCCAATGACTTCACCACGCTGTACAAGGCCGCTGACGAAATGCTCTACAAGGTCAAAGGCCGTGGCCGCTCGGGCTCTGCCGTGTGCGGGGAAGATGGCACGCTGAACAGTAACGAACGGCTGCGCCTGGATGTCCTCAACGTACCCAGCGGGCTAGCCTGACTCAGCGACTGTAATAACGCCGCGGCACCCGCGCTGTGACCTTGCTGAGCAGCTCGTAGCCAATGGTGCCGGCAGCTAGCGCCACTTCATCGACCGGTAACTGTGCGCCCCACAACTCCACCGCATCGCCCACAGCAGCATCAGGCGCGTCCGTCAGGTCAACGGTCAGCATATCCATAGAGACGCGCCCGACCAGCGCCACGCGCTGCCCCCCGACTATTACCGGCGTACCAGCCGGCGCATGGCGCGGATAACCATCGGCATAACCGCAACTCACCGTACCGATACGTGAAGGTCGCTCAGCGCGCCAGCTACCGCCATAACCAACAACCTCATCGACGGCCACATCACGACAGGCAATCAGCTGGGCCGTCAGGCTCATCGCTGGGCGCACACCCAACTCCTTGGCCGTCAAGTCGGCGAACGGCGTCGCGCCGTACAGCATGATGCCGGGGCGCAGCCAATCCATATGCGCCGCCGGAATGGTCAAAATCGC
>Ga0180008_1000763_pt1 | contig 23742 bp, 19 predicted proteins | sample MM_PW_MetaG_FD_121121 | JGI IMG/M metagenome (GOLD analysis project Ga0180008, IMG submission 121121) | Groundwater microbial communities from the Aspo Hard Rock Laboratory (HRL) deep subsurface site, Sweden - MM_PW_MetaG | ecosystem: Environmental > Aquatic > Deep subsurface > Groundwater...
AAGCCATCATTGTTAATCCTGTATTAATACCTTCATCAACTATTAATACATTTTTATTTTCTAATTTTTCAATCTTTTCACCATGTCTGAATCTATTTACTTTTCTAGTAATAGATTCATCAAAAACTTGTTTAGATTTTGAGTAAACGTAATCTAAACTTATATCAAAAGCTTTAACTAATTCTTCATGTATTAAAACTTCTTCGTGCTCTGTTACTACTGCGATTTCACAATCTTCATTATTTGGTGCAAATATTTTTTCTGAAAACATAATATCAAATTTTCCATTTAATGTATTTGCTATTATTTTTGCAATTTCAAAACCACCGTAAGAGCTTGCAATTACAGTCCAATCTTCTAATTTCATACTATCAATTGGTAAAATATCTAATAATCTATAAGCAGCTACTTCTCTATTTTTAAAATAGATTTTATCAGGATTCATTAATTATTTTCTTCCATTTTATATTTTTGTTTAATTCCACCAAGAGGTTTTAGTATTAAATTAACAAAAACTATTCTTTGATCAATACCATCATCCTCACTCGATGATGAAGATGGAACTATTTCGTTTTCATATTTTAAATCTAAATTCCAACAATTATCATTTATATTAAGACTAATACCTTGTTTACTTCTAATATTATCAAGAATATTATAATTTTCATAATAAGAAACACTATAATCTTTTGCTAATTTATAAGAAGTGCTAACACTATATGACTCTAAATCTTCATAATCTGAATTTTCTGTATTTTTTGATTTATAGTAACCTAAACTTAAAGATAAATTATCATAAGTAAAAGTGGTATTTGCTGTATTTTTAATAAATTCGTCATCTTGAACATTATAAACAACTTTTCCAGAAACACTACCATAATCATGATTTACTTTTACATAATTTTCTAAATTCTGTAATTCTGGACTATCTAATTCATCATAAAGAATAGATTGAGAAAGCTTGTGATTTATAAACTGTTTTAAACTACGTTTTCCATATATAGATTGATTTAAAGATAGAGTAATTTCTTTATCTTCTTGATTAATAGGAAATGCTTTTAATTGTGTTTCTTTATCAGAACCACTTACTGTAGTTATAGCGTATAAATCTCCATCTTCTTTAAGATTTTTTGGAAGAGAATACTCAGCATTTAAATTTACTGTATGTAAATAATCTTTATAAGGTTTGATTAAATCACTTCCAATAGCAATAGAAGTTTTATTTTGAAGTAATGTCCCATCTTCATAACCATCACTTCCAAAATTATCATAATCATATTTACTTACTATTGTTTTATTTTCTAAAGTTAAATACATATAATCATCAAAGAAATATTTACTATAACTAAGAGGTACACTCATTTCATAAACAGTTGTTGTAATACCCTCTTGTCTTGTATAATTCATAACTTTTGTATCAGCCGAATATACTAAATTATCAATAAATGACTCTTTATTATATGCATGAAACTGTACTTGAGGAAGTTCTTGTAATGTGCCAGTATTAGAATCTTCTGAGGTATCTATATAATATCTTGCATATGTTCCTGTATAGTAATCAGGAGTATTATAAAAATAATTTATTTTTGATTCAACTTTTTTATCAGTTGAAACAGTTTCATCTTCATTTTCTAATGTTATATATTCAACATCATTTAGATAATTAATAGATGCATATAAACCATCATCATTTTTGCTATTTGAGAAGATATCTCTTTTCTTATACTCAATATCCAAACCATAGTGCAGATTATTATCTAAACTATTCTCTTCAACATAATCATCTTGTTCTTTAAAAAATCCTGTTTTCATTTCCAGTGTTGAGTTAATTGAATCAGCATATCTATAATATAAATAAGATCCATATCCTCTATTTGTTCTAATTTGGGGTACAAGTTCCAAATCATAGTTTAAAGCAGGTGCATAAAAAATAGGTTGAGAATAATACAGACCTTCACCACTTGAAAAACCTACTGTTGGAAATAAAAGCCCAGTCCTTCTAGTATTATCAGTTGGAAAACCAAAATATGGACTATAAAATACAGGAACACTTTTAATATATAATCTTGTATTGTATGCATTCATCCATTTTTCTTCAGTATCATAATCAGCACTAGAAGCTCTAATACTCCATATTGGATCCAAGCAATCACAAGATGAGATAATAGAACTATTTAATTCAATTAAATCTTTTTCTTTTGTAGATGATTGGGAATTTACCCAAATTCTATTACTATTCTCATATAAAAACAGTGGACTTTGATTAAAAAAATCTTTTTTTAAATCAACAAAAGCATAATCACTTTGTGTTTGAATATTATTATCTTTAATTATTAAAACATTACCAAATAATTCAAATGTATCATCCTGTTTATTATGTATAATTTTATCAGCACTTAAATAATATGTAGGGGAGAATATAACAACACTTCCTGTTGCTATTATTATATTTTCTTTTGAGTTTATATCTTTTGCTATTAACTGAAATTTTTCATTTGTTATTTCTTGCGAATAAAGTAACGACGATGTAATTACTAATGAAGCTACAATTTTTTTATACATTAACTACCAACGTTCTTCCTGTTATATCATGAAAAGTTTTTCTACCATCATTAAAAAAACCAATTAAGAAACCAGCATAAAAAAACATTTCAGAAAATATTCTACCAGTTGCTCTTAAAAATGATGAAAATAAAGATACTCTTCCCCATGAATTGACATCAATAATTCTAATTTTTGCTATAATTTTGCCTATAGTTGCACCATAATTCCAAACAAAAAAAGTATGATAAGCAACTTTCAATGCAATTAAAGGCATTACTAATTCTGTTTTCATTAAAAACATCATAGCTTCCATATCATTACTAAGTGCAAGGATACTTTCCCAAAATATTATCATAATTATCGCAGTTACTAGTAAATCATCAATTACAAAAGCAAATGCTCTTGAACGCATTGATGCTAGTTGAAGATTAGTACCATTATTTTGCATTAATTTTTACTTTAGGGCTTGATAAGCAATATCAGATCTACATTTTTTGCCTGCAAAATGTACTTGACCACATAATGCATAAGCTCTATCTCTTGCTTCTTTTATACTTTTACCAAATCCTACACAAACTAATACTCTTCCACCCGTTGCCATTAATTTATCATCAATTTTTTCAACACCAGCATAAGAAATATGTGAATTATTTAATAAATCTTCATCTACAATATTATCAACAATTATTTCAGCAGGCGTACTAGAGCTATATGGATAATTTTCACTTGCCATTACTACACCAACACTAAATTCATTTTTAATTTTAATATCTAATTTATCAAGTTGTTTTGTAGCACCTTTATAAAATAACTCAGAAACAGGTGTTTCTAATAAAGGCATTAAAATTTCACACTCAGGATCACCAAATCGAACATTATACTCTAAAATAATAGGCTCACCATGTACAACCATAACTCCAATAAAAAGAACACCCTCAAATGGAGCACCTTCTGCTTTCATTCCAGCAAGTGTAGGAATAATTACTCTTTCTTCCACTTTTCTATAAATATCATCATTTACTAAAGGAGTTGGGGCATATGCACCCATACCACCTGTATTTGGTCCAGTATCACCATCCCCTATTCTTTTATGATCTTGAGCAGCTGGTAATACTTTATAGTTCTCCCCATCACAAATAGCAAAAATTGATAATTCATAACCATCTAAATACTCTTCAACAACAATAGAAGTTCCAGCATCACCAAAAGATGAACCAGATAACATATCAGATGCTGCCTCTTTAGCTTCTTTTATGCTTTGAGCAATAATTACACCCTTACCACCACACAAACCATCTGCTTTTACAACAATTGGTAAATTCATAGTATCGATAAAATCATAAGCTTCTTTTTCATTTGAAGTCTCTATAAATGCTGCTGTTGGTATGTTATATTTTTTTAATATATTTTTCATATAAACTTTTGAACCTTCAAGAGCAGCGGCTGCGGCACTTGGTCCAAATATAGTTAAACCATTTTCCTTAAATATATCAACAACACCATCTACTAATGGAGCTTCAGGTCCAACAATAGTTAAATCAATAGAATTATCTTTTGCCCAAAGAGCTAATTGATTATAATCTTTAATATTTATATTTGTTCCCAATCTGTCAGTTGCACCATTTCCTGGCATAAAAAATAGATTATGAGCATTTTCTTTGTATATTGCTAATCCAATAGAGTATTCTCTACCACCATTACCAAGTATCAATATATTCACGATAATTCCTTAAATAATAATTTCAAAATATCCGAGTAGCCGTTAACCATTAAAATGGCCCTAAAAGCCAAAAAACGCACATGAGATCTATATTTCAGGAGCTTAAACGCATTGAAAAGCTGCACACCATATATTTACAATCACGTACAATTAAAAATTATCGGACCCACAACAATGGAAATCCCGAACTACTTAGATTGTCTTATTTTATCTAAAGATGTTTAAAATTGAGTTTAAATTAAAGATTGCTTTGCTAGATTTATGCACTCATCTATTGATGTTTGTGAACTAATTTGATAATTTATATGATTTGGTAAATAATCAGCTGTAGTTTTTCCAATAACAATTGCTTTATATGAATCATTCCAAGAGTATTGCTTAAAAAAGCATTCAACACTAGATGGTGATGTAAAAATAAATATAGAATTGTCTTCTAAAATAATATTTGATTGTTTACATGTGGTTTCATAAGCTACTAGTTCATCAAGAAGAATCTTATTTTCTTTTAGAATTTCAACTAAATTTGAAACGGTTTTTAGTGCTTTTATATAGAGTACTTTTTTATTTCTTAATAAATCCACCAACTCTTTTGCAAATTCATTTCCATGGGAAGTAAGGCCTGTAAAAGCAATATTTCCACCTAGTTTTTCTATAATTTGCGCTGTTTTTGGTGCAATTACAAATGATGGTATTTTTTTCCAATCTTTATTAAAAGAATCCATAGAATAAACTGCATTTTTTGAAGTGAAAATTAAAGCATCATAATCTAATAAATTTATATTAGATTTTATATATTTTATTTGAAATACTTCTATATTTTCTACATTTGAATATTTTTGATTACTTAAAAGATATATTTTTGCCATATTATTTAATCATTTCATATTTTTGTATATAATTTATTGCATCATCTAAATTAGAATAAATCTTAATTTTCTTAAATACATTTGATGTATCAACAGATAATATTTTTCTTTTATGTCTATATCTTAAGACCAATATAATCTCCAATTCTTTACTTTTAAATTTTTCTATTATCTCTTCAAGGGTGAATATAGCAGATATATCAAAAAAAGATACATTTTTACAATCAATAATTATTTTTTTACTATTTTTTAATTTTTCTAACTTATCTTCTAAAAAAGATGCTGTTCCAAAAAATAAAGAACCATTTACTTTTATAATTTGAATATCTCTATTATCAATATCTATATCAAAAGAGACCCTTGATCGTGCTGTTTTAATTTGAGTATTTCTTGAAACTTGATAAACAGCAATTATAGAAGAAATTGTAATTCCAACTCCAACTGCCATAATTAAATCAACAAAAATTGTTAATAAAAATACTGTAATCATTATAATTAAATTTTGTTTTGAGATTTTATTTAAGATTTTTAAAAATTTATAATCTAAAATATCAAAACCAACTTTTATTAAAATTCCAGATAAAACAGCCAAAGGTATTTTAGAGGCAAGTGGAGCTAAAAACAGCACAATTAATAATAGTGTAATTGAGTGTACCATCCCTGATAGTTTTGTCGTTGCTCCACTATTAATATTTATTACAGTTCGCATAGTAGCTCCTGCTCCTGGAATTGCACCAAAAAAAGAACAAACCATATTTCCTATACCTTGACCTATTAACTCTTTTTTAGGATTATGTTTTGTTTTTGTTTTAGAATCTGCAACTATTGATGTTAATAAAGAATCAATAGAGCCAAGTAGTGATAATGTAATAGCTAAAGTTAAGATTGTACTTAATTTTAATATGTCAAAAGAAATAGGAAAAACAAAATCAGGTAATCCCATAGGAATTTCACCAATTGTTTTAATATTAAAATTCATTAGAATTGAAAAATAAGTTACAGCAACCAAGGCAATAAGGGCAGGAGGAATAATTTTTGAAACATTATTAGGTGTTAAAAACATTATTGATAAAGTTATGGCTGCTATTATAATAGCTTCATAATTGGCTTTTTCAAAAGTATCTAAAAGATGAGTTAATGTGTAAATAATAGAACTATAACCATCAACACCTAGAAATGGATTTATTTGTAATATGATAATAATTACACCAATTCCACACATAAAGCCTGAAATTACAGGATAAGGAATATATTTTATCCATTTTCCAATTCCTACAATTCCAAATGATATTTGCATTAAACCAGCTAAGAAAATAACCGTCATAACAGTTGCAATATCATTTGGAAAAGTGGCTATTGTTGTAGCCACAACAACAGTCATTGGACCTGTTGGGCCTGAAATTTGAGTTGCAGTTCCACCAAAAAATGCAGCAAAAAAACCTAATATAATTGCACCATATAAGCCAGCAATTGCTCCAGCACCACTAGCAACACCAAAAGCTAAAGCTAAAGGAAGAGCAACAACAGCTGCTGTCACTCCTGCAAATATATCATTTTTTACTCTATTCAAGGCTAACTCCAAGAAGTTAAATTTATTTGTCTCTTTCTAAATATTCCTCATCACCCATTTTATCATTTTTACCACGTGCTATTACGTGAATTGGAGTACCTTCAAAATTAAAATTATCTCTTAGATAATTAATTAAGTATCTTTTATACGAGAAGTGTAAAAGATTTGGTTTATTCATAACAAGTGCAATTCTAGGCGGTCTTGTTGCAAATTGTGTTGTATAGTAAATTCTTAAATATGCACCATTTGGACTTGGAAGTGAATGTCTAATAACTGCTTCTTCAATAACTTTATTAAGTTGAGAAGTTGGAATTCTTTGTGTATAGTTATTATGAATTTCAATAATTTTATCTTTTAATTTTTCAATACTTCTTCCAGTTTTTGCAGAAACTGCCATAATAGGAGCATAAGATAAAAATCTAAATCTTCTTCTAATTTCTTCTTCCATTTTTTGGAAAGTTTCAATATTTTCATCCCATTTATTAAGAACAATAATTGTACCTAATCCATATTCATCTACAAGTCCAGCAATTTTTTCATCTAAATCTGTAAGTTCAGAAGAAGCATCTAAAATAACTAAAGCCATATTAGCTTTATCTAACATCTCTTTTGTTCTCATTAAAGCATATTTTTCAATACCTTCAATGCTTCCTCTTCTTCTTAATCCTGCTGTATCAACAAATGTTATCTCTTTATCTTTAAATTCAAAAGATTCATCAACGGGATCAATAGTAGTTCCCGCAATTGGAGAAACAACTGATCTTTCTTCTCCTAAAATTGCATTTAACATAGAAGATTTACCAACATTTACTCTTCCAATGATTGCAACTTTAATTTTGTTGTCATCAACTTCTTCCTCCGGAACTGCTTCTTCTGATTCAAATTTACCATTATTTTCACTAGAAAAATCTTGATTATCATCATAATCAAAATCTTCTTCTCTTTGTTTTTGTAATAGTTCAGCTTCTTCTTGAGCAACAGTATCTAGATTAACAGGAAGATGTTTATAAATCCAATCGAATAAGTTTTTAGTCCCTCTATTATGAGAAACGGATATTCCAAATAGATTTTCATCTCCTATTCCAAATTCAAAGAATTCCCAAAGTCTTTCTAACTCTTTATCATTATCAATTTTATTTACAATTAAGGCTAATTCTTTACCTAATCTTTGAAGCTCATAAAATAATTCTTTATCCTTATCATCAGGTATTCTTTTACCATCAACCATAAAAAGTATTATATCAGCCTCTTTTGCCGTCTCAATAGCTTTTCTTTTTACATTTGAAAATATAGCATCATTTGTTTCATCAATACCACCTGTATCAAGCATTAATGCTTTTCTATCTAAAACTTCAATTTCATGCTTTCTAATATCTCTTGTCGTTCCCGCTAACTCTGAAACGATAGCTATTCTTTTATTTGCAATTCGGTTGAATAGTGAAGATTTCCCTACATTTGGTTGCCCAATTAATGCAATTTTTTTTAATGTTTTATCCATAAATTTTTTTAATCCTATTTTTTATCATAAACTAAAAAAGGTATTAGCGTATAGCTAATACCTTTTTCCTAGCAAAAGCTTTTCTTAATATAACCCAAATTTACCTTGGATAGAGCTTTTGTAAAGAACTCTCATATTATCATCTTTATCCATGAATACTTTAAATTGTGCTTCTGATGCTTTTAAATCATCTAATGCTTCTTCAATATCCATTGGTTTATAAGATGCTAATCTTACAGGAGCAATTTCATCTTCAAATTTTTCTAACTCAAGTGCAATATTGTCTTGAATTTCATTTGCCACAACTTCTGTTAATTTAGTAGCTTTATGAGCTGCAATTTTATCATGATGTCTTCTTAATACTTTTGATACTCTATCAACAGCAATATCAATAGCAGCATATAAGTCTTTATCTTTTTGTTTTACAACAATTGTATCTAAATGTGCAACATTTAAAGTAAATTCAAAAGAAAAAGCTTTTTTACCATGTTTTTCTTCTTGAGAAATGATTGAGTTTACAGAAATAATATCTAAATTATATTTTTTAAATACTTCCACTGAGCTATTAATATACTCTTTAATTGAATCTGTTAAATCTATGTGTCTTCCTACAATACCTGTATTCATAACATACTCCTTAATTATATTTTATTTATTCTAACATAAAATTTATTAAATAGTAGCTAATCTAAAAACAATAATGCTTGTATAACCTTGTATATGGGAAATTTTCATTAAATAATTTAATTTTTCTTTATAAAATTGTAAATTATTAATCACTTGAACCTTCAATAATTGATTTTAAAGAAGCAAAAGAATTTTCCATTTGAGTAATCAAAACAGTATATGCTGCAAACTGCGTAGCCATTTGTTCATATTTTTCATCTAATTTATCAGAAGCTGTATCGTAATCATCATTTAATGTATCAATTCTTTCGTTTAATTTATCTTCATATGATGTCAAAAGGCCATCTAATCCATCAAGTGAATCTAAATAGGTTTTTAATCTAGTTCCTATTCCTTCTTTTTCTGCATATCCAACTAGCAACTCTTTTAAATCATCATAATTATTATTTACAGCACTAGATAAAGTAGTACTATCAACTTGCATATATCCATCACTATCAAAAGAGATCCCATATATAAACATATTTTCTTCATTATCTAAACCATAAGTATCAAATAATATCTCTTTTATAGTACTCATCATAGTTCGTAAAGTACTTGAATCAGATATGGTAGCTGGATCATCTTCATCTCCTAAAATATAAGAATCAACTAAATCAACTAAATCATTATACTTTGAAGCAATACTTTGTATTGTTTCAACAATTAATGCATCATCTCTTTCTAATGTAATCGTTGATGTCCCTACTTCTACAGCTTTTATAATCAAACCATTTTGCATTGTAACTTTATTTGAAGATACATCATAAGATATTCCATCTATACTAGCTTTCATATTTTGTGCACTTAAAACATGGTTTGATTCTTCCTCAAAACCTAAATCTACATTTGATTGGGTAATACTAAGGGCGTTACTAAGTCCACTTTCATTACTTTTTAAAACAATTCTATATGAATCATCACTTACTTGTTCTAATTTAACATCTAATAAAGATTTATTATTCATTTCACTAACTAATTCTTTATAAGTTTTACCTTCAGTGCTAAAATCATAACTTGTATCACCAATATTAATAGTTATAATTCCAGCTTCCAAAGTAGCTGTTGTATCAGATATTGTATTTGATTGATAAACATCTTTTTGTGCTAATTGACTAACTGTAACACTTATGTTTCCAGGTGTTAAATTGCTAGTATCAGTTGCATCAAAAGAGACAGAACTTCCTGTTGTACTTGCTGTAATTTCATCAAAAATATTTGTTTCACTTGTAAATAAATCAAAATCATCAACTAAATCTAAAAGTTCTAAAACCATTGTTTCAATTTCAGTTAAAGCTTCTAATTCTGTTTCATTCTCAGCTATTTCAGCAGTAATTGGATCTAAAACAGATGTACTTTCTGCTGTTTTCAATTTTGTTAATAATTCTGAATTCAAATCTAAACTTCCTGAGCTTCCTAAACCTAAAATTCCATCTGCCATTTTTTATCCTTTACATATTTAATAATGTTTGTAGCATTTCATCAACTACGGTAATTACTTTTGCATTTGCTTCATAAGATGCTTGATATTGAAGAAGATTTATCATTTCTTCATCTGGATCTACTTTTGTTAAATTGTTATAAGTACTTTCTAGGGAGTTTACGATTGCATTTTGAGATTCAAGTTTAAAGTTATTATTTTCTACATTTGAAGAAATTGTAACTAGCAAATTTTGATAAAACTTACTGAAAGAACTGTTTGAAGAACCTATTGAAATATTATCATCCCATTGAATTTGGGCTAAATTTTCTAAATCATCATTTGTAAGTGAAGATATATTATCTTTATTAAAAGTTAAAGAGTTTACATCTGTTCCACTAAATAAAGCCACACTACTATTATTTGATGTATAATCCACCAATGCACTTGCAAAATCATTTAAACTTTGTTTATATGAAGAAATATTTGAGCTTGAACTTGTAAGATTTTGAGTTAAAGACTTTAAAGATCCAGAGCTTAAGGAGAGTTTATTATTATACACAGTTAAAGATGTATCTAAATTGTCTAAATCAGAAAAATCGCCGCTAATACTTAACTCATGAAGATTAGTATTATTAAAAATAACATTAACTCCTGAAATTTTCAGATTATATGTATCATTATCTCTATTTACTTCAATATTTGTATAAGTTGATAACTCTTTTTCTAAGGCATCCCTTTTATCTAATAAGTCATAAGAAGACGTATTACTTTGAATAATTTTTTCATTTAGATATACAATTTGCTCTAAAATATTGTTTACACTATCCACTTGTTCTTCTAATTGCTCGATTGTAGTTTTAAAAGTATCTTCAAGTTCATTATTCAAAGATTGTAAACTATCTACTAATAAAGAAGATTGAGTAGATAACTCATTTTGATAAATTAAATTTGTAGAGTCATTTCTTAAAGATTCAAGTGAATTAAAAAAGTTATTTAGCGTACTTGAAAATCCACTACTTTCAGTTTCACTAAACATAATTTCAAGATTAGCTAAAATTGAGTCTTCTTGTTCATAATAAGAAGCTAAACTACTTTGTGAAACTAATTTATCATACAAATAAACACTTGCACTTCTTGTAACTCCATCAAAAGATACACCATTCCCTATATCATCTTCTAAAGTATTTAATTCAGAAGTATTAACTACTCTTTTTATGTATCCATCTGAATTCTCATTTGCAATATTATTTGATGTAACATCAACAGAATATCTTGAAGTATTAAGTCCACTTTTTGCAATATATAATGAATCAATCATACTAAGACTTAATAGATTTTTTTTACATCAACAAAATCTATATAAGATAACATATCATCTAATATAAATTTACCATCAATTGCATCTATTCCTAAAACTTCATGGCAAACTAAATATATTTTATTGTCTCTTGTAGTTTGAATTGAAAAAACATTATATTGTTTAAAATACTTACCATCTTTTATTCTTCCATCTTCAACTACCCTATCAATAATATTTACAAGATTTGTCATTGTTAATAAAGTCATAGATTTTTGTAATTGTAAGACCATTGATTCTAATGCATCAAAGTTAGTATTTTGATGATTAGTCATAAAATAACTGTAGCACTCAATTACTTGTGATTCTAAATTTTTCATTTCCATATCAGTTCTCATGTATAATCCTTAATTAATTTAAATATTTAACAAGTGATAAATTGTTTATCTTGTTTATTGTTGAATATAAAGCGGTATAAGTGTTTTCTAAAGATTGAGATTCAATTGCAAGAGCAGTTAAATCAGCACTTGCATAATTTTCTTCTAAAATTTCAAAATGTGTAATTTTTGCTTGAACTATTGATTCATAGTTTTCTATTAAAGATGTTCTTATTCCCAATTTAGCATGGTTTAAATTTACATTATCAAAAGCATTATCTAATTTTTCAATACCATTTGATAAAATCAAATTTGCATCTTCTTGGGAAATTGTATTTCCATTTGAGTCTTGTTGTCTTAAGGCATTTATTAACTCATCTAAATCATCAAAGATAGAATGTTTTGATTCTAAATTGCTTGTTCCTGTATTATTTACAGTAAAAGTTCCATCACCATTATCGCTAATTGATAAAGCTGTATTAGAACTATCACCATTTAAATATAATCCATCATAACTTCCGTCATTGTTAGTATCTAGTAGTTTATATTGATTTCCATCTTCATCTAAAATGATTTCATTTTCGTTAAAAGTTAGATTTTCTCCAGATTGTGCAGTTTGATTTGTGCTATATAAAAGCTCAATACCATTTAAGCCTTGGGTTGCATAAGTATTGTTTTCAACATTAACAGTTTTATTATCAGCTGAAGAGACATAAGATATTTTGCCAGTAGTTTCATCTTTTTGAAATGGCTGAACATTAGAACTTTTTCCTGAAAATAGATATTGACCGTTTGTATTACTATTTGCTAAAGTAAAAATAGTTTCTTTTAAACTTTCTAATTCATCTGCAATTGTAGTTTTTGATTCTGTATTTGTAGTTCCTGTTGTTGCTTTTAATATCAAAGAACTTGCTGATTCCAATGAAACTTTCATATTTGAAACAGCTGTATCACTTGTAGTATTATATGAACTTAAAAGCTGGATTCTTTCAAGTATAGAACTATAAGATTTTACATTATTACTAATAGATAAAATCTGATTATACTTTGTTGAATCATCACTTCCTTTTTCTAAAGCTTCACCACTACTCATTCCGTAAATTACTTTTTCATTTCTTTGATTTAATAAATTTAGATTATACATAACTGTATTTATTGAATTAACCATAATAAGCTCCTAACTATCTTTTTAAATTTATTAAAGTAGTTAGAAGTTCATCAGCTGTTGTAATTGATTTTGCATTTGCTTCAAAAGCTCTTTGAAATACCATCAAATTAACCAAGCTTTCACTTAAATCTGCAGTACTTAACTCTAAAGTTTCACTTTCAACTGATACTCCATTGTTATTATTGATAGAATATATAGGATTCCCACTATCATTTGTTGCAGCCAAAAGATTATTTCCAATTGATTCTAATCCAATATTATTTGTAAATTGAGCAATGGCAACTTGTCCAATTACATAATCAATACCATCTTGAGTCATAGTTATAATTCCACTATCATCTACAGAAAACTCTCCAAAAGATGAATTTGTTAAACCTAAAGTATTTAATTTTAATTGCAATGAAGATAAAGATGTAGTTTGATCAACAGTTGAAACAATTTGCATAAATTCTGCATTAGCTCCACTATTACCGCTGATATCTTGATTTCTCTCTTTTGTATATTGTGTACCTGCATCATTGAATTTAATTACTCCAGAAAATTCAACACCTGCATCTTTTGATTGAATAACTAATTTTCCATTTATTGTTTTTGCTTCCACTTGTTTTTGTAAATCAGCATCTGCATTTATTTTTGTAATTAAATCTTGTATCGCATCATCATAAGTTGCAGCAGTTGATGAACTAGTTACCGTTACTCCATCTATTGTAAAAGATATTGTATCTCCTAGATCAAAACTTAAAGTAACTGCATTATCATCACTTAAAATATCACTATCTTCATAAACATCTTGTTGAATTCCAGCTACTGCATCTCTTAAAGCTTCCATCGCACTTGTTACGCTAGCTTCACCAGTTCCTGCAACCGAAGAAGTCAATTGAGTTTTTACTCCAACTAACTCAGTTGTTCCAGAAACTTCAGCTAAATCTCCAACTGTAAATGAAGTTCCAGGTATTATTGAATCTATTTTTATTGAACCAGTCAAAACATCAACATTTGAAGTGCTCGCCTCATTTGTAGAAGAGTTTACAGTATATGCAGTTAACCCTGTAATTTTTGAGATTTCATCACTTAAAGCTTTATACGTAGCTACTCTACTTGCATAAATATTATATTCAGCATCAGTTGTTGTTCCTGAAGTTGTAATACCAGCAGCATCTAATTCAGCTTTAAAATCATCAGTGGCAACAGTACTTTCATAATTTTGTGTGATTTTATCACCATTTATATATACATATATTTGATCACTTTCACTATCTAATAAACTTGTACTTGTATTAGGATAATCAATTAAAGTAGATTGTGCAATTGAAGGGCTACTTGTTGCAGAAGGATTTTGAGCATAACTTTCTAGAGCATTTGTATAATTGGTAATTAGAGCTTCAATATCAGAAATTTTTGCTGATTGTGTTTTTATACCCGAACCTGATAATTCAGTTGAATCACTTTTTGCACTACTTGTATAATCAGACATTTTTGCTGCATATGTTTCAATCTTATTTGAAAATTGAACCACTTGATTTCCAGCAATTTTACTAAAAGCATCTGTAAAAAAAGTAAGATTAGAATTAGTAGAAGTAACATCAGATGATGGATCAATAGTACTTATTGCCCAGCCTTGAACTTCGTTTCCTGAAGAATCTTGCAAGGTTCCATTTTCACCCATTCTAAAATTCCCAGCTCTTGTATAATAATTTTCAGATGTTCCTGAAAAATTCTTATTTGCAACAACAAAAAAACCATCACCATTTAATGCAACATCATAAGAAGAACCAGTAAGATTTAAACTTCCTTGAGTGTATTGTTTTTCCGCACTAGTAATAGAAGAACCTTTTCCAATGCTATCTTGATACATTAAATCAGCAAAAGAAACTCTTGAAGCCTTGTATCCAACTGTATTAACATTTGCTATGTTATTTGACTCATTATCTAAAGCTGTTTGTTGAGATGATAATCCTGCGATTCCAGTCCATAATGCACTAATCATTTTAAATCCTTTATAGTGATTTCATATAATCAATATTAAGGATTTAGAGTAAATTTAGGGTATCTATAGAATAAACAGCTTTAATAATGTACTAACCATTAGTAACAGTTAGTAAATTTTAGTAATATTATTATATGAAATAGTTTTTGCAGTACTTGAATAAGATGTTGCAGAGTCTTGAGAATATTTTAAAGATGAATTACTTTGAGAAATAGATGAAGATCCATCACTTATTGAAACTATTAATTGATAATTCCCATCATTATTTTGTGCAACACTGGCTGTAATTCCAGATTTTTGAGAAATTTCTGTTGCTAAGTCTTCATAAGTCTTATTGTATGTAGAAAAACTATAACTTGTACCATCACCATTTGTTAAAGAAATAGAAGCATCTTCATTTGATGAATTAACTATATCAGAAGCACTTGATACTTCATCAAAATAGTAAACATCATAATAGCCTGTTAATTCATAAGCTGTTAAAGATATTTCACCATCAGTCATAGATACAGATGAGACTTTATATTGTTTAGTATTTCCTTCATCATCCGTATCTCCATTTTCAATTATATTACCTATAATTGCTGATGAACTGGATAATGCAGATTGCTCAAAAGTTGCTTGTAATGATTCCATAGCTTCAACAGTTGCAGTATTTGCTTCTAGAGTTGATAGTTGTAATTGAGTACTCATCATTGTAGATGAATCAACTGTATTGGTAGGATCTTGAAGTTTTAATTCAGTAAGCATTAAAGTAATAAAATCTTCACTTTGTAATTGATCATTACTAACAGCAGTTGTATATGAATTTCCATAAGCATCTGTCGCTGAACTAGTTGTAACTGAACTTGTAGTTGACATAATAAACCCCTATTATTAGAATTATACAAATTCTAACTATATGAGGTAAATATAGGGTATTTATAAGTAAATGATTAGTAACTATTAATTAAATTTGATAACAAAATTATGATAAGAATCTTTATATTCATACTCTAAATCAAATTTATGAAGTTTAATAATATTATTGGAAATATATAAACCAAGCCCTAGCCCACTTTGAGCTGTTTCATAATCATTGTTAAAAGGTTTATAATACTCGTTAATATCTTTTGATAAAGCACTTCCTTTATTTACAATTTTTATATGATTTTTTTCGATAAAAATTTGAGGATTTCCATTTGTATTATATTTAATTGCATTATCAATTAGATTTTTTAAAACAATTGAAAAAAAATCAAAATCTACATTGATAATAGGATTTGCATTATATTTTATATCTATATAATTATCATCTAAAAGTAAAATATCTAAAGCCTGATCAATTAAATCAACTATTCTAAAATCACTTTTTAAAAGATTTAATTTGCCAGAGGTAAGCTCTTCAATTTTTGAGAATTCACTTAATAAATATTCTAATCTTTGAAAAACCCTAATTAATATCTCTCTTCTTTCATCTTCTTCTAATGTGTCTGAAATTAACTTGCCTTTTGTAATAGGTGTTTTTAATTCATGCATAATATTACGCAAAAATAGATTTCTAGATTCTCTTAATTGTCTTAATTGTCTAATTGCATTATCAAATTCATTTGAAACTTGAGATATTTCATCTTTTCCTTTTATCTTAGATGAAACAATTAATTCACCCTTTGATAATTTAATCATATTTTCTTTTAAATCAATTAATGGATTAAGTTTTTTTCTTATAAATATAAAAAACCAAATAAGTAAAATATCTATTGTTATTAAAATAATTAACCAAAAATATTTAAAATTATTTTCATTGAATTCATCTATTAACAATAAATCCAATGGTTTTGGATGAGGTTGAAATCTTGGTTCTTCAGGTCTTTTAAATCTAGGCATTGGAGGAGGAAAATTAAATCTTGGTTTAAAAAAAATATATTTCTTATTATTTAATATATAAATCTCAATAGGAGATTCATCATCAAAATTTATTTTTTCATATTTAAGACTTAAAAGTTTATCTATTGTTACATCAGCTATTTTCATTTCATATCCAGAAATTTTTTCATTAATCTCTTCTCTAGGAGTATTTTCTCCATTCAAGTTATGAATAAGATCAATCGTTAATTTATATCTTTTCATTTCTAATATCTTAAAAGCATTAAACTCTACAATAAACTGAATTAATATTAAAATATTAATAATTAGAAATATAGAAAAAAAGAAAACTTTAATTTGAAAGAATATTGAACTTTTTTTATTGATTAACCAATTTATAGCCTACTCCTCTAATTGATAAAATATATTTTGGTTTTTTGCTATTTTCTTCAATTTTATTTCTTACTCTACCTATTAAAACATCTATACTTTTATATGTACTTTCATACTTGATAGATTCAACATTTGTAAGTAATTCTTGCCTTGAAACAACAAAACCATTTTTTAAAATAAGATATTGAAGTATGTAGTATTCAGCATTAGTTAAATCTAAAAGAGCACCATCTTTATAAACTTCCATTTTAGCATCATCAAAAGAAAAAATTTGTTTTTTATTTAAAGAAGACTCATTTTCAATTATTTGATGATTACATCGTTTTAAGATAGATTTTATTCGTAAAATTAATTCTTGTGTATCATAAGGTTTTGGCATAAAATCATCAGCCCCATATGAAAAACAAGCAATTTTATCTCCAAGATATGATCTAGCAGATGATATTATTATTGGTATATCATATCTTTTTCTAATAATTCTACAAACTTCAATTCCATCTATATTTGGTAGGGATAAGTCAAGAATTATTAAATCATATTTTTTTAAAGAAAGGGCAGAAATTCCAAGCTCTGGAGTTTCATAATTTGTTACATGTATGTTATATTGTTTTAAATAAGCCGTTAAAATTTTTGCTAACTCAGTATCATCTTCAATCATTAGAATATTAATCACTTTTACTCCTCATTTACATTTGGAATTATAATATACCAATGTAAATGGAAAGTAACATTTTGATTAAATTAGGATTTCTCTATTCCCTTTTGCATTAACTTCAGATAATATACCTGATTGTTCGAGTTGTTCAACTATTGTAGCAGCTCTGTTATATCCAATTCTAAGTCTTCTTTGAATATATGAAATTGATGTTTTTTTCTCTGTTAATACTATTTCTTTTGCATCTTCATATAATTCATCAAATTCTGTTAGTTCTGTTGTATTTGAAGAGCTTAATGAGCTTTGAGTATTTCTATCTTTTATGAAATTCATATCATACTCAACAACTCTTTGATCTTTTAAGAAATCAACAACTTTTTCAATTTCAGTTTCTGTTGACCAAGGGGCATGAATTCTCACAAGTCCTGACATTCCAGGAGGAGTAAACAGCATATCCCCTTTCCCAAGTAATGATTCAGCTCCCATAGAATCTAAAATAATCTTAGAATCTATTTTTTGCCCTACTTTATAAGATAATCTACTTGGCAGATTTGCTTTAATAAGCCCTGTTACAACATCAACAGAAGGTCTTTGAGTAGCAACAATTAAGTGAATTCCACTAGCTCTTGCCATTTGTGCAAGCCTTGCAATTGAATACTCAACATCTTTTCCACTTGTCATCATTAAATCCGCTAACTCATCAATAACTACAACAATATAAGGCATTGTGTCATAACCTTCTACTTTTGCTTTATCATTATAGTTTTCAATATTTTTAGTTTTAGTTTTTGACATTAAAGTATATCGTCGCTCCATTTCACTAACCATATTTGCTAAGGCATTTATAGCATCACCTGCTTTTGTAATCACAGGAGTTAAAAGATGTGGAATGTCGTTATACATTGAAAACTCAAGCATTTTTGGATCAATCATTACAAGCTTTAAATTATCTGGTGAATTTTTATAAAGCAATGATAATATCATTGAATTAATTCCAACAGACTTTCCAGACCCAGTAGTTCCAGCTATTAATAAGTGAGGAAGCTTTTTAAGGTCTGTAATAAATGGTTTTCCAACTATATCTTTTCCTAAAATCATAGTAAGTGGAGATTTTGAATTTTGAAAAATCTCACTATCAAGTAACTCTTTTAAATATATAGTTTGTGTATCTTCATTTGGAACTTCAATTCCTACAACATCTTTTCCTGGAATTGGAGCTTGAATCCTTATTGTTTGAGCTTTTAAAGCCATTGCTAAATCATCTTGAAGATTTAATATTTTAGATACTTTAACATTTGGAGCTGGTTTAAACTCAAAAGTTGTAACAACAGGTCCTGTATAAGTTCTAACAACATCTCCATCAATTTTAAACATTGCTAATTTATCTAATAAATCACTTATTTTTTGATCAATAAATGCTTCTGATACCTTTGATTTATTATCTTTTGGCGAATCTTGAAAAAATGAACTTGGTGGTAATTTGAAATTTTTTGGTTTTTCAGTTTTACCTAATTCTATTTGGTCTAATAATTTTTTATTCTCTTCTAATTCTTCAACTATTAAATTATGAGATTCAACAATAGCTATTTCTTCTTCAAAATCATCACTATCAAATAGTGATGATTCATAAATCTCTTTTTCTTTTACTTCTTGTTTAACTTCATAAACTTCCGGTTCTAATACTTTTGTATTTTTTGCAGTATTTTTTATCTCTACAATATTTTTATTTAAATTTTTATCTATATTTTTTAAAACTTCTTTAGTATTTTCTTCTACTCTTTTTTCTCTTTGTTTATTTTCTATTCTTTTAATATCTAAACTATTTCTTAATTTTATTTTATTTTTAAATTTTGCTAAATCACTTATTTCTAAATCTGAATTCTCAAATAAAACTAAAGAAGAGATAATAAATCCCACCATAACAAAGAAATAAAGTCCCGCTCGTCCAATCACAGGACTTAATGAATCAACTAGAATATTTCCAATTTCTCCTCTATAATAAGGGTTTTCTATAAGAAGAGCTTGAAAAATTAAACAAACGAACAATAATAAAAAAACAACTAAAAAATTTAATAGTAAATCTTTTTCTTTTACATTTTTTTTGAAGTTAAGTATATATAATGGATAAATAAATAATAATAAATATACATATGATAAATATCCAAAATATTTTAGTGAAAAGTTAGAAAAACCAAATCCAACATTTCCTACAACATCTTTGCCACTTTCAAAAGTGGCAAATTGGAAATAAATAATAATAAATAATATAATTAATGATATGATTCTCTTTGCTATTTTAAAGCCTTTATTTTAATAAATTTGATATTTTACCTTGTAATCTAAGCCATTGTCTATGCTCAAATAAAGGAAAACCTGCCCATGACTTCTTAGGCTCAGTAATGCTTTTTGTAACACCACCACGAGCAGCAATTGTAGAAAATGCTGCAATTTCAATATGACCTGCTGTTGCACTTTGTCCACCCATTACAACATATGAATGTAAAGTAGTAGATCCAGCAATTCCAACTTGTGCTACTAAAATTGAACCTCGACCTATTTTACAATTGTGTCCAATATGTACTAGGTTGTCAATTCTTACACCATCTTCAATGATTGTTGATTTAAATACAGCTCTATCAATAGTAGAGTTCGCACCAATTTCCACATCATTTCCAATATTTACATTGCCATTTTGATAAATTTTTATATACTTACCATCTTTTGTATTTGCAAAACCAAAACCATCACTTCCAATTACAGTTCCAGCATGAAGAATACAATCGTTCCCAATTATACAATCCCTATAAACAGAAACATTTGGATAAATAATAGTGTTATTACCAATTTTTACATTATCACCAATAAATGCTCCAGCCATGATAGTACAATCACTTCCAATAACTGAGTCTTTACCTATATAAACATTCGGCATGACTTTAGTTCCACCACCAATTAATGGCTTTTCACCATCCATTTCAACAACATTAGGTGCAAAAAGTTTACTAGCTTTTGCCAACATTATATATGGCTCATCACAAACTAATGCAATTGTATTAGAAGGAACTTCATTAACATTTTCTTTAGTAACAAAAACAGCTGCTGCTTTTGTGTTTTTTAAATCTGCTAAATATTTTTTGTTTTCTAAAAAAGTAAGTTCATTTTCATTTGAATTTGTTAAAGTGTTTAAGCCCGTTATTTCTTTATCATCTTGGCAAGTAAGACCAAGTGAATCTGTAATTTCTTGAAGAGTCATTTTTATCCTTTAATTAAGAAAAGAATAAGAGAAAAACCTCTTATCTTTCCATTGCTACAATACCACTTCTTACAACTTCAAGTGGATTGAATTTTTGCATAACTTTAATGAAGTTCATAATTCTAGCACTTGAATCAGTAGCACTTACAATAATAGAATCATCAGTTACATTTTGAATACTTCCATGATAAGCTCGTGCAATTACATCAATGTCTGATAAATTATTATCAATTGAAAATTTCATTAAAACTGTATCTTTTTCAATAACATTTTTATGTTCATTTACTTTAAGAACAGGAATTAATTTATTTAATTGTTTTACAATTTGATCAATTACTCTTTTATCACCAGTTGTTACAATTGTCATTCTTGAGTATTGACTATCAGTAATTGGAGCTACTGTTAAAGAGTCAATATTATAACCACGAGCTGAAAATAATCCAACAATTCTTGATAGAACGTTATGTTCATTTAATACAACTACTGAAATAACCTGTCTAGTAGTTTCACTATCATAATAATGATTAAAATTGTTCATTATTTTCCTCCTTCGATTAAAGTCATTTCATTTAATGCATGACCATTTGGAACCATTGGTAATACCTCTTCATTTCTAGCAACAACAACTTCTATCATTGCTGGTCTTTTTTTCTCAACTGCATCTTTTAAAGCTGCATCAAATTCATCTTTTGTTGTAACTCTGTATCCAAGTCCCCCAAAAGCTTCTACAAGCATTTTAAAGTTTGGTTGTGCTGATAAATCTGTTTCAGATAATCTATTATCATAAAACATCGTTTGCCATTGTCTTACCATTCCTAAATAGTTATTATTTAAAATAATATTAATAACTGGTAATTCATACTCAACACAAGTCATTAGCTCTTGAATATTCATTAAAATTGATCCATCACCTGTAAAGTTAATAGATACTTTATCTGTTCCTTTTATAGCTCTTGCCACACCCATAGCAGCTGGTAATCCAAACCCCATAGTTCCCAAACCACCAGATGTAATCCATTGTCTTGGATATGAAAATGGATAAAATTGTGCTGTCCACATTTGATGTTGACCAACATCAGTAGAGATGATTGCTTTTGCACCTAATAATTTTCCAACTCTTTGAATTGGCCATTGAGGTTTAATAACTTCATTTGAATCAATATATCTTAAAGGCTCTTTTTCTCTATAATCTTTTAATAATTCAACCCAATTTGTATAATCATTAAACTCATTCTCACCGTTTTCAATAGCTTCAAGCATAGCTTTAACTGTAACTTTTAAGTCTCCAACGATTGGATAATCAGGAACTACTAGTTTTGCAATTGAAGTAGGATCAATATCAACATGAATTATTTTTGCTTTTGAAGCAAACTCATCAAGTCTTCCTGTTACCCTATCATCAAATCTAGCACCTAAAGAGATTAATAAATCTGTTTCATGTGCTGCCATATTAGCTGCAAACTCTCCATGCATTCCTAACATTCCAAAGAATAATGGATTTTCATCACCCATTACACCTCTTGCCATTAATGTCTCAACTGCTGGGATATTTAATCTTTTAGCTAATTCTCTAATTTCAAATGCACAATTTGATAAAACAGCTCCACCACCTACGTATAGTAATGGTTTCTTAGCATTAGAAATAGCTTCCATTGCTTTTTTTAATTGTCTTTTATTGTAATTAACAGTTGGTTTATATGTTGGTAAATTTATCTCACTTGGATAAATAAACTCAGCAACCTGTGCTGTGATATCTTTTGGGATATCTACGTGAACAGGTCCAGGTCTTCCAGTACTTGCTATATGAAACGCTTCTTTAATAATTCTTGGTAAATCTTCAATATTATTAACTAAATAATTATGCTTTGTACAAGGTCTTGAAATTCCAACAGCATCAATTTCTTGAAATCCATCTGAACCAATAATTGTTGTTGGAACTTGTCCTGAAATAACAACTAATGGAATTGAATCCATATAAGCATCAGCTAGTCCTGTTACGGCATTTGTAAATCCAGGTCCTGATGTTACTATTGAAACTCCTACTTTACCTGTAGCTCTTGCATACCCTTCAGCTGCAATTATTGAAGCTTGTTCATGTCTATTTAGAATGTGTTGAAAATAGTTTTGTTTATATATTTCATCATAGACGTTCATAATAGCGCCTCCAGGGTATCCAAATACTACTTCAACCCCTTCTTGATGTAATGATTCTACAACCATTTTTGCGCCAGTCATCTTCATAATAATTCTCCGTTGTTCTAAAAATAAGTATTTATTTTACTCAAAGATTGATTAAACTTCCTTTTGATTAATTAACTAATTTACTAATATTATTTAAAAGCCAAAATTTATATTCTATTTAGTATAAATTAAATATAATTTAAGATAATTATTCGAAGGAGTAAAAAATGGATGTAAACAGTATAAATAACAACATATCTACTCTTAATAATTCGTCTTCTTTACACTTAGAAAAAAGT